>PVBE011682361.1_pt1 | contig 77810 bp, 70 predicted proteins | sample 1631181 | NCBI WGS metagenome assembly PVBE01 (sample SAMN08397723, study PRJNA350692) | Marine metagenome, whole genome shotgun sequencing project. | isolation source: water | place: Pacific Ocean | collected 2012-04
ATCCGACCATGAATGTCAGGGTTCTTGCTCGACATGGAGCGAAGAATCCTGCGGTACGGCGTCTCGATGAATCCGTAGTCGTTCAATCGGGCATATGTTGAAAGCGATCCCAAAAGACCAATGTTTGGTCCTTCAGGTGTCTCGATCGGGCAAATGCGGCCGTAGTGAGATGCGTGCACATCACGTACATCAAATCCGGCTCGTTCTCGCGAAAGTCCACCTGGTCCCAGTGCGGATAGTCGACGCTTGTGCGTCAGCTCAGCAAGAGGGTTAGTCTGGTCCATGAATTGCGAGAGCTGCGAACCACCAAAGAACTCGCGAACTGCGGCAACTACTGGCCTGATGTTGATCAGTGCAGCAGGAGTCGTTGTGGTCGGGTCCATCTGCGTGGTCATGCGCTCTTTTACAACGCGTTCCATTCGCAGGAGACCAACACGGAGCTGGTTCTGGATCAATTCACCAACGGCTCGCACTCGGCGGTTACCCAAATGGTCGATATCGTCATTGTTCGCTCGACCGTTGTTGATCGTGATCATGCGCCGAATCAACTCGACGATGTCGTTTCTGGTGAGCGTGCGGACCGTTTCCTCAACGCCCAATCGGCGGTTCAACTTATATCGACCGACACGACCGAGGTCGTATTTACGGTCGTTGAAAAAGAGGTTCTCGATAAGCTCCCGCGCATTGTCGATGCTCGGCGGCTCGCCAGGTCGTAGTCGTCGGTAGAACTCAAGAAGGGCTTCTTCTTCGGTAGTTGCGGCGGTGTCCTTCGCCAGTGTCGATTCCATGTATCGGTGAACCGGGTCGTCATCGACGTCGGAAACAAGACCGAGGATTTCATCGTCGGTCGCCCAGCCGATTGCACGCAACAGCGTGGAAATCGGCGCCTTACGCTTTCGATCGACCTTCACTGAAAGAAGGTCTTTGTTGCTGGTTTCAAGCTCAACCCATGCGCCTCTATATGGGATCAGCTTGGCGCTGCAAAGCTGCCGACCCGTTGCCGGATCGGCCTTGGTCGTAAAGTACGCACCCGGTGATCGGACGAGCTGCGATACAACAACGCGTTCGGCACCGTTGATAACGAAAGTGCCATTAGCGGTCATCATCGGAACATCGCCGAAGAACAACGTTTGCTCTTTGACTTCACCGGTCTCTTTAATCACAAGCTGAACGGTGATGTACAGTGGAGCGGAGTAAGTAATCTCACGCTTTCGGCACTCACGTTCAGTGTGCTTCGGTGTTCGAATCTCGTGGCTGAGAAATCGAAGATCGAATCTTCCACCCGAAAAATCTTCGATGGGTGAAATTTCTTCGAGAAGATCCTTCAGTCCATCGGTTTTCAGCCATTCGAATGAATTGACCTGAACCTGAACGAGACTTGGAACGTCAACGTTGTTAGCAATGCTATTGAAGTTCTTGTAATCGGGCTGCTCTGATGGGGTTAGCCGACGATCAGTGATGACCATGCACACACTCCTAGAGTGATTGGGATGGAGTGCACGCGTGCGAGAGCGGGTCACGCATGCGTCGAAACCGAAGAACGCGCGAAACCGCCGCACGTGTTCTCGGTGTTGTTGGGAATTAGAAAAATATGAACTCGGACGAGCCGCGTAGAGATGGAGATTTCTCTGAACAGCCTCAGAGTCTAGCCTTTCCCCTACTAAATTGTCAACGTAACTTCAGATAAAATCCCCGTCGCCAGCAACGTAGCAGCAAGCAAAACCCCCAAAAACAGCAAAAACCTACCATCAATCGCCAAACCGGGTCGCATGTTCTTCGGGACGCTTCCGTAGATAAAGATGGATAATTCGTTCTCAGAAACTTGACTAAAACTCGTAAACTGCAAAAATGCGGACTCGCAGCCGTGCATGTGGCTCTCTCGGTGAGAGAGAGATAATCGGTAACTGGTATCTGCGGTGTTCAAAACTATAGCCACAGAAATAGCGCTTGTCGGGGCTTGCTACCTGATGTTTGCGCTTACCAAAAACCTGACCGACCCATCCCCCGTTCTACAGGCCGTTACAAACGGTTGGGGCGTAGTAAAACTTGAAGACGCGCTGGCTCTCGACTTCGAAGCGTTTGTTCAGCAAATGGTCGGGCGTATCTCACTCGGCACGTTGATCGCTCTGACGTACTTCTACGTGGCAGGGATGTGGCTCGGTCTCACGGGCACTGCAGCCATCGTGTTCCTGAAGGATCGAGCAGCCTACATCGACCTGCGACGCACTTTCGTTCTCACAATGATCTTCGCTGCGTTTGTTTTCACTCTCTATCCACTCGCACCACCGCGGTTCATGCCTGGACTTGGTATGACCGACACAGTGGCGCTGGCCGGACTCGACCCTGGCCCGCACTCCGATTCTGCAATCAGTTACAACCGATTCGCCGCGATGCCCAGCCTGCACTTTACATGGGCGCTACTAGTGATGGTAGCTGCGTTCAAGGTTGGTGGCACGTGGGTGAAAGTTGGCGGATTCGTCTATCAGGCACTGATGTTTGTTGCGATCATCGCAACGGCGAACCACTACGTCCTCGATGCCGTTGCCGGTGCAATCCTGTTGATGGTCGCCCTGTTTGTGAACCGCTTGTGGAACCACTACAATCCCAAGACGAGCCAGTGGACGAGTGGACGTCTAGAGACGATGCGAAAATTCAATCATCAGCGGCGAAGGCGCGTCGGAGACATGCATGTCTCCGACCTTCGAGAGCTGTTCCTATCCGGATTCATCTTGCGAGGCGGGTACGCCAGCCCGCCGAGTCGGTCTCAGATAACGAAGCACCAACCGTTTGCGCCAATGGCAAACATCCAGCGTTCATTCCGTCCCGAACTCAACAACTTGAGCCTCGCACTGAACTGATCTTTCGACCTGGTGCTCCAGGATTGCCTGAAGCCAGTGGCTCTTGATGTACGCCATCACCTGTAGAACTTCCTCCCAGAAAGCTCGCCTCTGAACGCAAACATCACTGTTGCCAGCGGCAGTCTATCGAGAATCCACTGGACAGCAATCGATCGGAGGGATGCCAGGTGTGACCGGTGTCGTCGTGAACTGAAGCCGATTCGATCGCGGCTGATCCATCGATATGACCGTGACACGACGGCAGTTGGCTGCGCAAACTATTTCGCCAGCTTCGATCTGGCCACCAGTTATGTCGACAGGAGGTTTTCCCAGAGACACCCGGGGATAGATGCTGTTGCCCCCTCACGCACCAATAACCAGCCGCGAACGGCAGCATAAGAAGTCCGGCCGGAAATTCTCTTCTCATACGTTGTTCAGGCCCTGCGTGTGCGCGGGGTCGTCTTGTTAACCCGACCCCCTCCGGTAGGGGTATATTGTATACGCATCAGGTTCTAAAAACACGACCATTTCGGGTGAGAATGCCATGATTCACGAACACGAGCACCACAACTACCCACAACATGAAGCGGCAAAGTCGGAAACCAAAGCCGACGCAACCAAACGCCTCAACTACATCGAAGGCCACCTCGCCGGCGTAAAGAAGATGGTCGCTGAAGATCGCTACTGTGTGGATATCCTGCGCCAGACGTTCGCGGTGAGAAGAGCGCTCCAGAAACTCGAAGCCCAGCTCATCGATGGTCACCTGCACACATGTGTTATTGATGGTGTCAAAGAGGGTCGTGAAGAGCAGGTACTGAGCGAACTGGTAGAGCTTTACGAAATTGCAGACCGTTAACCCTGTTCCAATTCCTTCCAAAGAGGAAGTCGCCCAAAACCTTTCGAGCCTGACGTTCAGTGTCGGCGGTATGACGTGCGCAGCCTGCGTCCATCACGTTGGCAACGCCCTGCGCGATGTTCCCGGCATAGTCGATGCCCAGGTAAGCCTCGGCACCGAAACTGCAACGGTCAAATTCACCCCGAACGCTGTCACCAAGCCCGACCTTCGAGATGCACTCTCGGGCGCCGGGTATTCGGTTCGAGCGTTCGCCGACGAAGATACTTCCATCTTTGCCGATGGGGATAAAAAAATTCGAGAAACCGAACTGAAAAATACACGCAACATGATGATCGTCAGCCTGCTTGTGGCAGCGATCGTAATGTTCGCGATGAACTCCAAGTCGGTCGACTCCCTTTCGAACCTATCGCCTACCGCGATCAATATCGTTTTCTTGATTCTCGCGACACCGGTTCAATTCTGGGCGGGCAGTCGGTTCTATCGGTCCGCCTGGTCGTCAGCACGCCTGCGTACATCGAACATGAACACACTTGTTGCGATTGGAACGTCCACCGCCTACTTCTACAGTGTGGCGGTAACGATATTGCGACCCATGTTTAAAGATTCACTCACATTCTCGGGAGCCGACGTTGGCGGTAGCCACTCAACCGGTACTTATTTCGACGTTTCAGCTGCGATCATCGGCCTGATACTTCTGGGCAGGTGGCTTGAGGCACGCGCTCGCGGGCGCACATCCGATGCAATCAAGAAACTCATGAGACTACAACCACCGACCGCTGTGATTGTCAGAAACGATAAGCCAGTGGAGATCGAGATCTCAGAAGTACTCGCCGGCGATATGATCGTGTTGCGACCGGGAGAACGTGTACCGGTCGACGGTGAGATCACCGAAGGCACAACAGCTATCGACGAATCAATGCTGACCGGCGAGCCAGTTCCCGTTGAAAAACAAAAGGGCGATGACTTGTTCGCCGGAACGGTAAACGGCACGGGTGCAGTGAGATTTATTTCATCAGCGGTGGGCCGAGATACTGTACTCGCCGGGATCGTACGTATGGTGCAGCAGGCTCAATCGTCTCGTGCTCCAATCGAACATCTCGTCGACAAAGTCACCGCCCGATTCGTTCCTGCCGTTCTCATAATCTCGGTTTTCACGTTCGCTGTATGGTCGTTCCTCGCACCCGAACCAGCGATGATCAATGCCCTGCTGATGACCGTTGCCGTAGCGGTGATTGCCTGCCCGTGTGCGCTCGGACTGGCGACCCCAACCGCCATCATGGTCGGTATGGGCCGTGGTGCTTCAAGTGGAGCACTAATCCGCAACGCCGATGCACTCGAGCGAGCTCACCGAATCGACACGGTCGTTTTCGATAAAACTGGCACCCTAACAGAAGGAAAACCAGCGATCGCTAGCATCGAGGCATACGGCGTGACCAAACGTGAACTGATAACACTTGCAGCGGCTGCCGAGGCCATCTCCGAACACTCTCTCGCCGGTGCCGTGCTCACCGAAGCAAAAGCCCTCAACATCGATATACCGTTAGCAGCCAACGTTGAAGCCGTTCCCGGGCGGGGCATTTCGGCGTTGGTCGATGGCTCCACCGTCCATGTCGGTAGCGCAGCTTTCATCTCCGACCAAACCACAGTGACCTACGAATTCACCGAACTGAGTTTCACTATCGCCGAACGAGGTGAAACTGTCCTTGCTGTCGCTAAGGACGACCAGCCAATCGGATTGATCGGTATCTCCGATCGGGTGAAGCCAGAAGCTGTTCAGGCAGTTCAAGAGCTGACTTCGCGAGGCATCCGCACTGCAATGCTCACCGGAGATAATCAACGAACAGCCGAAAAAGTTGCCGAATCGATCGGGATTGAAAGCGTCATCGCCGACGTTCTTCCCGACGGTAAGACGGCTGCAATCTCGGGGTTGCAGCGGGAAGGTAGGACCATAGCCATGGTGGGCGATGGCATCAACGACGCCCCTGCGCTCGCTACCGCCGATGTGGGCATCGCCATTGGATCTGGAACCGATATCGCCATCGAGGCGGCAGATGTCACGATTACCTCAGGCGATCCGACGGTCGTTACCGAACTTATCGATCTCAGTCGCAGTACGATGCGTACTATCAAGCAAAATTTGTTCTGGGCGTTCTTTTACAACGTGCTTCTAATACCGATCGCCGCTGGAGTTTTGTATCCAATATTTAGCGAAGGGAACGCACCGGGATTCCTTCAACCTCTCATCGGCGAATTTGGCTTCCTGAACCCTATCGTTGCGGCAGGAGCGATGGCGATTAGCTCAGTGACAGTTGTCTCCAACTCGCTCCGTCTCGGTCGGGGTGTACGTAATAATCTAAAAGACAATTTGAGCAACATGACCAAGTCAGTAGGAGTACCGAAATGAAAATTCCATTCATGAGTGGAAAATCCGAAACAGCAATCGATCCTGTTTGCGACATGAGCGTCGATACCGGAAATCCCGGCGGCGGAGCTGCGACGCATGCCGGCGAGGTCTATTATTTCTGCGGACCTGGCTGCCGAGTAGCATTCGAGAAAGATCCCGAGGATTATCTTTCTGGCGAAAAATCTATCGAGATGTAATTTCTCCGGTACGATTTTTCTCAGTGCTTGCACTGACACAGTATGCCGGTAGCATCACATCGATATCGTCGATGTTTAGCAGTGAATCAGCACGAATGCTTACTGAAGCTCGAATAAATTCACGAGCAGTAGCAAATCAGGAATAAGGATGCCTAAGACCGAACAGCCACCAGCAGATGGCGTAGCAATTGTTTACACGCACCCGACTTGCGGGTATTGCGATCTCCTCGTAGAAGATCTCTCAAAAGACAACATTCCGTACCGGGTGATCGACGTATCCAAAGAGCCCGACAAGTGGGTCGACGTCGAACGACTCTCTGGCGGCGACAAGATCACCCCGGTGATGGTCACAGCCTCAGGCGAAGTTGAAATCGGCTACAAAGGCATCGGTTGCAACTATGGCTAGCAGCCATCTGCTTGCCGGAAAATCCTCTCTCCTATGAGAGAGGATTTGGGCATGTACTGAACCCGGCGCAGTATGAGGGCGGAATCGTATGCCGGTGCATATTTTCAAACATTCGCCCACCTACATCACCCTGACCAACCAACTCCAAACAAACAGGCCAAAACCAAAATTCGACAGTAATTAATCATCAGGTAACACGAACGAAGTGTTGACTGGCATCAGGTACCAGCCGTACTCTCAATAGAACGGTTCATTCAATGACCGCTGGCGCGGTCCCGTGGTGTAGCGGCCTAACACGCCTCCCTGTCAAGGAGGAGATCGGCAGTTCGAATCTGCTCGGGATCGCCATATAGACAATTCCCATCGCCCTGGCGAACCAGGGCGATGGCATTTAAGAACGAGTGTGCGGATTGTGCCTGGACTGTTTATTAGTTGCTAGGCCACCACACCAACTAAGATCGTTTGATTCGATTCAGTGCTTCGATGATGAAGTTTTTATCTGCGTCGGGGAGCGTGCCAATATCACATGCAATCTCTTGATCTTCTGATCGCCCCCGAACCGATGTCCAAAGAATAGTCCTGCTGCACCTAGAACGCCCAAACGAGTTTGTAAATCTGCTCAACCTTGCTAACGCTCCGGCGTTTAGTCTCCCACCCATTCAGCCGTTCGATCAACTTCAAGAAGTTCAGCTAAGTGATTCTGGCTCCACCCTCGCTGTATTCGCATCTGCCGAATCAAATCATCGGTTGAAATTCTGCGAACCAATCCTTCCAGTTTCGTTTGCTGGTCTTAAAAGTGTTGGCGCTGGCATGTTCGCCTCCTGACTCACCAGGCACAATCCACACACTCGCTTAATCAGCATTAATTCATTTACATAATTACCAGCCAGTTTTATGCCGTGAAGGTCTGGCCATGTGAGGGTTATGTGGGTGAGTAGCAACCCTAGCCGAAGCCGTGGGGTGGAATACCCGGTAAAGGCGCTCTAGCGAACAGGCGGTCTCGTACGCAACTTGATCGCTATATCCATGATCGGGTCATTCCGGTATGTTGCAACTGAACTGAGAATCTTCACTCCAAACATGCCAATTAGCCATTTGCGCCAATAATGTCGATCAACACACTCCAAATAGGCGACGTTCAAATAACTGGTCTCACCGATGGCAGTGTTTCGTTCGATCCACGGATACTGTTTCCTGATGAATCGCTCGATGTCTGGGCGCCCTATTATGACCGGTTCCCGGAGTACTTCAGCGGGCAGTTTTTCAAGAATAACCTCGGCTCGTTCGTGTTTTCTTCGGACGGCCAACGAGTTCTGGTGGATTCGGGATTCGGTCCGCACGGCGATATGCTCGGTCATCCTGCACCCGGCGAACTAATCACCGACTTCGAACGAAACGGCATCGCACTCGATTCGATCGATACAGTGTTTCTCACCCACCTACACGGCGATCATGTGGGCTGGAACCTGCGAGAAGACCTCCCGGAGCGACCTCTCAGCTTCCCAAACGCCCGCTACCGGGTTCATGAAGCCGATTGGAACCACTTCACTACTGCTGAAATGCTCGACGATGAAGACAGTGGCGCGGCGACGAATAGAAGCGTGCTGCCGCTCGAAGAGCAAGGCGTGCTCGATCTGATGGATGGTGAGACCGAACTTGCGCCCGGCATTACGGCGTTTCCGACACCTGGGCACACTCCGGGACACATGAGCCTGTTGATCGCTTCTGGCAACGAACGCGCTCTACTTATTGGCGACATGCTTGGCTCGCCGATGCAGGCGACCGAAACTGAACTCCGCTACTCACCCGACTGGGACGGGCCGATGGGAGTCAGAGCCCGCAACGACATTCTCGATCGCGCAGAGAACGAAGAAGCTGTGGTGATCGGAAGCCACTTGAGCTATCCGGGCTGGGGCACGATGATTCGATGGGAAGGCCGTCGATACTGGAAAGCACTTCAAGAATAGGAACGGGCTAATCATGGCTGAGCAGGACAACAACACTAGCAAGAACGTCTACAACTCGATTGACACAAGTTCGATCGAGTGGGATATCAGTCACAATCCGAAGCTCGGTGTCGATCTTGCACGCCTGATGCTTCACAAAGATCCTGGTACCGGGGCGAAGATTCGCATGATCCGCTATCCGAAGGGCGTACTAAACCCCGAGCACACACGCCCGTACGGACACGGTATTTTCGTGCTGGAAGGCAAACTTCAAACTCACTAGGGTGTGTACGCCCGGGTACATGGGTTTGGTTTCCACAGGGAGAGACAATGGAGCACGGCGCCACAAACGAAGGCGATATGGTAGTGGATTTCATCACCTATGGCGCTTTCGAAATCTACTACCACGACGAAAACAATAACGCGTAAGCTAGCCAACAGTCACCGCTGGCGGCAACGACCGCGGTCGGGTACGAGCGATACGAACTAGAAAGGCTTCGAGCAACACTTTCATGACGACAAAGAGCATTTTCAAAGCAAAGCGAGTGGCGAACTCGGATGTTTCCGGTTGGCTTAAAGACCATGCTGTGATCGTTGAAAACGGCGTGATTACGTCGATCGAATCTTCTGTAAACGTGTCGTCACCCGGCGATTCGTACGACGTCCACGATCTCGGTGATGTGTCGCTACTTCCAGGCCTGATCGATGCTCACTCGCACATGCACTGCAGTGCCACTCACGATGCTCAAGCTCTAGCCCTTAGCGAAAACGATCAGCAGCTCACGATCCGCGCCACCAGCAACATGCGAAAAGCAGTCCTCGCCGGAACTACTACGGTCCGTGATCTGGGTTCACGTAACGAAGTCGCCTTTGCCGTCCGCCAGATGATCGAAGGTGGACACGTACCCGGCCCGCGACTGCTTCTTGCTGGAACTCCGATCACAATTACGGCAGGACACTGCTGGTTCTTTGGTACTGAAGCCGACACCGAAGCTGAAGTGCGAACCGCTGTACGGAACCAGCGCAAACTGGGTGCGAACGTGATCAAGATGATGGCAACAGGCGGGATGTTCACTCCCACAGCAAATCCCCGCAAGCCGCAATACTCTGTAAAAGTGCTGAAAGCCGCCGTCGAAGAGGCGCACAGGATGAACGTACCGATCGTCACTCACACGCTTTCTGCCCAGGGAACGCGAAACGTCGTTGAAGCTGGAGTCGACCACCTAATTCATTCTCGCTGGTACCACTCTGATCCCACCAAGGGCCTAGATTTCACACCCGACACGGTGAAGCAGATGGCAGATCAGGGCCAGTGGGTCGACCCCACGCTCGGTCACGTACTACTTGGTGTTGAAGCCAAGGCACGTGGCGAGATAGGTCCAATGGATCCGCACTGGGCAGTCTCGTTCAAAGTAGTTGGTGCCGACCAACACGTTGAAACGCTCAACAAAATGCACGATGCCGGAGTCAGGTTCACCACGGGACTCGACATGGGTATGGCGTACGGAACACACGATCGCTCGGCTGCAAACGCCTGGGCACTGGTGGAAATGCTTGGATGGTCGAACTGGAAAGCGATCAACGCATCGACAGCTGGTACGGCTGAAGCGCTTGACCTCAACAAACAAATAGGCAGCCTTCAGGTGGGGATGATCGCCGATCTAGCTGCCTTTGGCGGAGATCCCGCACAGAACATTCGTGACATGGATAGGGCGTCGACCGTGGTTCAATCGGGACGCATGCTGAAGTTGAACGATACTGTTCTGGTTTAGCCCAGCACCGGATTGACTCGCGTCAACCGGCTTGGCCAGCCGATCAAACCCGGAATGCCAGTCTGCGCTGCAGCAGGATCGCCGGAAACAGCGGCTTGAACAATCGTGAGGGTCACACGAGCGCACGCGGCCAGTACAACAGTTACCGTGACGGCAAATACACCGCGTTGGCCATGCTTCGCGCTTAGTGCTGATGGAATTACTTTGCGAGATGTGCGTACTGACATTTAGGCCTCTCTTATCGATATGCAGTTGGACTCGGGGGCTTGAGCCGAACTCACCCATGGATACCTGTTCACAACCGGTGTAGCGGATGCCGCTGCCTCAAGATGGCAGTAAACATCGATCGCTTAGTAGGTTGAATCGCCTAAAGCTATTGCGGAAACGCACAAATCCTCAGTTTATTTGAACTTGCACGACTGAACTGCGCCCAATTCAGATTGTCATCAGGATTCTCCCAGTCCCAATAATAAAAGCCGGATTGTTGATAGCCACAATGTCTTCACGGTTATCACCTAGTGTGTTCAACGCATTGACCAGAACTCTGGCTGCGTCGAATCAACTCAAGCGAGAGCTACAACCGCGGCGTGGTCGACGTATTGCAGCCTTACCCGGTGCAAATTAAACGCCCGGCAAACAGCGGCCCGCTGGTAAGTGAGTGATAGGGATGGGAATTCAAATGTTGAACTTCCAGTCATGCCCGAAATGCACCGCCGACACCATCGAACAAAATTCCGATGCCCATGGCAACTATATCCAGTGCCTCAATTGTGTATTCATGTGAGATCTACCCCAGATTGTGTCGGAGGTGGTTTTAATCACTACTCACGACACCCCAGAGAACTCCATGCCGCCGAATTGGAGTCAACAAACGTAATCGCTTGATACTTAAAGTGGTTCCTCATGTGATCATCACGTTTTCTAGGCATGGGATACACAGCCTTATTTATTTCATCACGATCCATTCGCACCATTTATCGGCTCCGTGAAATAACATTCAATGCATTCTTAAATCTCAATCTGGATCTTGATCTTTGACAGAACGACCAATCTCGCTTCGCAGGGCAGCAGAAATAATCGGCGTCCACCACTCAACGCTTGCTCGAGCGGTCGCGCGCGGCGATATCCAGCCCGTCACCGCTACTCCCGGCGGCTGGAATCGGTTCTCAAGACGCGATATCGATCTCTACGCCCAAGCACTTGAAGTGTCAAAGGCTGCACGTATCCAGATCGACGCACCAGTTCTCGACCGCGCACTCGGTGATATTCCGAAGCTCGCTCGAGAACTGACAGGTGCCGAATTCGCAGCCGTTACGGTTCAAGAACCTGACGGTCGACCACTACGCATCTACCACGACGGCCTAGCAGCCGATACCGACTGGAAATCTCAGGAGCTTCCGCGTGGTCGTGGTGTCTTAGGCAAGCTTGGTAAAGCCGACTCTCCCTTGAGGCTGGACGATCTTTCCAAGCACCCTGATTCCTACGGCTTCCCACCGTGGCACCCTCCGATGGGGGCACTACTCGGAGTTCAGGTTGCCAACAGGTCCGGTCTGAAGGCCAATCTATATCTCGCTAATTCTCCGGGTAAACGAAAGTTCACGCTGGACGACGAGCATCAACTCACTCAGCTCACTCATTTCGCTCAACTGGCACTTGATTCGGCGAACCTGTACGAAAAAGAGCGCGAAAACCGCGTACTCGCTGAGTCGGCCGAGCGTCGACTCCAAGCCGTCATCGAAGAATCGACGGTGGGTGTTGTGATCGTTGAAGCGGGTACGCGGTCCCTGCTTGGGTCCAGCCAGGAAGCAAGACGCCTGTTTGATCACTCGCTCGATTTTGGCATGTCGCTCGACGAACTGAACCAACTCGCCACCCTCTACAACAGCGATGGCAAATTAGTGACCCATGATGAGCTGCCTCTCGAAATGGCTCTCACCAATAGAAAGCAGTTCCGGCCGCAGGATATGTTGTTCGAACGCACCAATGGATCGAGAGTGCCAGTAGTTGTGACCGCAGCTCCGATTGGAGCCGATGATGGCGGACTCGATTCTGCAGTGCAGATTTTCCAGGACGTCACGCAGATTCATGAAATCGATGACGCTAAGAGTGAGTTTTTATCGATGATCACTCACGACCTTCGATCACCTCTGGCGACCATCAAAGGAATGACCGGTTCGCTCAAGGTGACCTCTCGATCTGAGAGCGAAGTTTCACAGGGGCTGGATGCGATCGACGAGGAAGTCGACCACATGACGGAACTCGTCTCCAACATCCTCGATATGTCGCGTATAGAATCTGGGACCCGTGGAGTTGAACAAGAAATCTGCCACATGGCCGATATTGTTCAGGACGCCGTTCGGCGAACGATGAGTTCTCGCCACGGTATAGATCGAACAGTCAACACCACTGTGCCGATCGGATTCCCGGAAATGTACGCCGACCCGGGCCAGTTAGGACGTGTGCTGGACAATCTACTCAGCAATGCGATGAAATATGCACCTGGAAATGTGGAGATCGTAAATTCGTACAATGCCATCACTGACACTGTTCGTACTGAAGTGATCGACCAGGGTGAAGGCATCCCCACGTCGCAGCGCGAAGAGATTTTCGACAAATTCTATCGCCTCCGAGAAGGGCGAACACGAGGACGTGAAGGTTCAGGGCTTGGGCTCGCAATTTGTAAATCCGTAGTTGGAGCGCACGGCGGCAAGATCGGCGTCTCCAACAATTCTGAGGGTGGCGCCACTTTCTGGTTTGAAATACCAAGAGACCCCGTCCAAGCATGATGCACAACAACCCACAGCGAGAGGGCGGAGCAGATATGACATCCGCGAATCACCGACTTGAAAACCTAGGCGTGCTCGTGGTCGATGACGACCCTAAAATCCGACGACTCGTCGCAACCCACCTCGGACAGTCGGGTTTCGAGATATTTCTCGCAGCCAACGGCGAGGAAGCCATTTATCAGGCTTCCCTTCACCAGCCCGGTGTTGTTGTGCTTGATCTGGATATGCCAGGTATCGATGGCTTCGAGACGCTGTCTCGACTCCGTGAGTGGTACACCGACCCGGTAATCATCCTTTCGGCGACCGATCAAGAGCAGGAAAAAGTTCGTGCCCTCGATATCGGTGCCGACGACTACATCACGAAGCCATTCGGAACAGAAGAGCTTGCCGCCAGAATTCGTGCCGCCAGTAGGCGTGCCGAGCGTCTGGAGAGCGCAGCCAACACTGCCGATCCGATCGTGCAGGCAGGTTCGTTCAAGATCGATCTTCCCGCACGGATCGTCTATCGCGAGGGTGAGGAAGTTCGCCTCACCCGGACCGAGTACGACCTACTACGGTCGCTCGCCGTGAACGCAGGAAAGGTAATGACTCACCGGCAGCTGCTGCAATCGGTCTGGGGGCCTGAATACGGTGAAGAGACCGAGTATCTTCGGACGTTCGTAAAACAGCTTCGGCGAAAACTCGAAGAAGATCCCTCACGGCCCAAGCAGATCCTCACCGAACCCGGCGTCGGCTACCGGCTGTTTATTAATTAGCGGATCGATCGGCAATCCGGTCATCTGGGCACGTCAGACTTCCCGATCGCAGCACAGCGTAGTGGAGAGATCTCGCGTAGCCCAACGCTCAATTCAGGCGAACTCGCCAGTGCAAGTCGACTAAATCGAATCTTCGCGTACCAGCATCGCCTATTTGCGCTCTACGTCCCATCGGTAACCGGCGAGGCCGTCATCGGCACGCAATGCCCGGTGGCACGATACGAACACGACGTTCTCGCGTTTTCACGGCGAACACGAACTCGCCATCAAATGCAGCGTTTCGTTAGCAAATCAAGTTCCAACACAATTGGCCCGTCTCAGGCGTGATTGTTTGTATCGTCAATTGCCTCCACTCCGTTTCCTTGCACAGATACAAAGAATAGTTACCTTACGCGAAACGCACTACCGGTTCTTTCGGTCAAATTCTCAGCAGATATTCAAGGTGGTGGGATTTCGAAGAATCCGATGACTTCACGAAGGACTCGTAAACCTATCACCGGCCCAATGCCTTCTTGCCGGCATCGAGCGTTTCCACGATCAAGTCGACGTCGAAGACACAGCCACCCCACGTTCCGCCTGATGCCGACTGTAGTGACGCCCACAAACGAGAATCATCCGGTAACTGAGGATGCGGTGCGAGGTCGCCGGGTTCGCCGCGCTTCTCAAGCTCGGCAGTGCCCCAATCTACGCCCTTTACTTCGCCATCGATACCGACCAGATTCAGCGAACCCGAAAGATTCTTGCGATCGACAACAATCTCGATCAAGTCGCCATCCTCGACCCGACCGATCGGACCACCAGCAAGCGCTTCGGGCCCAACGTGCCCGATACACGCCCCTGTCGAAACACCCGAGAAGCGAGCATCGGTTATCAGCGCAATCTGCTTGCCGTACGAAAGATGTGTTAGGGCAGCCGTGAGTTGGTAGACCTCTTCCATGCCGGTGCCAAGAGGACCACCACACGTGACGACCATGATGTCGCCAGCTTTGATCTTGTGATCGTCGTCGCGTGACTTGATAGCACCCATGGCGGCTAGTTCCGAACGGAACACTCGAGCCGGACCCTTGTTGCGATATACATTGTCATCATCAACAACCGAGGGATCGATCGCAGTGCTCTTGATCACTGAGCCCTCCGGGGCGATATTGCCCATCGGGAACGTAACCGTACTCGTGAGATTCTTTTTACTCGCACGATCTGGCGACATGATCACGTCATCCGGATCAATACCATCAACATCACGCAGGTACTTGCGTACATCATACCGACGCTCGGAATCTTCCCACCAGCACAAATTCTCTTCGAGCGTTTGCCCAGTAGCGGTTTGCACACTTGTGTCGATGAGACCGAGCGTGCGCAGGTGCAACATCACCTCTGGTACACCGCCCGCAGCGTAAAGCTGGGTGGTCGGGTAGCCGACCGGCCCGTTAGGAAGCACGTCGACCAAACGAGGAACGTTCAAGTTCACCCGATTCCAATCGTCAACGCCCATGCGTGTTCGTCCCGCAGCGTGTGCAATCGCCGGCATATGCAGCATCAAGTTCGTCGAACCGCCGCACGCTGCGTGAACTGCCATCGCGTTCTCGAACGCGGCATCCACCAAAATATCCTGCGAAATAACGCCTCTTCGCTCCATCATCACTAACGCGCGTGCCGAACGTCGTGCAATGTCGAACCAGGACGGCGTTCCACTCGGGGAGAGGGCAGCATGGGTAATAGCGAGTCCGAGGGCCTCAGAGACGACCTGAGACGTGCCTGCCGTGCCGAGGAACTGACAACCACCGCCCGGTGAGGCACACGAGCGACAGCCAACATCCTGAGCGTACTCAAGCGTCACCTCGCCCTGAGCAAATCGTGCGCCAATCGACTGAATCTGACCGGTATCTTCGCCAACGTGCGGCTTGAGCGTCGTGCCACCCGGAACAATAACGCCAGGTTGATTGTGAAGACCCGCCAAAGCCATCATCATCGCTGGCAACCCTTTGTCGCAGGAAGCAACGCCGAGCACTCCGCGAACCGTAGGCAGTGAACGGACAATTCGGCGGAAAACTTGAGCTGCGTCGTTGCGGTACGGCAGCGAATCGAGCATTCCGGTCGTGCCTTGAGTTCGACCGTCGCAAGGATCGGAACAGAATGCAGCAAATGGAACCGACTTCAGTTCTTTTAGCTCTTCGGCAGCGGCTGCGACCATGTCACGTAGTTCGAAGTGGCCGGTGTGAAGCCCGAGTGCGACTGGAGAGCCATCCTCATTCTTCACGCCTCCGACGGTGGAAAGAATGATGAACTGCTTGCGCATTAGCTCCGAAGGATTCCATCCCATACCGGCGTTCTGCGTCATGCCGAAGTGGTTACCACTCGGTTCATCGATCAGGAATTCGGCTGTAAACGGAACCGTGCCCTTGGGGCCGTCGGCGTGAGTTTGAATCTCACGACTTGCCGGATTGGCTCCGGTTCCAAGTACGTCAGCAATAGAAACTTCTGATGTGTCGTTGTCGGGGTAGACACGTGAGGTCATTGAATGTTCCAGTCGAGTGTTTTTAAATAAGAGCGATCACATAGATTCTGCGACAAGACTGTTCACAGAGGATGCCAATGGCATTGGCTCGTGAATAATACCGCTAAACGCGACCATTTTTTGCAGTACAGTGCTCAAGAGCGCGGTCTCGATAAAGGCAGAACCTACGGGATCGTTGAGGCAGATCGGGGGACCGTTCGATTTCGTTCCGGCAACCGGCGACGATCGCACTGACGAGGACTTGTTCGCCCAACTCCCTCCGGAGGCCTTCTCTATCCACGGCGGCCAAGCGGATCACTAGCAACCTCGTCACTCAGCTCACCAGCATCGGCGCGTTGGCTTCTCGCACTGCTCATCAAATCCTGTTCATAATCCGTTCGAAAGTCACCTGCCTTCCAACTCGTCTACAATCCGCCACAGTGAAGATAGCAAGTCCTCCTTCCCTGCTGGAAAGGAGTTAGAGGAAAGGTGAAATGCGACACGGAGCCGAGTGGCCATGTTAGGAGCGCGAGTAGCGAAAATACGACGCGCGGCCAAGTCACGCCAGTGACGCCCGGAGCATAAAGCCAGCATGAAAATCACCGACATCAAATCCTACGTTGTTATGCCGATACCAGGCCTTGCCTGGCTGTTCGTCGAGGTCGAGACCGACGAAGGTATCACCGGGCTCGGTGAGTGCACCGATTACGCCGTAAATAGTCACCTCGTACGAGGACTCGAAGCGATCAAACCGCTCGTGATCGGATCCGATCCCAAGAACATCGAAGAAATCTGGCAGCGCATTTTCCACGTGAACTCCGACCTCAACGGCCGTGGCTACATCTCACACCTGATCAGCGCGATCGATATTGCACTCTGGGACATCAAGGGCAAGGTTCTGGGAGCGCCCATTTACGACCTGCTCGGCGGTCCTGTTCGCAACAACGTTCCCCTCTACACCCACGTTCGAGACATAAGTGCCGGGCAGGGAATCGACACTTTGATCGAGGAAGCGAAACTCACGGTCGCAGCCGGGTATCAAGCGATCAAGACCGATCCATTCCCGAGCAGGCGAACGATGGGCGAAGTTCACTACGGCGCAAACATGGTCGAACGCATGGAGCCGAAAGCGATTGCCGAAGCTGTCGAGTGGATGGAAGCGTTACGAGAAACGGTTGGTCCCGACTACGAAATTTTGGTTGACGCCCACGCTCGTATGGATGTCGCATCTGCGATCAAGGCTGCCAACGCTATCGAGCACATTAATCTGGTCTGGTTCGAAGAGCCAACCCACGTCGAAAACCACAACTCGCTACGACAAATCCGAGAGAACACCAACGTTCCGCTGTGTGTTGGCGAAAGGCATTTCACTCGCTGGGACTACGACGAAATCCTCCGTGACCGACTGGTCGATTACATCATGCCCGACATCGCATGGTGCGGAGGAATCAGCGAGCTACGTCGCATCGCGTCGATGGCTGAGACCCAGTACATTAGGGTCAGCCCGCACGATGCTTTGGGACCGGTCGCCATCGCAGCTTCATTCCAGGCTTCGATCACCATTCCGAATCTCTACCGCGAGGAGTGCCTGCATACGTGGTTTGAGACGTTCGAGAAGATCATCACCCCGATGTTCGATATTCGAGATGGCGCGATATTCCCGAACGGCAATCCGGGCCTTGGTATCGAACTGATCCCGGAGGCGATGGAAGAATTCGCCATCGATGTCGACTCACCCGAAGCGCAACCCGGCTGGTGGAATAAGGCAAACGAATCAACTGGAGCGTGGGCAACCAAAGACGGGTAGTTGCCATTGGCACGTATTCTGCGATGTCGGTTGGAGATGGTTGATTCGACAAGTACGTTGCGCTAAATATTTTGGAGATCTCCCAGATTGTCAATACGAGGAGCCTGCCCTGAGGTGGGCTTCCTCTGCATGACAACCCCATCGTTCAGCGTAGCGGCTAAATCCGCCCGCCATGATTCTGCCTCATACCAAGCCTCACGACGATTTCACAGCATCTGGCACTCAAACAACATAAACTCCTTAGCAGTTTTACTCTCGCGCCGAGCAATTTCATTCAGTTTGACGCGCTGACTAGTGATCGGAGAACGAAGTGGCTGACCAGAAAAAATTCCTGCTTTCAGAGAACGACATCCCAAAACAGTGGTACAACGTGCAGGCCGACCTGCCGAAACCAATCGACCCCGCGCTTCATCCCGGAACAGGCCAACCAGCCGGACCGGAAGATTTCGCACCGTTGTTCCCGATGGAACTCATCATGCAGGAAGTCAGTCAGGATCGTTGGATCGACATTCCTGAACCAGTCCGCGAAATGTACCGAATGTGGCGGCCCACACCGCTAATTCGGGCAACAGGCCTCGAAAAAACACTCGGAACCCCCGCAAAAATCTTCTATAAGTACGAAGGCGTCAGCACAGTCGGTAGCCACAAGCCCAACACGGCGATCGCCCAGGCGTACTACAACAAGGTCGAAGGTACGAAGCGAATCGTCACCGAAACCGGTGCAGGTCAATGGGGCAGCGCACTCGCATTTGCCTGCCAACAGTTCGGACTCGAAGCCAAGGTCTACATGGTGAAGGCAAGCTTCGATCAGAAGCCCTACCGCAAGTCGATGATGCAGACGTTCGGCGGCACAGTCACCGCAAGCCCAAGCCCTGAGACCAACGCTGGTCGAACTATCCTCGAACAGGACTCGAACTCACCAGGCTCCCTCGGTATCGCTATTTCCGAGGCCGTTGAAGTTGCAGCAGGCGACGATGAGTCGAAATACTCACTCGGCTCCGTGCTGAACCACGTTCTCATGCACCAGACCGTTATCGGCCAGGAAGCAATCATGCAGATGGAAATGGCAGACGCATATCCAGACGTTGTTATCGGTTGCGCAGGTGGCGGATCGAACCTCGCTGGTATCTCGTTCCCGTTCATCGCCGACAAACTCGCCGGTAAGTCGAATACCCGATTTATCGCAGTCGAACCAGAAGCATCACCTTCACTTACAAAGGGTGAATTCGCATACGACTTCGGTGATGCCATCGGCATGACCCCGTTGCTCAAGATGCACACACTCGGCCACACGTTCGTGCCGAACCCGATTCACGCCGGTGGTCTTCGCTACCACGGTATGGCCCCGCTCATCAGTGCCCTGTTCGACGCAGGCGTTTACGAAGCTAAGGCGTACCACCAGAACGCTTGCTTCGAGGCAGCTGTTCTGTTTGCGAGCACCGAGGGAATTATTCCGGCTCCTGAGCCAACCCACGCCCTGAAAGCAGCTATTGACGAAGCGCTTGAGGCCAAGGAAACCGGCGAAGAGAAGAACATCCTGTTCCACCTCTGTGGCCACGGTCACCTCGACCTCTCGGCATACGAAAGCTACTTCTCAGGAAACATGATCGACTACACATTGCCGTCAGAAGCAATCGCAGAGGCGATGAAGTCCGTTCCGCAGTTGGGCTAACAGCTCTAAAACAGCGTTCTGAAGCTGAATACGAAAAGGGGGGCGACAATTCTCTACCCCCTTTTTGTTTGTTCGCTAGCCCACTTCGAACAATGTCATGCTGAATTCAATTCAGTATCAAACGTTCGCGCGCAAACACTGCCAATATCGGCCAGCGAACGAAAGCACTACCCCACCCAAGGTCCCTCGACTCCGAAGACTCCGCTCGGGACGCGTGATATGAGATCGTGCCAATACCGACTACGCGTTAAGCGCCCCGATAATTACACCACTCAAGGTGATCGCCACACCCGTGTTGAAGGCGTTCATGAGCCCCAAACACCTTGTTTGTTGAGCGAATGAATAATGGGAATGGCGTTGGTAGCCGCGATACGAACCAAAGTACAGCATCAACTACGAAATCTTCCTCAAAACCACCGTCGATACTGGTGATCACGAACACAATGAAGATGTTCGTGATCACCAGTAGCACGATCATCGAGATGTAGGTCAGCGAAAGGTTGCCTTCACGAAGCTTCTCTTCGTTCATCCCAACATCTTCCATCCACATGCTGCCTTAGCACGCTTGTTGTACCAGATCATCCCAAACGCCATGTTCGCAAGAAGAACGACGCCCGAGCGAATGTCGTCGACCGCGTGTACGTGTCACCACTGATACAGTGGCGTGCTGCTGACAACAACCAACTTCTTCGAGAGCAACCAACTTGTCGTACACCCACATCTTTGCCGGAAATCCACTCGATCGAGGCGACCAGGCCCGTCGTGACGAAGACCTGCTCAAAGCGATGATGCGACAGGACAACACAAAGCTCCTGCCCTTCCACAAGCTCAAACCGCTTGTACAACGCGGCTCGCAAGCTGCGCTGGCGTGGATCGGTCACGAGTTTCTCGGCGACCTTCCCGAGGAGGCGGGCGGTCCCAAATTTCTCGGATTTGATATTGACCAAAATCCACACTTTGCGGTCGATATTTCCGTAGTCGAGGATCCATCCCACATCGCTGCCCTCGTTCCCGGAGCCGAATTCGAAGACGGGCGTGCAGCAGCCACCGATATCCCGTCAGAGCAATCGGGAGTTCTGGCTCAGGCTCGTTCGAACTTGAACTGGCATGCCCAGCACCGGTTCTGTTCTGTTTGCGGTTCCGAATCGCAAAGCCAGCGCGGTGGGCTCATGCGAGAGTGCCCGAAGTGCAAATCTCAGCATTTTCCTCGAACCGATCCTGTGGCGATCATGCTCGTCTATAAGGGCGACAGATGCGTCATGGGTCAAACTCTCGCACGCCAGAATTCAACGTTCTACTCGTGCCTCGCCGGATTCATGGACCAGGGCGAAGCGATCGAAGAAGGCGTACGTCGAGAAGTGATGGAAGAGGCTGGAATCAAAGTCGGCAAGGTCACGTATCACTCGTCCCAGCCGTGGCCATTCCCGGCTTCTCTGATGATCGGCTGCCACGCCGAGGCGAACTCCGACGAAATCGTTATCGATGACGGCGAGATGTCAGACGTTCGCTGGTTCACTAGAGACGAAGTCAAACTGGCACTTGAAGACAAACTCGAAGGCGTAAACATCCCCGGCCCAATTGCAATCGCCCACCACCTGATCAAGGCGTGGGTGTACGGCACTGCGAATATCTAGATGGATGTCAGAACCGCCCACGCCGCGAAGAAACAAAAGTCGCCGAACTGGCTCACGACCTGATTATGGAACTAGGCGGACCTCCGCTAACAATAGTCGATGCAGCCGCAACCGTTGCACCATTTATCGATGAAGTGACCCCGGAAGCAGTGATCCTTGCAGCTGACGGCGCCCGAATTGTCGGCGTTTGCACGCTCACCTGTTCGAACCATAATAATTAACTTGCCCGGTACATACCTGAGCTTGAGAAAACGTGACAGGGTCACCCTGGAAGCACGTCCCGAAACAGCCTTAGCATGTTTCCGCCGGCGATCTTTTCAATCTCGGCTGCTGTAAATCCAGCGCCAACAAGCGGATCCCACAAGTTCGACAACTCAGAAGAATCTTTAAGACCCTTCGCCCACGTGAGGCCTTTCTGATTCGTGTTGCGTAAGTACGGCTCGTCGCGTGCAGGATCGCCAAGCACCCAGTCGGGCCCCAGCCCGACAACGTCGATCCCTCCGACATCGGCGACGTATCGAACCTGCTTCACGACATCGGCGATTTCCGCCTGAACGCCGTTTGCACCAAGCACCAGTCGGGAGCAAAAATGAATGCCAATCACACCGCCGTTATCCGCCATCGCACGTATCTGGTCGTCGAACAGATTCTGCGGTTTATCGGCGATCGAGCGCCCACCTGAGTGCGAGTTCAAAATCGGCTTCGAGGTTACTTCCAACGCATCGAGGATCGTCTGCGGTGCCGAGTGCGAAACGTCAACGATCATCCCGCGATCGTTCATGTTCTCGATCGTAATCCTCCCAAACTCGGTAAGGCCCGGTTGCGTCGGATCGTTCTCCTGATCCTGCGAAGCTCCAAGCTTGTTAGGCATCGCCCAATTGAACTGCACATGACGAAGTCCCAACTGGAACCAAGTATCAAGTAGATCCGGATCCGATCCTAGAATCTTGCCGCCCTCGTTCCCTGCAATCACAGCAAGCTGACCCGAATGCTGGGCAGTTTCCAGGTCTCGAAATTCACGTACAACCCGAACATTATTGGCAGGACCACCAGCAACTACGTGCAGGTTCGCAAGCGCGCCGAGCCCACGATCCCGAAAGCCATCGTAGCTGTCGTAAGCGTGGTCGTACTCATCCTGCGTGGGAGCATCGATCCACGAGTCGACGGTCAGGTGAACGATCTTGCCGCTAACACCCCCAACGAAATCTTGGGCAAAATCCTCCGCCCGCTGCATGTGATCGTGCGCAAGATAAACCGGAAAGCTGGGCAACTAATTAATCCTCGAGATCTAACAGGCTTACAAGGCCGTTGTGCCAGTCGTAGCCGTGGGGTCGACGCTCGGCGTTAATCGCCGGGTTAGACCAGTAATACAGCACAAGTGAACGTGTTGGCGAGTGGAATTCCTCCAACGTATTGCCGAAATAGTCGGTCAGTTGGCCCAGATACTGGCCCGCCTCGACAATATCGGCCTCTTTCACCGCAGGATGCCATACGCCCGACTGTTTGGAATTGACCTGCGAACGAGTGCCCTTGAGCAGTTTTTGCCGCGGCCGGGCAGCGTCGCCAGCGAGCATTTTCATTGTTTGGAGAGCCGCTATGTAACCGTCGAAATGAGTGGCAGTGTCTTGTTCGGTCGGCACGCCGTTCTTACCGCACTCGACCCATATATTTGCAATGCCCGCATTCAGCAACGCCACGCTGAACGGCGGAATGGACGGCAGATCGTATCGCGGCTCGACGTATTCGACTGCGAAGCCACGTGCTAGATCAAGAGACTGGCTACTCAATTCGTTTGCACCTCGCATCGGCACCGGCACCCACGCCATTAGCGACTGAGCCATTTCACCAGCGTGCGAGTCAATCAGGTAGTCAGAGTCCTTCACCACCTCGAACAACGTGTCGATCAACATGTCGCTGTAGGTGCCTTCGGGGATACCGGGTCGAATGAAGTGAACTTCCTTCTGATCGACCGGATTCAGCTGCATATTGCGTTCCATGAACGCCCGCGTAGAAATCACAGGGATCACGATCAACGTCCCCGACAGCTCCTCGGCCTTCACGCCTGTAATGAGTTTTTGAGCAGCAAGAATCCCCGAATATTCGCCTGCGTGCATGCCCGACATCACGGTCATTTGAGGTCCGGGTTGGGTTCCTAAAATACGCGCTACCGGTATCTCGATCTTCTCACCTGATGAGTGAGTACGCGTCACGATCAATTCTTCCAGCCCCGGTTCACTCGACCAAGACCTTGCCAACTGCTCGATATCGACTGTTCTCAGTCCCATTCGTGCCGGTTCCTTTATTTTCACGACCGTTGCTAAACTTGCGCCGCCACAAGCATAAGTTGTTCCGTGCGCAAGTGCATCTGTACGAACCGCAACCACCCCGCAGCCACGAGTAGCCATTTGAAGATCAAGTCCATCAAAGCCGTGAAGGTCCGATTGCGAGAACAGACAGGCTCCTCAAAATCTCGACGTCCGAACTGGAACAATTTCTCGCCACGCGCGATGCCCGTAAATTTCTACTCTGAATTCTCGAACAAACCCGGCGGCATGCCCGGCGGTGGACTCGAACCAGTCTGGGTTCAGGTAATTGCCGAAGACGGAACGTGGGGACTCGGGCAGTGCGCCTTCGGTAGCCCAGTCGCTTCGTTTGTGAACGAGGTGATCGCTCCAATTCTTATTGGTCGGAACTGCCTTGCAATCGAGCACTTGTACGATTTAATCCTTCGGGTATCACAACGATTTGGCACGTCTGGAACTGCCTCGACCGCTATGGGTGGTGTTGATCTTGCCTTGTGGGATTTGAAAGGCAAGATTCTTGACCAGCCTGTGTATGCGTTACTTGGCGGTCCCGTTCGGGAATCGATCACCTGCTACGTGACCGGCGACGATCTCGACTGGGCGCAGGAACTCGGATTTACAAAATTCAAAATCACAAATCCTGCACACTACACCGATGCTGTAGAAGGGATCAAAGCGGTTGTCGCCCACGTTGCTCAGGCTCGAGAACAAGTAGGGTCCGATCACGATCTGATGATTAATCCGGTGATGTCGTACAACGTCGATTTCGCACAACGGCTCCTCGAAGAACTCCGCCCCTACACCCTGCGTTGGCTTGAAGAGCCGCTTGTGCCTACCGACACTGCCGGTCTCGCTCGCCTTCGCCAATCAGCACCATGGGTAGCGATTGCAACCGGCGAAGATCATCACGGGCGGCACGCCTTCCTCGATCTCGTCGAGCGGCGTGCTGCCGACATTCTTCAACCCGATCTCAAGTGGGGCGGTGGACTCACCGAAGCGATGAAGGTTCATACCATTGGCGAAATGGCAGGCATTGCCACGATTCCGCACGGCGGAGCCAACGATCCATTCGGGCAGCATTTCGCAATGGCAGCCACCGAATCGCCGATGGCCGAGTACTGGATGGGTACTGATCCCGGCATTCCGCTCGAAGCCACCGTGACTATTCCCGGAACCGCAACTCCCGTGAACGGGCAGGTCAAACCTACTGATGCTCCCGGATTTGGCTTGGAGTTCGAGACGGGTGATATTAGCGACTGGACAGGAGGGAACGCCTGATATGAAGATCAAAAGCGTTCGCGCCGTTCAAATCAACGCTCCTTCACCGCCAGTTCGAACTAAAACGAAGCCCGGCTGGAACAAGGTTTCGCCTAGATCGCACCCGATAGCACGCTACTCCGAATACGCACGCATTGATGGCAACAAGCCGGGTCAATCCGGAAAGGCGTGGGTACAGATCACTGCGGAAGATGGAACGTTCGGGCTTGGTTCGTTCGCTGTCGGTGTGGCGGGAGCCGCGGTGGTCGACTATCTGATCGCGCCATTGATCGAAGGTAAGGACGCCCTCGCAACCGAGCTGATCAACGATCAAATCTGGCGGATGAACGAAGGATTTCAGGGCGGAATCGCGACCGCAGCTCAAAGCGGTATCGATCTGGCGCTGTGGGACCTCAAGGGCAAGCTTCTCGGTCGACCCGTATACGAGCTCATCGGTGGTCCTTCCCGCGACCATGTCGAACTATACGCAACAGGCGACGATATCGAGTGGATGCACGAAATCGGATTCACCCGGTTCAAGATCAGCAACCCTTTCTTTTACGAAGAGGGCTCAGAAGGACTCGCTAGACTCGAAGATCATGTCGCGAGCCAGCGCGAGATCGCCGGTGATGATGCCGAACTCACGTTCAATCCAACCATGTCGTACAACGCCGATCTCGCCCTCAGAGTCGCCGAACGGTTACGACCCTACAAGCTGCGATGGTTCGAAGAGCCGCTACCACCGTGGGATCTCGAAGGTTATAAGGAACTCAAACGTGCGATGACGTGGACCGCCCTCGCAACCGGTGAGCATCACTACGGACGCAAAGCATTTCAACAGCTCATCGCGGCGCGTGCGGTTGATATCGTTCAACCCGACATCGAATGGGTAGGCGGGCTGTCGGAAGTGCTCAAGATCTACACCTACGCGGAAGCCGCCGGAATTGAAACAATTACGCACACGGGAGCCAACACCGCGTGGGGGCAGCACTTCGCCTATGCCATGCCAGAAACAACACAGGCCGAGTGGTTCATGAACACCGATGTCGGCCAGCCGATCAGCGACAAGCTATTGCCTGGTATTCCGGCAGCAGTCGATGGAAAACTAGTGCCATCAAACGCCCCAGGATTCGGGCTAAAAATCCCCGAAGACTGGATCGTTCCGTGGGACTACGCCGGTCAAAAAAGAGCCGTCTACGATCCTGGATCTGTGAGATAACCGGCAACTCTACCCCCCCGTCCCGACCAAAGCAAAACGAAGTGGAGGGACCTCGCGCGTGCAAATGGCAGTTAAACAGAAGAAGCAGTTGCCTCCTATTCCTTCCCCCATTTGGAGAGGACAAAAACCAAACAATTCAACTGAAAAGCCACACCCACTTGCATCATGCCCAAACTGCACTAAACTCCCCGGCAGTTCGAAGATCGTTTAGCGTGATGACTCAGCTCAAGGCGCAAATCAACAGTGTCTTCTGAGGCACTCGAAGGAGACAGGTCGACCAAACCTGCAACAACCACCCCATGAGAATCACAGCCATAGACACATTCGTAGTCGACGCCGGGTGGCGACCCTGGCAATACGTTGCCGTTCGCACCGACGAAGGACTCACCGGATACGGCGAAATGTCGGACGGTCGCAACCCGTACGGGATCATCGGAACTGTCAGCGACTTCCTGCCGATTCTTGAGGGCCAGGATCCACTCGCAGTCGAAATGCGCTACTGGGACATGTACCGCATGGCTCGTCAGTCTCCCGGCGGCATCGCTGCTAAGGCTATCGCTGGAATTGAACTCGCCCTTTGGGACATTAAAGGCAAGGCACTCGGCGTACCCGTTTACTCGTTGTTCGGTGGGCCAACTCGCCAGAGCCAGCAGGTTTACTGGTCACACTGCGGCTCTTCTCGAGTCCGCAATCACGAACTCATCGAAGTGCCACCGATCGATTCGTTCGAAGCTGTTACCGAACTTGGTGCAGAAGTCCGAGAGAAAGGCTTCAAGGCTCTCAAGACCAACATCAACTACCCCGGACCCAACGCCCACGGTTACGTCGGCGGCTTTGGCGGTGGCGTCGGATCAACAGACCAGAACGTCACACGGCAGACGCTCGATCACCTCGAAAAATACATCGGAGCGTTCGAAGAAGGTACGAAGGGTGAAGTGCAGATCGCTCTCGACCTCAACTTCCACTTCAAGCCGCTCGCCGCACGACAAATCTGCAACGTGATGGAGCAGTTCAACACGATGTGGGTCGAGGTAGACATGTACGAACCAAAAGGACTCGCCGAAGTGAAGGCCGGAACGATGGTGCCAATCACATCAGGTGAAAACCTTTTCGGCATCCGTGATTACCGACCCTACTTCGAGAATCGCTCGATGGACAACGTGATGATCGACGTGCCGTGGAACGGTTTCGCACGCTCCCGTGACGTAGCTATGCTCGCTGAGAGCTACGAACTCAACATCGCACCCCACAACTACTACTCGCACCTCTCCACTATGCACTCGATCAACCTGTGCGCAACCGTGCCAAACGTTCGAATCATGGAAGCCGACATCGACGATGTGCCGTGGAAAGACGAAATCACGGGCGGTGCTCTCGACTACACCGGCGGTGAGCTACAAATCCCAACCAAACCCGGCTGGGGAGTAGACCTAGACGAAGACGTAGCCCGCAAACACGCCTGGAACCCCGGTCGAGGCCCGGGATTTTAAGATTTTCAGTAGTACTTGAATCGGAGTTTAAATTGCCTCAACCGAAATACGTTAAGCCATATTTTGTGGAGTGGCTAAATCAACATGATGACGAGATGCGTTCCAAGAGAGCTGAGTGGATGCTGTGGCAGTCTCAATTGATCGACACCGAACACTATCGTGGCTTCGCAGGCGGTGAATTAGCCGTAAACCTCTTCGAATAATCACGGTACTGTTTTTCTTATAGCCAGTTCATTGCATCAATCATCGTCAGAATGGGTTTTATTGCGAGAACACTCGCCAGTGTATCTACGCACGACAGCTAACAAATAATGATCGGCTTGGAATACGTCAGCTTTGTGATCTGGCAGTCGAAAACGGCGTGATCACCGATGACATGTTTGCCGAGATTTAGGAATCTGCACGAAAGCGAAAGCGATTAATACACTTCACCCAACCATTAGGTGCCAGAACGATCGAAGCTCAAGTTATTCGCGATAACCACCGCCCCCCAGACATATTCGAGGTAGACGCTAAATATGTGCTCGAAACAAGCATGAGAGTATTTGGCCATATTGCTTGTTAGGCAACCATGAACATCATCGACGCACACCCGCATATCTACTCTGACGATCTCGAGAAGTATCCGACCATTGATGATCCGTGGCAGCCGGGTGAACCGGCTACTGCTGAAGACCTGAAGTCGAAGATGGACGATGCGGGTGTCGGGCGAGCTGTATTCATCCAGACCAGCACGTTCTACGGCTGGGACAACCGGTATGTGATGAATTCGACCCGCAAATACTCGGAATGGGCGACCGGTGTCATAACGCTCAGTCCCGATGATCCGCAGAACCTCGAAGTGCTTGAAGATGCGGCCAAAAACTACTCGGCACGAGGACTCCGGGGTACGTCCGATCAAAACAATCAGATCGGCTCCCCGAACGTAAGACGCCTCTGGTCGAAAGCACGCGATCTTGGGATGGTCGTCAACTGCATGGTGCTAGACGATCTTGAACGTCTATATGAAATTGAACTCATGGCACGGCAGTTAGACGATCTGAATATCGTGATCGACCACTGCTTCATGCTCAACACTGTGCGGAAGACCGAAGAAACTATCAAAGCACTCCAGCGGTTGGCACCACTACCAAACGTTCACGCCAAGCTCACCAGCGGAACGCACGGATCGGCACGCGTCTACCCGCACGAAGATATGCACGACCCTCTAAAACGAGTGATCGAATCGTTTACGCCCGATCGCTGCGCGTGGGGATCGAATTTTCCGAACGCGTTGTGGTCGAAGGGTACGAGCTACGCCCAAAATCTTTCTCTCTTCACTGAAGAGTTAGGACTATCGCAATCCGACCAAGAAGCAATTCTAGGCGGGACTGCCGTGCGACTCTGGTTTTCTTAGAGACAGCACGCGAATCATCTCAGCTGTCACCCTGAATTCATTTTCAGAGTCAAATGGTCACTCCCACATAGCTCCCAATCACGGCCACACGCTCTCGCCAAAAACCTACCTGCGTATAATCGCCAGCTTTTCCAATTACTGAAGAGTGAGATGAACCCATGGACATCGAAATATTCCTGTTCAACACGTCTAGGAGTTGGAAATGCTCGCCCGAATTGCTTTCGCCGCACTCGTAGGTGGAATCATTGGATTTGAGCGCCGGAGGGCTGTTCGCCCCGCTGGCATCCGCACTTTGGCACTCGTAGCGATGGGCGCGGCAGCCTTCACGGTCGTTTCAATCTTCGGATTCAAAGATGATACCAACGGAGTTCAACAACTTCGTGACCCTGCCCGAATAGCCGCTCAAGTCGCCACCGGCGTCGGATTTATAGGTGCCGGAACGATGATTCGATTTGGAGGGGTTGTCCGAGGACTCACCACCGCCGCTGGCATATGGATGTCTGCCGCACTCGGCGTTGCTGCTGGTGCAGGGATGTATATCTTTGCGATTGCGGTGCAGCAATCGCAAAGATGATCCTCTCGGGGCTCCCTCGCAAACCCGAACCCGAGGAGCACGATGTTGTAACCGATTAGGACAACCACGAGTCATTCTTCGCAAGTAACATCGATACTTCATGACTACGACTCAGCCCCAACAACGGCCACCACTGAAACGCCCGCTCGCCGTTCACGTAATGGCGAAACCAAGTGGCGCCATCTGCAACATCGACTGCACCTACTGCTTCTATCTTGAGAAGGAAAAGCTGTACCCGGATAAGGCTCGTGGTTCTTGGAGAATGGGCGATGAAGAGCTTGAGTCGTACGTAAAGCAGTACATCGAAGCCAACGATATTCCAGTCGTGAACTTTGCCTGGCAGGGCGGCGAGCCGACCCTGTTGGGTCTCGATTTCTACAAAAAAGCCGTGGCTCTTCAACAGAAGTACGCGGGTCAGAAGCAGATCACAAACGCTTTTCAGACCAACGGCATTCTCATAGATGACGACTGGGCTGAGTTTCTCGCTAAAGAGAAATTCCTCGTTGGCGTTTCGATCGACGGACCGGAAGATATTCACAACAGATACCGCGTCAGCCGAGGTGGTGAGCCTTCGTGGGGCAAAGTGATGGAGGGGATCGAAGTGCTCAAGAAGCACAACGTCGAATTCAACACTCTCACAGTACTGCACAAACACAACGCCGATCATCCAAAAGAGGTCTACGAGTTCCTGTCGCAAGAAGTCGGCAGCCAATTCCTGCAGTTCATTCCGATTGTCGAACGCGTTGCCGACAAGCTTCCCGCACATATGCTGCAACTGGTCGGACCTGAATTCCGTGATGGAGCAACCATTACCGAATGGTCAGTGGGATCTGAACAGTATGGTCGGTTCCTCAACGGTGTTTTCGATCAATGGGTGCGAAAAGACATCGGGCAGGTATTCGTCCAAATATTCGACACGACGCTTGCTGGATGGATGGGTCAAAATCCGGGACTGTGCATCTTCGCCGAGACATGCGGCGATGCGATGATTATTGAGCACAACGGAGATGTGTATTCGTGCGACCACTTCGTATATCCGGAGTACAACATCGGTAATGTTGCCGACACCACGATCCGTGAAATGGCCGAAAGTCCTGCGCAGCGCAAGTTCGGAGCCGACAAACGAGACACGCTTCCCGAGTACTGCAGAACGTGCGAATTCCGGTTCGCCTGCAACGGTGGATGCCCGAAGCAACGGTTCGTTAAGACTCCCGATGGTGAGGACGGTATGAACTATCTATGCAAAGGCTACAAAACGTTCTTCGGGCACACCGAACAGTACATGAAGGCGATGGTCGGCGAACTTCGCAGCGGTCAACCCGCAGCCAACATCATGGCAAAAACGAGCCAGATGCCGGAGTCGTCCGGCTCCGAAGATCCCTACGCCGGAGTAGGCCGCAACGACCTCTGCCCCTGCGATTCAGGTAAAAAGTTCAAGCGCTGCCACGGGGCTGCTGGATAGCCGACCACCTCGTTTTGACCCTGCCGGAGGGGCCCGAGACGTGCGGATTACCTACATCAGTAAATCATCACTCAACAATTTCTCGACCGTAGCAACAGCGAAGTGGAGGGCCTTCGGCGGGATTGCAGTGAAGCGTGCCCAAAACCCAACGATGATCGACAGGACACGGTACACCCACCTCTACGACCACTGTATCTTCGAACGCCCGTGTCACCTATGCCCCAACCCCTCCACAGATCCCTCGACCGCTGCTCGGGACGCGTGTGCGTGCTCTCCCCTCCAACCCCGAACACCCACATAGCGGGTAGAATTCCACGGGTTAATTCGATAAGCCCGTTTATTTCTCATCACATTTGGAGTGACTTCAGTGGAACTCAGGATCAACCACGCCAAGCAGAAGCTCGCCAACGGCGAGATCGTAACCATCGTCAGCGGTATCACCCACCCCGACGACATCGACGCAGTTGGTCCGATCGGTTTCGACGGCATCTGGCTCGAAGGTGAGCACGGTGCGACCGACGCCTCCGACCTCGGCAATCTGACACGGGCGTGCGACCTCTGGGGCATGACCTCGGTCGCGCGTATCAACCTGAACGAACAGGGCCTCATCTACCGAACGCTCGATCGCGGCGCCCAAGCGATCGTCGTTCCACACGTGAACAACGCCGCTGAAGCACGAAATGTTGTCGATGGCGGTAAATTCACACCCCGAGGTAAACGCGGCATGTTCACCAGCCGACAGGGCCTCGGCGTACCTAACTACTTCGACCAAGCCGACGACGAATCGATGCTAATCGTGCTAATCGAAGACATCGTTGCCTGGGAGAATCTCGATGAGATCATCGCAGTCGATGACATCGATGTTTTCTTCGTCGCCCCTTCCGATTTCGCAGCTTCCATGGGGCACATGGGCGATCTTCAACACCCCGACGTGCAGGAGAAAATCAACGATTCGCTATCTCGAATCATTGCAGCGGGCCGCAACGCAGGCGCTCTTGCGACAAACGAAAACGTCTCTACCTACGTAGAAATGGGTGTCAGGTTCTTCATGACAGGAGCCGGACCGTGGATTGCAAGCGGCTTCAACCAGTTCGTAGCCAACGCAAACTCTGGAAAAAAGTAGACAAATAGACGTTCGTCTTTTGCGAAGTGCACCGGCGAACGTTCAATATCCGGATCGAAAACGGGGATTCTTCGAATTGAAAAGCGTGATATCCAAGCGAATGTTGATTGTTGCGGGAATGCTCGTCTTAATCGTGCTGGCCGCGTGTCAGGCGGCTGGCAAGAATCCCGACAATATCGAAATCCCGGTGATTCAACCGACGACCGACGCTTCGTTGTGCCAGAACGATATCTACCCGCAAGGATCGCCGGTTTTTGAAGAAATTTCTCGAGACCAACTTGCCGGCGATCCTGCAGGTGTAAAAATTTTCGATCGCGTAGTGGGCAGCGGTGAATCGCCAACACTCGCCGACATGGTTACCGTGAAGTACACCGGCTGGCTCAACGATGGATGCATTTTCGACTCGTCGCACGCTCGTGGAGTGGATGCGGAGCTGCTGCTGGTGGCCCTGATCCCCGGCTGGCGAGAGGGCATGCTAACTATGGCTCCCGGTGGAATACGCCGAGTAGAAATCCCGCCAGCACTCGCATATCGAGATCTCGGAGCACCTCCGGTCATCCCGCCGAACGCTACTCTAACTTTTGAAATTGAACTGGTAAGCATTTTGACGCCCGAGCAGGCTATCGCCACGGCTACGGTCGTCGCTGCCAATGCAACCGCGACTCCAGTTCCTACAGGAACACCCGAAAAAGGGCCCATAATGTCTTGCGATAACCCCGGCTACCCGGATTCCGCTCCCCAGTACGGTGACGTAACCGACGACCAGTACAGCGATGAGCCTTCAGGTATTCGAGTCTTCGATATCAAGGTCGGCGATGGTGCTACTCCAAACCAGAGCGACACAGTCGATGTTCACTACACCGGTTGGCTCGTTTCCGACGGTTGCGTGTTCGATTCTTCCTATTCACGTGGTCAATCGATTTCATTCCCGGTCGGCAACGTAATTCCTGGATTCCGTGACGCAATTCTAGGAATGAAAGTCGGCGGACAGCGCAGAGTCTACATTCCGTCCGAACAGGGCTACGGAGCACAGGGCGCAGGCGGAGCAATACCACCAAACGCCGATCTCGTATTCGACATCGTCCTCGACAACGCTCGCTAGTGCCTTAAGCACTTTTTCTCCGGCAGGCATGGTGTTGACTGGTTCGTGGATATTCAGCCGTGGTTCGCACGCGTGCTGCTCCAGAAAACCCTCTACTTCTGGGAGAGAGCTGGGGGAGGGGGGGGCGTCTCTCGACAACATCTACTTCTCTAACACCCGTCACAACGCAACCATGTAATTCTGAACTAGATTCAGAATCACGTTCGTTCGACTTGATCGACTCTACGAGCAGACACCGACCACAGGCTGGCGCCGACGATTCCTGCCATCACCAGAGATGCTGAATCAAGTTCAGCATGACAGTTTGAGCATTCGTTTCCGTCGCCAGGAAATGTGGAGTAAAGTGCCCCCAAACGTCCTGAAGCTCCGGCTACCCGATTCAGCCAACCAAATCCGATCTCTCAGAAAAAGTGGCTAGCCACCTTGCAAATTACTAAAGTTGAAACAATCCGCGTTGACGAGTTCTGGCAGATGTGCTGGGTTCGCATTCACACCAACTCCGGCGAAATCGGACTCGGCGAAACCTGGTATCTGCCTAAATCGGTCGCAGCAGTCGTTCACGAAATCTTCGGACCAAGGCTAATCGGCCGGGACCCGATGGACCGTGAAGGCATCTGGGACGAACTGTTCAAACTCGCCGGTATCTTCACCTACTCAGGAGCCGAACTGCGCGCCCTCTCGGCAATCGACATCGCTCTTTGGGACGTTGCCGGGCAGGCACTCGATCAGCCAATCTACAACCTGCTCGGTGGCAAATCCCGCGACAAGATCCGCATCTACAACACCATCGGCAGCTATGGTGACTGGCAGGACAACGAGTTCGAACAGCGCGATCCGGTCGGCTTACTCCAAAGCCTTATCGACGAAGGAATCACGGCAGTCAAGGCGTACTACATGGCTCCGTACGCCGCAGAATCGGGCGGCAACTTCGTCTCGGCAAAGCAGATCAAAGAGGGGCTGGCTCCGCTCGCTCAACAGCGCAAAGCGCTCGGCGATCAGATCGAAATCGCCCACGACGGCGGCGGACAGTGGGCGTTGGCTCCGGCAATTCGCATCACACAGGCGATGGACGAGTACGACTTGCTATGGCAGGAAGAGATGATTCATCCGGTGAACGTCGAAACGCATCTAAAGCTCGCGCAAGAAACAAAGGCGCCAATTTGCGCAGCCGAGCGACTCATGACCCGATACGAGTTCCGCGAATACATCGAAAAAGGCGCCGCCGAAATCGTGATGCCTGACCTGATCTGGACTGGCGGTATTGGAGAAACAAAAAAAATCGCCACGCTCGCTGATACTTATCAAACTCCGGTCGCTCCGCACGACTGGACGGGTCCGATAAATGTCTTCGCCTGCGCCCATATATCGATGAACTGCCAGAACGTGATGATTCAAGAAACCAACCGAGCCTACTATCGGGGCTGGTACGACAAGTTCATCGAGCCGAATATTGTAATCAAAGACGGCTACCTGCTAGCACCCGAAGGACCCGGACTTGGAACCCGTCTGAAAGCCGACGTCTTCGATCGTTCCGACGTACATGTTGAAGAAACTACGGAAGCTGCCTTCTGGGATGCCGTCGGCTTCACCGACCCCGGTCAACGTGTAAGCCACTTCTTCTCCCCAAACGTCCCCGAAGGACAAGGGGAGGATGAATAGTGGCGCAAGACAATCAATAAGCGTCATCTTGAGGCACTCAAAGGATGACGGGGGGGCGTGACAGTCAAATAAGCCCACCAAGATCCATAGCTCATCCCGACCGCCAGAGGAGGAATCTGAGACGTTGACAATGCCGAGAGCTATCGAACGCCAACAACCCCAGTTCGTTTGTATATGAAAAACCTACCTGATGTCCTCGAATCAGGTCTCGCCATTCCGCTCTGCTTCGGTTGAGACGACGATGTTTGAAATTGAAGCTAACCAACTCCATTGCCCAAAAGCTCCTCATGCCTACGCGCTCTTCGGCTTCACAAAAAACGTCGCCTGCAAATTCTCGTGGTCGACTAAGTAGCCATCCGCTCGATAGACTCTCTGGATGCCCACTCACTACCTAGCCATCGACATTGGGTCTTCGTCGGTTACGGCTCTGATTGTCGACATCGACTCGAAGTCGGTTGTCGGATCGTCGACCACAGCTAACACCACCGAAATCACGTCTAAGCATGACAAGAAGATCGGCCGCTCCGAGTGGGACCTCGAGCGCATGACCGATCTTGCGGTCACCAACGCTGCGAATTTGATCGAGCGAACCCAAGTGCAGCCGGCAGCCATCGGCATCACGGGCCAGCAGCAAGGTCTTCAACTCCTCGATAGCGATCTCAACACGATTGGCAAATACATCTCCTGGCAGGATCAGCGTTCGAAAGATCAGATCCCTGGCGAAAATCGCACGTATCTCGACGCGATGGGCGAACTTGGCGGCGCAGTCGTAGAAAAAAACGGGCTTCCGGCCTTCGAAAATACCGGCTGTCCGATCGTTACCGGATACACGACACCAAATCTCTACTGGTTAAAAGCCAACAACGAACTTCCAGCCAACCTCTCGAACATTCATGGAGCCACCGCGCCCGAATTCGTCGTTTCGCGCCTGACTGGCACCCGACCCGTAACCGATCCGACCGACGCAGTTAGCTGGGGTGTTTACGATCTTTCAAAAATGGACTGGAATTACGATCTCATCGACTCGCTCGGGCTTGACCGCGAGCTATTCTCAAATCTCGCTCAATCCTGCACCACCGCTGGTCAACTCACTAACGCCAAGGCGGCGAAACTCGGCGCTCAAGCCGGCATTCCTGTTTCGGTCGCATCGGGCGATCACCAGTGCAGCTTCGCAGGAACAGTTTCCGACTATGAAAACACGGTTGCAATAAACATCGGAACCGGCGGGCAAGCGTCGATTTATGTCGATGACCCAACACCACGAGGCTGGCTCGAACTGCGACCCTACATCCAAAGCGGTTATCTTCTTGCCGGAGTCGGTGTGGTCGGTGGTCGCACGTTCCGCACGTTGAGAGATTTCTTCAACAACGCCAGTCGAGTCATCGTCGGATCCGAGCTCGATCCCGACGTGCTCTACGATCGACTAGTCGAATTAGCGGCCGAAGTGCCCACCGGCGCGGAAGGCGTGGTGGTAGACCCACTGTTCACCGGCTCCCGCAGCAACCCTCTGGCGAAAGCAGCGATACGAGAACTTACGCCGGGTACGTTCACACCTGGTCACATAGCACGAGCACTCTTTGAGGCGATGGCGGTGCAACTGGCCGATTCCTATCGAGAAGCGGTGAAAGTTGGTGCAGGTGCGCGTCCACAGCTGGTCGGTTCCGGCAACGGCCTAAAATTAAATCCCGTTCTACGCGAGTCCATCGAAGCTGAGTTCGGCATGCCGCTCCAACTCGGACGCAACAACGAAGAAGCCGCTATCGGAGCAGCACTGTGCGCGGCCGTCGCCGATGGATCGTTCAAGTCGATCAACGAAGCCAGCGCTTCGTTCGTTGGCTAGCCAACTCCGTCTTCCACAATCTGAGTGCAGCTCTTCGAGCGGGCTAGGGGACAATAACTCTCGCAATGCCCATTCCACCAGCACCAACACCCGCACACTTCGATCAAGTCGCAACGGCGATTGATCGAGACGCTACTGTTGTGTCATACAAGTCGCTGGCAGGCAGAGCATCATGTTGCATGGATGTGCTGGATATTGAGGAAACGGCTCGAGCCTAAGCGTAGTGGTCCGGTGTGGCGCTTTCGAGTACCTAAGGATGGCATTGCTGTGCGCCCACAAGGCTTTTCAGAATTGAAGTGTGGTAGATGCCCGGAAGCACAGCTCCACCGATTCAGCCATCACTGCCCCTGTCTCAGAAAAAGTGACTCCTCACCCGTAAGGCTTGATGACGAACTTCACGCCTTTACCTTCGCCCGAATCAACGATAGCTTGTGGCACATCTTGCAGTTCGTAACGACCTGAAATAACCTCATCGAGATTCAACGTGTCGATAACCGCAGGAGTCCGAGCGAACACATCTCCTCGACCAAACGCACCCCTCAATGTAATCTCACGATAGTGCAGATCGTACATATCGACCGGCAGGGCAGCACCTTCGGGATTCACACCAATCATCAGCACTTGACCCCGTGGGCGCACCACCTCTACGCACTTGGCAACCAGCTTAGGAAATCCGACCGCTTCGACAGCAACATTCGCGCCATAGCCGCCATTGTGATCCTTGATGAATTCAGTCAAGTCACCGCCTGCAGGATCGTGAAGCAGATCAGCACCAAACTGTGTTGCCATCTCACGACGAGAGGCTACTGGTTCCGACATGATCATCCGCTCAACACCGCGACGTTTTAAGAACGCCAATGTGAACAGACCCATAATTCCGCCACCGATCACGACACCGATACCGCTGTCGTCGATCCGAATCATCTCAGCGCCCGAAAGACAACACGACGCAGGTTCGCTCAAAGCCGCCTGCTCGAGATCGAGACTATCGGGGATTTTCACTGCCGCCTGCGAGGGAGCCGTGGCATATTCAGCGAACATGCCCGATGTCTGGTCGGCGTTTTCGCAACGAGATTCCGACCACGTGGTACAGGCAGAACAAACTCCGCAATGACTCGTCGTGTTCATCACAACACGATCACCTATACGGCTTTTGTCGACTCCCTCGCCAACATCAACAATCACACCTGAGCCTTCATGCCCGAGCACCTTTGGCGGGGTAGATGGAAACAATCCCTGGGTGATGTGCACGTCAGTGCCGCAAACGCCAATGGTGTCGACCTTCACGACTACCCGCCCCGGCCGGGCTTCGGGATCGGGAACCTGATCGAGCGTGAACTTGTCGCCACCGTGCCAGGTCATCAATCGCATCAAGAGGCTTGCCTCGTTTCATCTTGCCGATTTATCAAGGAGTACCAAGCGGATTTTAGGCGAGTGTCATCGTCTGTTCAACGAGCTTTCTCCAAAATTTCCGTGACAATAAGTAAACCTCCCTCGTCCCGACTCCCGATTTCCATCGGGATAGGCTGCGCGATAGCGGAGCAGAGGGATCTGAGACGTTGACACAAGCACACCACAACCATGAAGCCCACAACGATTTCTCGACCGGAGCGACACGGAGCGGAGAGCCTTCGGTGGGGTGACGCGGGTGAGTGCAGCTACGTCCCCACACCGCAAGACTGCAGCGCAGCGAGGATTTCGTCTGAAATCTCGGCAAGATCACCCGAGCTTGTCGCGATCACCGCGTTGGCAAGTGCTGCCGGATCGAGCTCGTTCGAAAGGCAGGTGAGTTGCTCGATAGTCAGTTCGCTGGCAGGAATAGGTGTTGCAGTAGGCTCTTCCGCCGGTTCCACAGGAATCGGACCTGCGCCATCGCCGATACCGCCATCCGGCTCGACTGGAATAACGAACTCTCCGCTGCCACATTGTGCAAAGGCTTCTTGAAGTTCGGCAGGCGGTTGACCACCCTGGCCTCGAAGTAGAGTAGATGCATCGTCGCCGAGTGCCTCGGCCATACACTCCCGGAAATCGTCGCCCAGAGTTATTCCATCACCACGTCCGCCTCGACCGCCGCCGAAGATGCCATCATCTCCTCCGGGTCTCTCGCCATCACCAAAACGGAATCCGCCACCGATCCCTCCAAAGTCCAAGCCGCACTTCTCGAATGCGGCAAGTGACTCTTCTTCAAGACCCAGTCCGCTACCCTGCCCAAGCTGGCCTATGCGATTTTCGCCGAGTTCTTCGGTCAGACATTCGCGAATCTCCGGATCGGCAAAACCGCCACCCGCGAGTCCGCCGCCTAAGGCTCCTCCGGGTCGAATGCCCTGCTCAACACCGCATGCCTCAAACGCAGCGGCTACGTCCGTTGGATCAGTAGACCGTAAAATCTCTCGATCAAACTCTCCTGATTCGCCCACAACGTCAATCCCAAGTTCGCCCGCGAGACACTCTTGTAGTTCAGGATCCGAGAAATCGGCCCTGGCTGGTGCAACGCCTCGGGTCGCTCCATCTGCGTCGACGCCACATGATTCGAGCATCGCTAATTCCTCAGCCCCAAGCCTGCCGAACAATTCAGGACCAACCGCGCCCGAATCAGGATCGAAGGCACCCCCCAGTTGCTCTGACAGGCACTCCAACACTTCGGGATCAGCGAGGGCTTCCCGTACGCTCAAACTAGATCCAGTATCGACGACCTGAGTCGCGACAGTAGGAATCGGAGTAGGTGGTTCGGCTGTGGGCTTTTCCGCGGCTGATTCGCACGCGATAGCAACCAGAGCGATCACGCTCGTTGCAGCGATAAGCAGCACGCCACGACCAATGGGAATTTTAGGCATATGAAAGATCAGGCTCCCGAACTAGAAATCGATCCTTCAGGCACGTCCCGTGCAGACGTCCGTGCAAGCATTTGGCTGCCTGATACAGATCGAATGGATACATCATATTCAGTATGTTTTCAGGAAATATGAAGATTCCGAGAAGCCCGCTTGGCTTATTGCACGACAGTAAGCAGATCGGCACACGCCTTGAGCGATCCGAGCGTGTCTTTGCCCTGGCACATCAGAACCATGTTCCCGGCAACCACATAGTCGAAGTACTTTGGGAACCCGCACCGACCCACGTGGTGACCACCGCTCGAGTCGCACCGTCTTCGCTGTGCTAGCCCTTCCTTCCACCGCTGATCATCCTCGTACAGCGATGCGGCGGCACCAGATGCTTCGTTGGCGAAGTCAACCCCGACAGATTTAGCTGCTTCATGTGAAAAGTAGAACCGTGCTTCGTACTCAAGCCGTTTGTAAGGATCGATCCCGTAGAACCCGTAGTGAGCCGAGCTCGCCTCTTCCAGCCCTTTTACATCGTAGGACTTTGACAGCTTGAACCCAATCGCCTCGAAATCAGCGACCGTGTATTTCCGCTCGGTGTCTTCAAGCCGAGAAATCAAACCTTCTGCGGAGAAATCGATTCCGCATGATTCAATTGCGTCTGTGAAGCCCAGAAGAAGGTCGCCACCGAGTAACTCGCCGTAACCATCGGCAAACGATTGACCCAGTTCGCCAACCATGCACAGTTCGTCTTTTGACGACGGACGACCGCTGGATCCGCTGCCACCGCCAGCATCCTCGCCTGCATTCACCCTCGCCAACGCCGCAAGTTCGTCGTTTGTCAGGCAGAGCGTGAACTCCTGAATAGCGATCTGGACGGGTTCACTCGGATCGTCGCCATCGCCCAAAACCAGTTCGGTCAGAATGCCCGTCGGAATGTCGGCAAGAAGCGACGCAACGCACGCCATCGAAGATCCGCTGAACGTTCCCAGTTCATTCCGAATCTGGCCAGCTAGGAACCCGGCCACGAATTCGTTGGAAAAGCATCCAGTCAGTATGTCGCTCTCTTTTTCGCTCAACTCCGTTGTACCGGTGGCGAGTTCTTTCAGTCGGCTTTCACCCAACTCGGCCATGATGCACGCAACATCAGCCTCGGGCATCTGGCCGATAACCGTATCGAAGTCCTGCTCCGGTGACATTGTGATCACCGAGATAGCCGGAGTTGCTGTAGGAGCGGGTGTAGGAGTCGGGGTCGGAGGGGCGGGAGTGGGTTCGGCCGCAGTGCTTCCGCACGCAACAAACACGACGGCAAAGATCAGTACAAGCGATATCAGCATCGAGCTGCGGTTCATAAAATTCTCAACAGGCGAACATTCAGCCCAAATGTATAGAGCAGGCTCAGAATTCTACAGCCGGTGGTTCTCGAAAATCAGAATTAATCCCGACTAATCGTTCGATTCGTTCCACTTCGAAATCGCAGCCCGAATAGAGTCGGGCACGCCGCCTCTAGGCACGTTCTCAGCGTCTGGTTCGGGCGTACCGAGCACGGTTTGGATCGAAATCACGCCTGCCCAGAAATCGGTTTCAAGATCTTCCGGCTCATCACCGGGTCCACCGGCACGGGTTTTCACCGAGGTTTCTTCAATCTCCATCCGAATCACCGACGTCTGAACGAATTCCGAGTCGTTTGGCTTGCGCGCCTCTTCCCACCGGCCGGGGGTGATGTGCTCAACGAGCAGCTCCATACCTCGCAATTTGGCTACGACATCAGAAATCTCGGTGCACCGACCGAATACTACGGCTGATCGGTAGTTGATCGAGTGATGAAAGTGCGACCTCGCAGCAACGATTCCGTCGAGATGTGTAACTTCTACCGTTAACGGATTTCCGGCGCGCACCGCACGCGTCATCCCGGCACCGGTCGAGCCGTGCAGGATGATCGAATCGCCGTCTCGAACGTAAAGCGTCGGAACTACAACGATGCCGTGATCGCTTTCGAAACCGACATGGCAGACATAGCCAGCATCGAGAACTGCGTTGACCGATTCACGGTCGTACGAGCCACGTTCCGGAACACGCCTTACTCGAGAGCGATCACTACGTGGTTCGCTGTCTGGAGTAGACGCACTCAATTCGCTGGCCTTACCACGATGTTCACGAGTCGACCTGGTACGTAGATTTCTTTGACAATCGCCATGCCTTCAAGATGACGAGCAACGTTCTCAGCTTTCTTCGCAGCAGCAATGGCATCATCCTGATCAATGCCAGCGGCAACCTCGATCTGGTCCCGCAACTTGCCTTGCACCTGTACTGCGAGCGTGATCCTGTCGGTTGTAGTGAACGCTTCGTCGAATTCAGGATTGAGTTCGAGATGAATCGATCCGGTGTGACCGGCCCGGTGCCAGAGTTCTTCCGTGATGTGAGGAGCCAGTGGAGCGGCGTGCAGCAGGAGTCGGTCAACCCCGTTTCGCCACGACGATGCCGAAATGGTTCCAGCGTCGAAACTCCTGATGAGCGCCGTTGTCAACTCCATCAGCGCGGCAATCGACGTGTTGAACTTGAACGCATCCATATCGCTCAGCACACGCTGGGTGGTCGAGTGCGAAATCCTCGCAAGCTCTCGTTCAGCACTTTCCTCACCACTGTCACCAAGTACAGATTCGTCACGCTGCGCCACGTCCCAGATACGCGAAAGCCAGCGAGTTATGCCATTGATACCTGAGTCCGACCAGTCACCACCCTGGTCCCACGGGCCAAGGAACATGAGATAAGACCGCAATGTGTCGGCACCGTAGCGCTTAACCACGGGGTCGGGCGCGAGTGGATTCGACCGCTTCGACATCTTCTTACCGTCTCTTTGGAGCATGCCTTGGTTGGTGAGCTTCGAGTACGGCTCATCGAAGTCGACATATCCGAGGTCTCGCAACGCCTTGTTGAAGAAACGAGAGTAGAGCAGGTGCATCACAGCATGCTCGGCTCCACCTTGATATGCAGTAACCGGGACCCACGCCCTAACCTGCTCGGCATCCAGCGGATCCTCAGCGGGATTCGGGCTAGCAAAGCGAAGGTGATACCAGGACGAGCACACGAACGTGTCGAGCGTGTCGGTTTCACGCTTAGCCGCCTTGCCGCAATCGGGGCAGGTCGTATTCAGGAAGCTCGAGTCTTTTGTGAGCGGTGATTTTCCGTCAGCATCGAAGGTCACACTGTCGGGCAGCAGAACAGGCAAGTCCTGCTCTGGCACCGGCACAGTTCCACAATCGTCGCAGTAGATAATCGGAATCGGTGTGCCCCAGTAGCGCTGGCGCGATATCAGCCAGTCTCGCAGGTGGAACGTAATCGTCCGCTTACCCCAGCCATTGGCTTCAATCTTGTCAGCGATGGTTTCAATGCCTTCTGCGCTCGACATTCCGTCGAATTCGCCCGAGTTGACCTGTGTACCGACTGAAAGCCACGCCTCTTCGAGTTCGTGGCCATCCCAGTTCGGTGGTGAAACGACGACTCTTATTTCGAGGTTGTATTTTTTTGCAAATATAAAGTCACGTGCATCGTGCGCCGGAACGCCCATCACGGCTCCAGTACCGTAGGTCGCCAACACGTAGTCACCGATCAAAACCGGAATTCGCTCGCCGTTCAACGGGTTAATGCAGTACGCACCGGTCTCGACACCGGTCTTCTCGCGTTCGGTAGACGTACGCTCGATCTCAGTTTCACGGGATGCGTTTTCGACGTACGCCCCAACTGCCGCTTTCTGCGCGGGCTGTGTCAGCTTCTCGACAAGCGGATGCTCGGGAGCCAGCACCACGAACGTAACTCCGTAAACAGTGTCGATTCGTGTGGTGAAGGTTTCGATCTTTTCGCCCGGCGCGAACTCACTGACGTCGAAACCGATCGTCGTTCCTGTCGATCGACCGATCCAGTTCCGCTGCATGATCTTAATCTTCTCGGGCCAATCGAGATCGTCCATCTCGAGAAGTTCATCGGCATATTTTGTGATCGCAAAGAACCACTGCGGAAGCGCTCGCTTGACCACGGTAGTGCCACATCGCTCACAGGCACCGTCCTTCACCTGCTCATTGGCAAGTGTAGTCTGGTCGGTCGGGCACCAGTTCGCCTGTCCCTTCTCCCGATACGCGAGCCCGTTCTTGTAGAACTGCAGGAAGAAATACTGGTTCCACTTGTAGTACTCGGGATCGGACGTGACCAACTCTCGTGACCAATCGTAAGACGCGCCCATTTCACGGAACTGTCGCCTTGAGTTATCGATATTCGAGTACGTCCACTCACGGGGATCGGCACCGCGTTCGATAGCTGCGTTTTCAGCGGGAAGCCCGAACGAATCAAAACCCTGTGGGTGCAATACGTTGAAGCCTTGCATACGTTTGAACCGTGCATAGGCGTCTGAACCGGTGTATTGAAACCAGTGACCCATGTGAAGATCGCCCGACGGGTACGGGAACATGGCTAGCGAGAAATAGTTTTCTTTGCCTTCAACGTGGTCGGCGGTCTCGTAAATGCCGTCAGCCTCCCATTTCCGTTGCCACTTATTCTCGATGTCAGCAGGCACGTAGCGATCGAGCTGACCACCCGATTTTCCACTCTCAGAACCTGATCGACTTTTACCCGTTGTAGTCAAAATTCGTATCCGGACTTGCTTGTGATCGCTGCGAAAACAGATGCGATCAAACCAACTTAGCGCGCTAACGCGTGCGCGTCACACGAAGCGAGTGGCGAATTTTATCAATCGTCACACTCAGTCGCATTGCTGCATCGTAGATATCCGACGTCCCGACCGTAGCAATAGCGGAGCGGAGAGGCCTTCGCGGTGCAGAGGGATCGGCTGTCGCCTGATACGCGAGAATAGCCAGTGAACCTGCTAACTCGTCGAACTAACAAGTGCCCACTTCCAGCGCACGTAGACGAGTGTGACGATAATCAGTGCGCCCCACGGCATACCGAATGTCGCAAGGGCCACGGGAATTAGCGGAAGCATGCAGATCACAAAAATGACCAGCGCCGTTTTTTTTACTCGAGAGGATGATCGCCCAATCAACTCGGTAAACCGCGTCAGCACAATTCCTGCCAGCGTTGCAATCAGCGCAAATCCGCCAACACGCAAAGTTGTTACCATACCCTCGCCTTTGAACGACGGATGAAATATGACGACTCCGACGGTAGTGACGAAAATAATTGCCCATCCGGTGATGATCAGATCGCGAATGCTAGTGCTCATGGCAGATCAGGCTATCCGACCGTCACCGAATCGCCAACACGAATAACCGATTTCGATTCCACCGGTTTGAGCAATACTGCGAACGTCGGTACTTCCCGTCCGTTCGCGCTCGTCAACGCCCTCATTACGTCGAGATCACGTTCGCCATTCACAGGATTTGCGTGGGTTGCCAGGCATCTCGGAACAAGCTTGCTTGCTTCGTATTCGGTTCCACCAATCGAGATGCGGCCTGTCCACGAAAGCTCTTCCCATGCTTCAACGCCTTCTACTACGACGTTCGTTCGGAACCTGCGACCATCTATCCTGATCCCCATGTGAGATGTCAGTGCGTTCACCGATTCCACGCTGTGAAGGGTCACACCGCCTTCCTCAAAATCATGGAATAGCCCCTGCCGGCCGTCTCCGATCAGGTTCAGCGGAAGCCGTTCGGGATGACCAACGAGTGGGTTTACGCTGAGTGACGATACGAATTCAGCTACTGCCTCGCTCAATTCGACTCGATCTTCTTCTGAATCGACCGATCCTTCTGCAAAAAACGCGCCCCTGTAGTTCAGCGTAAGAACGTGCGATTCATCATCATATTCAAGTTCAATTCGTGGAATCCCCGGCGAGTTCGAAAGCACTACATAGTTGTGCTTACGCCGCCACGACCAGTCGTCGGGGGCACCCTGATCGGCGAACCGGAATCCCAGCACACGATCACCTCGAACTTTGCCACCGACCACTTGCAGCTCATCGAGTCGTTCAGCAGTAAACGACTTCACCGGGTGTCTGTAAAGCTCAACGACTTTTGTCATGCCAGAAGATTACCCGACGATCTCATCCAGCGAATTAGGAAATTGTCATCAATCCCAGAAAAAAACGTGCCGCGGCGCCTAGAAGCGAGATGAACCTCTACCAAGGTCGAAATGCGTTTTTAGCTCTGGATTCGCAACGATGTAGTCCTTCGAATCCATCACTAGGTTTTCCTGGAGCTGAATTGTCAGGCCACCATCGACGGCAAGGACCTGGCCCGTAATGAACGATGCCTCGTTTGAACACAGGAATCCGACCGCATTGGCGATATCTTCCGGTTCACCAGTTCGGCGCACCGGGTAGTGCAGTTCAAAAAGCCTGAATCCGGCGTCGTCACCAATCTCGTTCCACATCGCGTTCCCTCGCTCGGTCACGATGTGACCCGGGGCGATTGCGTTCACCGTGATGCCGAGTGGCCCAAAATCGATAGCCATCTGCTTCGTAAGCCCAATCACGGCCGCTTTACCTGCGTTGTAAATCAACGAACGAGGCGCCTGATGCAATCCGTGGACCGAAGACATATTCACGATTCGTCCAATATTCCGTGCCGGCGGATTACCGTGTCGTCGACCCGCGCCGTTCCACGGAGCTGGCTCGTAGTTCGGATCGGTGCCCGACTCTTCCATCGCAGGCACGGCGTACTTGGCACCCAGATACAGTGCACCTACGAGCAGGCCCATACCGTTGTGCCAGTTTTCGGGCTCAACCTCGACTGCACTCCCCGAATTATCGGCACCGGCATAGGCGTTTTGAACGAGTAGATCGAGACGCCCAAACGACGAAACGGCCGTTTCGACCATCGCTTCCGCGGTCGATCGCTGGGAGACGTCTCCAGCCATGAATTCAGCCTTGCCGCCATATGCCCGAATCTCGTTGACGGTGTTGGCCCCGGCTTCCTCGTTTACATCGACGATCAGCACGTTTCCGCCATCGGCCGCTATCCGACGTGCGCACCCGGCGCCAATGCCGAGCGCACCACCAGTAACAATCGCGCCCCGGTCATCAAATCTGCCCATTAATTCGCCTCTGTTTGCTGTGTGATAACTAACTTCAAGTGAATCGCGCCATTGTTCCAGACTTGTAGAAGCTCTGTCGCATCGATTTCACAATGTCGCCCATCTTAGCTGAGCACTCTCAGTCACACCCTCGTTCCGACCAGAACGGAGGGATCTAGGACGCTGCCGTAGCTAACAACGATTTCTCGACCGAAGCAAAGTGAAGTGGAGAGACCTTCGGTAGGGTTGGCGTTGGCGATTGACTATCGCGAACACCTGAGTCATCGATGGCAAGCAAGTTGCACGCCGATTCGGCGAAAGCCAAGCTTCGGCGGTGATCCCTCCACCACGTCGGTATGAAGACAAGTTGGACAATCCCAACACTCGACCAATGCCCAATCACAGCGTAATCTGCGTCCGATCGTTTCAAATGGTGGCTGCACTGTTGCATCACCGGCGAAATCTTTGATCGCGCAGAGCAGGAGAAACCACTTGGCATTCGATGTAGTCATTCGCGGCGGAACGGTAGTCGATGGAACAGGCGCACCACCGATCAAAGCCGACATCGGCATCACCGGCGAGCGAATCACGGCAGTCGGCGACATCCCCGAAACCACCAGCGAATCCAGCAGGCTGGTCGATGCTACAGGCCTCCACATTTCACCTGGGTTCATAGATGTTCACTCCCACGCCGACGCTGCCCTTCTCAACGACGGTCAACACGCCAGCGGCATTCGCCAGGGCATCACGACCGAGATTATTTCTCCCGACGGTCTAACCCTCGCCCCGCTTTCGCCAAAGAATTACGAGATGTATCGCTGGTATCTGTCTGGAATCCTAGGATGGGCTCCCAAAGGTCTCGATATGTCATCGATCGCGGCGTCTCGAACGAACTACCACCACAAAACATCGTGCAACGTTGCGACGTTCGCCGGTCATGGCCCGATCCGACTCGAAGCAGCTGGCATGAACGATGTGCCACTCACTGGCGACAAACTCGAAGCTGCCAAAAAATTGCTTCAAGAGTCGCTCGAACAGGGTGCGGCCGGATTCGCCACCGGGCTTTCGTACTACCCTAACAGCTGGTCCGACACTGATGAACTTTGCGCCCTTATGGAAGTTACTGGAGAGTGCGACAAGCCGATGTCGATCCACCTTCGCAACCACAACGGCGATCGCGCGTTCGGGGGCGGCGGCGTACCGGAAGCAATCGAAGTCGCCCGGCGCACCGGCACGAAACTCCACTTCGAGCACTACCGCACTTTCGTCAACTCAGCCGGCAACATCGATGAGCTGATGGAGCCGATCGACAAGGCAAAGTCAGAGGGCGTCGATATCACGCTCGAAACGTACCCGTACCCGGTCGGATCGTCGTTCCCGCAGGCGTTCTTCCCCGGCTACTTCCACGAGGGTGGCCCGGAAGAAATGCTCAAAATCCTCAATGACGAAGACAAACGAGCCGAACTCATCGACAGGATGAGCGAAATTTCCTACACACCGCCCGAAGGCAACGTCTGGACCCACATTGGCGCAGGCGGTGAGAATGATTACGAAGGATGGATGTTCGAAGACGTTGCAAAAGAGTGGGGTATCACGGTGCAGGAAATGATGACTCGAATGATGGCCGAAACATCGCTCGCGTGCGGCATGCGTGTCGCACCCCCTGGCAACGTTCGACAGTGGCGTCAGGTCGAGGAAGACGTGATGCAACTGATGGCGCGACCCGACTACATGGTTGGCTCCGACTCAATACCAGTCGGCGGCATGCCGCATCCACGTGCCTACGGCTGCTTCGTTCGAATGCTCGGACGCCTTCGCCGTCGCCACAACTACCCGGTCGAGCAGGTCGTTCAGCGAATGACTCAGAATCCGGCAAAGCGCTTCGGTCTCGCCGACCGCGGAGTCATTGCAAAGGGAAAATTCGCCGATCTGGTGATTTTCGACGAACAAAACGTGATCGACCGATCTTCGTTCGAAGATCCCAAGATGCACCCCGAAGGCGTGCCGTTCGTTCTCGTAAACGGCAAATTCGCTGTTGAAAACGAAGCGGTAACCGGCGTTCTAGCAGGGCAGGCGATTCCGTAGCCAACCGCAACCAAAGCAATCTGCTAGGAGTAACAGCAAGCTGGACTGCCCTTCTGCCCAAGTGCGAATGCACGCCCGGCACAATGAGTTCTCCCTCCCATGGTGGGAAGGAGTTAGGGGGTGGGAGATTACGACACAGCCCAAATTGATCACCAGCCAACCCCGACTTCTCGACCGCAGCGCCAGCGGAGTGGAGAGACCTTCGGCGGGGACGTGAGGACCAGCGAAATACGGAGAAATCGCACCTCAAAACAACATCACTCGCCGGTCGCTACGCTACAAGAAAACCGCTCCCAGAATCGCCGAACCCAGCATTTAGACCATGATCCCTCTACCACGTCGGAACGAAGAATATCGATGCGAATGTGTCGCGCTACCGATTTCGAAAATCGGGTACGTCGAGCGGTTCGCCGTTGCGTTTTACGTTCTCGATCGAGATCGGAAAGATGCTGCTCCACGTGACCGCGTCGTAAACGTCAATCGGAGGTTCGATCTCTCCGGCTACCGCTCGGGCGAAGTCGTACATCACGAAGTAATCACCCCCACCGTGACCCGCCTGAATAGCCTCATCTCCAAACTGCTTCCAGTACGGATGCTCGTACCGATCGCTCAAATCCCACAATGTCTGCCACGCGGCTCGTGTTGAGTTCGCTACGCCAGCCGGACGGGCCTTGTCGCGATAACCAAGATTCGCCGGACTAACTCCTTCAGAAACACCATCGAGCCACACCAGCGGGCCCTCGCCATCGAACCGCCCCGAAAGATATGCGCCATTGGTGCCCTGCAACGAATGAAGTGCCATATTGTGTGGTCGTGGACTGGCTGAATCCTTGCGCAGGCAGATCACTCGCCCTTGTTCGGTTTCAATCAACGTGGTCGCCGAATCGGTGAAGTCAGCCCAAGCAGCGTCCTTCCTGTCGAAATGACCCTCAGGAAGCACCGAACGCGCCCATTCCTGTCGAGCCGCGGATTTCGTGACGAAGGTCGTTGTTCGGGCGAGACGATCACCACGGTTGATGCCGAGCCATTGGGCGATCGGACCGAGCGAATGAGTTGGATAGCCGTTGCCACGAGATGATTGCGTCGAGCCAAAGCCTCCTTGCGTGCCTGCGACAGAACCATTGGCTCGCCACGTTCGCGTGAGGTCAGCATTGAACATCAGATCACGACAATCATGGATATAGGCACCCTCTGCATACGTCAGGTCGCCAAACACGTTCTGATCTGCCATGTTTTTTACCATCATGGCTTCGCGTCGGTAGCAATAGTTCTCGGCCATCATGTACGTCATGCCAGTCTTTTCGACCGTCTCTACCAGAGCGTGGCACTCGTCGAGAGTGGCAGCGGCAATCACTTCAGATAACACGTGCTTGCCAGCGTTGAGCGCCGTGAGAGCCTGCCCCGCGTGAAGCAGCATTGGCGTTGCGATGAACACGGCATCGATCCCGGGATCTTCAACCAGATCCTCGAACTGCTCGAACGCCTTTAGCTCAGGTCGACCATTGGTCCATTCCGACCTGATTTGCTCGGAAGGATCACAGACTGACACAAGCTCGATCTGCTCTTCCAGGCCGCCAAGCACCTGATCAAATCGAGCACCACGGTTTCCACCAGCTACTGCCAACCTGATAGTCAAATGCCTTCTCGTTTCGTCTATTTCGCGATAGCGACCAGCGGAGCCACCGCAACGATTCAGCCAACTCCAATCGTCATCGCAGCGAACGCAGTTCTACTGCCGGTGAATCAGTTCGATTCGGATGTCGCCGGGTGCTGCGACGAACGCAATCGTTACGCCACCACCGTTATTGATCGGACCTTCCTTCAGCTCGGCACCGAGAACCTGAAGCCGCGCGATATCGGCGTCCATGTCATCGGTATCGAACCCAAAATGCTCCAGACCGTAGTGAGGATCGGCATCTGCGGGACCAAGTTTTTCGTCGGTTCGTTCTGAGGATATATTGATCGCCAGTCCGCCTTCGGTCATCGTCGTGATGAATCGGTCGCCGACCGGACGAACATTGTCGGTCTTAATTTCGACGTTGAAAGCCTCAACGAACCAGTCGGCTGTCGCCTTCGGGTCGCTGGACTTCAGGTGGATGTGATTGACGTTGAACGGCATGCTTTTTCTCACTCTGGATATGCACAGGAATTTGTAGGGGAAATGAATAAAGGAAAATCGCCTGCCGAGGCTACGCAGAAAGAGGGTTCTCGTCAAACGATTTTCGGACGATGGCATTAATTCAACCTCGCGGGAATCTTACATACCATCTTCATGGAGTATCCCCCCGCCAGCACGCATATCAACCTATCTTGGTCAGAGTCGGAATTTCATCCGGGACATGGTAGGTGAAGCATCCCTTCGAGCATCTCAGGACGGTTAGATGACACTGGCAACGATCAATTACGGAATACTGCGAAACACCAGTCTTGGATTTGATGACGCAGTCGAAACGGTAACGGCCGTTCTCGCCGAAGAAGGTTTTGGAATCCTCACTCAGATCGACGTTCAGGCGACTCTGAAGAAAAAGCTCGATGTCGATCGTCCGAAATACCTGATCCTCGGCGCCTGCAACCCTAACCTCGCCAACAATGTGCTCAACGCCGAGCCGTGGGCCGGCCTGCTCCTGCCCTGCAACGTGGTCGTGCAGGAGATCGACGGTGGAACTCAGATCGCGTTCATGGATCCCGAAGTCATCCAGCGCGAAACCCACAACGCGGCAGTGTTCGACACCGCATGTGATGCCAAAGAACGGCTAACTCGCGCCGCAAATAGCCTTCCCGAGTAGAGGCACCTCACACCGATACGTGAAAAAACCGGTAAGCTTTCGCCCGCAGCCGCATTTCTGACGCGGCTGCGTATGAATGTTGGGGACGCCAAAAGTATGGCCGGTAGCAAAATTCTCGTTCTGGGCGGTGGTTTCGGGGGGGTGCAAGCAGCAATCAGTGCGCGCTCGTCGCTCAACGCTTTTCATGAAGTAACAATTATCGATAGAAACCGGGTTCCACATCTGTGCGGAATGAACCCGCTTATGATCGTCGGTGAGCGAGAAACAAACAAAACCGGCCGATCGCTGGGTCGGCTCGCCAACCGCGGCATTAATTTCGTCGAGGCGAACATCGATCTTATCGACACGTCGAATCAGCAGGTCGTTACTTCGGCTGGAACCTTCGACTACGACTACCTTGTGATCGCACTCGGTGCAGCCTACGACTGGGATGCTGTTCCGGGCGCCAGAGATGCTTACTCGTTCTACGATTTCGACTACGCCCGTCACCTGCGTCGACGCCTGAGTCGCCTCAAACGTGGAAAGATCGTGCTCGCCGCAGCAAAACCGCCCTACAAATGCCCACCGGCACCTCTCGAAACCGCCATGATCATCAACTGGTGGGCTCGCAGGAAAGGCATCCGTAAGGACATCGATATTTCGGTGTATATCCCGGAGCCGGGACCGCTGGGGGTCGCGGGCAAAGATGCTTCCATGCGAATTCGAAACGCGTTGGATCAACGTGGAATCGAACTCGTTTCCTCCGCGGGTGTGACCGAAGTTTCGCGCAACGGATTCGAGGTGTCGTTCGCTGATGGGAGCTCAACCACTGCCGATATTGTCGCCACGATTCCAGTACACAAGATGCCAGATATCGTTGCTGCTTCAGGGGTCGCAAACGGCAAACCTTGGGTACCGGTAAGTCGAGCGACTCTCGAAACATCAATAGCGAACGTCTTTGCGATAGGCGACGTGAATGTGGTTCCGTCAGGAGAATTCGCAATACCAAAGGCAGGCGTGTTCGCTGCCGGTCAGGGCACCAAGGTCGGCGAAGTGATCTCAAGTCGAATCAACGAGACCGACGAGCCTGAACCATACGATGGCGTCGGCTTCTGCTATCTGGCGTACTCGGGCGGCCGTTCAGCCACCGTAGGCGGGGAGTTTCTCGCCGAGGGTGGTCCGCAAACCATCGTCACTGAACCAATGGTTTCGGGAATGAAACACAAGGAACGATTCGAGCGCGACTGGCGCAATTTCAGGATTTGATGCTCACATTTTTACAGGACAGGAAGCCAATTCAATGATCGCTGTACGACGCACATACCTACCCAAACCCGGAACCGGTGGAAAGTTGGCCGCACTCGTGCACGAGGCGAGTACTGCGATGAAGGCTGCGGGGTACAAGAAGCCGGCGGTCTACAAGGGCTGGCATGGATCGCACGGCATGGTGCAGACCGAGCAACTGTGGGATTCGATCGCCGATTACGAAGCGTCTCGGAGCGCAGTTCGAAAAACACCCAGTATCACCACGATCTTCGACCAGATTTACCCTCTCCTAGCCGAAACCCACAACACCGAGATTTTTGAAATCACTTAGGGGCGTCCCACTTCCCGACCGCCTTGATACGACGACTTCGTTGTCATTCCGCCTCGATGTATCACATGTCATTCTGAGACAATAGAAGGACGACAGGTAAGCTGACATCACGGAGGCGCGTATACCGCATCACTTCACGCCAACAATCTCTACCTGCATGAACGCGAAGAACGCACCCTCGGCCTGAACCCAGTCGAGCCAGCCCTGCGAAATCTCGGCAAGATCATCGTCGGTCGCGATACCATACTCGACCGCCCGTTTCGCAATATCTGAACTCAAAATCCGCTCCGCCCATTGCTCGCCCCACCACTTAAGGCCATTCTCATCCGAGAACGTCCACGTCGAAGTCGTAACGGTCAGATCGTAGTAGCCAGCCTCGGTAAACCACTGCTTTAGATGACGACCGGCGAAGGCATCGCCGCCGTTTCGTTCGGCGACACCGTTGTAGACCTGGAAGAATTCCGTGAGTCGATCGTCTGGCGGATACAAAACCGACGCACCCCAGTCGACCTCTCTAACGGCGCAGATACCGCCTGGCCTAAGAACTCGCTTCGCCTCGACCAGTGCTCGCACCGGCTCGGAGAGATGTTGAAGGACCTGGTGGGCATAGGCGGCGTCAAAACTCTCGGCGTCGTAACCGGTTTCGTAAATGCTGTTCGCCTCGAACTCGACGTTAGAAATGCCGCGTTCGGCCGCGTGAGAACTAGCCTGCTCAACAACCGCATCCGAACTGTCGATTCCCACCACCGAACCGTTCGGAAGCAAGTGCTCAGCCAGATCAACCGTAATCGTCCCCGGCCCACACCCAAAATCCAGTAAACGCATCGGCGATTTGAGTTGCGGCAACACGAATGCCGCCGCTTCACTCGCTCGTCTCACAGCATGAGACGCCACAACCGAAGCATGGTGCCCATGCGTGTATTTTTCCGATTTCGATCCCGAAATAGATCCTGTCATATTCGTTACTATTCCTCCGTCACCAAATCCTTAGTACGCCGTCCAATCCAATGGAACGTCTGTCGGCACGATCGACCTGCGTTCGCCCGCACTTTTAATCGTCGCCAGCGTTGCCGCTAGCTCGGTGCGACCGTCTTCGCCGGAGTACCGAACTGGCCGTCCTCCAAGAATCGAATCAACCCAATGTTCAAGTGCCGCCTGGTGCGAAGCGTCGTAGTAATTGTTGTTCGAGTACCACACACGATCGGTCGGATCTTCTTCTAGAATCACCTGGCGATTTCCGTACTTGTGCAACACAACTGCCGGTACTGTCGGTTCGCCCGGAGGGCTACCGCCGCCTTCGCCAAACACAAACAGCGATCCGTTCGAACCATGGATATTTACACGAAACCCAATTCGGGGCACCGCGTGTCCACCCGATTCAATCTGGTGCCAAGAACTCTCAGCCTCATTTTCGAAACTCCAGGCAACGTTGGTAATTGCCTGTCCTGTCGGGGCACCCGTGCCGGAAACCCTCTCGCTCGGAGTTGCACCTGTCTGTGAATGAGCCGTAACCAATGAAACATCAGTAGAAGCAGTCAACGTCCCTGATGACGCCGAGGCCAGATATCTAGCGGTTGCAAAAAAATGCGGTGCATGATCCATGATCCACGGAAATTGACCGCCACCCGATAGCTCCGGGTCAAGTCTCCACGGGACGTTTGCTTCGTGGCTGCGACCGCCTAGACGGCTCGCTTCTTCAATGCGCATTAGCCACGGACCTTTGGTTTCACGAACATGCAGCACGACGCCAATATCGCCGTTTTCGATCGCTTTACGTGCAACGACGATCGGCTCATGAAATACATAGCTCTCGCCAATCATCAAGGTTGTGCCGGCTTCCTGGTGAGCCGTAACCATCGCATCCGCATCGGCCAACGAGTGAGCCATCGGCTTCTCGCAATAAACATGCTTACCAGCACGTGCCGCTGCAATCGTCTGCTCGGCATGCACGAACGGTGGAGTCACAAGATCAATCGCATCGATATTGGGATCGGCGAGTACGTCTTCAAACGACGTAAATGCCTTCGCACTGGTTGCTTCAGCAAGCTTCGCAACGCGATCCGCGTCGATGTCGCACACTCCATAAAGATTAGCTTTAGCCACCCCAGCCAATCCGTTCAGGTGAGCAGGTGCTGCAACCTTGCCGGTCGCACCGACGAGAGCGATATTTAGTCGATCCGATGTCATATGAACAGCTTACTTCCGCTCTGCATTCCTCCCTCTCCCTTGGGGGAGAGTGTTGGGGTCTGGGTGAGATCGTGATCGGATAGCATGTTCACACCCAACCAGCGCCACGCCACCCTCTAGCTCCCTCCCTGCGAGAGGGGCCCTAACGCGTCGCCAACAGCCTCATCGCCTTTGGAACATCGACAACCCACGGACCGTCCATGCTCAAACTTGCGTACACCTTTTGATCCGGCAGCAACTCCACCTCACGCTCACCGTCGAGGGCGATCGTCCCCGGCTGGAGATCAATTTCAATCTTCTCGCCTGGCGACAACTTGCGCCAATCGAGAATTTTCACATCTGAAATCATCCCAGGAGCGATAGGTGCACGGACGGTGGTTGCGTTTGGCCCGGGCTCGCCATCCAATCGGATGTACAGGCCGTACTCCTCATCGATGGGAATTGGCATGATCCTCGATCCAATCGACGAAAGTCCGATGCTTGCCGGTTCCGCACGTGTCAGGAACATCGCGTGAAGCGTGCTTGTGTCCCAGACAGCCCGCGCACCCACGAACATCTGCGTCGAAACCGCAGCATCGACGAGTGCATCATCGCGACGTGTGCCGTCAACGTAAATATCGATTCTCTTCGAACGATTACACGCCTCATCTCGTGAAATAATCCCGGTCGCCATCGCACCCGCCGAAATACCAGCCAGAGTACCTTCTGTATTCGCCGGAAAAACGTTGTTGGTTCCCGTAGAAATCGGCACCAGCGGTACTTCGGCACAGCCTTTCGCAACAACCCTGTTCGTACCATCACCACCGAGGGTTACGATGCAATCGGCGCCCTGATCGACCATCGCCCGAGCAGCGTTTGTCGATGCACCCTGATGGTCGGCGACTGGCATATCGACATATTCGATGCTGATCCGGCCGTCGACGTCGTGCGACGCCGGTCGGGTCAATCCAGAATGGTCGGGCATAACCAGAATTCGATCAGCATTGGTCGAAACAACCCCGGCAAACACCCTGCGGAGTATGTTGGCCTTTTCTTGATTCGACACAACGCGCCCGTGCGCTACGAGGCGGCGAATATCTTTACCGGCCGCCGGGTTTGCGATTATTCCGACAGTCGTCATTTAGTCGTGCTCATCTCGGGTAATCGTACTCGTTTCGGGCTTTATTCGACGCCTATGCCTTCATCCATTTGGGATTGCTGAGCAACTTGGCGACCGATCTGACAAATTCAGCTGCCGGCGCACCGTCCCACGCTCGATGATCGAACGCCAGATTCAAATTTGCAATCGAGCGAACAGCAACTTCACCATCGACGACTGCGGGTTGCTTATCAACTGTTCCAACTCCCAGAATTCCGATTTCAGGCGGGTTCAAAAGGGGGTCGAACATTTCGATGTTGTACGAGCTCAGATTGGTAATAGAGAACGTGCCGTTGGTCATCTCGTCGATCGACAGCGTGTTCGATTTCACCTTCTTGGCAAGGTCGCGAACTTCCAAGGCGATATCGAGCAATGATTTCTGGTCGGCATTCTTGATAACTGGAACCAACAAGCCCTCGGGAATCGCCATTGCTACTCCCACGTTTACCTCGTCAAAAATTCGTACTTCATCACCGACGAGGTGAGCGTTTGCGATCGGCATTTCCTTGAGCGCCTTCGCGACCGCAGCGATCACAAGATCCTGATATTGCGGACGAATCCTGTGCTCTCGCCACTCGCCAACCAATTCACGTTGGAACGCGATTGCGTCGGTGACATCGGCAGTAGTCGAGAGTGTTACTCTTGGGATCGCCGCGCTTTCGGACATTCGCCGTGCGATCGTCCCGCGAAGACCTGCCAGCTTGACCACCTCTTTGACCGGCACAGCCGATTCTGGCAATGACGCTGCCGCCACTGCGCCTGAACCGCTACCCGCTTCACTATCTGCCCTTACATCGTCCTCGGTCACACGACCGCTGGGTCCGGTACCTATCACACCCGCAAGGTCAACGCCCATCTGCTTGGCGAGACGACGTGCACGTGGTGTAACGATCTGCTTACCACCCTTCGGCGTGGCGGCCGGCGCCGCGGCAGGTTGTGCCACGATCGGGGCGGGGGTAGATGCCGATCCGACGACAGGAGCGACATCGGGGAGATCGGATTCAGAGTCTCCGGCTTCGAGTAGATAACCTAGAACGGTTCCAACGTCGACCACTCTACCTTCTTCGACATCTATTCTGCCGAGCGTGCCATCGGCGGTCGCTTCGACTTCCGCGTTTACTTTTGAAGACTCGATTTCGACAAGTTGATCGCCTTTAGCGACCGGATCACCGACGGCTTTCAGCCACTTGATGACTTCGCCGTCGTTCATCCCCATGCCCCACTGAGGCAGGATGATAGGTGCTGACATAAATCCGTTTACCGTTCTTTTGACCGGGTCACTGGCGCAACGCTTACCGGTATTGTTTCGTCGCAGCCGTGGATAACGAGCAAGAACGAAACTCTGAAAATGGGATCAGAAACAACGCGCCGGCGGCTAGTTTAGCGCAGATGCAGTGCAGTTCGGCGGCGATACTCGTGGCATCTTGCCATGACTGACCTAGCCATCGGTCAAAGCAAAGTTCAACTTGTGCTACGTTCTAGCATCAGATGTGATCGCAATGCCGATACGATCTGAGCCTTCACCTGCATCCAATCCGAGAAGCTCCTCAACGCCCCGTTCGATAGAACCAAGCAGCCGTCGATGGATTTTCCGGAACTATAGCAACGGTCTCGAGCACCGGAACTTCAGTCTGCGCGGCGTCGAAGCCCTCTCTGAATTAAACCCACCCGAACAACCTATCGCCAACAATAAAACAAGCGTTGCCAAAAACGACCGCTCACCCCAACCGTCCTCACTTAGTCGTCCTCGCGGGACAGGGCATTGGCAAGTTCGGTGAAGTTGGCCACAGTGACATCAGGCTCGTACATCTCGTGCGTGTCCTCGAACGGCAGATCGTACCGATTCACGTACGCACCGCGCAGGCCACACGTTCGGGCACCCATCACATCGAACGAATTCGCCGAAACCATGATCAACTCACCGGGCTCCATTCCGAGATTTCGGGCTGCCCGACGGTACACACCCGGCTTCGGTTTGAAATAGCCTGCCTGCTCGACCGACATTACATCGTCAAAATCATATTTAATCCGGTTCTTAACCAGATGATCAAGAAACCACGGATTACCGTTGGAGAGAGCGATCAGTTTGTAGCGCGCACGTAGTCGGTCGAGACCTGCAACGCACTCCGGAAATGGCGAAAGTTCCTGCCAGCCAGACATGAACTTATCGGTCTGTGCGGAGGTTGGATCGAGCTTGTTGGCGCGGGCAACATACACAAACGCCTTTTGTACCGTTTCGAGATAGCCTGAGTGGCCAAGCTCTACCAGAGTGTCCTGGTATTGCTCGATCCGCTGTCGGTATCGCAATTGCTGCCACATAGCTGCCGGATCGAGATAGGATCCTCGCCCGTCAAGAAAAATTTTTAGGTGCGGAGTTAGCGATCCGCCAAGATCGAGAACCGTCCCAAACAGATCAAAAGTAAGTGCCTTGCAGTTCTTAAACACAGAATTCAATGGATGAGATCTCTAACGGTTGGCTGAGACAAAATATGGTGCACCTACAAGCCTACTGTGAGAACTTCATTGAGTGTTCCATTTTAAACACCAGTCCACGCCCTCGTCCCGACTAAAGTGATAGCGGAGCGGAGGGAGATCTCAATGGTCTGAAATCGGGCCCAGCGTTGCTCATAGCCGTTGATTGCCATGTCACTCGTTCCTCACTCCTGACAATGACAATCGAGCGAGGTTACCGGATCAAGAAGAGAACACACGCTCCACCTGCCTACTAGCTCTCCAATGTGCGTTTCACGGCCGCGGTGATCTTGGGTACATCCGGGTAGACGTGTTTTTCGAGTGACGGGGTGTACGGGATGTGAACCTGCTCGGACGCAATCTTTTGAATCGGTGCTTGGAGCGACCAGAAACCCTCTTCAGCAACGATCGAAGCAATCTCCGATGCCGCGCTGCAGACTTTGTGTGCGGGATCGGCAATAACCAAGCGACCCGTCTTTTCAACCGACTCAAGCACCGTCTGCTTGTCAAACGGAACCAGCGTGCGCGGGTCGATCACCTCAACAGAAATTCCTTCCTGCGCCAATTGATCCGATACCGCCGCTGCGTAATTCACGGCACCACCGATTCCAACGATCGTGCAATCCGTTCCCTCTCGAACGACCTTCGATTCGCCAAACGGCACTACAAGTTCGCCCTGCGGGAGATCCGCATCATCAGGAACCTCACCCCGCATACCGAACAATGTTCCATCTTCGAAAATAATCGTTGGGTCGTCATCGCGAACCGCTGCCTTCAACAAACCTTTCATGTCGGCAGGGTTCGAAGGCACTACGATCTTGATTCCGGGCATGTTCATGAACATCGGGTACGAGCGGTCCGAGTGGTGTGCAGCTGAACCACCGCCATAGAACATCGTCGCTCGATAGACCACCGGCAGAGTCGCCTGCCCGCCGAACATGTACCTCATCTTCGCCGCCTGGCTAATCAGCTGGTCCATGCCAACCCACATGAAGCTGGTCAGCGTCTCGACGATCGGTCGCATACCCACTAGTGACGCACCAATCGCCGCCCCGAAGAAGCCGTTCTCGGAGAGCGGCGTATCGAGAACTCGCTTGCCGCCAAATTCATCGAGGAGGTCGGCAGTAGCGCCATATACGGCCCGGCGAATGTCCTCGCCCATGATGAACACGTTCTCATCACGCCTCATCTCTTCGGCGATTGCCTGATTGATTGCTTCCACGAATACGGTCTGTGCCATTGTTATTTGTTACCTGTTGAGTGTTTTTCTGGGAGAGAGGTTTGTCGAATTACGGCAGCGGGATCGGATTCGCCCACATGTCTTCGAACAAGTCCTCCGCCTCAGGGAACGGACTGTTCCGTGCAAAGTCGGTTGCTTTTTCTACTTCTTCGACCGTTTCGCCGTTTATCGCGTCGCACTCTTCTCGAGTTGCGATGCCCTGTGAAATTAGAGTGCCCTCGAGGATTACCAGAGGATCACGTTGTCGCCAACTCTCGATCTCCTCTTCGGTTCGATACTCACCGCGTCGTACCCGTCCCAATCCGAGCGAATGTTCCTCGTATCGGTATGTCAGACCCTCGATAAGTGTCGGCCCTTCGCCCGCACGTGCACGCCTCACCGCTTCTCGGGTCGCCTCGTACATCGCAATAGCGTCCTGACCGTCAATGAGCAGTCCGGGCATGTTGTACGCCGACGCTCGGTCGGATACATGCTCCACAGCCACCGTGTCGGCATACGAAGTTGTAACGGCATACTGGTTGTTCTCGCATAGAAAGATCATGGGCAGGTTCCAGACCGATGCGAGGTTCATCGACTCGTGGAGCGCACCTTGATTAGAAGCACCATCGCCAAAGAACGCGAGCGATACAAACTCCTCGCCTTTGATGTGCGCAGCCAGCGCTGCCCCTACCGCCACAGGCACTGACGAGCCCAGAATTCCCGATTCACCGAGAATGCCGATCGAATAGTCGGCAAGGTGCATCGATCCACCCTTGCCCTTGCAGTAGCCGTCGACTCGACCGTAGAGCTCCGCCATCGCCTTATCAACCCGGCCGCCCTTTGCGATCGGGTGGCCGTGTGAGCGGTGGGTACCGGCGATGTAGTCTGTGTCCTCCAGAGCCGCACAAGCACCGACCGCGACAGCCTCTTCACCGATATACGGGTGGGCTGGACCGGTGAACTCGCCAGCGGCGTGAACTTCCATAACTTTCAACTCGAAATTTCGAATCATCCACATGCGGCGAAGCATCAGCAACAACAGATCGCGGTCGATATCCACGGTTAGCCTCTCGGATCTCTAAAAATAAAGCCTGATTGCCGCCTGCTGCGGCAACTACGACTCGGTACGTGTCCAATCACAAATCCGGGGAAACAACGAGTTCAGGGGAACAGTTAACCCCGGTGGAATTGCGAGATTATAGACCCGCCAGAATGCAATGTGTGCCCCGTTCAGTACAGTTCAGTTACGCGATCAACGCGAATGCAATAGCGCCTACACTGCCCAGATTCAGTACAACAGCGATCACGTACTTTGCGATGAACGAGCCCATCTGGGTCTTGTGCCGAAATTTGCGCATTGCCCATATCCCGCCCGGCCAACCTCCAACTAGAGCCCAAACTAAAAGAGTCTCCTCTTTCACTCGCCACTGGTCTCTGGTTGCTCGGCGTTTATCCCGCCAAATGGCGCCCGCCGATCCGAAGTTGATCACAGTCAGCAAAACGGCCATGAAAAGCGCTATTTGCGGAAGTGAATAATCCACGACAACTCCGGGGTGCTCAAGAATCAGGTTTGTACGGTCGAAAATTTGCCTTGATTTTATACTGGCATCAAACTGGGCGAAGACCGCCTATAAATGTTAGAATCCGTGGTGTCGTTTACAGATTACGTAGACGCACGCGAATCAGGTCGGATTCAACCTCAGTTTTCCTTCTTTTTGTAAATGCATAACAAAAGCTCAAGCTGTGCATGAAATCAGGGTCTTCACAGGGGTCAAATCGAGGCGGTTCGCGTACCGCACCACATCGTAAGGATCACGAATGGCAAAGCGAAAAGCTAACGGCGCCGACATCACCGGCGGCTCGGCCAAATACAACGCCGAAGACATCACCGTTATGGAAGGTATGGAAGCCGTCCGAAAACGACCGGGAATGTACATCGGTACAACCGGCGTCGAGGGAGTCTTCCACCTCATCCGCGAAATCGTCGACAACAGCGTCGACGAAGCGATGGCCGGATTCGCGAGCCGAATCGATATCACTGTCAACAAAGACGGCTCAGTTAGCGTTGTTGACGACGGTCGTGGAATTCCTGTGGATAAGCACAGGAAAACCGGTCTTTCCGCTTTAGAAACGGTCATGACGACCCTTCACGCCGGAGGAAAATTCGGCGATAAGGGTTACCAGGTTTCAGGTGGCCTTCACGGAGTTGGTGCCTCCGTGGTGAACGCGCTATCTGAATGGACCGAAGTTGAAGTGCGTCGCGATAAGAAAGTCTGCACTCAGCGATACGCACGCGGCAAGTCGGTAGGCGACATGGACGTTCGCAAGCCCGACAAGAACGACATTCCAGGCACAGGAACCAAAGTCACCTGGATGCCTGATTCCGAAATCTTCCCCGAAATTGCCTACGAATGGGATGCCATTTCTACCCGATTCAAAGAAATGGCGTACCTGAATCAGGGCCTCACCATTCATCTCCATTCCGATTGGCACGACGACGTGTGGCCGTTCAACGACGTGACCTATATGTTCGATGGTGGTGTACAGAGCTTTGTCAGGTCGCTCAACCGACGTCGTGGAAGCGTCCACCCGAACGTCATGCACGCACAGGAAACTATCGATGATGTGGTAGTCGAAGTTGCCATGCAGTACAACGAGTCGTTTATCGAAAACTGTCTCTCGTTCGCCAACGTCATTCGCACCGCCGATGGCGGTTCGCACGTCACCGGCTTCCGTTCTGCCCTGACTCGTGTGTTGAACGATTTCGCAAAGAAGAACAATTTGCTCGGGACGGGCAAGGACGACATCAAGAGCCTGTCGGGTGAGGACACCCGTGAAGGGTTGATGGCGGTCATCAGCGTGAAGGTCAAGGATCCTCAGTTTGAAGGTCAGACCAAGGGCCGACTCGGCAACCCTGAAGTAAAAGGTTCCGTCGAGCAGGTTGTCGGCCGTAAGCTGGTTGAATTCCTCGAAGACAACCCCGGCGACGGTGCCCAGATCATCAACAAGTCGACGACTGCTGCTCGCGCACGAGCCGCCGCCAAGAAGGCACGTGACCTAGTCATTCGCAAGAACGCGATGGACGGTGGATCACTGCCAGGCAAACTCGCCGACTGCACGGAAAAAGATCCGGAGTCGTCCGAGATCTACATCGTTGAGGGTGAATCCGCCGGCGGCTCGGCAAAACAGGGCCGCGATCGACAATTCCAGGCAATCCTGCCGCTCCGTGGCAAGATCCTGAACGTCGAGAAGGCGCGACCGGAACGAATGCTAGCACACGAAGAAATCGCAGCCTTGATCACCGCGCTCGGCGCAGGCCTGGGAGAAGATTACGACGAGGATAAGCTTCGCTACCACCGTGTGATCGTCATGACCGACGCTGACGTGGACGGAGCGCACATTCGAACCTTGCTCCTGACGTTCTTCTTCCGCAACATGCCGCAGCTCATCGGTAACGGCCACCTCTACATCGCCCAGCCGCCTTTGTACCGAGCCTCGAAGGGTCGATCTGCCAGATGGCTCTATTCCGAGGGCGAACTTGACGAATGGACAGCTAATCGCCTGTACGGCAAGATCACGGTCGCTTCCGGTGATGGGTCCGTTTCGTTCAAGAACGGCAAGCTGGGCAAGGTGCTGACACCACTTCGTGAGTACCTCGATTCGCTCGAGGTAGCACGTGTTCTCAACATTCCCGAAAACGTGATTGAAAAGCTGGTTAAGGATCCCGAATACGCCGCGCTAGACTTCCGTCCTGAGCGTCCGACCGAGCCGGAAATTGTCGAAGAAATAACTCCAACCGAAACAGGCCAGACTTCGTTGTTTGACGATGCCAATGCCGATTCGCCGATGGACGAGCCTGATGAGGCAGCCGATCCTCTGGACGCAATTGCCGAAATCGAAGAAATCGATCCAGAGCCGCTTCCAGACCGAACATTCGATATCGATGGTTACACGCTTACAAAGGACATCTACCAGAACCCGGCTATCCAACGCCTCCGTGCGATCTTCCCTGTGATTCAGCAGGTTATGGAGGCGGACACGTTTACGGTCACCAAGGACGGCAACGAAATCGCAGCCAGCGTAGCGTGGAACGCCTTGCCGGCGACACTCGACGCCAATTCCGATCGATCAGGCGTGAACGTTCAGCGCTACAAGGGTCTCGGCGAGATGAACCCGGAACAGTTGTGGGAGACCACGATGGACCCGAACGAACGGGTCATGCTGCGAGTGACGGCTGATGACGCGATGGCGGCAGACGATATGTTCCGAACCCTGATGGGTGACGACGTAGAACCCCGCCGAAACTTCATCCGGGCCAACGCCCTGGAAGTCAAAAACCTAGACGTGTAGGTGGCATCGCCACCTATTCCGAGAGACCGGATGCGGTGGCTGATTCGGGCAGATAAGGCTTCTGGGAAATGCAGATTTCCCGAGGCTTCCGAGGGGTCTGGGGCGGCGTAGTGCGCCTCGTCCTCCTAAACCGCGATCGTTACTTTGCCTTCGGGTGTCGATTCCCACAGCTTGAAGAACGGGATGCCACGACGTTCGAGCTCGCCGCCCCCGCCCTGGTGGCGATCGAGTATCGCCATCACCATCACAACCTCGCACCCGAACGCTTCAACCGCGTCGATCGCAGAAAGTAACGCCCCGCCGGTCGAAACCGTATCGTCGAACGCAACCGCCCTCATCCCCGGCTGAAGATTGCCCTCGATCTGCTTGCCGGCACCGTGCTCTTTCTGCTCGGGTCGAACAAAAAACCCGGTCCGTTTCTTGCCGTCCAACTGCGATCGTAGCGCCAGTGCCCCCACGATCGGTACAGCGGCCACCGTCGGACCACCAAACGCCTCTGCTCCTGCATCGTCGATAGCCGCGCTAAACGCCTTCGAAATCAGATCGGCGCCCTCGGGATCGGTCGAGAGCATCCGACCATCGAAGTAGTATGTGCTTTTTTGGCCAGACGACAGTGTGAAATCGCCGAAACAGAGCGAATCAAGCTCCATGGCTCGATCGTACAAACGTGTCGCAATATCCCTGAGTTCAGATCGACCGATTTCTGGCATAAGTTCGAGCACTCCTAACCGTGATACAGATTCCGTTTTTCAATGTACCCGGATACCTTTTCGTCGACCAAATCACCCACAGCCTGACCAGTCGAAAATAAATCCCGCACGCGGGTTGCCGATACATCAATCATCGGACCTTCAACATACTCTGCCCCGCTCGCCGGGTGTGAGTTATCGAACAATCCCGAATCGAATTGCTCAGCGGGACGCCCCACGGCAACAATCGTTGCCAGTTCGGCGATTACACTGGCTTCTTTCCACCGATCCATTGATATCGCTGAATCGGCACCGACGATCAAAAATAGCTCGGACGAATCACCGAGTTGCGCTCGTAAATCACGAAGGGTGTCGACTGTGTAAGTCGATCCTTCACGAAGGATATCCACATCGGAAGCGATAAATTCAAGTACGTTCTCCACAGCCAACTCGACCATTCTGAATCGATCTTCAGCCGTAGCCTGTGGCGGATTTCCACGTAGCCATTGATCGGAAGTGACGACGAACATCACCTCGTTGAGATTCAGGGATTCTAGGGCAGCCTCCGCCACAGCGACGTGGCCTTTGTGGATCGGATCGAACGTGCCTCCAAACACACCCAATCGTTTGGTGATGCGTGATGAAGCCATTAGTCCCAATCGAACTCCCAGTCGCCGACCAGAACGGTGTCGCCTGTTTCGAGGCCCGCATCTCGCAATGCCTTCGTCACTTTCAACTGCTCGAGACGCCGGTGAAACTGCAAGCGAGCTTCGTGCGATTCCAGATTGCTGCCTTTTGCGAGTCGAACCGCTTTTTGATGAACAATTCGAAGCGGTCCATCGGGATCGCGAACTACCACGTCGGTCGATTGTTGGACGCTCGGTCGCAGAACCGGAATATCCTCGACAGCAACTTCCACAGCCGGCTCTTCGTTCTCGTAGGTCGACCTCAGCAGATGGAACACCGATTGCTTCAGCTCATCCAGCCCGTCGTAAGTAGCTGCCGATACAAAATGAGTTTCTGAGTGAAGTCCGTCGGCCGATTTCAGGTTTTCCTTTATCTCATCGATCAACACCGATACTTCGTCGAGGTCTAGCTTGTTAATCGCCAGTATCTGAGGTTTTTTCGCTAGCTTCGGATCGAACTGTTCGAGCTCATCGTTGATGGCCTTTATCCGACCCGGCACATCGTCCTCGCTACCATCGACAACGTGCACCAGCACCCTAGTTCGTTGTACGTGTTTGAGAAATTCGTCACCGAGACCAATCCCCTCGTGAGCACCCTCGATCAGTCCGGGAATATCGACAGCCACAAACGCCTGCGGACCGTGCTCGACAACACCAAGCACTGGCTCAAGCGTCGTGAACGGATAGTCGGCTACTTTGGGTTGAGCGGCGCTGATAGCGGTCAATATGCTCGATTTACCGGCGTTTGGCATCCCGACCAAGCCGACATCAGCGAGCAGCTTCAAATTCAGACGTACCCGCCGGATTTCACCGTCACCTCCTGCCTCGGCCAGCAATGGTTCCTGATTCGTAGCGCTCACAAAGCGCGTATTGCCCCACCCTCCACGACCACCCTCGGCAACAATCATCCGCTGACCAGGCTGATTCAGGTCGCCAATTAACTCTTTGTCTTCGCCGTCTTCCCAGATCCAAACTTCTGTTCCAACCGGAACAGTCGTCTCGATCGCCTCGCCTTTAGCCCCGTTGCGACGATGGCCATCACCCTTCGTGCCGTTTTTCGCGATGAAATGAGGCTGCCAGTGAAATTTCGCAAGAGTGTTGATCGATGGATCGGCAATTAGGACAACATCGCCACCATGACCTCCATCACCACCGCCTGGACCGCCGCGCGGAAGAAGTGCCTCTCGGATGAAAGCTACCAGTCCGTGTCCGCCGTTACCAGCTCTGACTTCTATTACTGCAGAATCAAGCATCTGGAAAACTAAACCAATAAATTCTTACTATTAGTTAATCGTGTTATTAGTAAGCAATGTTGATATGTGAACAACATACCTAGACTGAGTATAAAGCGGCTATTGGTAATTCGTTGGTAGCGGACCAATAAATGGAAAATTGTATTGTGGGAAAGGACTCGAATGTGAGTGGTTTCTGTCGGGTTGTTTGCGGGCAAGTTATTAAAAAAATAAATTCTGAATTTAATCGGAGTTATGACAATAGATGTGGGTCTTTTTCCACATATTAGATTTATCTCCACTCGACGAATTCACAGCCTGTTCACAGAAGAATTTCTAGAGATCTACAGAATGTCCATATCACCGGGTGAGTGGCCGAATTTGGTAAGCATCATTTCCACCTCACTCCGATGCTGAGTGCCGTAATTTACAACGTGCAGCATCAGCTCCCACAGAGGCCTGATCCGAACTTCACCGCTATCAAGATTACGGGTGTATTCGCGCTCCAGCTCCGTGATCAAATTGCGTGAATCAAATAAAGATTTGAAGTTGGTTTTCTACGCCGTTACAGAATATTCTCACTACCGAAATATCTGGTACTCCTGTGGTGGAAACTGTTGTGCAAACGATGCCTAACAGTCCATCCCACCAGGAAAGATGAACCTGACGAGATCATGTGTACAGAGGTATCCCGAATCGATGGTAGTACTTTGACGGCTAATGAGGTGAAATAATCAGTTGAAATATGCCCGGCGATATCGAACAGATGGTCGTTCGTTTCGCGCTGCTAGTCATAGAACCGAACTTTGGCACTGAGAGACCTAGACACCTCACGTGGTGAAAACGGTCAAATGGTAACTGAAACACGTCAGCATGACGCTAGCCGACTGAAACTTTGACTCTGCGTGCACGAACGATGATGTCCCGAACTGCCGCTAGATGCTGACGCATTGAGCTATCGTTTTCCATCAACTCCTCGAACCGTTTCTGTGCGTACAACACAGTCGAGTGATCCTTGCCGCCGAGGGCTTTTCCAACTCGTGTGGAGGTTAAGTGTGCGTCTTCGCGCAGCATGTACATCGCCATACGACGTGCCTCAGCAGTCGCTTTGTCTCGACGCTTGCCGATTATTCGATCGGTAGCAACGCCAGTGAAATCGGAGATGGAACTCAGGATTTCGTCGACTGAAGCAACGTCTTTCGGTGTTTCGTCCAGCAAGCTCTTTAGAGCCTGGTCGGCAAGATCGGTCGTAACCTGACTTCCAACCAGCTGCGAGTAAGCGATCAGTCGGTTGAGAGCGCCTTCAAGCTCGCGAACGTTCTGATGCGCTCGTTGAGCGATATGGTCGAGTACGGCGGGTTCGAGATCAGGAGCCTTGCTCTGCAATATGGCGTAACGGGACTCATAGTCGGGCGGCTGTAGATCTACTTCGAGCCCGCCTGCCAGACGCGACTGAATGCGTTCTTGGAGCAGGCTCTTGCTCGCTGGCTCATCGCCAGTAATCACGATCTGCTTGCCGGCCATGTGCAACTCGTTGAACGTATGAAAGAAGCCTTCCTGGGTCTGCGGCTTCGATGCAATGAACTGGATATCGTCAACCAGAAGCACGTCGGCACGTCGGTAACGGCTGCGGAACTTGTTCGCCGTTCCTTCACGTATCGCGCTGATGTACTCGTTCGTGAATCGTTCACTGGAGACGTACATCACCTTTAAGCCACGCTGACCCAGCGAGTGGCCAATGGCGTGAAGCAGGTGAGTTTTACCGAGCCCGACTTCCGAATAGATATATAGCGGGTTGTAGACGTTGCCCGGCGCCTCGGCGACTTTGGCCGCGGCCGCCTGTGCAAGCCTGTTTGAAGGGCCTACCACGAAGGTTTCGAAGTTAAATATGGGCTTGAGTGCGTACGACTTTGCGTAGTCGATTTTCCCAGTCGAAGATTCGGACGTTGAGTCCGGGGTTTCGACGGTTTCAGGTTGCGGATTTTCGGCTCTATTTTCGGTGACTAAACCCTGGACCTTGAACTGTACTTCCAGCTTCCTTCCAGCGACGCGAGACACGGCTCTTAGGATGGTTCCCGAAAGTCGCTTTTCGAGCATTTCTGCTGCGAAAGGACTGGGGGTTGAAATAATGAGGATGTCGTCAACCAGACCTACTGTAGATGTAGGTTTTAACCACGTTTCGTAGTTGGGCCTGGGGATTTCTAGTTGGAGCTGGCCAAGTGCTGCTGACCAGATTTTCCGTGCATTGTCCGTCTCCGAACCCTCACTATTATTAGGCGCAAAAAGCCTCTTAGCCAGACATGATGGCTTGTTAAAACATCGACCAGGTATGTGGATTATCTTGATCAGCAATTTCGGCAGCTGGACGTTGCCTGAGGTGGTGCTGACTTGAGGGCAACCGTACCATGCAAGGGGTTGGGGTATGCAACCCCTCAGCTGGGTCAATTAGCTCAGATTCTTGACCAATTTCCCAGCAATATTGTGACATTGTTCACGACTCAGTTTGAGCAACCGCAACAATTATCATTTCTCCACCAATCCAAGCCCCGACCGCGCAGCCGGTTTCGGTGCAGCGCGGCGGGAGCGACGCTTATAAAGTGGTTGCATGAGAATCATTTTCTTTGGATCGCCTGCGGAAGCCGCCGACTCGCTCGAATCGCTTATTGGCGCAGAGCATGTGGTTGTCGCGGTGTACACCCAGCCCGACCGAAAGTCCGGTCGAGGGCGAGCCTTAACCCCGACACCTGTGAAAATCATCGCTGAGACGCACGGACTGCCAGTCTTCACACCAGAAAGCCTCACAGACAACGAAGAAGACCTGGCGCGCCTCGTTGAAATGAACGCCGATGTCTTTGTTGTCGTCGCCTACGGTCGCATATTACCGCCCGAGATACTGCAGATCCCATCGGTAGGCATCGTGAACATCCATCCGTCGCTGCTGCCGCTCTACCGGGGCCCGAGTCCGGTCGTCACTGCCATTCTCGACGGGCAAGCAGAAACTGGTGTGACGGTGATGCTGCTGGATGAGGGAATGGACACTGGGCCGATTCTTGCGCAATCGGAACCGATCCGACTCAGGGGCGATGAAAAAGGAGCTGAGCTTCAGGCTTCTCTGTTTAAGGAAGGGGGGGCGTTGCTTCCCGGTGTGCTTGAGGGCCTGCGGGATGGGTCGATAGTGCCCACGCCACAGGATGAGTCTCAGGCGACAGTGACAAGCCTGCTTGAGCGTTCAGATGGTGAGATCGCCTGGTCAATGACATCCGAACAGATCGATCGTATGGTCCGAGCCTACGATCCGTGGCCGGGCACGTTCACCAGCTGGGACGGCAAGGGCTTGAAAATCCTTGACGCAAGGCTCAGCCGAAACCCGTCATCTGGTGCCGGGGTTGTTTCGACCTACGACGATCGGATCGTTGTAGGAACCGGGGAAGGGTCAATCGAACTCAAACGACTTCAGCTTGAAGGCCGCCAGGCAATCGCCGCCGCCGACTTCCTACGCGGTCAACCAGATTTCGCCGGCGCGATTCTGGGCGACTAGTGACCATCCCTCGTCCCAACATTGCGGAGGGCCCTGAGGCGCACGTGCCGCCCACAACGGCCAACTGGCAACTACCGAGCGCACAACTCGAAACTACGCAGTTTCGATCTGAACGATCTCACGATGCGAGATGTGGCTTCGAACGTGATTGACGTTGGCGATCCACCAGTCGCTGCCGTAGAACGCAGCCTCGCACTTCTTGATGTTGTTGATCGAATCGCCATATGAACGAATCCAGATGAACTGAGTGCGTTCAGCGTTCACCCATGTGCTTTCTACGGTAATGCCAGCCTCTTCCATCAGAGAAACCAGCTTCGGGAACAACTTGAGCCAGTCGTCCAGCATTCCCTTGTTGATCGTGTACGTGCGCAGATGAGCAATGGCCATTGTTCAAGTCACTCCGAAAGCGAACGGCTTCCCAGTAAATAATAATCAGCAAACTGATTCTAACCACGATCTAGCTGGGAAGGTCGCCCACCAATAATCCTTCTCCCGCTTAGGGGAGGAGTGCGAGCGTCAGATCAGCCAGGCCACTACTTGTTCAGCATGCCCATCAGCGCGCGTTTGCCGCCCGGGCCCGAGATCTTCTTCATCATCTTCTGCATCTGTGTGAACTGGTTCAGAAGCTGGTTTACCTGGGCTGGGGACGTCCCTGAACCCTCAGCGATACGTTTACGCCGTGAACCGTTGATGATCGTCGGCTGCTCGCGCTCCGCCGTCGTCATCGAGGAAATGATCGCCTCGACGTGTGCCATCTGCCGTTCGTCGATATCCTTTGGGTTGAACTTACCTCGCAGCGCACTCATCCCCGGAATCATCCCGAGAATGTCGGTCATCGAGCCCATCTTCTTGATGGCCTGAAATTGCTGAAGCATGTCGTTCAGGTCGAACTGGTTCTTTCGCAGCCTCTGCTCGAGTTCCACCGCCTGATCGGTATCAAACTGAGTTTCCGCCTTTTCAATGAGCGACTCAACGTCGCCCATTCCAAGAATTCGAGAAGCAATACGGTCGGGATGATAAACCTCGAACTGGTCGGGTCGTTCACCAACACCGATGTACTTGATCGGAACGCCCGTCGCCGAACGCATCGAAAGCGCAGCCCCGCCCCGGGCATCACCGTCCATTTTGGTGAGCACTATGCCGGTAATGCCGATTCGGTCATTGAACTCACCACCAGAGCGGACGGCGTCCTGACCCGTCATGGCATCGAGAACGAGCAATGTTTCTACGGGAGAGGTCGCATCCCGAATCTCCTCAAGTTCTCCCATCAGATCGTCGTCGATAGCGAGTCGGCCAGCGGTGTCGAGAATAAGGTAGTGGATATTTTCGTCGGCCGCCTTTTTGACCGCGGCCTTGGCGACCTTGACCGGTGTTGAGCTTGAAGGCTCCTCCGAGTAGACAGCAAGATCGATTTGCTTGCCAAGTTGCTTGAGTTGGTCGACCGCAGCAGGACGCTGCAGGTCACAAGCCGCCATCATTACTGGGTGCTTTTCTTTTCGAAGAGAAAGGGCTAGCTTGGCCGCAAGCGTGGTCTTCCCGGCACCCTGCAATCCAACGAGCATGATCACGCTCGGTGGCTTATCGACTCTCTCCAGTTCGACCGTTTCTCCGCCGAGGATCTCCGCAAGTTCGTCTCGGACTATTCGAATGACCGACTGTCCCGGCGTTAGCGAGGCATAAATCTTTTCGCCACCCGCTCGCTCCTTGACGCTTTTTACAAACTGACGAGCGACCTTGAAATCGACATCGGCTTCGAGAAGGGCGAGTCGCACCTCGCGAAGTGACGCGTCGACATCTTTTTCGGATAATTTGCCGCTATTGGTTAGCTTGCCGAAGGCTCCGTCAAGCTTGGCGGAAAGTGACTCAAACATACTTCGAGTTTACACGCCGATCTGTCGCAATACCGGCTTTTTACATGCCTCTGGTCGCAACGTGTCCGGACAAAACCTACTCTGCGGCGAGAGTTTCTTCGGCGGTCGCGGTCTCGGGAACGAGCAACGTTGCAACCACTGTTGCTTCGGCATCCTTCGATTCGCCTCGATCAGTTGCCGCCGCCATCAGGAACCAGATGATTGACGCAAGCGCGATACCGAGTATCACCCAGCAGCACATAGCTTCGTAGCGCTTTCGGAACGGAAACTTGTTCTGGGCGACTATGTTTTGCCGGAGCCGCGTGCTTTTCGTTCATTGCTGGCTCAGTTGTCGAACGGTCCTGTGCGATATGGCTTCTCGTACTCGATGATCGTTCCACCTTCTGTCGCGGAATCGAGTAATTCCAAACCCGCTTTTAGCACGCCTCGCTGCTTTTCAACATCAAACGGTGCCGACACTGGCCGGCCCATTGGATGGCGGGTTAACAATACGCGAGGCGGACTCATCGCCGCAGTTCGATCTCTAAACACTTTTGACATGATTATGGCATTCGGGATGCCTGCCGCTTCGAACGCCCTTGCTACGTGCCCGACCGACACGTGACATAACGGTCATATCGGGATTAGCAATGCGGCTTGAGCACCAGCCGCCTTCGCCCGTGCCGCCCACTCGAAGCCTATCTCGTTCCGTAAACGAAGTTGAGACGTGAGTCCCACAAACGAAAAAGCCGGACTCACAAACCCTCCGATGACCCCCTCATCGGCCAGTTCGTTCATTCTGTCGATCGGTAGCGAAACATTTCTGTCAGACGCCGATGCACGGATATCGTAGCCAGCATGGCGAACCCGGGTGTTGGCAGCTGAAGTCGTTGTTGGAATCTCCGATAGAACGGGATCAGCCCTGCCGAACTCCGCAGTCATTGTTGTCGCCTGTTCCTGGGTCAGGTTCTCAATTCCAAACGGATTTGGGTCGTTGCCCTTGACGAAATGCCCAGTTGTAGTGAGGAGTGCGACACGACTTTCGGACACCGGTTGATCGAGCTTTGTGAAAGGCCCGTCTTCGTATTCGAAACTACCTGGTCCCGCATAAGCCTCGGCTTGAGCATTAATGATCGTCTCGACGATCGGCCTAGTATCACCGTCGTCGATCAAGTGCCCAGTCAGATCGAGAAGTTCCTGGAGAAAACCAGCAGCTAGATCTGCCGAACCGGATTTCATCCACTTGAAAAACAGATCGGTGCGTGAGCCGTAGCTGAACGAGTTGCGAAACTCGTCGAACGTCTCTTTGCTAGGTTCATGATTTGAGCGGTTGCCAGTATTAGTCATGTCGAGAGCTTACCAACCTTCGTCGGCACGATGTGGACGACCACTCGTCGGTTCCGACTAGGTGCTACGCCATCAGGCCGGGCTCGCCATCAAGTTCAAGCCTGGCTTCTGTGTGCGCCTGAACATCATCACACGACCACCCCGGTGCGACTTCTCGCAAAACCAGCCGATCGTTCTTCCGATCGATCTCAATTACAGCGATGTCGGTGACAATTTCGTCAACGCAATCGGGTGCCGTAAGCGGGAATGAACATTCGTCGACAATCTTCGCGATATTGTCTCTTGCGGTGTGTTCCATGGCGACGACCACGCGTTTCGAGTTGGCGGCGAGATCCATCGCACCACCAATGCTGCCGATTCCGCGCTTTGGGATCATCCAGTTCGCAAGATCGCCGGTATGTGACACTTGAAGAGCGCCGAGAACGGTGACATCGATATGACCGCCTCGAATCAGGCTGAACGATTCCACCGAATCGAAGAACGCCATACCCGGCACCAGCTTCGGGAACTTACCACCGGCGTCCATCAGATTCGGATCACCCTCACCGGGTGCTGACAGTTCTTTGAACCCCAAAATTCCGTTCTCTGCGTGATAGAGCAGTTCGACTCCGTCAGGCAGAAAGTCGGCACACATAGTCGGGATGCCAATGCCGAGGTTCACCGTAGATCCGTCCACGAGATCGCGTGCCGCCCGTTTCGCTATCGCCGCACGATCGAGTCGTGGTGCAGGGTCGTTTCCGTTGGGGTGCACAGAAGTCATTACGGCAACGGGTCTCCCGATTCGCGCTGCACAATTCGATCGACATATGTGCTGAGCGTGCCAACCCGTTCGGAATCAATTCCACCCGGCTCGACGATCTCATCCACCTCGACAATCGTCGTTTTCGCAGCGGTCGCCATCGCAGGGTTGAACGAACGCGAAGTGCCGATGTACTGCAAGTTGCCTCTGGTATCGGCTTTCTGTGCACGGATCAGTGCGTAGTCGGCAGAAAGTGCTTCCTCAAGCAAATACGCCTTGCCATCGAATTCGCGATGTTCTTTCCCCTCGGCAACTGTCGTTCCAACACCCGTTGGGGTGTAGAAGCCGGGAATGCCAGCACCGGCGGCTCGAATGCGCTCGATCAAAGTGCCCTGCGGAACGATATTGACGTCGGCTTTGCCCTCTCGCCACGCCTTTTCGATGTCACTGAGAGGGTTCGTGGTGCCAGGTACGGGAAACGAGCAGATGATTTTTGTCGCCTGGCCACTCTCGAAAAACATTCCCTGGTCGATCGGATCGAGATGATCGGGCCAGCCATATCCGGTCGTCTTCGATATTCCCGCAACGTTGCCAATAATCGTAAGGTCGCCAACACCAAGATCCCGAAGAGCCATCATGAGCCTAGTCGGCTGACCCCCTGCACCACCAAATCCGCCAATCATGATCGACGCACCCGACGGAATATCGGCGACGGCATCGGCAAACGAGTTGGTGGTCTTGTTGATAGGCATGACGCGCCAGATTGTACGGTCTTTTTCCTGGATGTCGCTTACACTGCGCTGGTTATTTGTCCCGAAATGCTCGCATACGAACACCACGGCGAACTCCGTCTATTAAATTGCCCAGCCGAACGACCAATCTATCAAACAACGACTTCACACTCATTGCTCATCGCGGTGCTTCCTATGATGCTCCGGAAAACACGTTCGAGTCGTTCGATCTGGCACTCGAACTCGGCTTCGATAATTTCGAAACCGACGTCCAGTTAACAAGTGATGGCACGGCTGTTCTCGTTCACGACGACACCCTCGATCGGACAACCGACGCCACTGGACTCGTGGCCGAAACCAGCATTGCCAAGATCAAATCGCTGAATGCCGGACTGTGGTTTGAGGGACCTGCCGATGGCGCCGGCGCTCACGGTCCGCTGGCTTACCCGGAGGCATTCGTTCCAACCCTCGATGAGTTCCTAGAACGCTATACCGGGAGAGTTCACGTCCATCTCGAACTCAAGTCAACACAGCCGGATCTGGCAGCCACATCTAAAAAATCACTGGAGCAGTGGGGTTGGCTTGATCAGCACACCGGCGACAGCATCGCTCCCGGCTTGACAATCTCGTCGTTCCGCTTCGAACAACTCGAACGTTCGATCGCGCTCATGCCGAACATTGCCCACGGCTGGCTTCTCCAGAAAATCGACAAAGCGTCGCTAAAAGCAGCTGTCGAACTCGGTCTTTCCGGTATATACCCGAACGCTGGCAAAGTCACCCAGAAGCAAATTACCGATGCCAACGAAGCGGGACTCGTTGTTCGAACCTGGGGCATCGGCGATTCGGAGGCGGTATTACGCCGGGCGTATCGGTCGGGCGTGGCAGGTACTACCGTCGACTGGCCAGCAATCGCCCGAGACGTCATCGCCTCCATTTAGTTAGAACTCATCTAAAACGAGGCATTGCCTCCAATCCTCACGTAACATCCATGCTGTTTTACGAGCAGCGGTGCCCAAAACCGCTGATTTTCACTTTGGTTCGCAAACAATGACTGTCGAGTCAACGACGCGAACCTTCAAAACTGGTGGCAAGCCAGTCGACCTTGAGCGGAGTAAATAACGAATGTTCTACGATACCTCTAGCTTTATTAAGCCGGCTCCGCATTTGCGTGACGACCGCTTCCACGCCCTCGTGATGCTCCTTCCTCGCGAATCGAAGCGACTTCTCGCTAAGGCGGTTCTTCAAATGCCTGAAGTAAAACGATCCCTCGAAGACGGCTGGTTCGTTATCTCCCGCGGAGTCACACCTGCCTACCTTCTCGAAGAACTCACCGGGCAGGCCGGTGATAAGGGCAATAGCACCGCTGGAATCGTGGCGGAAGGTCGACTCGCCAGCGTTGTCGAAGAAGACCGACTCGGTCCATGGGTGTTCGAAAACGGCAAGCCATCTGAAATTCCCGCGCCACAAGCCCTCGGTCAATTCCGCGCATGCGATGTATCTATCAAAGGTGCTAATGCAGTCGACCCCAATGGGAACATTGGTGTTCTGGCGGCCGATGGCGGCGGTGGAACAGTCGGAGGAATCTGGGGCACCCTCACAGCACGTGGTTCACACTGGGTCGCACCGGTCAGCCTCGAACGACTGATTCCCGATGTAGTCGAGGCAGCCCGAGTCAGCGGTAACCACCTCTGGGATCTCACGATGGGTCAGTCGGCAGGCCTTATGCCCGTTGTAAACGCCCAGGTTGTGACCGAAGTAGAGGCAATCGCGATTCTTACCGGCGTCAAGGCAACCCACATCGCATCTGGCGGTGTTGCTGGATCAGAAGGCGCTGTGATGCTTTCACTCTCTGGCGAGGAAACCGATGTCCGTGCGGCGTTCGACATGCTCGAAGACATTAAAGGCGAAGAGCAGTTCGAGTCTCCTCGTCTCATTCCATACATCCGAGAACCAGAAACATCCCCACAGAGCTAGTCTCTTCGATGATTGTAAATCAGAAAGCGCACCTATCCGGGTGCGCTTTCTTTTTGTTTGATCCCTCTCATGCAACTGATAAGTCCGGTAAAGTCGCGTTCATCAAATTCAACAGCGACACTACGGTCGAAAAAAAATCAGTGCGAAATCCCTCAACCACCAGAAGAAGTAATCAATGAAGATCGAGAAAGTTCGACTCCGCCACGTATTTGGAACAATCGAGACTGACGGTCTGTTCTGGGAAGAACGCCTGGTCATGCCTCTCGATGTCTACTCGGAATTTCGTGACACATCGAAACGAGTGAAGTGGGGTGATCAGGTTGAAGAAAGCCACATGAACCACGACGCCTACTTCGTTCAGATCGAAACCGACGAGGG
>PVBE011540902.1_pt1 | contig 77779 bp, 43 predicted proteins | sample 1631181 | NCBI WGS metagenome assembly PVBE01 (sample SAMN08397723, study PRJNA350692) | Marine metagenome, whole genome shotgun sequencing project. | isolation source: water | place: Pacific Ocean | collected 2012-04
AGAATCACCAACCCAGAGAGAATTATCTGAAATATAGACATCTCTAATTTTGTATTCAGCTGAACCAATATCAAAAGCATCATTAGCAGATGGAATAATGTGAGCAGTCATTGAACCACCCATTGTTCCAGTCTGAGGAGCTGCTGGTTGCCATTTTCCAGCCCCATCATTCCATGTTAATACCTGATTAGCTGAGGGAGCATTAGAATTTACATCACTTAGATCATCAATCCCGTGTGAGTGAGTTGTTGCTGATTTAGTTGCTAATTGACTAGTAGTCCACGCATAAAAATCTGCCTTATTCTCAAGTGAGTCTGCTATCTCATTTAAAGTGTCTAAAGCTCCAGGAGCGCCATTAATTAGACCAGCGATTTCACTGTCTACATATGCCTTGTTAGCTGCATCAGTATCAGCAGTCGGAGTTGTTAATCCAACAACCTTTTTGCTGTCCATATCTAGATGAGAGCCAAATTTAAGATCGCCAGAAGCTGCAGTGATAGTTTTTCCTGCAGTCATAACAATGCTACCCTTCATGTTGATAAAACCAGCTCCAGTAGGATCTAATTCAACGTTTCCGTCTCCTGAAGTTTGAACTGTAACATTCTGATTTGTATCGGCAGAAATTGTAATAGTTTCTGCGCTACTTTCCATAACTTTTGCACCATCAATATATAGAGAGCCTGGGCCTACCCATAATGAGTGCCAAACCCGATCAGGAGCACCTAAGTGTTGAGTATTATTAGTCCCAGGCATTAGACCTGGATAGCTCTGTCCTGTATAGCGAGCGTCACTGCCACCATACGCATGTGTTTTGAATGTTCCTAAATTTACTGAGTTAACATTGAAGTCAATGTTTGAAGTATGAGCAAGAACTGAAGCTGTAGCTGAGACATAAGCTGCATCGTGGTTGTGACCACCAGCTGCATAACCGCCTGCTGCGTGATCTCCCCATCCGTGAGCAGTATCGGCCTTTGTTCCTTGTGCTGCGGTAGCTGGAGCATCTTTATATTCCAGAGCATTACCTGCTGCATTGACTGAAACCCATTTAGTTCCATTGCCACTCATTGAAGGAGTGTCTGTTAAGGCTTCAAATGTGGTTGAACCACCTCCAGTGAAAGTCTGGTTTTTCCAAGCTCCGTCAACATATTGAAGAACTTGGCTAGCCTGAGCATTGCTAATTACAACGTCATTAAGATCAGTGATATTGAAGGTTATCTCGCTTGGGGAGGCTGCACTTCCTGCTCCGGTATAAGTGGCTATTTTCTGTACTTTGACTGAGCAGTTTGCACTTGTACAGACTGCTTGCAATCTTGCATTCCCTGCATTTACATCGCTGGTGAAAGTAGCGATTGCACTCGCGCCACTATAAAGCACACCATAAGTTGAGATGTATGCGTCATCGTTATCGGAATCTACAACAAGAAGGACTTCTGCGATTTGTCTTTCGCTTCCATCATTAGTGTCAACTCCAATAACATATTTAACAGCATGAAAGTCATCTTTTGGAAAACTGTCCACAGTTTCAAGACTTGTCCCGACTGCTGTCGAAGACGATGCTATTAAAAAATTCGATTGTAGTAATAATTCATTACCTTTGATTGAACCACCAACATCGAGTGCTACGGTTGGGGTTTCTTTGTTTATTGCGACACCTACATCGGTGACTATTAAGTTATCACCTTGCGCTCGCAATCCTTGTCTTAGTTTAAATGGTACAGTTGCCATGTTTTAAATATCCTCCACTGATTTTTTTTATTAACCAAATTCCAAAATTAAAAAAAGGAAAGGCTCCCCCCGGATTGAACCGGAGGGAGTCTAAACCTATATATATTATTAAGCTACAATAGTAGATCTTGTCATTTTGACAGCATCACCATTAGCTCCAGTTGCTCTTAGTCTTACTGTCGCATTATCGATGTCCACATCGAAAGTCATAAGTGCGCTTGCACTTGTATGAATAAGACCATATTCTGCAACATGAGCAGTAGTTCCGTCATGAATTACAAGCAACTCACTGCACTGATAATCAGTTCCTCTAGTTACCTGAACAACATACTTGGCTGAACGGAAAGCAGTTGAAAAGCTATCTGCTGTTCCTGCATTTGCATCCATAGCTGCATATGTAGCTGTTTGAAGCTCTGCAACACTGTTAAGACTTACACCTGCACTAGCAGTAACTTTATCACTGAAAGTACGAACACCTGCGATAGTGTCTTTAAGATCAAGACCACCAGCAACTACTTCAAGAGCATTTGCATCCGCAAGAGTAAGTGTAACTGTTCTAGCTGCACTACCATTGTAGTCGCCAGACATAGTAAGTGCATTACTAGCTGAAGTAAGTGCATCAAGGTCAGCATTCGCTCCAAGAGCTGCAGACTTACCAGAGATACTGAAAGTTTCATTCAGGATCATTGCATTAGTTACAGAGTCTGCTGCGATACGAATTGTATCAGAATTAGTTTCAAGACCAGCACCAACATTTACAGAAAGCACCTGAGCTGCGGACATTGCAAGGCCGTCACCAGCAGTAGCTGCTTTAAGACGAAGACCTGTGCTATCTTCCATTGCAGACTGAGCAGCAAGCTGAACAGCTGAACCGGAAACCTTATCAGCAGTTGTGATAGTATTGAGCTTAGAATCTGCAATTGAACCAGCCAACATAGCATTAGTTACACCAAGTGCATCAATGATTACGTCGTCAGAGTCAGTTGTAAGACCTGCGCCAGTATTAACAGATAGTACCTGTGAAACCATTGCGAGGCCGTCACCTGCGGTAGCTGCCTTTAACTGGAGACCAGTACTGTCTTCAAGAGCTGAGGTTCCTGCAAGTTGAACTGCAGAACCAGAAACCTTGTTGCCAGTTGTAATGGTATTAAGATTGCTATCAGCAATTGAGCCAGCTAACATTGCATTGGTTACTTTAGTTGCACCAATGGATGTAACACCATCCTTAGTCATAGTGACATCACCAGTTAAAATCTGGTTTTCCCACTTGTCAGTAGTATCATCATAGATCAGTACGTGTGCATCTGTTTCACCATCAAGAGCTGTGTCATTAAGAGCATCCATAGAGCCAGCACTTTGAATTTCTGCATCAACATATGCTTTGATACCTGCTTGGGTTACAAGTGCAGTAGCTGAACCTGCTGTCACAGTGCTATCAACACTGACTGCAGCTGGGTCAGTAGTCCCACCGCTTAGGTTACCAACAACCTTCATGGTTGCGAGTTGAGCCATCTTGCCAAGAGTAACTGCATTGTTATCAATTGATGCGCTTAGGCTTACATTACCTGAACCGTTAAAGTTCTGAGCTGCAGCAGTAATGCCACCGCCAGTAATTGCAAAAGTTCTAGTAGCTGCAAGGGTAGTAGCAGTGTCTGCATTACCAGTTAAAGCACCAGTTACATCACCTTCAAGGTCAGCAACAAGTGTGCCCGTGCTTCCGTTTCCAGGAACGATTTCATTTGCAGTAGCAATGTCCGCCTGGGTAGAATCTTTGAGAATCTTCCACTTTCCATCAGTTGCATCACGAAAAAGAGCAGCATGATAAGTAGTGCTGGTTCCAGTATTTACATACTTACCAACAAGACCAATATCACGACTATCTGCAGCATTCGCGCTTGCAAGAAGCATGACTGGATCTTCTACTTTAACTTGAACTGCATCTACAGTTGTAGTTGTTCCGTTAATGACTAAATTATCAGTAATAGTTAAGCCAGCAAAAGTAGGAGCTGCGCTATCTCTAAGATCTTGAGTAAGTGCAAATGCACCATTACTGTAAGTAAGACCTTTGGTTCCAGTTACACTAAAGTGAGCCTGAGTTTCAGCTGCAGTTGGACCTGTATAAGTGTACACACCTGCGGCATAGCCTAAGCCACCCATATTATTGTGGTTATTTACTGCAGTAAAATGAGCACGAGTCTCAGTTGCAGTTGCTCCAGTGAATGTAAAAACACCACTTGTGTTATTATATGCAAAGTTACCCATTGAATCTGGGTTAGTTACTGTAGGAGCAGGGATAGATGCTCTTGCACGGGCTGTCGTGTGAAAGAGATTAGTATCACCTTCTGGAATTACGTCAGTATCAATCTTAGTATTATTTGCAGAGTAGTCACCCCAATCAATATGAGTTGCATCAATACCGTCAGCAACAACATTTAATGTGCCGCCACCGAAAGCGATGCTAGTGCCATCTACTTCAGAAGTTTGAATGTAATCCTTATCAAGCTTTCCATCAGTAATTGAACCTGCTAACTGTGCATCGGTAATAGTACCAACAAGAGAGCTAGTAGGATATGCTGTTGCGTTAGCAAGATTAAAAGTAGGTTGTGCAACTGCTGCACCTAAATCACAACTAACTCCACCAAAAGAAACACTGTCATTTACAAGCATTCCATTTTCAACCGAAAGGGCACCAATAGTAGCAACACCTTCTTTGGTCATGGTAACGTCACCAGAGAGGGCTTTATTCTCCCATCTTGATTGGTCATGATCCCAAATGAGCATGTGAGCTTGTGCGATACCAGAAATTTCGGTATCGGTCATCTCTTCAATAGTATTAGAAGCGGTTAACTGTGCGTCAACATAATCCTTGATTGTCTTAGCAGAAGCTAATGAATCATGGCTTGCGGAAACGCCGCCTGCCATATCGCTATCAATAGTGATTTCTGCTGCATTAGCAGTTCCACCTGTAACGTTACCCACAACTTTCATGCTTGCAACTGTTTGAAACTTAGCGAAAGTCACCTTGTTTGCACCAATTGTTAGTGAAACATTGTGGGTGCCATTGCTACTAGTACTACTAGTTCCATTAATATCATCTGCAGTAATTGTTAAGGTCCGATCACTTGAGAAGGCAGTTGCTGTATCAGCATTACCTTCAAGAGCTGCAACGAGAGTTCCTGCAGAACCACTAAATTTCTGAAGTCCACCTTCAGCAGCTGCCGCATCTGGAATAAAAGCAAATTTGCCAGTTGAGTCATCAAAACCCATAAAACCAAATTTTGCAGTAGTCCCATTATGATAATGAAACTGAACACCACGATCCAAATCATCGTCTGATCCATTATCTCCAATTTCCATAACTGGATCTTTAATTGTTACTGTTGTTGAGTTAACTGTCGTGGTTGTTCCATGTACAGTTAAGTTATTGGTAACTACGAGGTTACCACCTGTAACATTTAAGCCACTTTTTGCATCTAACGTTCCGTTGATGTCTGCACCACCAGCAGCAACTGTAAGTTTTGCTCCTGATTCTATTGTGCTTGTTGTACTTAATGCCTGACCCATGGTCACCGCACCAGTATCGCTTGCGATACTAAGTGAAGATGTGCCATCGGTTCTTTGAACATCGATACCGTGTTTTGCTATAAATTGTTTGTTTGCCATTTTTTGTATATACCTCCAAATTTTTAAGCAGTCATAACTATTCTAGTTATTTTAGCCACATTATTCGGACCAGTACACTGGCATTGTAATACAACCGTGCCTGCATTAATATCTAGTTCCGCTGTAAACGTGGTAAAATTGTTCCCTGATGTAAATATAACACCATATTCGCTAATGTAAACTTCCTGATCGTTGTGAACCAATAAAATTTCCTGCGAACAATACTCTCCATTCTCATTTTTTATTTCAACTAAGTATTTTACTGTTCGATATTCCAAGATATTAAAGGTATCTAGAGTCGTAGCCACTGTCCCTATATTGCTTATAACAACACCTTTTATTTCTGTACTTCCGCTTAAACTTAATTGTCCTTCGACACCAAGTGCTGAGGTGTTTGTATTCCAAGAGATGGATGTCAAGGGAACAATCGTAGAGGTAGCTTCATTGTATATGCCGAAGGATCCCGCTGGTCCGTCTTGAATTTGAGCCATATTCGCTTCTGTTGCTTCCCATCGATTTAATGTTGCATTATATTCAAGGATAAATCCTGATTCTATATTTGCTGTGCTAACATTATTTAGGGCTTCCAAATTGTGGCTATGTATGGCAGAAGCTAATCCTGCACTGCTAAAGTTTGCGTTCTCCCAACCATTGACATTGTCAAATTTGAGAATTTGTCCTTCTTCTGGAGGCTCATGAATGGTGACATCCTGCATGGTTCTGAAATAAGAACTAGCATTTGCATCTGCCTTAATCTCAGTAATCTCTTGTTGGTTTAGAAGCAGAAGCTGCTTCATCTGTTCTTTTGTAGCAAACAAGCTAAGATCTTCTATTGTGAGGTCGCTTGTACTGCTATCACCAGAAAGATTGTCAATTTTTGTATTAAGCTCGGCAATCGCCTGTGTTCTCAACATGTTTAGTTGCCGTACTACTGTTTTGCTTGCTAAATTAGTAACGTAAGTTTGAATACCGTTAACTGCTGTTTCGATATTTGCTATTCTTAAAAGTTCTTCGTCTGTAAGTGCCATGAATATTTCCTTAATACTCTTGGCCTGCTTTTGCCATAAAAGTGCAGAAAATCAAGAGCCTGTAGTTTTATTTTTCCCCGCCTAGATGCTTAATCTTATTTTATAGTAAAAAATGTAAATTTAAAGTCGTTGCTATATTTTAATAATCCATGGAGCGGGACTATTGAAGTTAGGTAACCCAAAAGTTGTGGAACCATCCCCGGCTCCATAGGTTGTCCCTATTACAGAAAATAATGCAGCATAAGTTGTTCTATTGATATCACTTCCATCTGTAGCTAGCCATCCTTGTGGTGCTGAGCTTCCTGCCCAAGCCACTAAACTTCCTGTAGGCATATTGGCCCCATTATTGATACTTGAAACAGTTGGAATATCTCCAGATTCAAAAGCTCTACTCACTGTTGAGATATTTGTTATTGAACCCGAACTGGCTGTATAACTTAAAGTTTCTTGATTTCTTTCTGTCGGAGGTGTGAAATTTGCAGTGCCATACTTTGAATGACCAATTGTTATCTCTAGATCACAAAGATATGTCTCCGAGCTTAAGGGATCATTCCAGCCAATTTTTTGTCTCCCTGCAGCGTCTTCCCACCACCTATTAAAATAGTATCCATCTTTAATGTCGTAGCCACTAGCCATTGTCGTTGAAGCTTTAAGTTCTCCATTTATAAAAAATCCGCTAAATGTTCCGTTTCTTACCCAGGCAAAATGGTGCCATTCTTCATCTGCAGTATATTTTAATTGACTCTGATCGGAGGGGTATGCTTCATGGCTGTGTCCATGGCCACTGTTATTCCCAGAAAAAGAAAAACTACCCTCTCCATTTGAAAAGCTGAGAGAACAGCTTAGATAAGGTGTCGAGTCTCCACTAAACCTCATAAACTCACCAGTACCAGTATTTGTATTATCTGATCTGATCCAGAACTCTATGCAACCATCTAGAGTTCCAAACCCTGGTGGTGCAAAATAACTTTGGGAAGGATATCCGTGGAAACATTTAGTTGCTCCCATAGTTTTAAACTTTGATTCAATATTTGGGGCATGGTTTCTTAGCACCCACTTGTAGTCATTAGTTATCGCTAAACTATCTTGAACCAAATAAGAGCCATTATTATAGTAGGTATCTCCATAAACTAGTGCATGGGTATAGTTGCTAACACCTGTCTTTGTAGAGATAAATGAATTTTGAGAAGTCCAGCCATTAGTATACGCATTCCAGTTTCTAGTAATAAGACTACCTGAAGGAATATATAAGGATCCGCCTGTCTCATAAACTGTAGATTGAACTACCTCCTTAGAAGATTCTCCTTGTCCTTTAACTAGATAGTTTCCTTTAATTATATCTGTTGTATAAACGGAACCTGGATCACTTTCCATGACATTTGTTTTATTGTTATTTTTATCCTTAACAATAAACTGGGTATCTTTCGTCCCATATGGAGTATTCCTTGGAACAAAACCAGTTGTATAATCATATCTATCAATTGTGGACATTCTAAATTCATCTATATGTCCAAAGAAATCTGCGGGTGTTGGAGAGTTTCCAGATCCATCATGTCCAATATATGCAGAGGGCCACCAAGAATGACTTGAATAAGCATTAGTGGGAAATTGATTAGCATCTATTCTTGAGTTTGTGGGATAGCCGTTAATAAAAGAATAGATTCCATCATCTTTTCTCATGAGGGCAACATGTGTCCATTCCTGAACATTGACTGCACCAATCCAAAAAAGTCCGAGGTAGTTAGTATCACATTTCAGGTCTATATACCCTTGGTTAGCATCACCTCCGCTATATTGATCTGCATAAACCATGAATGTATGCTGACCTTCCCAAGAAACTCCAAATATTTTAGACTGTTCGACTTGTGCAATTCCCTGGGCTGGGTTGGATCCTCCATAATTACTTAGAGCAGGTCTAATCCAGAAGTCATAAGTAAAGCTAGTTCCAATAGGACCCATATGTCCCATTCCCATATGACTAGACATTGGGGCATTTGCTGCAACCAGATTTCCACTACTATCGAATTCTCCACTAGCAAAAGAAGATCCACCAAACTTACTAAACTGTGTATCTTGTCCAGCCCACGTTCCAATAGAACCACATGTTCCGAGATTTCCTTGAAAATCTACAGATGCTGAGCTTCCATTATCCCACTGATCAAAATGATGTAATGTTCTAGTGTATTGATCATTTCCATCACCATTGTGTTGTATGTAAACCTCTGCAATATCATCTAAGAAATCATCTTCATCCATATTTTGATAATGAAACTTTTGCTTACCTTTTAGTGTTAAGTTTTTGCCAGTTTCATCCCAAGACATTCCAGATGTGGGTCCGATATCCATTCCATTAGCAGTATAATATGTTAGGTTGCCTTCTGTTCCTGCAGAGATATTATCAATACTGATTGCCCCCCACGCTAAATCTCCATTAATGTCTCCCATCAATACCTGACCATCACCAGTCGGAGATGCTCCGCTTAGAAGAAGAGGAGCTTTGATATCTACTCCAGAGGAACTAATCTTAAGTCTCTCTGTCGAGTTTGTTTCGAATGTAATCGCAGCTGCAGTTTTAGCTGTATACACTCCAGTATATCCATCCAGATCTTTAATTGAATCTGGAGATAATGCATTAAGTGCTTCAACAATTGCTTTTTGTGTTACTACGGTGTTGTCATTTGCTGTATTTAGGTGGTCATCTAGTCTAGCAACTGTTCCTCCACCAACAAAATTCAAGCCATCCTTAGTGATAGTAATGACTTCATTCCCACTAGCCCTAAAACGAATAGTGTTGTCATTGATATCGTTAAAATCCACCTCAACCCTAGTATCTCCATCCTGGTCAAGAAGTTTTCTAACCACACCTGCTGCATTGAGTAGATCGTAAGAACCTCCAGAATCCTTAAAGATTAAAGAAGATTTACCCGTATCGTAAGGCAGCAAAAAGGTTCTAAACACAGGAACAGAAGACCAATTTATAAAAGAACCAATCTGATATCTGAACTCATCCATATACCCCTTGAAACCCAGGTTTGTTCCAGCTCCTCCCTCATCTCCCTTTCTGTTAGCATGTCCAATAATTAAATCCGCATCAATAGACTGAATTAATAGAGGGGGTTCTGTTCTTTCCCAGGTCATTTGATGGGGAATTCCCTGTCCGGTTGCTGAAACTACTGGAGCACCTTGACCTGTACCTCCAGCTCCATCAGCAATATGTAATTCCCACATGTCTTTTTGAACACCGTTATGATCAACTTGATATCTTTGGAAAACAATATGATACCATGTTCCATCTTGTAACTGGTGATCTAATGGGTTTTGCAAGGTTATCGTATAGTCTGTAAAGGTAGCATTATAGGAATCATAATCTCTATAGAAAAATTCAAAGTCGTGTGTAACAGAATCGAAGTCTACACTTAGATGCCATCGGCTTTCTGACATTTCATATTGACCAACAAGATATCTTTTCCCAGAAGGATCATTTCTTGGTTGACCTGTATCGGGGTTGCCATTCCCATCTAGCGGATAATCTCCAAGAGGCATCATCCAGAAATCTAAATCAAATGGCTTTTGTGCTATCGTGATGTCGGTGCTGTTGTTTCCAGCAATGTAATCACCAAAGCCACCAGGGAAATAACCTGCACTGTTTCCATAGACATGCTTATCTGAAACTGTCTTTACATTGTTGTATTCAAATGTTCCATTTCCAGGCCATGCGTCATGCATTGGGAGAAAATAGACCTCTCCAACACCTTCGTTGATAAAGGAGTTTGCATTGTGTGGTCCATCAAAATGCAGTACAACTTTAGACTCTACAGAGATTCCGCCAATGGCTGTGCGGGCATATAGCTTTCCCCAACCAACAAGTTCTTCTGGTTCATAATTTGTACTTATAATTTGTTGAACAGCGACACATGGAGAAAAGCCAGCAATGCTAAGCACTTCTGGAGGGCTAGCTGTATGAATACCAATCTTGGATTCTTCGCCAATGGAGGAATTCCCTTCGTAAAAATTGAAAGCACCTCCAGTCGGTCTAATTACATTTGTGGCTGTACTTACTAGAGGATTGCTTGCGTAAAAGAATCCAAACTGCCCATGCTCGCCTTCTACAATTTCTCCTCCACCACCAAGAGTCCATTGGGCTCCATCCCATTTTAGAAACTTACCTTCTTGTAATAGGGTTAAATTTGAGGTGTGGGTTGCTCCAATGACAGCCCCATTTCCATCTAGGATGTCTTGAGCTTGAGAAAGAGTTGGATCAATGGGAGAATTAAGTAATCTGTTAGCGTTAAAAACAGGATGTATATTCCCAATCTCATATGGCTGATGTTTTAAGTTTACATCCGCTGGAAGTGTTGAAAGGTTTCCATCAGTGACACTTCCCGTGGTATAAGTTGACGATGCAGCGTTGTAGGCAGATTGTGCTGTTCTGACCCCATTGAGCTTGTCGTAAGCATGGACCTTATATACCACGAGATCTGTTTTATCATCCTCTAGTCGTATTAATTCTGTGGCGTGGTCTGTAAGCTTATCCCCAATTCCTCCAGTACCACCCGCTGCTCCTGAGAGTTCTCCGAGATCATTTGCCGTAATTGAAGGAAAACTTCCAGTATCTATTTGTGCTGGGTCTAAAGCTCCTCCAACATCCTGCAATTCAACTTCTGAAGAATTCAAAGCTAAAGATATGTATTTTTGATCACTTGAAGAAGTGTCCACAACTATGGTCGGGCTATCCTTAAAGCCTTTAACGTATAGAGTTGCAACATCTTTATTGTAAATGCCTTCTGCAGCAAGACTTGTTGCGGGATCCCCAGCAATTCCATTTGCGGGATCAGCTGGGGTGCCAAGGTAACTAGCTATTTCATTAGCTTGACCAACGTTTCCTAGACCAATTGCTTTCCAACTGCTAGTTGCTGAACTGTATGCAAGAACCTCGCTGTCTGCAATTGTGGAGTAATCAACTTCTATATCTCTTATGCCACCAACAGTGCTTGCAAGTTTATCTGCGCTAGTATGCTCTATGCCTTCCCAGGTTATTGCTCCTCCTGCAGCAACTTGTGCTTGAAGAAATCCCTGATCTGTTATGGTAGCTAAGTTTACTCCAGATAGTGAGTCTTGAGCCCCCCATACAGATCCATCATAAACAAGGGCCTGCCCAGTGATGGCTCCCAAAGTGTCCACATTTGTTAAGGCATCAATGTCCGGAGGCCAGACAGCAGTTCCGTTATTTGTTAGATCCAAATCTAAAAATTTTATTTTATTTGGAAGGATATCAATTTCAACAACCTCCACTGTATCTGTAACTGTGATTGCGGTTGTATTTGATTTTAACCCTTTAAATACAAGGGCAAGAGCTGCTTGGTCCTTCTCTTTATAAAAATAACCAACGCCCGTAGTGATTTTATTTCCATTCCCATCTATAGGAACATAGTTTTCACCAATATTTGACTCTCCAGCGTATGCCTCTCCACCTGCATTGTACCATTCTCCATTGCCATTGTTTGCACTGGGGTTGTATTTTAGAATTTGTCCAAGCGTTGGAGAAGAAATATTTAATGGAGCATCCATCAATGAATTTGCATTCCAGTGTGCTTGATCTGATTCCACATGAACGTGCGTGACACCATGTGGATTGTTTATATGCGTATTGATATGCCTTTTAATAACGGATCTAACTGTGTGATATGATGGAGGATTTCCTCCAATTGACCACTGTTGAATTCCATCATTAAACCAGGTATTATCGACACCATATGTTCCAGGATCTGCTTGATAATTTATCTGTTCCTGTTGAGCATTAAAGCTATCGCCCCAAGTGCTCCCTTGTCCAAAATGATATAAGTCTGAAGCATCAAATATTATGCCTTTAGACTCATGTGCCCAGCCTTCCCCCTGATATATGGGGTTCGTCAGTCCTTCTGTAGTCATAACAGAAGTTGGATCCCCGTATTGGCCCAGGGTATTTTTATATCCTCCAAAGTTTCCATTTCTATATTCGGAAACTCTACCGCCAAGAGTCATGTGCTGAACAAAGAAATTATATTGTAGCTTATCATCTATTTGTTGTTGTAAGCTTAGGGGGTTATTTGCAGCGATTGAGTAACCAGCTTTAGAGGAAGTTCTCAGCCTTCTGCTTGAAGATGTCGTGTTGTTTTGTCCACCACCACCTTGTAATGCTGCCCACTCTACCTGACTCATTGAGTTAGGAGTATTTGCAACACTACTTCCTGAACCAGAATCATATGAGAACCAACCAGCTTGATACTGGTTGTCAAATACTGAATTTTGTCCTCCTCCTGTTCCTGGCCTTGTTCCATTGGGATCATTGTTAACCCAGTTTTGCAAAACCTCAGTAGGATATCCTATTCCAGTAGGAGGCATCTGATCCGCAAGATTATAAACTCTGATTTGACTAGGGTCGAATCCGATTTCCAATGTGGTATCTACACCTGAAAGACTATTGTCTTCGTTTATTAATTGGACTGTAAGCGGAAAGAGAGCTGTTGGATCTGTTCCATCATCCCAAGTATGATTAGAAGTTGTAATCGCGGCCCCAACTCCATCAACAAATTTAATTCCTCGGAATCTTAAGTCTGTTGAACCAGCTGGTTTATCAAGAAAGATATCAAAGGTATTTGCAACTGCACTAGTTAAAGAAACACCACTATTCGCTTCTCCTTCATCTCCAGCAAGAGCAGCATATCCCCATCTGAGTTGACCTTGTCCACTAACATCTTGCAAGGAGAGAACATCTCCAGCAACAGGAGTATTTCCAACATCTAGATCAATTTCTAAAAGATGTGTAGCGTGAAGCTCTGTAATTTTTTGTGAAGGGTGTGCAGGGGGATTTGCTGGATCTGGAATGTCATCTTCTATAACTAAAAGATTATTATGATCAATAGCTTGAAGAACATTCTCTGTTCCAAAAGTTCCAGTCATAGTATTCCTAATTAATAATTGTTTATCTTTTAGGCCGTTTCTTAACTGTGGATCTATTCCTTCAATTTCTCCCACGTCCCATATATTGTGAGTCATGGTTGAAACGTTAACGTGCTGATCCCATCTGGTTTGCCACTCATCTTTGTCTACATAGTTATAAAGCTCACCAGTTATGTCTGTCCACACGCGAGCCAATACATGGCCCTCTGCATCCATCTCTATATCTTTTAATAGCTTTAACTGTAGAGAGGATGCATAATGAGTTCCATGCTTTTGATCGGTTGGTATCCAGTCTTGAGCAGTTAATGTACCAGTAAAATCTACAGTGCTGGCTACAGCCTCATGGCTGATTTGAGAACCAGTTAAATCAATTTTATTTCCAGCAGTAAAAAGAGAAGAGAATAAAGCGTATTCAACTGCATCTCCTGTATCGTTTACCTTTAAAAATTCTCCTGCATGAAGCGAAAGGTCTGCAACATTCCCTAGATTTTCTATATTTAAAAATTGATTTTTAAATTTTGAGTCTCCGTTATCGTACAATAATGCTTGTCCTGCTTGGGGACCAACGATTAAGAAGTTACTACTTGATCCCCCTGGAGGCATAGAGTTAATCCATTCAGTTCCATCCCAAACAATTGTTTGGCCTGTATCTATAGAACTTGAAAGATTCACATCTAATAAGTCTCCAAGGCTATCTGCAGCAAAGCTTCCAATATCTGTAGAGCCAGTATATCTATAGCCCTCTATATATATCTCAGTAAACGCATCTACCGGAACGCTGTTTCCAATAAAATTTAATGTTCCAGAATCGTAATCAAAATAGAATTCATCATCACTTCCACTACCTTTTGAATATAAGCGAGAGCCTCCAGTAAGTGGATTTCCTGCCCATACTTTAATTGAATAGCCACTTCCAAATACAGGAGGAACCCAATTTCTTAAAGGATCAGAGTTTCCATCCTTAGCTATCCAGGATCTATTATTAGAAACTTCACTATTTCTTGTTAGTAATACATGAGAGGTTGGATCATCTACTCTCTGGTATCTTTGCACGATCACACTAGAAGAACTTGGAGGGGTAGCAGGGATGCTGCTTGCAGACACCCAGATATAGTTTCCAAAGCTACTGACAGGAGAAGCGATATTCTCTTCAGTGGGAGATCTTTCTAGTCCTGTATTTGTTTTTGCTACACTATAAGCAAGCTTTTTATACAGAAGATCTACAATTTCATTTTGATTAATTGCCATGTTTATTCCTAAGCAGAAGACGGATTTACAAATCGAAGTCTTTCAATATAGTCTCCTGGATCTAAGACAAAGCGAATAAGAATTCCGTTGTCTGTAGCATTGGTGCTATTGGCTAATCCAAATGTGCAATTGAATCTACCATCAACCGAAGATGCGGGAGGCATCACTGTGTTCGAAGAAGCACATCCTAGAGTTCCACTAACATTCGGAAGACCTGCAACATCTCCTGGGATTCCTGCTTCCGCAGGAATATTCATAGACCACCATTTTGTACTGCTATATTGATCTGTGATTCCTTCTAATTTTATAAAGCATTTCTTTAATTGTCCTTTTATATCTATATCGAAATTACTAATACCTGTTCCAGTAAACCTGAATGTAATATACTGAGAATTCGTTTGTCTATCTGAGCTGCTGTAGTTTGGTCCTGCTGGATAATAGGGCTGATAGTTTGTTATGTCATGAGATATTTGTCCACCAACTACAGAAGCATATAATAGATTTTGAAATGTAGAAGCACTACTCCAACTAAAGTCGCTGTCAGCTGAGCTATAGAGAGCAACAGGCTGCTCTGAAGCTCCAGCTACTGTTCCTGAGAATTTCACTCTATCTCCATTTGTTGCTCCTATATAACCTACAACGGGGATTCCGTCTTCAGTAATAGCATCAACAGGGTTCCCATTTGCATAAAGGAATATTGGAGATAGCTGAATACTCTCCGTAGCGTTTACATTCGTGACTGTCATTTGCAGACGAAAGGTTTTTATCGAGTCTGTATTACTTAGTGGAATATCGACTCCGTTACCTAGTTCTTCTGGAGTTTGCCAATCTGTTTCACTAAGTTCTGGAGGCTTCCCAAAATCTGTATGACTATAGTCAATAGAAGCAAGAATAGGATTGGCATTGCTACCATACCCGAATGTATTAGAAATACTAACGGTAAGAAAATCCCCACCATAATAAGTCTTTCCAACCATGTTTGATAATTTAATCCCATCCAAAATAACCTTAGCCCCTTGTCCAAAATGAGGAACACCAGAAGAGTATACAGTATTTGGGGTTACACTGGAAATAGTCATTTCAGATGCATCAATATCTGGATTAGAAATGAAATCATCAAAAACAAAAAACCCGTGTAGTTCTGTTCCGGAGGTGTGTTCAATTGTTGCCTTATGTATTCCAGGAGATAAGTTGTTGTAGTTAATAGAAAGCGAGGTATCGAATGCTTGCCAAAAGCCAGGAGTTTGAACAGGATACCAGACATTGTTAACAACTATAAGTTGAATTGAATTATCATTAGGATCTGTTGCGTTATCTTGATCGTCAAAGGTAACTGGAGTTCCTATTGCAGCTTCGGTTGCTGTAGTTTTGTTTAATGTCGCAGTTAAAGTTCCTGTATTCCCTGGACCACATGAAGTAATTGTATTTGATAATACATTTGTTCCTGTGATGACTCTTACAACTGGATCCCCGGCAACAACTTTATTTGCGGATGTAGGTGGTTCATCTGAATAATCTGTTACACCTTGGGACAGATAGGGAACGTTTCCTATACTGGAAAAGGTTAACGCTTGAGAACCTGGGAAAACAGGGGGATTTGCTGGAAGCAATAAGCCCATTGTCTCATTGATTAAGTCAATTGCATCAGTAACTGTTGTGGCTTCTGTTAAAGCGACAGCAGGGGGTTGAGTGAAGTCAACTCCAAGTATAACTCCATTCAATAATCCATCTGTCAGGTTGCCATTCGTGGGCGCACATAAAGCGATTGCATTGCCGCAGCTGGATCCACCACCACCACCGCCGCCACCGCCAGCAAGATCAGCAATATCACTTGGCCCAACATATCTATAACCTTCTATATACAAGCCTCCTGACCAACCTGCTGGAATATTAGCACCAATAAAATATAAGACTCCTGCTTTCTGATCAAAAAAGTATTCATCATTATTTCCCGAACCATCGATAAATAACATTGTTGCGGAAGGGGTGGCAACACTAGGATCCCCACTCCACAGCTTTAGAGCATAACCAGAGCCAAGTGAAAATGGAATCCAATTATCTAGAGGAGTTGTTCCGTCAGTATCAAATGCTCTCCAAGCTTTAGCGGTTGAGCTGTCAGTAATCATTACCAACTGAACTGCTCCATCCCCATCCTTTGTCTTAACTTCGATATCTGATGTAGTCGCTGTTGGAGGTATCGTAGGGATATCTCTTGCATTAATCCAAATTTCATTTCCTAATGCAACAATAGGGCTGGGTATGGTCTCATTGGAAGGAGATTTATTTCCTGGAGTTTCTGTTTTGGAAACTCCATAGATAAATTTCTTCCACAAGAGATCAACTTTTTCTTCATCAGAAATTGCCATTTAAATTATCCTAATTACTTGCTTCTCTAAAAACCAACTGAGTTAGTTTTTGTCCTGCAGTGAATTTTAATCTAACTAATATATGATTGTTTGTAACGTTGCTAGATGATAGTGTACCAAAGGTGCAAGTGACTCTTTGACTACCAGAGGTATTCAATTGAAGAGTGCCTGCGAGTGCACATCCGTTACTTCCGTTCTGCCCTGGAGCCCCGTTTCCTGCATATGATTGACTCATGTCTAGCCAATTATTTTCGTCACTAGTGCTTATGCCTGGTAAGGAGACCCATAATCCTGCAACTGTCCCTGTGAGATCAATGTCAAACTTAGATACTGGGGTTCTTTGAAATTTATAGGTTGCATATTGTCCTCCAGCTCTTCCTGGAGTTTGACTTAAGTCTGGGCCTACCGGTAATCGAGTTGAAAAATCTTCTACACTATGCTCTAGAACACCTCCAACAGTAATCGCTGTCTCTAAATCACCAACCAGAGATTGATCATGGTTAAGAGAGATGCTGGGATCAATACTTGGGGTATCTCCACTTCCAGTTTCTCCTCTTATGGCTTTGCCGCTGTTGGGTTGACTACCAAGTCCTATAACTCGTATTCCACCAAGCTCATCAATACCATCAATCGCTGCACTTGATGGACTGAGAAGAATTTTCTGACCTGGAAATTCTGTTGTAACAGTTCCATTTGTGTTTTTTAATGTAAGTGCAAGATGCACTTCTCCTATCGAATCTGTTGGATTCATAGAATATTCCAAAGAATTCAAGACTAAAAATCCAACATCTATAGCTGGGATATGAATTCCATTAATTATTTCACCTGGAGATCCTATATTTTCATAGCTCTTGTTATTTGAAGAGACTCCAGAACTGGTTTTATTTGTATGGATAACAATAGGAAACCCATCATAATATGTTTCTCCAGTAATCGCTGACATCTCTAATCCCGACATATTCACTGTAGCTCCTTGGCTATAGTGAGGAATTCCCGTAATATTTACTGAAGTACCTGGGGACCCCTCTGTAATAGATGCGGCACTTGGATTAACAATAGCTGGATTAGCTGTCATATCATCTATAACAAAGTATGTTTCAAGAGCTGAGGTCTCGCTATGTTGCAAAACTAAGCTTCCCCATCCAGCCACATTCAAACCTGCAGGTTGCCAGTTTGATATATGTGCATCAAATACCATATGAAACCCAGGAAAGATTTCTGGAAAATCTAAGTTATTTAAAACTATAAGATTACCATTTGTCTGACTGTCATTATTGTCGGTAAAGGAAATCTGTCCTGTTGCGATTCCGTTGGCTATTGCAGTTAACAGTCCTTTATTTCCAGGCCCAACCGCTGTAACAATATTTGTATTTAATAACGTCCCAGTGGGAATTCTTAAGACGCTATCTCCTGCAGAAGCAGGGGGTGTTTGTCCAAAACTATTATCAGGTATAACTCCACTACATAGCTTTGGATTATTTCCAATCGCTGTTTGGGGAGTGCTGCCTCCACTTGTTGTAACCAGGAATAGCGTTTGTGTATCTGGGAAATCAGGAGGACCTATTGGAGAAAACCTTCCGACCTCTGCATCAACATATCCTTTTGGAGTTAAAGCATTGTCATCAAATTCTGTTCTATCTTTATAGTCTGATGCGACTTTTACAGTTCCTTGGTCTTGAGGAACTAAGGTTATATTATTTGAAGTTCCATCTGCAAGATTTGTAGATTCGAAAATTAGGATATTCTGCCACTCGTCATTAGCAGAGCTGTAAGATATTACGCTTTGATCAGGAAGAATATTGCTTGCTGCAACTGCCACATCAGTGAGTTCCCCTAAAAACGAAACCCCACTACCGCCTCCTCCACCGCCTCCGCTACTAAGATCTACATTCTTCCACTTTTGCTCTGTAGAATCATAGCGAAGTATTTGATTATTTTCTACTGGAAGTTGTAAGGTTGTATCCAGGAGATCTGGTATGCTAACTGTCTCATCAACAATTTGACGTAACTCCACCTCTACTGTTTCTTTTACCAGCAATAATTGTTTGAGTTCTTCTTTGGAAGCAAGATTCTTAATAGCTTTTTGAAAAGTATTTAATCTACTTTCAATTGCTTTTAATCTTAACTCTTCATTATCTGTAAGAGACATTAACAACCTCTAAGTTGTTTTTTTTCTAGAAGTCTTTGTGGGTTTAGCTGGAGCAGTACTTGCGCCTAACCATTTATTCCCGACATTCCCTCCACAGTATACAAACAATACAGTTACTAATGTGTCACAAAATTCTTCAAAGTTTTTTGATAACTCCATGTGTGTTACTGTTAACGAGTAGCCAAGTAAAGTTAATAAGCTAATGATAACGGTTAGTTGGAATTTCCGCCCACTTCTTATCTTCTGTTCTTCCACCTTACTTTCTCTTTGAATGAGATCGTAAGATTCTTAAGTCTTCCTTTATTTCTTCTAGGCTACTTTGGATACTTTTAAGAACTTGATTTGTTCCTGCTTGTTGTATCTGTATATCTCTAATCTTATCTTCATGTTCATTTAATTTCAATTCTACTTTTATTATTTGTGATTTCATAACATCTAAAGAAGTTTTTGTAACTCCCCAGCTTGTTGCTAATCCACAAACCAAAACCGTGATTGTAATCATCGGTCCTATCATCCACTTATACCCCGGTTCTTTCATGTTGTACAACTCCCCCCAACTAATAGGAGTATAACATGAGGAACTTATACTTCAATTTACTTCATTTGAAAATTACTCTCAACCTGCTATCATAATCTTTAGGGTATGGAGGGTATAAAATTATGATAAAAATGAAAGCAGTTACTGCACTGATCTCTCTCAGTGTTTTGCTCGGAGTCTCTTGTCTATCTTGTAGCAGATTCCCAAATAAAATCAACAGTTTATTACGTAACAAGTTTTATGATTCGATTGCTTTGCTTCAGTCAACTCCTGGAAAAGCAGGGAGTGGAGGTGGGTCTGCTACGGGTTTCGCTATTGATGAAAAGTATTTAATAACTGCTGGACATTTTTGTGAAACAACAGATCTCTTAAGTAAGCAAGGAATGGTTGGAAAAAAAATTCTTTTAATCAGATCAGATAAAAGAGGGATGCCGAGAACTCCAATTATTGCAAGTATAGTCGGTTATGATCGACCAAAAGATATCTGTATAATCTCCTCCCCGAAACACGGGATGGAGCCTTTGCCATTAGCTGAATCGATAGCTCCCCTTACAACAGAAGACCAGGTCACTGTTATAGGTGCGCCCCGTGGTTTCTTCCCTGTAAGGAGAGACGGAAGAATTATTTCTTCACTTGCCTATCGCTTTCAGCAATTTAGTGATATGCTTTTTATTGCTGTTAATATCGAAGCAGGAAATAGTGGCTCTCCAGTTATCAAAGACGGTGAGGTCTTTGGAATGATAGTCATACTTCCTTCACATATTCACGAAACTGCACTAGCAGTCTCCGTAGATGAGATAAGAGAATTTATTAAGAAAACTATCACTAAATAGTTTCGTATACAACCAGGAGGAAAAGGGTATGAGGGTATTGCTCTCCCTGGCTGTGGCTATTTCTCTTATCAGCTGCAGCAATCAAGATATTCTAAATTACTGTCCATCTACAAAGGCCTGCATAGTTGTTGACGATAAGGTTCAAATTCTTGAACCAGAAAGTCCCGAGTACACTACACTCAACATTGGAGCATGTCAAACAGGTTCTGTCGCATGTACTTCAGAAAATTCAATTATTTGTGAAGGATTTGTACGTCCATCGGAAGACATCTGTGACGGTGTTGATAATGATTGTAATGAAATAATTGATGATGGTTATGATCTAGACGAAGACACCTTCACAACTTGTGGAGGTGATTGTAATGATAACAATAATACGATCTACCCTGGGGCTCCAGAACTGTGTGATAATTTAGATAACGACTGTGATGGACATGTCTCTTCAGATGAAGCAGATATGGATACAGATAACTATGCTGTATGTGATGGTGATTGCAATGATGATAACCCCCATATAAATCCAGGCGCTACAGAGGTTTGCAATAATCTAGATGATGATTGTAATGATCTGATTGATGACGATATCCCCGCTACACCGTGTGGACCAGAGAGCGCTGCTGGACAGTGTCTCTATGGAGAGAACCATTGTATTGATGGGGAGTTAACCTGTGTTGGAGCTGAGTATCCTCAGCCTGAAACATGTGACAACGTAGATAATAATTGTAACGGGATAAAAGACGAGAGCTTATATCAGCTATGCGAAACAGTATGTGGGCAGGGTGTAGAGATTTGCTATGCAGGAGATTGGTATGACTGCACAGCCCCCGAACCAACAGAAGAGCTATGTGACGGATTCGATAATAACTGTGATGGACAAGTTGATGAGGGATGCCCCTGTTCTGATGGGGATGCAAGAACATGCTTAGAGTCTCCTATGTATGACATCAATACAGGACAAGAACTGAGTAGTCCATATCCATGTGGAGAGGGAATTCAGTATTGTGACCTGCAGGGAGAATATGGTGATTGCTTTTTTATAAGAACGCTTGAGGAAGTCTGTAATGCTTGGGACGATGACTGCGATGGAACTATTGATGGTATGCACGTTCCCTGTTCAGACTATCCAGAGCTAGCTGGTATTGGAGAATGTAAAGCAGGAGCTAGCTACTGTGAGATGGGAATGTATGGAGAATGCATTGGCGAAGTTCTACCAGAGGAAGAATTTTGTGATGGTCTTGATAATGACTGCGATGGGGAAGTTGATGAAGAGCTAGATCCACATGACAAAGTAGATATAGTATTTATTGTTGATATTTCAGGATCAATGCAGACCTATATAGATACATTGGCACATGCCTTAGGACTATACGTTGCTGACTTTGGAGGAACAAACCATAGGTTTGGTTTAATTACCACTGGAGGCTACGGAAATTATGGCGATGCCTACGAGATAAGAACTGGTATTGCTGGAAACATGTTGGTGGATGTGGGGAATTTCACTGGAATACTTTCTGGATTGCAGGCTAATGGAGTATCAATTGAATTAACATATGATATATCCTATATGGCTTGTACACCAGAAGACCCAATGGGAATAAATTGGAGAGAAGATGCACACCCATATATCATTCTTATGACTGATGAGACTGGGCAATCCCATGCTGGTAATACACAACTGGACGTTTCTATGAATTGCTTACATTGTGCAGTGGGGGATTGTACTAACGGAGATATATATGAGTTCTTCGTAATTACAAAGCCTATCCTAAATCAAATGTGGATTAATATTGTAGACTCAGATCCCAATAAAATAAAAAATATACTTGTAAATGACGTGAGTTCGTATGTCGATATGCTCAAAGATATGTTCACTGATATTTGCAGGTAAGAGAAAGCAAATGCAAAAGAGCTATTACTTATATAAAGCTACTGTCATTAGAGTAGTAGACGGAGATACTGTTGATCTAGAGATTGATCTAGGCATGAGTGTCTTTGTTAAACAAAGGATTCGTTTAGCTGGGATAGATACTCCCGAAACATATGGAGTTAAGAAGGACTCTAAAGAGTATGCTGCTGGAATGAAAGCCAAAAATCGATTAAAGGAACTTATAGAAGGCAAGGAGATTGCTGTAGAGACTGTGAAGGATAAGAAGGGAAAGTATGGTCGCTATTTAGGCGACCTATACATACTCCAAGAAAATTGGATCTGTGTAAATAATCTACTTGTTAGTGAAGGCTTAGCAAAACGATACTAAAGCCACTTACGATCCTTTAATTCCTGCATCCCCTTCTCAGTTATAGAGACCTTAGTCTTACTGTCATTCCAAAAAATAAATCCTTTGTCTTCTAACCAGTCTAGTACGTAAGATTTTATTTTCATTAGTTTTACAGAAGAGACCTCTTCCTTATCAATCTGAAGGTCATAAATGTATTTAAGCCCGTCAAGCCTATCTATTGAACGATTATCTGAATTCCCCATTCAGATAGTATAGCAGATTATAAGATACTTGCGAGCAAGCAACCTCTAGCAACAGCCCTGAGGGGATCTGCTGCATGACGTACCTCACTGATTTCTAAAGGGAAATCAGCTTCAGCCATTCTCTTCCGGAATGCTTCAACGAATCCGCCTGCGCGGCTCGTTCCTCCGCTAACAATAACGGGAATCGGACCTTTGAATTTGGGAAGATCTTTACTATTGGAAAGTCTCAAAGCTAAGTGTTGAGTGGTGTAATCGATAAGCCTCACATAATAAGAGCTTACAGCAGAGAGAATAGAGTTAGAAGATTCCTCACCTACAACAAATTCACTCTCTTCTTTTTCTACCTGGACAATGCTGTCTGGCTGTCCCGTAGATTGAGCTGCCATTCTATCTACCCAATCTCCTGATTTTGTAGTGGAGAACTTAATTACTGGTTCTCCAGATGACATTACACACACATTAACCATACCCGCCCCAAAGGACATGCAAATTCCAGTATAGTCTTCATTCTCTAATTCAGAATAGCAAATAGCTTCTGCTTCATTAAGTGCTCTAGCATTCCAACCCAATTCACCAAGATCCTTTCTAAGTACATCTTCGTGGTATCCGGTATTAAAGTCTTCATCAGATTGATCAACAGGCTCTGCAGGAATTGAGTAAACAAGAGTATCTCCTTGGGTAGTGGGTGTGCCGACAAGTTCGGCTAAAATAAACTTTAGAACCCTACGAGCATCTGGCTCTCTAGGGCTTATAACGCCTCTGTAAAGAGGTCTTTGTGCGGATTGGTGTCTCTCTATTGCCTTGGCAATAGCATCGGCTCCCACAACAACGTAAGAGCCATCAACGTCTTTAAGATAAGTAAGATTCTGTAATCCTCTTTCCATCATTTTTGCTGCAATTTTTGTAGCTGGTTTCATTCTGTAAAATGCATCTCGCATTTCTTTATAGGACACTCCTTCTGGAGTCTCCTCTGCAGTGATCAGAAAAGAAGTTCCCACATCAAGGCCTTTGGGCATTTCTTACTCTCCTTTATTTTTAAATAGATTCGCTAATTTCTTTTTGGAATCAGATAGACCTTTGTCTTCTGATGTTTCTTTTTTACCTAGTTCTTTACTCGAAGAACTTAGGTTAGATTCAACTTTCACTGGAATGATTGATTCATCGATCGATATCCCTCCAGTATCTTGTATCTTACCTGAAGAGCTAAAGCCACTACTTTTTGTAGAAACATTTACTCCCGATAAGGCTTTAGCTAGTTCTTGTCCAATTGTAATTGCCATTTTTTGTGCAATTTTTTCCAATTGCTCACCATCTATCTCTAGAGATATGGTTGCTTGTTTATTTCTTCTAGCCATCAAAGCCTCCTTAGCATACAAAAATATCCCAATTTGTTGCTGAAGATACGACTTTAATATCCTTAACGGGTAGATCGTTGTCAAGTTCAAATGTTTCTCCGGCTGCAATTGTTACCAAAGCTCCGGTTGTGTCTTCTACTTCCTGACCCAAGGCGAGGTTCTTGTACATTTCGGGATAAAGACAATCATATTCTTCTTTTGTTTTATTTGGATAGATCGTTCTAATAACATTAAACCTGACAGTCATACTGCCACCACCAGTTGGAACATCAATTACGATGTGTTTTGCCATCCTCCCTAAGGATTCTTGGATCTTGAGGATGTCTCCAACATTAGCATCAGCCTGTGTAAAGTTCTGAGTACGTTGAGTAGCGGGGACACCTCGATCCACTTTTTTAATTATGTTTGCCATTTCACTAAATTACTCCTGAGTTTTGTAATAACTGTTTCATATCTTCAATTTCTTTTTCGAGAGCTTTCACTTTTTCACTTTGTGATTTAAGGGCTCCAGTTATTGCTGCAACAATGTCTAATGTTGAAATTGATTTTCTATTTTTTTCAGCAACATATTCTGGAACATCTTCTGCAATAAAACCTATACGAGATTCACCAGGACTTGTTTTATATTCAAATGTTACTGGTTGTAATCCCTCTAATATTAAACTAGATTTTTCTTCTGATAAGTTTTCAATATTTTGTTTTATATTCCTGGAAGAACCTGTTAAATAAGTTGTTTTAGCTTCTACTTTCCCATCAGATCGAATACGAAAAGCGACATCCGTAGGAACCGGTACGCTAGTGTAAATTCCTGCAGGTGGTAAGTTACCATCTGGCTCATCAACTTGTTCGTTAGTATACACTCTCATAATGGGTCTGAAATTCAAAGTTTCAAACTCATCAAGCTGGCAGATATCAGCATTAGAAGCTCTTCCAGCTCCACTATGCATATTTACAGGGCTACTTTGTTTATAGATCTCCCAGCTAGTGATATCTTTTCTTTTTGGAATTACTTTTAACTCTTGTGTTGCTGGGCTAGCATTTACAGTATCCCTATCTAGTTTAATTAGTTTATTAACATTATCAACATCAAGAACGCTTGCCCATTCATAAGTTGTGCCATTGGTATCTAAGAACCCTTCACCACCAGGAGCTACACGAATCTCATCTCCCACCTGTATCCAGTCTGGCCATATACGCAGTCCTGTATTATTGGTTGACCACCGTAAGGTAGCTTGACCTGGAACATCATACTGATCTGCTGTTCCAGCATGGAATGTATACCAGGGGAAGTTCACGGTGTTATCTCTTATAAAGTAACGCTCTACTGGGTAAGGCATACCGGCATCACCGCCAGGACCATATTGCCAACTATCGAAAGACAAGACAGGACCACTTACTGGACTTAATTCTCCAGTACCACCATCTCCCCAGGGAAGAGCAGTACTGCCACTGCTACTTATCCATTCACCCCCAGTATAGTCTGTCATATCTGAATGAGGATTGCTTTCGTGCCATAATTTTTCGTTAATAGGATCCCTGCATTCAATCGTTAAACGAGAATAATTTGAACCTCTCACTCGTGGTCCATGAATTCTTGAACTTAAATTAGGCTCATTATGTGGCCCACCATAAACAAGGAAGGTTGTATCAGTTCCTACAGGATTATAATTACTATCATAAAATCCGAACTCTGCATTACCATCTACATCTAATTGATCAAGCTCTGTTGTCCCACTTACATCCAGGTTTCCTGCAACAGTCAGGTCTCCATTTTGATTACTGCCACCGGCAATAACTACATCTGTATCTATAAAGTGGATATCTCCATCAAGGGAATTAACTGTATTTAGGTCATTGATTATTGCAATTTGTGCAATTGAAACATTATGAATACTGTTTAGATTCATATTTATATCTGAAGCTAACTCTAGATCTCCAGAAGCTCCAGTACCTATTACTGTTTCTTCAACCCTTAGATTACCTTTAACTTCCAATGCTCCTTGGCCAATTTTTACCAGCTCTGACTTGATAGATCCTCCACCATCCTTAGCGGCTTCAAGAACCAAGTAATCTCCAGTTCCTGTTAGGTTATTTCTGATAACTGCCTTGGTGTGTACGCCACCTACTCCCTCTGTATAAAACTGTAGACCACCTGTTCCGATTTGTAGTGCAGGATTAGTTGAGTCCCCAACGAAGGTCTCATTTTGTTCTATTCTCACACAGACATCTGGACCAGAAAGCTTTTCAATATCTAAGTAACTGGGGTTAGTTCCTGTGTTCTTATATAGAACTCCCATTTTACCTGTTCCATCACCAGTCATCATCGTTGCGGTAAGATGAGCACCATCTTGAAATAAAAGCTTCCCATCTTTATGAACAACAAGTTCTTTTCCGCCAGTATCTACTGTTAGCGCATCTACATCTGTAGGACTAACAACATCCCCTGCATTTGCATAGTAAGCAATTGGCTTTGCATCAGCAGAATTAGTTACACTCCCTGATCCCGTAGGGGTATCCCAGGCCAGGTTTCCTCCTGCCCCAGCCATCAAGTACTCTCCCTGAGCTGGACCTAAAGGGGGGAGAGTCAATGTATAGCTTACAAAGTTTGGTCTAGCTGTTAAGGTGATTGTTTCTGGAGTTGCACTTGCATCATACCACTTAATGCTTCCTGGTCCTCCTTCTGGAAAGTCATGCAATTCAATGCAGTTTCCTTTGACCTTCATTACTTTTCTGTCGTCATCATCATAGACACCGAGTACTTCAAGGTTGCCTTCTTCTGCGACCGTTAATTGTATACGACCTTCAACATCCAAAGCGAGTTCATCTTCAGCATAACCTATCTTTATATAGTTATTTCCTGAACCGCCCATGACCTGCATGGCTTGTTTGTCTAGTCCACTAATTGTAGTTCCAGCAGATGAATACCAAGCAAAAGAAGCTTCAGGAGCGCTATTGATATTTGCGCTACCACCTCCACCTCCACCCGATCCTACCGGTTTCCAGACACTGTCAAGATATGTCGCATCGTCCATACCGTCACCAAGAATCTGATTTACATCTTCAAGGTAGTAAAGACCTCTATTGGCATCATTTGTATCGAGAAATGTGATCAACCCTTCAAATGGGACAAATGTGTCTTTCATTGCCTCTATGCTTTCAGCAAGCATTTTTGCATCTAAAGGAGCGGTGCCCATGTAATTGTAATTATCTGCTATAAAAACTGCCATTTTAGTTCCTTAATTTTAATTGAATACTAGTGTAAAGCCTACAAATGGAATTACTGGATCATTCCATATTTCCTCTCTACGATATACAATATATTTTTCTGTTCTACTTGCCTCTGCATGCAATGGGATGTCTACAGTATCGCTTGTGTTTCTTGCATCATATCCATTTAATCCATTTGGAATTTCATTATTATTTGTAGTATCCTTTACTGTGCCATTAACCAGATCTGTAACAATTTCCCAACTTCCAATTTGATTTCCACCTGCTTGAACAATTTGTTGTAAGTACTTGTTCTCTCTAAGGGGGATTCCTATATATAGATGCTGCCCTGTTACGGTATCAAATGGTCCTGTTCCACTAAGCAAACCAACGGTCCCCCCAGTAGCTTGCATGCCTCTAAGTTCAGCAGCAAGACCCGCACCACTCTGAGTGGCTGTGTGTCCCCAAAAAGATCTTGCCTTAAAGGTTACAGTTCTGACTGGAGTCTGAATTGTTGCTGGACTTCCATTATTTGCAAACACTGCTGACATTTTAAAGCGAACTGTATCGTCAAATTCTGATACACCAAAATTTCTATCACTTAGGGTAATTGTCTTTGGATCTCCTGCTCCAGGAACTGTAAAATCCCCTGGAACTGCATTTCCACTTGCGTCATGCTGGTAGTTACCACTAAATGCTCCGTTATTGGTGTCCCCAATAGCAGCCTCTTCAAAATAGATTCTACCGTCACTGACAGAATCACCACTATCCATTTGCCAAGTTCCAGTTAAACCAATTGTTCCAGTAATTGATTCCCCTAGCTCCATTGTTGTATTGCTTAAGTCTGATCCGTCTTCACGTAACATTGTGCTTGAACCGCTTGCAGCAACAAACGGGAAGAAAGCAGCTTGAAGCCATTCTGAAACAGTCCCTGTTGTTGGGGTTCCAAATGTATTGTTGTTAGAGTCAGTTGTTGGAATATTTTTAATTGGTATACCAGACTTCACAAATACCTGATCTGTATCTACGTTTGAAATTGCAGTTGTATTTGTAGCGATATCTGCTGCATTCGTAGCAATAGAACCAGCTTGAGTTTCTTGTGTTTCCGCTAAGTAATCCAAGGCATTCTTTGAAGTATTTGTACTGATATAGCCTGCTGCCACCCCACTAGACGCAGGACTATGTGTAATATCGGCTGTGGTTGAAACTAAGTATAGATCACCCAGAGCATCCAAGGCATCTTTCACTGTCAGTATGCCGTTATCATAATGAGCAAAGTTTGCCTCATCTGGATCGTAAGTAATATCGTGTGCTAAGAAAGCCCCATCTCCACCAGCAATTGGAATCGTTTTCCAAACCGCGTCATTGATCTCACCACTGGCGAGACTGTTGAGAAGAACACCATCTTCATCAAAGCAACATACGATTGTGTTTGTGTCTTCTATGAACACTATAAGTCCGTTGTAGGGACTTGAAATATTTTGTAATGCAGTCTTGCTGCTAACGACTTGCTTGGCGTCTAGTGGGCCAGAGGACAAGTAGTTATAATTATCTGCTAATGGGATTGCCATTTTTGTTTCTCCTTAGTTATTAAAGCTTGTAAATTGAAAATCATGAGTAAATACAGTTTCATCGTAATTAATACTATTTGAATACCAATACAGCAGGTATTGTTCATTTTGATTTGAGTCTGCTGCTAACGGTAAAGTGCAACTATAGTTGCTAACATTCCCGTCTGTAATTTCTATATATTGGTTGTTTTCTACAGTTTCCACTACTGCATGGCTTGCAATATCTATAACAAATTTCCAGGTATTACTGATGTTGCCTCCATGTAAAGTTAGGTATTTTTTATACGATACCGGAATTGCTAGATATAAGTGCTGAGCGCCTATCACCCCTTCGTTCGCAGAAGTGCCGAATTGATAGCTAAATCCACTCGCAAATTTGGAGGGCTTGAAATCATTTTCAGGCAGTGCAAGTATTCCGCTCGCATTTGTTGTTCCATTATTTTCACTCGCTGGGACATGACCATAAAAATATCTTGCAAAGAACTCTAGCTCTTTACTGTCACTTAAAGTCTCAGTCCCTGTTTCCGCATTGCAAGTAATTTCAATCTGGAATGTTCTATCTGTAAGAAATGGCCCCGTGAATGTATGATCTCCTGAAGCAGTTGTTACGCCTGCGATGGTTTCTAAAACTCCGCCATCTTGACCTACTTTTATTTCAGTTATCGTTCCATCGTTCAAAGCAACAACCCAGTTGCAAGTATGATTTGCAAGTGTTATACCCTTCTCTTTTGGAGTATCAACGTTCCAGAGACTAAGAACTGCAGGCTCGAATGGGAAGAACAATGCAGTTAGCCATTGACTGATTGTCATGCCTTGAGTGCCTGGACTAAATCCTGGAACAAGGTCACCTATTCGTCCTTTTAATTCTTGACCTGCATTAGCAAATTCTGGATCCGAATCTAAATCTCCTAAGAGGTCTAAAGCTTCTTTTACATTTGCAACAACCGAGTTAGCTGGAATATTCGGATCTTCATAGTGTTTGAAGGGAGCAGGTGGGCTTTCGTTATCCAGACCAGTATAGGTAACTGATGCTGCATCGAAATCTCCTGCAGTAAGCGCAACGCCACCTATTGTGATTGCGTCTGTGTGTATATTTTTGATATATCCATTCAACCACCACCTTTTCTCAGTTGCTGCTGCCGCAGCATTGCATGTATCAGTGGCAGTGTCATATGTATCACACCCGATATTATACGCGTTGTGATTCACGGGGATGATATGGTCATTGTAGTTAAGGATATTAGAATTAAGGCTATCTATAGTTCCCCCATCTGTATTCAAACCTAGAATACCTATAACCTGTTCTAAAACTGTCTGGACATTTGGGGAATTGAGTTCTTCGTAGGTTGGACCAAGACCTGCGGTATCAAAAGAGACCTGATCTGCTGCAATCTCTAATGTGTTTGGCAGTTCTGTAATTGTCGTTTCTATCTGGCCTACAACTTCATGAATCGATTTGGGCATACTGTTCGTAGAGTCATAATGAGCCCCACTAGTTACGGTTGAATCATAGAAAAGAGAATGGGCATCTAAGCCATGTCCATTGATCCAAGCCTCAGTCTCATCAACTCCCTGCTGTACTCCAGCAAGTAATTTATTGAATTGATTTTTTAAATTATTTAAATCTGCTCCAGTTTGTCCAACTAAATCATTAATAAAATTCGAATTTGCAGGAGAACGAGGGCTCACTGTTTTGTATTGTGATATTAGTATTACGCTATTAGGCGTTTCCATTCATATCTCCTTACGCAAGTTTAATCTGATAACCATCGAAAGAAGGACTAGCCGTTCCGTCTGATGTTTCTAACTCTGCTTTTAACCTGATATACTGTCTTAACTCATTAATCAAATTGAATCTTGCTTGGAATTTTTCATCTGGATCATCGCTTTTTACTACGAGAAAGGCTGTCTTAATTGTTTGATCTACATTCTCTGTTCCTGATGGCAGGGTCAAATCCAATGCAAACTTATTAAGATTTGTAGAAGTAATATTATTTAACATATCAAAAACACTGACCTTTTCCATTCTTCTAGCAGCAAAAAAATCAACATTTGCTTCTATCAATTTATTTGCAAACTCTGGCAAAATTTCTGAATAGTACTGTTTGTGTACACGGATTCTGTGGATACCATAAGGTATGGTTATCTCTCCAGACTCTTCTGGACTATCATCAATAGAAACTAACTGATCTCCAATTTGAATTGTAGAGCCATTGGCATTTTTAACATCCACCACACAGTGGTGGTAGGGCTCTTCAAATTTCCAGCGTTCAACGCCCCTGTATAAAACCAAACTAGACTCGTTAATTTTTACAGGTTTTTTATCATCATTATCTTCATTATACAGGAAGTAATTTAAAATACCATAAGTATTGGAATCTAAAAAGGAATAAATTTCCCCATCCGAAAACCCAACCTCTTGGGGAACTCCGGAGGCATCCACATATAGGAATGTATTTTCTCCATCTACCTCATATAATGTCATATCATCTATCACATGGTTTGCAACTGCACCAATTTCAAATATTTTAGGATGAAGTATTTCAACTGTGTCAGGATCATGATTTACTGGTTGAACCGGATACCATTCTGTAACGGCACCACCGTCTGAATTTGCAGCTGATAAATAATAATTAATTTTAGTTCCTGGGGCTATACTTTCACACACCTCCAGAGTCGCTTTCTCGAATTCTTTATTGCCATTCTCATCTATAACACTAAGCCATTTTGATTCAAACTTTTGGTTCCCAATCGTTCCTGCTGTATAGCTTTCACCAAATAAGCCAATCTGTTTAAAACCGAATTGATATCTATAAGTATTTGCTGAGGAAATATCTGGGGCATTCTTCGCTAGGATAAACTTTAGGTATTTCATCTTGGTCTTTGAAAAATAAAAGCTACCTTGAGTTGCAATATCCTTGCTATAATCAGTACAAGGTAACTGGTCATAAGTCAAATCATCTAATGAATACAGTGGGGTCACATTCATTGTTCCAGATTGACCTGAGTCATGTGTGAGGATTTGTATCCTATTTATATCTAATGGCTCTTCTCCCAGCTTAACAATAAGTTCACAAACAATTGGTTTTACCTTTTCTGCTTTCAATACTGTGTGCCAAACGAATGAGGTTTCCTTAAAGATATTGGAAAGGTATGCTCCTGCAAGATCACTTCTAGAAATAACATTAGAACGAACTCTAAAGGTAATATTTTCTTCAGGAATATTATTTAAGAAAATTTGTGTTGTTGCATCTGAATCTGGCTTTAAACTGACAACTCCGGCTTCAATATTAACTTTTGTAGTTGTGGCAAGAGAGTCAGTTGATAAGAGATTTGTAAAATTATCAACAATAATAGAATGATATCCTTCAGTGTCATCTGCCAGAAGGAGTAGATTTTCTATCTCCTCCTCCATATCAATCAATTCTTTTTCTAAAGTTTCCGCTTCAATTCTCCAACGTTCATAGACACTTAAAGCATTTTCTGTAAGTGCTGAGACTTCCTGATAAATCACATTAAGATCCTGGTGTACCATTCGGAAAGTATCATTAAACTTTTTGGCTGAAGCCTCTTCCTCATCTACGACCTCATAATCTGTGGATTTAAACAAAGGTTCAGAGAAATCAGCAGACGCATTTAAAGCTTCTGCTTCTTCAACGACTTCTATTGCTGAAACAAATTGACCATTCTGCAGTTGTTCTTTTAGGTATTTTTCCAATAAGTAGGTTTTATAGGTAGCCTCTATTGACATTAAAACAAAACCCCCTTCTTCAAGATTTTCAAAACATAGTCCTTTACTACCGGAGTAAAGTGATCTTTTAGATTCTGTATATCATCTCTTGTTTCAGAAACATAATCATAATTAATCAGATAGAACGGTGCTCTGCCTGACTGGGTAGTTTTTGGAGTCTCAAGATATCTGAAAAACTCTCCATCCTTAATAGCGATTTGTTGGCTAGCAGTATCGACTTCATAGTGCTTGCTATCTACTTCTCTTGCTATTCTATAGCTGGCTGTGTAGTTTGAATACCTATAAGATATATCAAAACCACCAATTGGATTTAATACTCTATTAGCATAAATAATCCCGTGATTATAATCTACAGAATATTTCCCATCTCCAGCATTTTGATTTTGAAATTCTGTAGTGCCGTCTTGATAAGGAACTTCTTTAAAAAAGTAATGAGAGGTCTCACTTCCATACACTGTAATTCCGATGCTTCCTTTCACAATTCCCATATGGGGAAGATAGACAAAGGTGTCACTGTCACTCGGGGAGAACTCCTTCTCAGCTAAGTTATCTTTCCAGCCCGATTCTTTAATTGCAATTGTTTTTCGAAGCAAATCTTTATCATCCCAATCCCATTGTTCTTCTGTTAAACGAACTTTTTCGATGTAGTCATAATTTGCAGAAGTATTACTTTCAAATGGGGAGCTTGAAAACACAACACCATTTAGTTTATCAATAGAATATTGCTCCTCTCCTGTAAATTCTTCCTTCCCATTTATAAATGTTTTTTGTCCCCAAGAGGATGCGACCTCGCCATCGATTTTGAGGAAAGTGAACGGGAGGGAGCTTGTTATATTTTTATTTTTTAATTTAAATCTATTCACACCTTTAGCAATCGGCTCTTCACTTACCGATTGAGAATCTTCAGTTCTTTCAATAATGATGTCTGCTTTGGAATTACTTGTGGGGAAATCCAACTCAGCTTTGTGGGCATTAACTGTTGAGGAGGGGAATAGTCTTTCACTCCCAAAGTGCATACTGATTGGGGCATTTTCTGGTGGTTGTTCACAAGCATAAGAGCTATCGGGACTAAATGATAACTCACCTGTCACTGGATTAAAATCAAAAACATTCAAGATGGTATCAGATGATTCGTAGTCTTCCCAGTTCTTTGTTCTTTGATGCCAACGTTCACCACCAACATAAACAAATAACCATTCATCAGCACTCTGCTGCTCAACGATACTATCTATTCTTTTTTTCATAGGAACATTTATATTTTTAAAAGGCAATCCAATGAATGTGTCTTCTGATTGAGATTGATTATACTTTACATAGTAAGAGGATTCTTTAATTCCTTTGCTGCCAAACATCGGATCAACGATAATAACACTATCTTCTATAGGTGGCTTGTCCAAGGTGATTGTAAATGGAGCGGAAACTGGAACACCCTGGATTTCACTTTTTGTTGCAGTCTTCTGAAACAGGGAAGACGACCCCTCTATGAAGTTTGCATCTTCTCTTTCTAGCTGAATTTTTAATCTTAAAGAAGTGACGGGTGTATCTGTTTTGATTGTTTCAAAATCAGAGTTGTTGTAGTTCAATATTTCAGGAACAGATACAATACCAGAAACTCCAGTTAAATGCTTTGGTTGAATTTGATTCCAAGAAATTCCATTATCATGAGAAATCATGTAACTAATATTTGTTAAGTCTGAGTCAGTGATCGGATTTTGTGTAACCTCTAGCATTACTTTTTTGATTTCATCTGAACACTTTAGAGGCAAAGAAACCAACTCGCCTTTGTTTTTAAATTTCAAAGCTTTGATTTCTATATCACGGAGGCCGATAGCATAGCGTAATTTTTCCCCAGTTAATGTTTGGATAACATATGGTTCTGACTGCCTCAACCTAACATGTATGTACTTTGCTTTTCTTGGAGTGAAAGTGTAAACGCCTTGACCTGCATACTTTGAGGTAGAAGGGGCGAGAGTAAAAGTATTCTCTTCATCTAGTGCTTCGAATCCAGAGATCGGAATATCATCTTTGACTGAAATGAAATCAGTTCCATTTAAAGAAGTACTAATTTGATCTATGTTTAAAACTGTTTTTGTTCCAAAATTATTAGGATTAATAATAATTTGATTACAAATTTTTCCAGATCCTAAATCTAAAACCATATCTAAAATTAAAGGGGGATCGTTTTCTGAAGATTTATCGACTATCTTTTCATATTCATACCACGTATCTGGATTCCCATCATTGATTGCTAAGATATCTCCGTTGTAAAGTTTTCCAATTTCAACATTATTTCCTGATACCCCATTGGAATCATCATTTAGAACAGGAGCCTTTTCAACTGTAATCGATTTGCTTTCATTTAAAATAACTGGCAGGGTTATGATTCCTTCTGCTTGATTAACTGAACATTCATCCTCATTTAAAAACTGACTACCAATGTCTATTTTTATTAAATTATTGAAACTATCCTTAACAAGAAAAACATCACTAAGGGTATTCTTTCCATAAAGTATAAAGTCTCCTAACTTTGAAGAGACTGACTTTAATCTTCCAGTTAAACGATTCGCTTCTGTCATTGCAAAGTTAAAGTTTGCAATAGAAATAGATTCTAAGTTTTCCATCTCCATAAATATAATTGTTAGGTTATCTAAAACCTGATCCATGACAACATTGTAATCGTAATCTATCTTATTTTTCTGAACAGAGTTTGTAATCGGGAGAAGCGTATTGTCCCTAACTGCTTCCTGGTATTTAAAAAATGGTTTATCTAATTGAGAATAAAAGTTTTGTAAAACTCTTGCACACTCAGACATGTAAGCTTCCTTGGTCATAAAGCTTGTGGAATTCTTTAGGGTAATAGATAGACGATCTAACTTGTTTTTTATAAGGGTTGCTCTGCTCTCTAGATCTACAAATAAATTGCTCATGTTAAACTCTCAAACTTTTGAAGATTTCTTTTCCCCATTGCTAAAGTATACTCTTCTATGAGGGGGGTGGCTGTGGGTGTGTTCGCATTTTTTCTCAGAATAATAACCAAGTATAATCTGTAGCTTTCGATTCTCTCATCTTGACTTTCATCAATTAAGACTATACCTTCTGGACCCACCTTGACTGTCTGGTCTTCTGTTAGAAACACATCACCCGAATCAGCAGCATACGAGCCCCCAAGCTTGACAGCATAACTGGCTGTAAAGATATCTCCAGGATTAACTTCTGCTATGGTGATTTGAATTTTTCCTGTATTAGGGTCCTCTGCTGTGATCCAACCTCCCTGTCCCATATCCGTTCCATTCCTGTATAACGTTACATCCTTAACAGGAATATGAATTAGATAGCCCCTGTTATTTGTAACAAAAGTTCCACCACCAGAGAACTCGTTCAAAACCAATGTCTCGTGAAAGACTTTAGTTCTTCCCATTGGAAGTATAGGGAACGTGGAAGTATTCAATACTGTTGCAGATTCTTGGTCATCACTATCTAGGTTTTCTTTAACTACCCAATATTCAATACTACCAAGGAATCGCTTATCCTCTGTCCAATCAGATTCTGGACTATATATCAGAACATCTCCATTCAAATGTGGTCTTTGTTCCTGAGATATTAAGCCAAGGACTCCAGTTTCTTCCTTGAGGAATAGAGGTTTAGAGACATAGATGCTTTGTTCTGCATACTCTGTCCACCCTACTCGAACATTATCCAGACCAATTTTATATTCGTAACACGCAAAAGATTGTATTTGTTCTTCTTCTATTTGAAGTATTTGTTCTGCCACAGTTGGAGTGACATAGTCCTCTAATGGGTTAAAGTTATCTGTTGTTTTATTTTCATATTCAGCATAGGTATTATTTAGAATTTCAAAAACAAGTTGAAATCTATCTGTAGATATAGTTGAAAAAGAAATTCGGGTATCTTTATTTATCAACAACTGCTCCACTGGAATCGCAGCTAGGGTGCCATCTTGTTTTTTATATCTAATTTCTCGCAAATGAAATGGGGTCAGGGAGGGCTCTAGTTCAAGATAATTTAGCTCTCTAGTTCCATTTAAAAAAAACTCCAATGTTACATGCACTATTTCTGAATCTTTTTTTCTTCGAATAGTGTGGTTCCAGTAAGTTCCATTAAGAGAGTCGACGATATTATCCATATCATTTTCTAGGTAATTATGCAGATTGAATTCACTTATTTTATTATGTCCCCCAAGGATCTGTTTTACCTCACCAATACCTGCTCTCTTCTTGTTCTTGCTAGAAAGCCTTAGTTGTTCCCCAACGACATCGATTTCAGCATCGAAAATAGATGTTAAAAATCTCTGATTCCTTTGATCTAAAAACAATTTATTAGGAACCGTTGCTCCCCTATTCGTTCTTTCTCCTATTGCTCCGTTAAAGGTAGAGTATAGGGCTTCTTCAAATCCAAGACCGTTGCCATTGAGAAATCTATACAGATTAATTTTAGTTCTTAACTCGTTCATTCCTGAACGTAGATTTTTTAAAAGCAAATCCCTAACAATGGCTTCATGATTATTTTGAACTTCAGCAATTTTTTCCAGCTCTTCAAAGGATGCACTTAGATCATTTTGTATCCTAAGCAACATCTCATTATGTGTCTCTACACTGATTTCATTCAGGGGGATTGCTGGATAGAATATAGTGCTGGGGACAATGGTCTCATCAGCAAGCTCTGCCATGAGAGTTTCAAACTGTACTCGGAACTCATTGAAGTTTCGAATACCACCTTCTAACTTTCTTTTATTTAGTATCTTTAGTATTTGTTGGGTTTGTCTATTCTTGATAGTCCCATTAAATTTTTCTAGAAAATTCTGCATAACCTACCCTAGAGAAGGAATAAAAACCTGTAAACTTTGCAGAGAGTCTAGCTCATCTGTAAGTATTTTCATTCCAGAATTCGTTTTATTTATATGCTGTGTAATTAGTTCAGTATCAACCCCGGCTATCTCTTCTACTCCGATAACGGCAAATTCATAAATAAGGTTTGGGGTTAATCCCGAAAGGGTTACCTCCCTCTCCTTAACGATATGTGAGTTAGCTACTCCAGCATCAGTGCCCTGTGGTGCTCCCCACTCCGCTCCAGACTCCCTATAGTTGATGTGATAAGTGTAACTATCAACTCCATTCCAAACAACAGTAGCTTGTGTTTTTGTTGAGTCACTGGGATCGACAGCAAACTCTATGTTCTTAATCTTTGCATCAATTCCATAACCACGAGTGACACCATACGCTCCACAAGAAGCGTGTCTTGTTAAGATTGGCTGTATTTGATCGAATGAATATTCCCCTCCGGCTCCCTTTATAAGTCCCTTTATTGGAACTTGAAGATGATAGCAAAGATTTCCGGGATAAGGTTTTCCATCCCATGAAGCTTGATCCCAAAAATGATCATAATCAGGGTGAGCTTTTTCAACCTCCTCTGCCTTGCTTTCCTTAATCCCACCACCTGGAACACGAACGTCAAGAGTTACACTGTCTCTAATGCCCTTGCCTTCTCCAACGATAATCTCTGCTAGAACAAAATTTGCTTTACTTCCAGTAGCCCCCGATGATGAAGGTGTAAGATGCTCTCCTTGAATAGTTTCTAAAAACATCCAGTCGTTATGATTTAATCCACCCTGAGTGATTGATGTTCCATCCAAATTGAATTGAATAAATTTCAAAGTTTCTTCATCATCAGCATTCGGAGTTGGGTCAATGAATATGAGTGTTCTGTATTTTAGAATATCCCCATTAGAGATTGGATTAAAATCAATTTTTGTAAACTCATATTTATCTTCTAAGTAATAGTAATCACACAGAATAATATCTGTTGCTGCGAGGTCCACCCCTTCGATTTCTATGAATCCAGTGTGGTCATCTATACTTTTAATTCCTAATCGATCTGTTATATTCCAAACCACATATCCAGATGGAGTACTAAATTCGTTTGTACTGAACTTGCCTTTATCATTTCCATCCTCATCTACAATGGTTAAGTCTATAAATAGTTCCATTCCAGAATCTTGATGTAGATTTTCATATCCAACCTTTATTACTTTTTTATTTATAACTGTTGCTGGTTCTTTAAGTATTCTTTTAATTCCAAATATTGGATCAAAGTCTTGTGCCAAGAATTGTGCAGGAGATATTTGGTATCTTGGTAAATTCTCATACTGCACCCTCCCATTTGTTACTCGGATATACCACGGAACACTGTGGTCTTTTGAGGTTGGCCACAAGCATCTCAATCTTTTTCTTTCTTTAATAATATAAGAAAATGTCGTTGGTGCTGGAAGGGTAATCGAAAATCCTCCACTTAGTGGATCTACCTCTAGAAGGTAGGCACTTGTTCCTGGATTCAATAAGTTGTCTTCATTAAAGTCTTCCCAAGTAGCTTCTCTGAAAACTTCCTTATTATTTATGAGTTCAACAAACGTTTTTTGTGCAGTGTTTCGTAACGTATATTGTATATAGTAGAAGGTGTATTCTGTTGCGTCTGGGTCTTCAATATTATCAGGAGTTACATCATAAAAGCTTTCCAGGTTTGAATAATAAAGTCCGTCTGCTGAATCTAAAATAAAATCACTTACAATAACTTCATTCATCAAGTCATCAAATATTTTTATATTTTTAACTTCGTCACCTGCCACAAAATGTTTTAATTTATGCTTGTAAAATAAAGGGGTCTTTTTTAGTGAACCTGAAGAGTCCGTTACAATGTTGTACTGATCAGTAATAAGAAAGTTATCAACTGGAGAAGAGAATACATTCTCATTTTCAAAATGAGTTATAATATTCTGAAAAATTTTATTTGAATGAATAAATCCAGACTTATCTTCAATAGAGATATTCGAATCAGATGAAAGGGCTTGGCTTCCAGCATAAGCAATACTTGCTGACTGTGGACCAACCCTCCCCTTGTAGCATATAAATTCGGGTCTCTTTATTATGTTGATAAATAAATCTATATTCATGTTGTGTGCTGCCTTGTGTTAATTACCGAAATCAGTTCCATCTCCAAGGAACCATGTTAGGTTATTTTCCTTAATGGTTTCCTTGTGTTCCCCTGCTTCCATGTAAGTAATTTTAAATCTTAATTGTTCTAAGATGTAATTTGGAATTACAGTTGTGGGGTCTGGGGGGCTCCCTGGCGTCATCCATGGGGTACCAGCAATATCCGATATTTCGGTGGGAGAACCAAAGTTTATTCTGTTTGCTGCTTCAGTACCCGTACCCTTGTTAACTACTCTAAAGAATAATTTTAAAAATTTATTGGAGCTGTGTTTCCATTGGTGTGACACGCTCATCTTGTGTTCAGCATTATACGCAACTATATCAAATTCACCTGCACCCTGAGATTCATGACCGGCAAAAGTGTTTGGCACATCTACTCCATTTATTGTAACCATTCCTGTTTCATAATACCTAACTGGACTATAGTCCCATCCAATGAAATCAAAATGCTTTCCAATGGCTAAAAATTTTGAACTATAACTGGAGCCCTCTTTAAAGCCCAAACTAGAAAAAGGACCTGTATAAAAACTGGTTGGAGGGTTTACACTTAAAATTATCTTATCTGAAAGCGAAGAACCTGACCCTCTTAACCCACAATCTGAATCGTAGTCAGTTTCATTTGTTAAGATTGTTGCATACACAACATAGACATCTCCAAATCTAGCTGTTCGAGGCTCCCAAGTACTACCGTTGGTATCACCATTCAGAGTAGCCGGAAAATGCAATCCTGTTTGAGCATCTGCCAAAAGAACTGTTTGTCTTAGATTTTCATCATAAGTATCTGCATCATAGTCCTGAGCACTTCGCTCAAAACCATCTGGACCAATGAAGTGTGTAGTTGGATCAACTACGTTCCCCGAATCATCATATAGTCTGAATTTTTCTTCTCCACTTCCGGTTGCATGAGATATCATCCCAACAATCCCTTCGTGTTGAGCGACTCTTTTTATGGCAGCTTTATGTTTTGTCCATTTTGAAGAGACAAGAGGATCGCCCCCCAGCTGTCCAATCTTTCCAAAGCCTTCAAATGTCTGGTCTTTTAATTGCAATTCCTTGACTGCAATATCTCCTGAAGGAATTAGGTTTTGCAATCCTCCTAAAACCTGAACACCCCCAGAAGAAAAAATATTTCCTTGTTTAGTTACATGGAAGTTCTTACCTGCTTCTGTAAAACTGGGGTTTCCTAAGTGACCACTTTCATTTGTTTGATCAATAAGTTCTGTTGGCCAAGTATCTATTACTGGTGCAGAACCAAGACCAAATATTTCATCCTGACCGACAAGCCAGTCACTGCTCCATTCTGGTGTTGTTACCGACTCAAATCCTGATTGGGTTGTCAAAATTTTCTTATAGATTAGTCCTTCAGGATTGATACCTTCAATAAATCCAGACAAATACAATCCGTCATTAAATGGACTTTGAAAAACTCTATGGTCTATAAAACCAAATGTTTTATGAGCATTGGTTTCTGCCAAGTATTCAGCCATATCTTCTTTAGAAAGATATGTTTGACCTAAAAATGCATGCCTACTAACAATATTTGGCTGGCCCAATACAATTAGAGTTTTAGTTCTTATTAGAATATATTCGTAGATATTTGCTGGAACTTGAAAGGTCACTTCAATAGTCTCTGTTCCCGTTGCAGATGCGCCTCCCAGAAGAATAGGTTCTGACCAGCACCATCCAATTGTATCTTCTTTTGGAATTCTAAAAGATAAATGATAGGTATAATTACCTATCGCCGCTACACCAGATTCAGAACCAAGTTGCACAGAAGAAGAGTAGCCTCCTTCTGCTGTTAAATCTGGATACTCTTGAAACAGCTCTTCTGCTTGTACAGGTCCTTCGAATCTGCCTATTGTTCTTTTTAAGTCTGTTAAACCCAAAAATTGTGTTGTTTCTAAGTCTTCATACAGTTGAGAGTTGTTTGGATTGGATGAGACAATTAGGTTCTTTAAGCCTGTATTTTCTTTCCAGATTTCTAGTGCTGTTGGTTGTAATGTACTGGCATCACCGTTTGTCGGATCTGCCCCTTCAACTGTTGGAGCTATCCCATCAAAACTGTAGTTGATGTGCGAAAGCGCTGGCCCTGGACCTATACTTGGATCAAAGCTGCTCCATTGTAATTTCAGTTTTTCATTTTGACCATCCCACCACAACCTTCCTCTATTGTGGCTTATATCTTGTGCTTTATCTGCAAGTTCTAGTACTGCATTTCCATAAGTAGTAGCTGCGTCTGCAAGAAGATCTTGATAAGTTGGGTTCGCTTCCAACCTCACATAGGTTGGACCAAATTCTCTTGTTATGACATAGTTTCCAAACATAAGATTTCTATCTTCTCGAATTCCGGGGTCAACTATAAGGTCTCCGTCAATGTTGGTACTAGAGTTCACGATATTCACATCGTAATTGGAAGGCAAGATCATTTCTGTGGACACAGGGCCCAGATTAATTAAGGATCCATTTCCCGCTTTTAAGGAAAGACCTTTGCTGAATGTTTCGTCTCCCAAGCTTAATCCTGATGATTGGCTTGGTGCCTGTATTCGATATTTATCATCCCCTCCTCCCCATACGTATCCATAGATATGCGGAGAAGTGTCTACATCAATTCCAAAATAAATCTTATTACTGTCTTGTGTTGTTAGGTCACCTATATATAATCCAGTTGCAGCATCTAGAGTTTTTTGTGAGATAATTAAATCATCAAGCATTGCATTGTGATTTGGATCTCTTTCCGCTGTTGAAGAGCTATTCTCTCTGTGCAAGTACTGGATGTGATCATCTTGATCTAGGTTGCTATGTGTCCAAACCATCCCATCTTTGTTTTCCACAGGGGCATTTCCGTCAAAGAAACTATGGGTTAGTTTGTTCTCCTGATGTCTTCCATCATGGGAGTGATTTAAAACAATCTGTCTTAATATCGAAACGCTCTTTGAAGCAGATGGGCCACTAGATACTAGATAGAATTGTTCACCATTGCTCACAGATAATTCAAGAAACCCGTGTGGATCAGCGACTTCGATTGTGGAATCATTTTTCTTTTTAAATATAAGGCCATGTATTGTTTTATTATTTACAGACTCTACTAGCTTTATTGTTCCCTCAGGGAATAAAGCATCGTTTGCAAGGGCATCAAAAACAGGGATTGTATAGCGGTGAAATGAAGGATTGTGAGAAGTATGAGACTCACTTATGCTCCAAATTCTTGGCAATTCACTGGACCCATATCCACCAGTACTCGTATCAGACTCATCATTAAAATCCTCACTTCCAAATAAACATGGTTGTGGAATCTTTTGTTCCATGTCATGTACATCTATATTAAGTGGTTTCCTTTGTGGAATCTTAATGTCGTATACACTTGCAGAGACAAAGGTTGCAGATAGTGTTGATGAACCAACTTCTCTGGGATCCGGAATAACTCCAGGAAGGATATTTCCATCGTCACCAAGAATCTTTCCAAATGCCCAGTCATCAGGATTAACCCAGTAACCAATATAGATGTGAGTGCCACTTTCGAATGGCGTTGGAAATCTAAACCTTCCAGTGTCTGTATCAACAAAGAATTTATTTGGATTACTTATGCCGATCTCTTCTTCTTTTAATGCGATTCCTCCCTGGGTAAGGGTAGTTGAAAATGTGATCTGAGCTGATCCATCTGAAACAAGGAATCCAAAACCATCATCACCACTCTGACCTGTATAATTAGTATTGTTATAGGGCTTGAATGTTAAATAGCCTGTGGTCTTTTTATCAAATACTTCGTCTAATTTTTCAATGTAGTAAAAAGGAATACCGATACCATTGGCATCTTGTAAGGAAAATAAAGCAGGGTTGAGGTAATTGTTTTCACCAAGAACACGACCGAGGGATGGCATCTGTAGTCCTTTGAATACGGCATCTCCTCCTGTTCCCCAAAGATCTCCAATTGCATTTTCTATAATACGCATGCCTGTCTTTGCTTGAGTTGATATTGCTGTTAGCTTTTCAGCGCTGGGTTGTTCACCTGGAGTGAAAACTACTTCTACGGGATATGTTGTTCTTAATTTGTCAGCCATTGCTGGTACCTCTTTAAACTTTAATTATTTTCTTTTGTTAGGAATGTTATCCTATCTAATAAACTTGCGACTGTAATCCCCTGGGGGTTGCCAATCCTAAATCCTATAGGAATGGTTGCTTTGTCTGCGTCTGGAATTATAGCTACAGGTGTTACGTCTGTTGTAGCGCCTGGGATATTGTCTTCATATGGTTCATTTATGTCAGCAGGGACTGTTGATTTGCTAGACAATAAACCAGCAAGATGCTCAGCGGACAAGCTGTCTAATGCTTCTGTGTAGTATACACCATTTAGGCTGTCGGGTAACATTATATTTAACAAAATCTCATTAGAAAAAATTCTCTGTCCTGCTGCGTTTTTTGCCCAGGCTTTAATTTTTACTGTTTTATTGGCAACAACAAAATACTTAAAGATGTCAGGGTTTATGTCAGTTAAATCAAAATCATAAGTAATCGTTGAGCTATTTATATCTATGTTTTCGGGTTTAATTGGTTTCCAAACAGGTTCGCTAAGACTGCTTCTATCTCCTGTATTTGGATGCACATATCTGGAAGTGTCATCCCGCTCTACAAAGATCATAGTTTTACGACCTCTTATCTCGTGTCCAGTAACATCTGTATCCAATTCAAAAGGCCTGGTAAACGGATAATGAAAATCATTTAAACTGTATTGACCTTGATGTTGTCGATACATTTCTTCATAATCTTTACTATTTATTCCTGCCTCAGTTATCTGTTCGTCAGCAAAATATCCCTCCGGTTCCCAATAGCTATTTAGAGCTACTGAATCTAATCCAAAGAACTTATCACCAGAGTCTACGGCATATAGGAAAATTTTATCAATACTTGTGTCCGTAGTGCTCGGAACCAACAGGGTTGATTTCCCATTGGTGACTAAAATATCCTCTATATGAACATAAGTTCCAAGGTCATTTATTGAGGAAGGGGCAGAGTAAGACATGTAGGCTTCCCCGTTATGATTCGTTATTGAGGACGGATCATCCGTATAGTCTCCATAACCTCCTGGAGGTTCATGTTCCCAGTCAAAGAAAACCCTAATGCCTTCTAGTAAGCTCCCTACTTGATTCCTTACTGTAGCTGTCAGTATTGTGGCGTTATTCCCAAGATTTAAAATATAGTCATTAGAAGGAAAGTTAGATGGAAACTGTATGGGCAGATCTGCTTCGAGTTCAATACTAAATGGATCTAAGATCTCTGTCGTGATTTGAATAAACCCCCTATTGGTTCCAACATGCAGTGGATTTATATTAGCGGTTTCTGCTGCAATCTCTCCAGAAGAAAACTCTGGTTCATATGTAACCGCATAGCTTCGAAGAAAAACAATGACAACATCGGTATCGTTAAGACCATCACTTGCTGCATTGATCCTGGTTAATACACCAAGATCTTCATCTAAGCTCCAGTGGTTAACATTGTGGTTAGATGAAGAGACAGGGAATGCAGAAAGCTGTATATTTGTTGTATCCGCAGTTATTGGAAATGTTTCAGTAATGGAATCAAATGTTGCATCTGCCTGATGGATAACAATTCTTATTTCTGCCGGATTGGTTATTGTATCAATTGTAAAATGACCCTCTTCTGGAGGATTGATTGTCCCGTCTGAACTTAGCTCAACAGTATATCTCAACTCTTTACTGATTAATAACTGTGAATTACTAAGGTCCCTATTGTAGTTTCTAACGAATACGGGAGTTAGGGCTTTATTCTTATTGCCCAGCACATGGAAAAACTCTCCAGTCTCTAGCTCTAACATCTCTGTTATGTATTGATCACTGAAGAGATACCATTCCTTATTGTGGATATGGTAGGTTCCTGAATTGATAATTGGTGTCCACTTTTTTAGATGTTCTACTTCTTTTGTAATCAGATTCTTTAGGAGGATGTCATCTTCATATCCAAAACCCGATTGGTAATATAGCTTATCCAGGACTAGTTCTGCATCATAAATTGTTGGGACATAAGAAAATTCAGATAACTCAGAATAAACAGGCCACATAAACTTTCCCCACTCCCAGCCTTTGATTTTATTATTGGTTCCGGGATGAGCAGTGTCTACGTATTTAGACCGATGCCCCGTTTGTATGGAGATAGGAGAGGAGGCGATATTTATCAAAACGTCTAAGTTCACAATTAGGCCTTATAGGTGGTGGGGTAGACACTAAGTAATTCATTGATTACATCCGCACCAAAAGAAGTCGGTAACCCATTTACATATGTATCATCTGATTGAAGAATTTGTTGAAATAAAAATTTCTTAAAATGTTCATTCTGTAAGCTATTAACAATCACAGGACTAGACATAACTAAAAACTCATCATTGCGATGTTGATAGCTAATCATAGATCCACTGGCTGGGATCTCTGAACATTCTATAGTTCCAGTAACATAATTAATCCTATAATCTCCAGATCCAAGAACAGCGTTTAAGTCTGTTATTTTATTTTTCAAGGTATTCGAGACTATATATTCACTTCCCTCTATAACTCCTTGATTATCTAGATTAATCCTAGAACCCTTTCCAGTCAAGATTTCTCCACGAACATTCTTTGCAGAGGTCTGTTCGAAAATACACATCGATCTCTTACTTGGATCATCTCCCAGAAGGGTCACATCGAATAGGCTTGTCGCTTCAATAGCGGTTTTTAAGTCAGTCACAGTGTATCCTGCACCAACTTCCAGTTCCCACCTTTCAATTTCGTGTTCAGGGATATCTGTATAATAGTCTTCGTATATACAACATCTAGTATCTTTAAATGAAATGCATAAGCCATTGTGTGTGTTTACCGCGCCACTAACTGGTGTGATGAGCATCTCCCTGTCGATTGCTAATCCCAACTCTCTTGTAATTCCATGTATGAGTCCTGCATATGTAGAGTTTGCTCTATGAACAAATACGTCCATAAGTCTTTGTTTATACTCTGCATTTCTCTCTCCATTTAATCTTTTCAATCCTAGAGCTAAACCATGCCTATCTAGTTCATTAAATATCTGGTGTTGCTGAAAATCAGCATCGGTAAAATTAAGAGATGAAGGCATTTGTTTTTATGGATACTCCACTTTTAAGTCTTTGTATTTTTCATGTAAATAGATTATTTTTCTTTCATAATCAAACAATGCTAAGTTTTTATGAACATTTATTTCGTGATAATTTAAATTTGTTTTTATCCACAGCTTTTGATCTGAATCAAGAAACAAACCAGAAGGGTCCTCCCCACTGACTTTGACCCCCATCTCTTCAAGATCAAATGTTTTTAAAGGCTTTTTGCTTTTGCTTTTGACTATTTTTTTTATTACCTCTGTCGTGTTATCAGAGAAAATAACTTCACCTATCAAGATGTATTCACCAGTGTTTAGCAATATGGGAGTTTCTACAGATTTTAATATTCTATCTTTCTGAAAAACCAAATCATAGTTGGTATCGTCACCAGAGAGATAAGCTATGGTTCCATTAAAGCTATAAGAAACCTTAACTCCTGCAACATTTTTTAAAAATTTACTATGAGTTAAATGGTAAGAAATTGTTTCTCCAATAACAATATCCTCATTATCGATTAGTATATCAATACTGGGATTATTTGTTAAGTCCTTTAATTCATTAATACTATCATTGCTTTCCTTGTCAAGATCATACAGGCATAGCTTCTCTTTATCGTTAGCATCTTTTACAAGTGCCCAGCATTGGTTTTTAAAAGGAATAAGTTCTATATCTTTTATTTCTTTTATATCTTGATTACTCTTATCCTTCAGGTTCCATCTATCTTTAGAAACTTTCCCCACGTTTCCTTTCATAACCATCTTCCAGTCCTGTGTTGCATACTCTGCTCTTTCAAGCACACCCCTGTTCTGCACATCTAATGTGCCCCAGAATTCATCAATTTTTCTTCTATCTTTTGACCAACGAGTATTTGATAGGGATAGATAGTCTTCTTTCGATGCACCGTCAGCATAAATTTTCAAATAGGAGTCTTCTTCGTATGTGGTGTTTCCGCAATTCAAAACAGGTGTTGTCTTGCTTAGGATATCTAAGGGGGTGATGCTAGTGATACTTCTCCATTCTTTTTTGCTTGTTACGGTAGTTTCCCAAGGAAAAACTATGATTTCAGAATCTTCCATTTCCCTGCGATTGATTCCCTTTATCAATATTCTAGATCTTGCAAGCCTCCCCTCTTCTTTTCTAAAATAGGGGTGACCTGCGATTAAAGTAAAATAAAAATAGCCTGCACCTCTTACCTCTCTTAAGGGATGCAATATTGTTTCTAGCGAATAGAGTTCATCTATTTTCTTCTGCAAGGTGATGCTCTGTATTTCTGAACCCCCACCGTATGGAACTTTTTTTCCAGCACTAACTGCATCCGGCTTGCTGTCCTCCCAGAAGGTTTTTATGTTTCCATCCTCGATAAGTGTTATAGCTGCCTTTGGGTTTGTAGAGGTATCTACTAAATTATCCTCTTCAGAAGAAATCATTACCCCGTCTATAGTCCCTTCAATTGTTGTAGGAGGGACATAGGTTACGGTTTGTGTGTTGACATTATCTTCTGTAAAGATGAAATTTGGATCAAAATGGATTTTAAATAACTGATCTATCTCTGCAAGATTTGCTGTAGATAACAAAGTGTTCTTGTCTACTTTTTGTAAGGCAAAAGCCAAATCCTCTGCTTCATTGGCAATGGCATTTAATAAACGTTGTCCATTTGAGTCTGGATCATTTCTTATCTTTGACCATGCTGGGAAAGCATTTGCAAGCTCTTGGGTTAGGGGTGATTGTTTACCCATGACTTCTCCTACTTGATAATCACAACAATCGGGTTCTCTGTTGCGATGTATTCCAATTCAATTAATAGTTTTTCATCTGTAGCAGGTATGTAATTAACAGGATTATCTCCTGCAAAAAATAAGGTTTCTGGGACTTTCGTTGTCGAAAGATCTGTTTCTTTGTATACGGTGATGCTGTCTATCGGGCGACCGTCAGATCCAAGATAACTAATGTTGTCACTTACAGACATTACTCTTTGAGTAATTTCAGAAAAGCTCAACTGCTCACCAATATCCAGATTATTTATGTAATCAAATAGCCTTTGTCTAATTCGATTTCTTAACTCTTGTTTATTTGTATCATCTACTTGGTCTATCAGTTTAATAGTAACCTGCATTGAGACACCCGTCTCCTTTGGTTTCCTGACATTAAAGCTAACGCCTTGAGATACCACAAAATGCAATGCTCGCCTAACGTTACTAAGTAATGTATTGCTAACCTGTGGAGTTATTGCTTTGATCAATATATCAAATGTCCCAACCCCTCTCCAGAATGGCATCATAACAACATCAGCAACACCCTCTACACCAAGTGCAGTCATTCGAATTGCAGTATAGTTTCCTGTTTCAGAACTTAAAACTTGATTTGCAATTCTAAACCTAAAGTTTGCATCACTCTCCATGCTTCTACCGGTTGTGACATCTGCTTCGTTTGTCACTTTCAAATCTACATTGTCAATATTGTGATGATTGAGAGTTCCTTTAGCAACGTTTCCTCTAGCTCCGGTTTTTCTCGATGTTGCAGGAGCATATATCTCTGTTGTTCCTTGAACTACCTGAACTGTACTTGTCGTTATATAGGTTACTCCTGAGGCATTAAGTTCTGTGCTAACAATAGTTCCTGCTGGGATTGTAATCGTTGAAAGAGCATTAGAGGGAACAAAGAAACGAAGAACCTGATCTTCTGCTCCAACCCTTGCCGGGGCTTCCAGGTTTCTATTCAATCCAAACATTTCTCCAAAGCGATCCAGGAATACTCCTTCAGCACCATCAATAAATGCGTGGGCCATATTCAAATCAAATTTGGTCCACATGTCTCCCATCTTATTTGTCACAGCTTCAATGATGGCTCTTGCCGTTGAGCCTGGACTAGCCTCAGTAATATTGCTATTACTTAATAGGTCTGTGACAACATCAGAAAAAATTTCTTGTTTTGATTCTCCAAATAAAGGCATTTATATTCCTCCAAAGCTTCTTGGACTCCAATTTACCCTTCCATCACTAGAACTAAAAAAGAAGGTCAGTTCTAGTTCTCTTGAGATGCTATTAAATGCAGTGGGTCTGGCGCTTACAACAATCTCTATAGCCACTCTTGTTCGGCCAACTGCGTTTACTCTTACCTTTAAGTCTTGTTTCTCTACTATTTTTGTACCAATAAGAGCGTTTTTAATTTGGGTTTCCATTCTCTTTGCATTTTCTCTGGTGTTTGGCTCACCTATAAAACTATTTAAATTTACTGCTAGCGTGGGGTGATCAATCCAATCACCAGTTTCACTTTTCAATAAAGATATAATCTTTTGTTGCAAAGAAGCTATTTGATCCTTCTCTGTATTATTAATATCACCATTTGAACCAAGATCAAGGTCTCCATCGGGAGTCATTAATAAATCAATACCATCATAGTTTTTCATTACAATGCCATTAAGCTTTGAATGGTGAATATTCCCTGATCAGCGAGATAATCCATAAGCTCCACACCCGGAATATTTATTGTTAAATTGGGTATAGGGCTGGCGATAGTAGAGGGCATTAACTGTGCAAATCCTATATTCTCTCTAAAGATAACACCCTTGGTGATATTCTCTGGCATCGTTAATAAATCGATCCTATTGGAACGCAGAGTTACGTGCCCTGGTCGCATAGCAAGAAAAGTTTTCTTATCACTCAGAGCCATCACCTTATTCGGGCCAATAACAATCCCTGCAGTTGAATTTAAATCAACTCTCCAAACTCTTATATTTCTTTTATCTGATTCGCTCATTAGCTTCTCCTAAAAGGGCATAGAAAATCCAACCTCAATATCCGGCAATGCGTAGTCTTGTACAACAAGGTTTTCGTTATTACTTAAAACCTCCACAATCACATGCCCTTCTGGTTCATTTTCTCCCACCCAATGTATTCTGACTTTAAGGCCTTTTCTTAAGGCTCCATATTTCATATTAATTTCAGTCATGGGTGTAGCAACGGTATAGTATTCTTGTTCTACCTTCCCGTTACGACTAGTAGTTTTAAACTCTTTTCCATTTAAGTACTTAAGACTAACCTGACTTGTCATTAAATTTATCTTATCGATTATACCATATTCTATATGGTGTTGCTTGCTTTTGTCAGCAACCTGTTTGATTCTATTTTCAGAACGATTGATATCCTGAACTGTTAAAGAATTTCTTGCATATTTATCTGCACTCATTTCGTCTCCTTATAACTCTGGATAGAACTCTGGATTTTTCTTCATATCTTCACTTAACTCTAAAGCAGCCTTTCCATTATAACCATCAATAAACCATTCCTCAGTTTGATCAAATAGATGCCTGATAAAGGTTCCTGGTCCATATGATTTACGAAATATTGGCATGCCTCCAAGAAGTGGCCTACCCCTAACTGTCAAGGGGCTATATTGGAATAGCTGTTGCATTTGAGATCTTGTAATCATTTTTCTAAATGCCCAGACACCTATTGCATCAAGAGCCCCAAGGGCATTTCCTTGGGCATCATATTTGTCTCCATCATCTAACAACAGGTTGTCCATGAAAAAGTAACCTAGAATTCCAACTACCGCAACTCCCGTTAACGCAACAGCAGCTGTCGCTCCCAGAACTCCCACGGCTATAGCTGAAGCCCCAAGCTTTGCCGCTCCATACATTGCTCCAACCTGAAGCGATCCCTGCATGAAATCCCCAATGGGTCCTGTTGGTTCCATTCCCATCTTAACTGTTGGTCCTAGAAAAGAGAACATACTATCTTCTACGACAAGGCTCATAACATCTAGCGCTGGCATAGTTGCTTCTTCATTTACGTGAATACACATTCTCGGGGTGATTTCTGTAATGAATCCTGACTGATGAGAAAATCGATGAACGACTTGTTCTACTTCAATGGGTCCGTACATCTCTGTATAGGTATCAAAGATATAGCAAATATCATATGGTTTAATATTCGCATCTCCAAGTATTACTATGCCTCCCCTGTATCCTTTTTTCATTGAGCGCCACAGCAGGGATTGACCATATCTTTTTGCTTGTTCATATCCAATACAGTTAGGAAACCCAGCATACACCTCCCTAATCTCTTCATCTCTGATCCCTGCATCTGATTTCAATGTCAAGGTTTCTGCATCATTAAACTGAAGCTTGGTTTCATCATCAGCCTCATTGGCATGGTCATCAGAAGTATATTCAATTGTTGCTGCATTAAAGGTGCTGTAAGCAGAAGAGATAATTCCATTCTCTATAATATTGTGCTGGTTTGTAAGAAGGTGGTAGTTTCTAAAATTTTTAACAATACCACTATCCAAAGAATAATTATAAAGAGCTTTCGAAATCGCATAATCTCTTCCAATCGTTTTATCGTTTCTGAAGAAATTATCCTGTTGCCAATCAACCTCATTAGTCCATAAAGTTCCCGACCCCTGAGTATCATCGAGATCTAATTGCGTAAGAATATCTTGATCAAACTCAACAGCTCCGTCACTCATTCTTTCAATGAATTCAATATCTCTGTTTCTTCCCTCTGAGGTGTAGTGTGATTCTGCTGCAACAAATCGAATTTTAGCTGCAACCTCTTTCTCTGTTTGAGTTGGATCTCTATATACATAGTTTCCATCTGGAAGCCCAAAATATAAAGTCATCCTGGGTCCCCATATCCCCTCATAGGGCATCGGGTAAGCAATCATACCTGGATGCCTGTGGGTTAGTTCTTGAACCACATCCCAGATAGTTGTCTTATAGATTTTAAAATTCGTTCCTTCCATAAGGCCTGCAGTTCCTCCGATTGGAACGTTAATGTTATCTCCATATAGTTCTTTAGCCATCTTCCATGGCTCGTAATGCAAAGTATCGCTTTTTAATTCATCTCCCCATTCAAACCATTTATCACTATCTTCATTACCCGCAAGCATTGAAAATCCTGTTGATGTTGCTTTTTGCCATCGACCGAAATGCTTGAGTTCTGGATAAGCCATAAGTGTCTCAATGATTTCCCCTGTTCTACTAGTTTTTCCTGCCTCGAACTCATTCTGTTTTGTTTGAACCTTGCCTGTCTTATCCTCCCACTCCTGTTCTCCAACACCTTGTAAGGTATTGACAAGTTCCATTGCGTGGCTTTGACATGTGATGGTAATCATATCATCTGTTCCATGATATTTAATATCCATAACAGGACCATTAAAGATGGTTGTTAACTTATCTGGATTTGGATCATATCCCATCCTGACTTGAATCTGAGTTCCCGTTTTTAACAGCATAGAAGTAATCGGATTCTCGGCAGCTGTGTCTACTTTTCCCTCTGCAATCTTACTTAAATCCTCTGTGCTTTTCTTATCGTTATTATTTATAGAGGTAACTGTTGCCGTGTCTCTATTAGCTAGGCTATTTGGATTTCCTTTTCCTTGCTTTAAGTCTGTGAAATTTCTATTTGTTAAATTTCCACTAATATTTGTTAGTCTAATAATACACAAATCCACAGGGTTATCTGCATGACGAACCATCTGTATTTCTTGAACAGCCTGATAGGAGAAGTAATCATCAAAACCAAACAAAGCCCTTTCGTTTTCATCACTCTCTACAAAGTATAATTTATATGTAGGGTATGCTTTATTCATCCCTCTATTTTGTTCAAATGATTGTTGGAATTCCTTGTGGCTATTTTCCAACACAGAGTCGTGGCTTTGAAATGCAAATTTTGGCCAAGCTGATTTAGGGAAATTGTTCTCCTTTATAACTTTTTCTGGGTCTACGGGCTTCCCCTCTTGACGAACTTCAAAGTGTAAATGAGCCCCACTGGAAAATCCAGTATTACCCATGTGAGCAAGAAGCTCTCCCTTTTTAATTGGTAGGTGTTTTTTATTTGCAGTCCACCTATTGTATAGATCTCTCCAGTGTTCATCGTCATGAATATGCTTATAGATCGTTTGCCATTTGCCATTCGTATGTCTTATCGTTATAGAAAGAGTCCTATCATGTGTTTTTTGTGAAAGACTTTTCCAGAAGTTTTCACTATACCCCTTGGACTTTCTATATTTTTCAATTTCAAAAATATTATTCTTGCTAACCTTATCTCTTCTAAGAAAATATTCAGTCCATGTTTCTGTTCCGATTCCTAATTGGTCATCAGGTCTCCCTCTGGAGGAGGTTAGACTTCCTTCTTGATAATGTTGTATTCCTGGTTTAAGAAAATTTTTGATTAGAGTCTCTTCTGCTTTTGGTAAGTAGATTGTAGAGCTTCTATGGTTCATGGCAATGATATGGCCATCAGCAGCAGCATAGATCGGAGTTCCAATAGATTTTGCACGATCCTTATTTGCGATATCAGTCCCTTTATGAGGGTTGTTCCCGGCTCCTCTTAACTTTCCAAACTTAGAAGTAATCCTTGTCTGCTTTGCAACTGTAGGCCATTGGAAATCAGGATAACCATAAGCCTTCTTCTCTTCATCTGTAAGCGGTATGTTGCCTGCCAAATCTAATATATTTTCAGATGTGGGATTGTTTATACTCATGAGGTTTTGAATTTCTTGCCTCGCTGCTGGTGGGGGATTGACATCAGAGTTAAGCCCTTCAGCAAAATTCTCACCAAAGTCAGAGGGGGTATACGCATTTGCGGGATTCATTGCTTCCTGTTGTGCAAGTAGCTTTGCCGCATCTGACTCGTGAAACCTCCTATCCTTCGCTTTCTCTTGTCTAAACTTGTAAGTTTCATCATCAGTTTTTGGACCAACTTGTCTTCTATATACACCCGTTAAGTAATCATTATAGGCTTCTGGTTTGGAAGCGTTAGAAGCCTTAATTACAGAAGCTGCTGTTTGTAACTTTTTCAATCCAATGGCTTGGTCTAATGGAGCTGTTTGAGATTCAAAATAGAAATCAGGCCCAAATAGTTTTGGAATACTTACAAACTTTCCCCTCTTTAATAGTCCATTTATTTCGGTTAGTCTTTTCCTGAGTTTTGTAAAAGAAGAGGGGAAGTACTTCTCCATCAAGGAAACAACATCCTGCATTGGAAAATCAGGATATGCATTTACGCCTTCATTAACTTTTTGGCCATCCATATCTTTCATTAATTCTAAAATTTGTGGATCCATATCTGCAATTAATTTTAAATAATTTCGATCATTAACTATCTTTTTAAAAAATGTACTTCTTTGTGCTTGCCACTTAACAACGAATGGTTGCCGCACAAAATCTTTCCACATGACATTTTCATCGTATTCAACAGTTGCATTCATATCTCTCATTAAAGCATCCGGCCTAAAAACCTCATCTTCCATAGTTACCCGAGTGTAAGTTTCCCCTGTTAAGCCTGAGCTTATCATAGGAATGATTCCAACTAGACTAAGTGGATCCATTACGCTTCTATTTACTTTTCCAGCAAGTAGGTTTTCATAATAAACATCACTAGTCTTGCTATTATAATTGTTATCTATCAAAATGAAGAAGGCATCCTTTTTGGCTCTTTCAATTCCTAAAAACTTCTGGTCGCTAAGTTCCTTTATTAAACGCCAACGTTTATATTCCCATTCAACAGCTGATGTTGATTGCTGCTGTGCCGAACCTGCCTGAAAGGTGCTAAATTTTGCTTCAAGTTCTGCTCCCAATCTATGGAATTCTGAAGTATCGACTCCCCTTGCTCTTGCAACATTGTTCAGCACGTTAAAGCTAGCTGAAGTAACTTGCAGATAATCCACTAAACCCATGACAAACTCACTGAAAATTACGGAGTATTCAATAAGCATATCTCGATAAACACTTTCAAATAATTTATGAGGAGACGGCTCTCTTACTGTATAAATTCGAGCATAGGATTTCGAATTTTTCCAAAAGTTATTTTGCTTTATTCCGAATTTATAAGATTCATGTCCTAGGAAATTCCCTGTAGAGAAAGAACCCATCGTTCCTCCTTCTCCATCATTAACCTCTCCCTGCCTATCAATTCCGCCCTTCCCTATAATCTCTCTATTTACGTAATTCTCATGAAAACGTATCTTCCCATCAACATAGACTGGGGGCTGTCTAATCCAGCTCCTCAAAGTGATCCTGTTATCTAGAAGATTATTTCCAAAACTATTTCTAATTAAAGACATTTTATCATTAAAAACCTTATAGACTTGTTTTAAGATTTTTTGATCTGGTTGAAAGTTAAATTTTTCATAAGTAAACCCCTCGTTTGAACCATCAAATTCTTTCTCTGTTAATGTCAAGTGAACATAAGTACACTCTGGTTCCCCTTCTGATGTTGAAATACTTATTGAATCAATAAGAAAATGATGCAGACCACATAAATTTAAAAGATCATTTTTGATATTGATTCTTCTGAGTTTCAAAGGTAGCTTTCTCATCCTGCTTGTCTGAGAACGCCAAAGTTTTTCTAGAGCAACAATTCTTTTAACAGATTCACTGCTTGTTGTTTTAAGCGAGATAGATACAGTCGCATCACTACCACCAAGATATTGATAAGTTGGTGCATCAGAACCAAGCAACGGAAGAGCAACTGTTCGGTTACCAATTCCAATACTAATTCCAAGTATATGCAACTCCTCGTTATTGCAGGAGAAGTTAACTAATCTTGAAAAAAGAATAAGATCATCTTCATCGAACCCCTCTGAAGTTGCTTTTGGATTTAAAATTTTTGTTGGATTCTTTGGAAGCTTATAGACGCTGCCATCAGACATCTTATAGACTTCCCAACCCATCTTGGGGATGAAGATCTGGGGGAAGCTGGTTAACATTTCCTCGATTGGCATGTGCTCAAAACCAGGCTTATCATTTATCATTGTCGTATTTAAATAAGAATTAATAGCTTCAATCTGGGTATTCCTATCCTCATCTACATGAGACATATTCAAATCTCTTTCTAGATCTGATATTCCTGTATCGTAATAACCGTCATCTCCAGTTATCTGTACATTCTCTCCCTCTCCAGCCAACAGGCTGCCATTGGTTGAGTTATTTTTAATTGTTTTTATTTGCTTAATCGTATCTGAGACCTGAGAAATCGGCAGTAAGCTAAACTCATGAAAATTAATTATCATATCATTCGGTGTGCCTATATCTTTAACAAAGGATGTTGCTTGTAAGTAATTTCGTTTTTCTTGCTCTGCTAAATACATGTACATCCACGATAAGGACTGTGCTGGATCTTCTGTGAATTCAGAACTGAATGGATGTTTTTTATAGAGTAGATTAGTGACATAAGCCCTGTAATTAAAATAACTCAGACTCATTTCTACCGAGACTGTTCCTGGAAGATAAGCATTACTTCCTGCATCGTTTGCAGTACTGACTGAAAGGTGCTTAACAACAAACATCATAGAGTCGCTTACTTCTGCACCAAGAATTGAAGAACGAATAAATTCATTTCTGATATAGCAAAAGGGGGTAACTCTTATCTGGGAGACCATATGTCTCAGCTGAGTAATCCCTGTTTTTTTGAAATCAACCTCATCGAATCCCGTTGTATCTGCCCTCTTTACTTTCACTGGGTCATCTGTAAAAAACATCTGAACTCTAACAGTTGTATCTGAATTTCTTGACCAGATTGTCGCTTGTGAACTTGTTCTTAAATTAGCCACCGTGTTTGCATGGTTCATCTTTGCTATCTGGATTTGGATCGGTGGTATATTTAAGACCAGATCATTGAATTGAAAAAAATCATTAACAGCCATTACTATTTCCTTTTAATAAGATGTATTCATATTTGCATATGGATTCTGTATGGATCTCGAAGAGGAGGCCATATTTACTGAACCTCCTGCCATTGAATATCTTTTCATTTGCTGAGACACTACAGCGATATCCTCGGGGTGGCTAGCTCTTGCACGAACCAAGAATTGATTTGTAGGAGCTGGGTGGCTAGCAATCATTGCTCTTCTTTGGCTCAGCATGTTTGGTCCTGTTGGGTTTCCAATTGGAGCCTTCATGGGCTTCACATCTCTTGGGTTCATCCTCTTATGAGCCTTGCGGCTGTTATTCATATTCGTCTGAACATTTGCATTGAATTGTTTCCCAGGACCCACCATTTCTTTTGGTTGGGAATTCATTCCCGATAATGCAGCCAAACCACCAATAGCAGCCAGAGCCTGAATCCCTCTGTGGTGAAGTATTGTTTGCTTCCCAGCTGCACCCATAAAGTTAGAAGCAGCCTGCTCTACATTATCTGCAAACTTTCCAGCAGCTGATTGTGGACCAGCAGCTTCTTCTTGGATAAGTCTCCTGACTTCTCTTTCTATATTGTTGGCCCCGCCCTTGCCTTTCTGAGCATTAATCTCTCTAAATAAACCGTCCTTATGGCCCTTCTGAATGCTGTGAGCCATCAAGCCTATAGTTCTTTCTATATCGATTTTTGGAAGTTCTGCACTTACATCAAGTCCTGTTTTCTTTTTCAGAGCTGCCCTGCTTTCATCAGTCATTGTTATTGACTGATTTTCTAATAGGCTTGCTTCTGCTTCTAGAAATGCTCCAATGCCTCTACTCAGTTGTGCTCTATCTCCAGACTCAAAACCAGCGATAAGAGAAGTTAGCTTTGATTGTAATTCTTCTGGTGACTTAACGTGCTTAAATCCAATCGGCTTTTGTTCGATCCATTCAAGCAGAGTCATCATTGAACCTATCTCTTCATCTTGAAGATTGGACAATGCTGCCATCTTGGTTCTTGTGATAAGTGAGGAAATGGTTCCAATGCTTTCTTGTTGAATACCTAGTTTTCTAGCTTGAAGTACGTGTGCTTTCACACTGTCCCTGATGTTATCCCCACCAGCAGACATTGCACTGATAGTGTCGTCACCTGTGTGACCTGCTTGTTCTTTAAGTAACTGAAATCTAATTTGATGTTCAACATAACCCTTAAGATATTTTGAATCTCCGGATAACTCACTGCTGACTTTCTTTTCTAGCTTGGGATCTAAAAGCATAGCTCCAGTGATATCGAAATCATAATCACCAGCCATACCAACCATTGGACCCAGGAGGACCTTAGCCGAAACTCTTTGACGAACTCCTTGATTCAGGTTGTCTGTTGACTCGCTAAGTATATCCAAATCAAGATCAACTCTATTTTCAGGCATATAGATAGTGGAGTCTTGCACCTTATAGTTAGGAACAAATTTCTTTACCTTTCGTTTCTTGCCATCTACTTCCTCCGTTACTGTTTTCATTTCTCCAGCAACACGGAAAGAGGTCTTCTGTATTGAGTATGGACCAATACCTGGATGGCGGAAAACAATACCTGAAACGGCTTCACCCTTCATCATCTTCTCAAACATCAGGTCGATATCGTTATCATCATATAGGCCTGTTTCTTTCATCTGGTCTACCATTCGACCAGCTGTTTTTGCAGAAATTACATTTTCAAATAAGTTATCTAATTGTTCTGTTCCTGCATGAGTTACAGGATCACGACTAGCAGTAAGGAACTGACTTCCTGGGATTCTGTTGCGTGTCCAAGCCCCCATACCCTTGCCTGTGCTTCCCCACTCTTCTCCGATTGCAACCTTCAGTGCCTTCGTTGCTTGTTGTCTTTCAGCATCATTTGAACCCGCTATATGCTGAGTAACATAACCTCGAATATGTTGCTTGAGCTGTGCTTGGGTAGTTATCTTTTGACCAGTTAGGGTTTCCCTGGTTTCACTAGCCATCCCCTGCATTGTTTCTGGAGGTAAGTAGACTGGAGCATCATCACCCATTTGCAGGAAGAATTCTCTTCCTTCTTTTTCCGCAATACCGCCAAGTCTTTTTACATCCTCCATTATTTCAGAAACATCAGTTACTTTTAGATCTGGCTTGTAGACTTCTGACTCTCCTGGAACTGGAGCCTTCAATCCGACCATAGAGGCAAGCATCTTTTCTGTTTCTTGATGAACTCCATATTTCCCTTGGCCCTGAGGAGACGCATCAAACCATCTCATTCTTTTAAGAATATCTTCAGTTATCTCTCCTGAGTGTTCCCCAAATGTCGGGTTCTGAAGAATATTTAAAAAACGAGGCTCGAAGGTGGCCATCTTGCCTGCTCCCTGCTGGGACATTGCATCTCCATATTGAAGTCTAATCAAACCAGCAGCGACTCCTGTTTTACTACCACTAATAAATTCTTGAACATTAAACCCTAATTTTCCTAACTGATTACCGATAGTATCTGAATCTCCACTTTTCGTTATACTTTTTCCAAGGACTTCTGTGACCATAGCTTCTGCTTCTTCGTCACCAAAATGAGTTCCAACCAATCCAAAGATTTCTGAAAAATAATCAGCATCTAGATAGCGTAAAGATCTGTCTGCTAAAGCATGCGGCATCTTACCTGCTTCACTCATGCCAGCTTGCAAACTTAAATTAATTCCCGTAGTAAAGAAATGCTCCATAAGGGCCTGAGTTCCCTTCCTGTGCCCCCATGTCCCTGTTGCTTTCCAACGAGGCTGTGTATCTCCTAGTCCTGAATCAAAAGTTGCAGCACCTGTTCTTAAGTCAAATCTTCTTCTTGCTGCCTCATCTCCACCACCAAAAGCTGCAGAGCCATACACGTCTTGATTAAATCCATACATGTCTCTTGTGACTCTTTCGGTCTCTTGGAAGATCTTACCAAGGTAACTTCCATTGTTTGAGGCCAATCCAGATGTACTCCAGGCTTGCAAATGATGGAGTGAATGCTGACCCATTGCTGTCAACATTTGTCTGTTGTGCTGTTGTGGCTTCTTCCCCTTCTTGAAAGAATCAGAAAAGGTCATTAAATCCGATTGCATTCTTTGCTCTTTTAACACTCTTTTACCTTGAGCACTCTGCACTGTAGAGCCAATCTCGTCAGCTACGTTTCGATAGGCTCTATTGCTATCTAACGTAGGAGCCCCCGTCTTTATATCTCCATGTAGCTTAACAAGCTCTTCGGGTGTTAATTTTCTAATAAAATCCAAATGAATAAGCGGGCGATCTCTGTTGCCAACTAAGCGAGCTTCCATAAAACGAAACTCACCTTTGTCCACCATATCTTTTGTAACAGACCTTGCACTTCCTGATGCATCATATCCAAGGAAAATTTCTTTTCTATTCTTGAATACATCTGTATCAAAAATTAGCTTATCTCCCTGTTGTTTGAATAATCCTTCTTGTACAGTTGCAAGCTTCATTTGATCAGCTACTTCTACCGTGGTTAGCTTTTTCATTGTTGGTGCATGTATAGAACCACCAGAACCAAAAGGAACCTTTCCTATATCCCCCACTTTATTTTCATCTATATAGTACGCTCCAACATTAATGACCCCCTCGTGTTCACTTAGGAGTTCCATGACTTGTCGGTTTAATCCTTCTGCAGCAGCCACTCCCTTTGGAGTCCGATATAATGACTGATATTCTTCTAGAAACTTTGTGGCATACTGATTCCCTGTCCCCTCTTTTTGAAAGATACGAAAAGCATAATTAAAATTTTCTTGATCTGCCTGTATATCTCTCCAGGGAGTGTCTCCTTTTTTGATTTGCTTCATCAGGTTAACAACATCGTTTTGTTGCTTTCGTGATTGTAGAAATTCCTTTTGACCCATCTCATGTCTAACTTCACCCAGTCTATCAGAAAAGCCACTGAGTGCTTTTTCCATTGGGGTGCTGGCACTGAGAGCCATTCTTCTTACTGAAGGAGAAGACATTCTAAACGGAGCATCGAGTATCTTTTTTGCGAAATGTTTTGCTGGATGCGCTAAGCCAGCCTCATTGAGCTTGTCGTAAGCGTGGGCATTTCTAACCATTCCCTTCATTTCACCAATACTGATTCCTTTATTACTTGCAATAGAAACCAGTGTTTCAACATCTTGTGAACTTACATTATTCCATATCCCAGGAGCAGATGTTTGCTGATGAACACGCGCAATTGCCTCTGCTCTTAGGGCTTGACGTTTTGTAAACCCACTCTTCTGCTGCTCTAGTATTGCCATCTCATCGCCATGCATGTAGTTGTTTTCAATAAAAAACTGGCGAATAAAGTCTTGTCGTTCTTCTAAGTCTGTTATCTTTGAACCAGAAAATTCATCATAAGCTTCAAGTATTGCTTCTTTAGCTGGGGTTGGTTTTCTTACTGCCTGATGCAATCCAGCGTGTTCAACTAACTCATCTGGAGTAACGTGTGTTCCTGCCAAGTCAACTCTAGAAACAACGCCCTGACCTAGCTTCCCTGTGTCTGCAGTATAAACTCTATCTGGGCGACCAATTGCATTGGCCTCAATGAATCTTGCAACTCCAGTTGCATTTAATCTCTGGTAAGCTGGCCTAACTCCAGTAGCTTCGACTCTAGACCCGGGAGTTCTTTCTACGATAATAGAGGCAGCACTTCTAACAGCTTCAAAACTGCTTTGAGCTGGGCTCATTGTAAATGAACTTCCAAGAGGCAATTCAGCATCTGTTAGAATTTGTCTAGCATCTTTAAATGCCTGTCTTGCTTGTTCTCCAGTCATCTTGCCTTCTTTTAAGGCAGGCATGATCTCTTCGTTAATGGTCTTTAAATAGAATTCATCAGCAGTCATAAATACAGAGTTTGCATAATCGCCTTGCCTTTCTATAACCTCGTAGGGCAGATACATTCTTCTGACTGATTGGGTATCTCCACTAAAGCCAATCCACTTATCATGACCTAGTTTTGTTTTCGTTTTTGTTAGCTTTGGAAGCCTGAACTGCAAAGTGGTATCTTGATATTTGATTTCGCCCCTAAGGGCAGAGACTCTTTGATCTGTTTCGTGTTGAGTTTCTGTAAGAGCTACCTGGAAATCCCCATTATTTACTAGTCTTGCTAACTCATTTCTGGCTTTATTATCCATAGAAGGGATGAATCTTTTATTTGTTTGGTGAACCTCTTCTGGGCTATAACCATATGACTCCATTGCAGCTCTTTGTTGAGATGACATATTTGAAGGAAGAGAAACAAAGCCCTTTGTCGTAGCGACTTGCTCTACTGGGATATGTTTCATATAGGCATTAAATCCAATTCTATTTAATTCTTCCGCAACTGTTCGTAACTGTGGAACCCTCCCTTCATTAGCTACTGTTTCTCTAGCTAGGGGGCCCATTGCTTGCTGTTGTGCGCTAATTAATTTCAATAATAAATTTGAATTATTTGCTATACCACCTGCACCACCCGACAGGGTTTTTTCTAAAATTTCTGTGATTCCAGAGGCGGGCATGCTGCCATCACGACCAAGATTCCACTTGTGACTAGGCAACATTTCTGTATCTAATATCTTGTTTGTATAAGCTTGTTGCCTAACCGAGGCAGACTGTCCACCTGCAAGTATGCCCCTTAGTGTTCCCTGATCTTCAAGTGAAAATGTTCCCCATGCTTGTTTAAAGCCTGCTGTAAACAACTCCTTCGCACCTCGGGCCTGTGCTTTAGTTGCATCCATGGTGCTCCCAGTTACAGGCTCCAATCCCTTTTGAACCTGTAGCTGTTTCTGTAGATATTGTATTTGTTTTTGCAGAAGTCTCTCTGAGTCTCCCACGTCACCCATGTGACGAAAACCACCTTCTCGCTGGTCAACGATACTGGTCCCAACTTTTCTTCTAAAGGCACTACTGACTAACTTAAAGCCATCTTCATTGTCTGCCATTTATTGCTCCATCTCTACAGAAACCTCTGGTGTTAAACTTGGACCCCATTGCTTTCTCATTCCGATTTCAGTTTCTATTGCCCTAGAAGCAAATAGCTCATTGAGGTTTCTTCTGGAATGAAAATCATTTTGTCTTTTAGCTGCAAATAATTCATTCGTAGCTTCATCTAAAAATGGTTTACCACCCAAGGCTCTAAGTTGCGTATCGTAGAATCCATAATCATGCATATTCTCACCCAGATCTAAAACAGCTTTAAGTTTTATATCCTCTAAGTCTACTGAGGGATGCCAACCAATCCAGTCTGCTCCTGGCAATGGAACATCTGGTAAGAGCTGAGTTCTTCTGTACCAGTCTCCATAATTTTCTCCTGGATACTTTGAATCCATAAACATCTGATATAGTTCTGAGGTTTTAGGGAAGCCTTCATTCTGAGCTTCGCTATAGGTGTTATTAATCCTATCTGAAACTATATCCGCTTGGATTGCATTATTTATAGTATCGTTTTGAGCCTTTCGTAGATCTTGTGTTTGTTCTAATTTCCATCTTGCAAGGTAAAGTTCTCTTTGGTTCCTTGGAACCAGTTCAAGTATACGTCTTCTTTCTCCTGAACTTTTGGCTTCAGAAAAGGCTCTAAAGTAAGCCTTATCTCTGGAGGGCAAAGCTCTATAAATAGAAGAGTCATTTTGACTATATGGATTTATTCCAAATAAGGTTTCATCTTTTCTTTTTTCAAAAATACGTTTGGCTTCTTCATCATTATTTAAGTTAGCAATGCTAGCCAATCTGCTATTCTTTACATACTCGATTATATCAAAGTATTCTTCTATGTCTCTACTTTTACTGATTTTATCTGGGACTCCATCCCACCCCAGGAGATGGTGAGCATTCGAACGTAATGTTGGAGTAATGAAATTTTCAATTGGTCTATTCCAAAAAGCAGACTTAGTTCCATAGATATTTTCTCTTTCATAGGACTCCACTGCTGTTCTTCGTGGATTAAACTTACTCTCTGGAGATAAAGGCGTTAAGTACTCCCAAGGCATTTGTGCATGTAGGCCCCATTCGATAGCACTACCAAGTGCACCAAGGAGACCTGTTGTTTGGTCCATTCCTTGTGCCTGAGTTCTGTTTAAATGTGCGAGGACTCCAGAGGAGGTGTCAGCTCCGTACTTTTCATCTTGTCCTGAAAATGAGTTTCTATATTCTGAAAATTCCTTTCTTCTTCGCTTTACCTCTAATTGTTCCAATGTTGCCTGATAGATACTCATCTCAACAGAATCAAAATTCTTTTGATTAGATTTGGCTTGTGCTGATATCTTTCTAAACTCGTTACTGTAAGGTGCGACATCTGCTAATATTTTAAACTTATGAACAAGAGGATAGTTCTCTGGATCTACGCCTTCTAGTTCTGAAAAACGGGCTGCGTAACCTGCTCCTGGTAAACGATATTCACCTTCTGCTATCTTTGTGTATGGATCTCCATGTTGAAAATCTGCACCTCTGGATCCTGATCCAGGCAACCAAGAAGGCATTGTGTTCTTTAATGGATTATAAGTATCCATATAAGCTCTTTCGGATGGATACAATCGACGAAAAGCTTCGTTGGTCATTGCCATACCACCAAGGCCAAGATCATAAAAACCTCTAGACATAGAGGTTACCTCTCCAAAAGAAGACATAACCTTGTACTGATCCATCAAGCCTGGAGTTCCTGTTAAGGTGTCAACACCACTCTCTAGTGCATACCCCCACAAACCAGCTTGCTCTGTAAGTTGGTAGAATAATTGGTTTACTGTTTGTGTGAATCCTGATGGAGCAACAGGAACACCTCCTGGTGTTTCTCCTAGCTCTGTTGCATATGCCTTTCCGAATGCATTCGGTTCAACCTTTACCTCTTCTCCGTCATTTCTTCTCCACTCTTCTGAGTGCATATACTGAGCAGGTTTTATCAGTCTACCTACAGTATTAGAAAGCAGAGGACCTAGGAATGCTACATCCTGAAAAGGTAATGAGGTTATAGGGTATGGTCGATCGTAATAATGCTTTTCTTCCAAGTAGTTAGTAAAGTTCTTTAGGTAGAACTTCTTGATTGGAGATAAGTCGTGATCATCACCCCAGATGGCTTTTTCTTTATACTTGGATTTCATCCGAGCAAAGGCATGCGGACGATAGTACATAACCTCATCACCCTCAAAAGAGCCTCTACCAAATTCCCAAAATCTTCCTTTTCTAACTGCGACTTCTTTTCTTCCAGAATAAATTGCTTCTAACTCTTCGGGTCTTTCATCTGGAATCAAAAATCCCAATGCAGAAGGCAGGGCTGTAAAAAGAGACCCTGCTAACATGCCAGCAAAACCAGAGAGCTTCCCTGTTGTTGCCCTCCCAAATAAAGGTAGATCTAAAAAATCTCCTTCCAGTGCATTTGGTTTTGCTATTTTTCTCCAAATGTCTGCGAGATTACCTTCTCCATCCTGATAAACACTTCCGACACCAGTTGTCCCCCATTTCTTAAACTGCTTAGCAATTCGAGACTTAACGGGTCCTCTTGGATTGAAATCCATATTAACAAACTGTTCGCTTACTTCATGCCATGCCTTGTTCCGTTTTTCTCCAAAGCCTTGAGATCCTGGAGTATTCATGGCAACCTTTAAAGAAGAATATCTTTTATAGGCTCCACTAGTTAGCATCCCTCCCATCCAGCCACCAAGAGCAAAACCTGGTAGGTTATAAGGGCTTGTGAGTCCAGGAACCCAGTTCTCTAATCCTTCCTGCATATCATACAGTAGGCCACCTGATATAAAATCTAGGGTATGAGCATAACCAAGATGTGCAGCAACACCGACAGTTGCAATGCCTTCTGTTATCCCCGTTCCGAATACTTGCTCAACTCCCCAATCTAACTGTTCATAAGCCATTGGAACTGCTGTCCCAATCATTGCAAGCTTTTTACCTAGCCTCCAAGCGGTTTTGCCTGGGGTTCCGGGAATAACACCTAAACCTTTATGGCCAAGTTTTTCATCTCCCTCTGGGTTAAAATACTTTCCGACCTTAGGGATCTTGGACATTAAATCAATAACAGGTCTGGTTAGTGGGCTCTCTGTTAAGTCATCTGTCAGTAGTCGATTGAATCGATAAATACCAAATTCTGCAGCAATAGCCTTGGCTCTTTTGAAGTGGTAATCAAACTTTGTTTTGCCACCAATAAATTGAATAGGCATGCCAGCAATTTGAGGCCTACCGACTTCAGAGAAACCACCACGAGCATCTGGATCTGCAACTTTTTTATTTAAAGTATTGAAAGACTCAACAGTCGCATGTGGTCCTCTGACATTTGTTCTGGTGTATGCCTGACCAAATGTATTCGTTCCACCTTCGGCACTCCTGATTACTCCTGCATGTTCAAGGAGAACATTGTCATATCCTGCGCCAAGATAGAGCTTTCCATCCTCAAAACGAACCCCCTCTCGTCTAATGCGTTCTGCATTAAATTTGTCATCTGAGAGTCTTTGAAGGTATTGGGAGGTGACACTGTCGTTGCCCAGGTCAAAGAAAGTTCCCCCAGGTTTGCTTTGAGCAGCCCGTACAGCTTCTTCTCTGTGGGAAAGTATGTTTGATAACTGAAATGTTCTGCCCCACATAAAAGGGGACATATCTTCTGCAGCTCTTGCTGTTTGAGTGGCTGTGTTCCAAGCCCATGGACTAGCCCTTAGTCCACCATAAATTGCAGCCCCTGCTGCTACTGCACCAAATCTTCCAAAATAAGAATTGGAAATATTATATCCAGATTCGTATTCCCTATCAGTCCAAAGCTCCTGAGACTGGTGATGACCACCTAGCGCTTTTCCGTAATAGCTTCGACCCGTCTGGGCATTTAAAACGAAATCTTGGTTTGAATTATTTTCTGGCACTATCTATTTTTTTTCTTAGCAGACGCCCTCTTTAGTATCTCAGCATATTGTTCTTCTAATGCTTCGTTCTCTACTTGTCTGGTATTGACTTGCTGTCCAACAATTTTCTTGCCTTGCTCTTCTCGAACTTTGGCTTCTGCTAATCTTTCCTCCGGAGTTTTAATCCTCAAATCTTGACCGCTATTTAACTGATCAATGTAATCTTTAAAAATAACTTGTGTTGATTCATCTAGATCATTTGCAGTATATCCAGATTCCTCATCAGACAATCCAGAATTAGAAAACATTTGAGTGTTTTTAATTATGGTTTGTTTTGGTTCCGACTTACCCTGTTGTTTCTCATACATTCTATACATCTCCATAGCATCCATCTTCGGGGTTTCTGGAGTTTCAATTTCTACTTGAGCTGTTGGATCAAGGAAATTAATTGGTTCTTCAAGTATCCCGAGCTGCATTAGCTTTGATTCTGCCTGAGCGACTCTCATCATAAAATCATTGAAGTTCATTTCATATATCTGCTCCAGTGTATAGGCAGGGAAAGCCTGAGCAACTAGCACTGCTGTCTGATGCACAGCCTGGGTAGCTACATTCCTATAGATATTCAATGAGAGATTTAGCTCTTCAATGGTATTCGGGCCTGAATTTCTGAGGATATCCTGGACAACTGTTGTTACAGTTCCTGCCTTTAATCCAGGTAGGTTTATGATTGTCAACTCATCAAGAACACACTTCCTAAAAACCTCATCTTCTATAGTTACCCGAGCATAAGTTTCCCCTTCTAACAATGCGGAATACTCTAGGTACTCTCCTATTGATAATTGTTTCCAGGGAATGACACTCCCATTCTCAAGTGTTGTAACGAATACAGGTCCATATTCTCTTCTTAAGGATGGGAGGTCTAACATTGCTAACCTATAGCTTCACTACTAGCGCAGAGGCCATTTGTGGATTAATAAAGTTTGAGTTTTGCATAATTTGCTCATTGAGAGTCGTTAAACTTCCAGCCTTATGCTCTAGTGCAGTTCTGGCTTTTGGGGATGTCCACAATAAGCATTTACTAACAACCTCTTCTTCTAGCTCTAGGGTGCTAACACCCGCACCTTGAACAGTTTCTTGGAGTTGCACGAACTCTCTCCTATTGATTGGTCTCCAAACAACGAGTTCTTCTTCGGAGAAACCAGAGCAATAAACCTCCCCATGACTTTGCTTCCATTGTTCAATTCTAATCTCCGTAGGAGATTGAGGAAATTCAGCCAAAATTGCTGCAAGGGTTTTTGTCCCCTCATCCACTTCTGGAGTAGCTGCCTGTGCTGATTGTGTATTTTCAACGGTTTGTTCTTCTGTCATAACCGCTCCTTTCTTAGTTAATTTAATAACTATATAACATTCTTTGCGTAAAAAGAATAGACTTCTTGTATAGGATTTTCATCAATAACAACTGTCTGAGCTTTTCCAACAAGGTGTACATCTTCTATTTTCGTTATTGTATGAACATCAGAATCCGTATGTTGAAACCCTACATAAATATCGAATCCATTTAGTTCTTTTCTATCAGTTCTTCTTTGTCCACTAAAGTCTTCTGGAATCCCACCAATAGTTCTTGATGTTTCTGAACCCCAGACATGATCGTTAATTAATCTTGAATACTCATGTAGCCCATGAGGGTTATTTCTCAAGCTATTGTATGCTTCCATCATTGCTTGATCTGATGAGCCTGTAGGCTCATCTCGTGGGTTTAAGTTGGCATCAATATATCTGTTTACTGCTTCTTGGTTTCTTCTCTTGATTTCAGTTTCATCCATAATCGTAGGATATCCAATTGTCCCTCCATCAAACTGGATTTCTTTTCTTTTCTTACAATTCCTATTTAATACCGCCCAGAGATACCCAGCTTCCACAAAGTTAATACTGAAGCTACCTTGAACAATAATTGTTCCCTTTGCCATCTCATCAAAGGTTTGGGATGCATATCCATAAATAGGGACCTTTGATTGCTGAACAGTCCACTGCATTGTTGTTACTTCATCTATCATGATATCATCAAAATAAACAGAAGCTTGGGCACCACTATAGTAATCAAGGTTATATTCAAAGCGCTCTATTGACATTTAAAACTTCCTTCTCATCCCAACTCTTTCTAACCATTCATTATAGGAAGGGAAGTCGGCCTTGAAAACTTCAGATGCAGAAAGTGACCGTTTAGTTCCACCACCCTTTTTAGCTGTATCTGTAATATCCGTCATTGGATCGATATCCAAGGCAACAAACTGCGTAACTTCTTCTAAGAGCAAATCCTCAATACTTAAAGTTTGACCATTGTTTAAAAATTCGACACCATAAAGCGCCATTCTTGATACGCTTCCATACTCGTTAGCAAATAATAGCGTTAGGTCTAGAGGAAGCAACTGATCAGAAAGAATTGAAGAAAACACATTTTCTGTATAAATATTATCTAGAGAGTCTTCCATTTGCTTGCAAAGTCTTCTTAGTGGGTGCTCATTAATTACAGTAAAAATCATAGAACCTGCAATTGTTCTGGGACCCCTTGTATAACCCTTTGCGTAAGACCTACCGAGTGCTCTTACTGGAGCTTTTGGTCTATGGGTTTGATAGGATATAGTCTGTACTGTTCCTAGCTCAAAAGCGAATCCCTCTACCCAACCATCTTTTAAAACTATATCTCCTACGAGAGCATTGCTTTTTGGTTGTTTAGGTCCAAATTGCCAGGTTCTTGTTCCTCCTCGCGTTGGATCTAAAATATTCTTTCCTATTTCACCTAGGCCCTCCCATAGAGACTCCCAAAAGGATAGCTCTTCTTTTTTGGGCTTCCATCCCTTAGGGAAGTTAAGTGTTGCAATAACAGATATGTCCGCACCACTATATGTTGATGCAGAATAATCTAATCTTTTCTTTTCTAATTTAGCCATATTGGTATTCCCCCAGCAGAATTAACTGCTGGGGGATCCTTTAAATAAATTTTATTATGCTTTTCTCTTAATAGCTGTCCATGGAGCAAGACTTCTTGCGATATAACTCATCTGTTGTTCAGATACGATATCATCGATAGAAACCCCATAGCCTTCATTTAGGATTTCACAGCCATAAATTCTCATAACTGCCAAAGCTCCATATTCATTTGCTGCTGCCAAGGTAACATCAAATGGAAGGACTTGATCCGAAAAGAATGACTTTGTTTGGTGAGCCAATTCCGAGAGCTGAGAATCACCATCTAAACCAGATGTTGCTTGCTGTCCAAGGCCAGCAGTGAAAGTATTACCTATGAAGCCTAGATTGGTGAACGCGACTGAAGAAGTACCCACAGTCCCTTGTTCACTCCCGATCGTAGATTCAGGACTGCTAAGATTTTCACCAAAGATTTCTTCATCCTCATCCAGATAAGGCTGATACTGCTTCCCAAGCTCATTATTGAAAACACCAAAATGCCCCAAGAATGAATGTCTATCAAACATCAAAAAGATAAGTGTACCAGCAATACCTCTTTTACCACGGGAGTATGCTCTTGGATCTGCAGACCCCATGGTATAAAGTGGTGCTTTCTCTCTACTAATTGAATAGGAGATTGCCTGTAATTCGCCGATAATGGTATTCCCCATGACTGCTTTAATATCTACGCCGGAAAAGCTGTTAAAACTTTTTAACTCTCCGCCGACTCCTCTTAATTTACTCATAATAACCTCCTATTAAGTTGCCGAAAGACCGACACTTACTGTAATTGATCTCAGCTCAAAGGCTGGCACTAAAGTCAACTGCACGATAGCTTGACCTAGAATCTTCATTTGAGGAGTAACAACGAGCTGAAATCTATAATCATTGATTTGGCCCTCTCTTACCATTGTTCTCAAAAAGTCTCCGATTCCTGTGTCAAGTGCTGCAATATGAACTCCAGTCATCCCCTCTCCAAGGAAGGGTTCTCCCACTGTACGGATGCCATCTACTGCTGCTTCAACCTGTCTCATAGTAGATAATCTTCTATAGTCAGATGATGAAGTTGCAGCCGTTACACCGTCTGTAACAACATTGCCTGTTGCTTTTCTTTGAACCGCAACGACTCTTTTACCTGCCAGAGCATCAAGCTTTGGAGTACTGACAGTTCCCAATAAGGTGCCTGTAGTAAAAGCTTTGTTTGTTGGAGCACTTGCAATGGGTAGTGAGCCGCCCATTACCATGCCACCATAAGCTGCAGCTGCACTGCAGTTATAGCTAGTTCCATTATTAAATACATTGATCCATGAACCCATGATGCTGATGTATTTACCTAGATCAACTTTATTTCCATTAGAGTCTGTTTTTGCAACTCCATCTAGCCAAGCTCTTTGAGCTGAAGCTGTGTCATCACATAGAAAGAATCCACTTTCTCCATTAAAGTCTGCTGTGTTCTGGAAAGCAGGGAAATCTCCCCCGCTGGTTAGGGTACCCTGAATTCTTCCTGAAAGAAATTTATTCCCAAGAAGGCCAGACCCATTAACACTAACTGCCCCATCAGTGCCTAACGATGCAGCTTTTCCTACCCATTTGGACTCATGCAAGACCGAGCCCCAGTCACCAGAGCTACCGGTGCCTGCAATATCTCTTACTCCAATAAAGCCAAAGCGAGTATCTACAACCTCACTTCCTCTATGGCAGAACTCAGCAAGCTGATAAGCAAAGTTGACTTCGTGGAAGTCACTTGCAGCCAAACTCTCAGAGGCAATAAGATTATTAGGATCAAGTAATGAAGGGTTATTTGGAACACTAAAAGCTAAAGTAGGTCTAGTTCCAGAAACATCTTCCATGTCGTCCAGTGCTGCTGCGGCGTCAGCAAAACCGCTTCCAACTTGAATAAGTACTAGACCTGTTGTTTCATGCAGCCAGTAGTCTCCTTCAGATGTGCAGTTGCCAACAGTTGCTTTTGATGTCATTGTGCTGAATTCTGGAGTTGCTCCAGTAAGACTAAGTGAATTTGCAATGAAACCAGGAGTGAAGCTGTCGCTAACACCACCAGGTAAAACAAGACCTATAAGTCCAGTAGAAGAATTATAGCCATCCACCTCACCATTATTAAGCTGAACCTGATTGGCTGTTGCCGATGTTTGAGCAATTCCATTAGTTGACGATGCTAAGGTTGTTGTGTTTTCTGGCCACCACCAAGCAAATTGCCATTCTCCATCTACTTCTTTGCAGTAAGCTCTGCCAAGAACATCTGTTTTAAGTGAAGTTGCATCACCATTTGGAGCATAGTTAAATGCAAGGTCTCCGTCCATTACATTTCGAGAGTCAAGATAGACTCCACCCGGAATTACCGAATCCATATTCTGGTCATACATATATGCATATGCTTTGAATAGCCCTTCATATTGCTTGTATAGAGGGTCATCAGTATTGCCAGTTCTCCAGACAATGAAGTTATTAGCTCCACCTGCCTGGGCTTCAGCAAATGTATTATACAGAGTACCTGTTCCGAATAGTTCGAGCACTTCTGCTGCTCCTTGAGTTACTATGTATGGATAGCTCAAAGGGCTTCCATCTGCATTCGTAGGTTCTTTTTCCGAGGTTCCTAAGATAAAGAACAGAGGGGATGCAGGGTCTGGGAAGATGGTTAAGTTACCATCAATCATTTCCAGGAATACGCCTGGAAGATTATCAAAAATCGCCATAATTTATTTCCTCCTAATTATGTTGTTTTTGTCTCTAAGTTAATTAAAATCTGTTCAAGTTTTTTCTCCTCGAATTTTCTTAGTTTTTCCGTTCTTACGAAATAGTTTAGAGGACGACCATACCACTTGTTTCCTTCGTCAACAGCAGTTTCGTCTTCTCCTCTACCCCAATATAAGACTCTGGAGATACCTTGTAGTCTAAACCACCAAGTGTAATCTTCCATAAAATCTTCAAACCAGCAGGCTCTTTCATTTGCCTGCTTATTCGTTCTTGCCCAACAAGTGAATCGAACTATATTGTCATACCAATAGCCATTGATTGCGAATCTATAATCAGGATTAGCCGGATCAAGAGATTCTTCTCGAATTATTGGTCTCATATTTTTTATAGCTCCCTCAAATGGAGCGCCTTGACTAAAAGCCCCCGGCTCTCTTCTCATTAATCTAAATGAAATAACCTCTGTATCGTCTTTTGGTTGAGGATCCTCCTCTGTGAAATTAACATAATTTCTAATATTAACTCCCGCTCTAGACTGATAATCAATTAAAGCTCTATTCACTAAGTCATAAAACTCCTGTAAGTTCTTAGAGTAACCAGGGGTTGTGTCTTTAGATGGCTTAAAATTAGACTCCATAGTCATGTCATAAACTATCTTTACTGTTATCCCCATCTGTCCTTCTTCCAGTTCTTCAGGAAGAAAGTCTTCTAAAATACTTGGATCACTCATTAGTAAACACCATTCAGAAACTTATATGCCTTTTCATAGCAATCTAATTTCCAGTAATCTAATTTCCCACCATCAGATCTGAAATCGATAGCTTCTTTAATTTTAAACCGCTTCTTTCTTTTTAACGGTTGTTCGACTTTGCCTTCTGTATCTAATACAAGTTGTATGATTCGATCGTCTGTTGTGATGCCCACTGAGGATTTGCAATAGAAAACAGTAATAGGAGCTTTATAGATAAGCTCATTTCTCTCATTAACTTTGTAGATTTTGATATAGGTTTCATCCCACAGGTTTCCTTCTCCATGACATACTGGACAAAATGTATCTATATCTGGCTCATCAGTAACCGAATCTACACATGGACATTTTTGTAAAGTCCCGCTAGCTGTTCTTCTCATTTTTCTAAATAAAGCAGACTGAGCCTTCGCTATCTCTGGATAGCCACCATCAAGTGTCTTTTCCATTTCCCTTCTCATGTCTGGCTCTGTAGAGCCACTGAGAGGATAGAGAGGGCGATTACTCATTACCACCACCTCTTCTTATATGTTCTAAGACTTCTTCTTCCTGAGATTGTTTTTCCAGAAGAATTACCAACAGGCATCTTGTTTGTGCTGGATGTCGGCTCCCACATTCTATCAAAGGATGGCCTGTCTGAATCGAGAGAACCCTTAACAACGCCCTTGGGGCTTCTGATTTCTCTAGCTCCACCACCGCTCATCAGCTGATCACCCCACTTCCTCATCATTTCCTGTAAGTGCTCTAAGGTATCTTTGTGTGAAGCGGTATCATAAGTGACAGATAAATCTCCCAGTGCTTTGGATTTTAAAAGATTTCCACCAATATTACTTACCAATTTAAAAGAAGACGCTGCTGTCACATACTCTCTTCTTGCATGCTTAAATAAATCTGAATTTATTTCTGTAGAGGCGAAGCTCAAACTGTCAGCTTCAAGGCTAGCCTCCAGTATAGACAGGGCGCTTGTTAAGTCCTTGACCCCCGTAATTAAACTACCCACCTCTAAGTTAACTTTTGTTAAATTACTGTAGGATGGGGTTACGTTAGTTAGAAACTCTATCTCTAGCTCTTCTGTGAAAACATCGCCTGCTGTTGAAGCAATGCCTGGAAGCAGCTTGATAGAAACAAGGTTATTATCAAACAGTTGTGGCCCTTCAAAGGCAACTAGCTCTGAAGCTCCAGCCACAAGGGTGAAGGTCATGGTAGCAGTTAAGCCAGCCTGACAAGTCAGATCTCCTGTCCATTTTTCAGACCACTCCCCTACAGGAGTGCATGGGGTCGTGTACTGATGTTCGTAGACACCCTCCCCTAGATAGGTAGGAGTAAATCCATTGGAATCGATTGATAAAGTATTGTCAGAGGTATCAACCCCTGGTTGAAAAATAAAAAGAGAAACATTTTGTGCTTCTGTTGGTTTTCCTAGATCGTCTTTAAACTGTATTCTTAGTTTGACAATATCACCTGCAGTAACAGATTTGGTCACTGTAAACCTCCAATAAGGGTATTCATAATCCTTTCTTCATATACCTGTATTGCAGGCAATCAGATTCTAATAGTTAACGTTTTTCCATTAACTACTAACTGCTTAGCAAGCTTTCCCTTCGCTGTTCCTACTAGGTTCGGATGGTCAGATGCCAGAAAGGTTTCAACTACAACCCTTTCATTTGTAACGGTTGCGGCATCCAAATCTTTATCAAAGTTGATTGTGATCTCTGTTAGATCTGAAGCATTCTTGGTGCTAAAATCTACAGGACTAGAGGAGAGCATTTTTAATCCAGTCCCATCTGAAGTTGCTGCCACAGTACTCGGGGAGGCCCCCGAGGTTAGTATAGAAGAAGAGATAGAAGCTGGGAGCTGAGTAATAGAGCCAGAACCACTCTCGAAACTAAAGCCGACATATCCTGGCCATGATGTTCCAGTTGCATCAAGAGTTTCAATTAAATTTGCAGTATAAGTAATCATTGGAGCAAATGGACGAGTCGATTTAAAGATCAACTTTGTCCTGTAGTCATTGGATGCGGGATCCACCTCTACTGTTGCATCTGTCATACTTATCGATTTAAATTCAAATGTACCCTGTACGATACCTCTGTACCCTGGAGATTTTAAGAAATCATCCAAATCTCCTTGAGAGATATTGTCTGGATCTTTCAACTCCATTAAGCCTGGGCCAATCCACTGATCAGTATCTGGACCTTCTACAAAGAAGTCTTCCTTCAACCTTTCGGTATTCATAGCTCTATCAAATAGAATTGTAATGGAATCACTTAACGGAATTCCAACATCTCCATTAGCAGGATAATAAGATACAATAATTTCTGGCAGAGTGGTTACTGGCATTGTTTCTATTCCTTGTCAGGCAAAGTAAGTTCTACTTCTTCTTGCTCCAATTCTAACACATCTGGTAGATCATCCAAGAAAGTTTGAGCAGTTAATCCTTCTTTATCTGAATTTTCTTTAACTTTTTCAAGGTTTTTACTAACTTCGTCTAGATGACGTGATTGTAAATTAGTTAAAAATCCAACCAATCCCTTCCTATTCTTATGTGATTTTTCTAACTCCAATAGCTTTCTTTGTTCTGAGGGAGTTAGGTCTGAAGCTTCTCGCCTGACAGTGGCAATTTTTTTATTTAACAGCTTCATCAAATTAGAATCTTTTTCAACGGTTTCTATAGCCCCTGAAATCTCCTTTTCTGGAGCCAGCTTGTTCCTTAAAGGAACCAGATCCCCGGTAACAGAAAGAATACCTTTCTTAATATTATACATCATTTGAAAAGCCTCCTTCTCTGAAAGAGACTGAACATCCACACAGATAGGTCCTGGATTCTCTGGAGTCAGAGAAATAGAACCAATAAACAGCATTGAATGCCTTTCTAAATTTGCCAAACTAATTTCCATAATAATTCCTTTCTTTATATAAAAAAAGAGGGGGCATTGCGCCCCCTCTAGACAGAGCTTTGTCGCCCTTTAATCTGAGTTACTCAAATTATTTAAAGAACACTATCTGTTGGGCCAATAGCAGAAATAGTACCTGCCATATCAATCGTAGCCTGTGCAGGCAATACGATTTCATTAGCAACAACATGAACATTCTTCAGGGTAGCAATAGCCTTGCCTTCATTAAGAATACCAATACCGTATCGTTCACGAAGCTTAATTTTCCGAATATCTACACGCGGATCATCAAATTCCTCAGTGGTTACTTCCTCATCAACGATGAGGACACCAAGTTCAGCTGAATCAAACATATAGATGTCAGTAAGCTTACGTCTAGGATCATAAGGTACAAATGGGCTAACGATAATCCTAAAAGGAATATTCATATAACCAGGGAGTTGCGGTGAAGTGCTAAGCGTTTGGGGATAATCGCTTAGGGGACTAGCACTCGTAGTACCGTCAGGAACTCCTCCGGGAGTGATATTTTGTCCTGCAGACATACCGAGACCACCTTGAGAACTATTGTCCCATGGGGCTCTTTCTGCAGGATTGCCGTTCCAGCCAGCAAACCAATTCCCGCCATTGTTACCTAAGACAAACGAACGCAAGGTGGCATCCTTAACGAACATCGTCCAAGTCAATGGGTGCATCAACAAGGTATTGGGAGTGAAACCCTGAGTGATAACCTGAGCATAAGCATCAAAGATATCATCCATAGTGACAGAACCATTACCACTGCCGTCCATTCCACGGCCAGTAGTAACACCTTTAAGTGATGAGCTTGGATTGACATTATCAAAACAAGTTACACCCATGCTACGAATGAAGTTAAAAATCTTAACTTCTTTATGTCGAGCTAAAGCACGACCAGCTGCGCGGAGATGCATACCAATTACATCAAATTGAGAATAACGAATCATTTCGTCAGTGACCTTAACGGCAACACCGGACTTCCCAATACTAGCTGTAACGGTAGCTCCACCCATCTGGAGGCTACGCTCTGGATATTC
>PVBE011640565.1_pt1 | contig 77738 bp, 65 predicted proteins | sample 1631181 | NCBI WGS metagenome assembly PVBE01 (sample SAMN08397723, study PRJNA350692) | Marine metagenome, whole genome shotgun sequencing project. | isolation source: water | place: Pacific Ocean | collected 2012-04
CGATGCCCGGCGACAACCTGGAGATCAACGTTGAGATGATCCAGCCGATCGCGATGGAAGAGGGCGTCCGGTTCGCGATCCGCGAGGGTGGTCGCACGGTCGGCGCCGGCGTTGTCACCGAGATCCACGAGTAGAGTAATCGCCCGGCCGGGCGAGAGGAGTCGTGCCGCAAATGCCCAAGAGCGCGTATGATAAGTTTGTGTTCCAGTGCAAGAAATGCAAGGCCAACAACTACGTGACGGCGAAGAATCGTCAGAACGTACGCGACCGCCTGACACGCAAGAAGTACTGCCCGCCGTGTGGACGCCACACGGAGCATACCGAGTCGCGCAACAAGACCATCCAGGCGAAATAGCGTATCTACCTGGTGGTTCCAATCGTGCAGGGCCATAGCTCAATTGGCAGAGCGACGGTCTCCAAAACCGTAGGCTGGGGGTTCGAGTCCCCCTGGCCCTGCCATAATCGGAATGAGAGCGCCGTTCGCGCACGTGCGGACGGCTTCGACATGAGGCCGATGCGGCCGACAGAATGGGGACGGGCTGGATGTCACTCGCAGCGAAGATAAAAGCACCGTTTAACTCAGCCGCCCGCTTCTTGCAGGATGTGTGGTTCGAACTCAAGCGCGTCGTATGGCCGTCGCGCGAGGAAGCGCAGTCGTTCACGGCTGTCGTGCTCATCGCGATCGGTATCGTCGCCGTCTGGGTGGGCTCGCTTGATTACATCTGCACGGGGCTCGTCGGCGCGTTGAAGCTGTACGGCAACTAGAAGGCCGTAAGATCGGCGAAGAGTGGTTCTCATATGGAAAAGCGGTGGTTCGCGGTCCATACCTTGACTGGCCAGGAGTACAAGGTCAAGTCGAGCATAGAGAAGATGACCGAGTCGCGCGAGATGTTGCACTTGCTCGACCGTGTTCTCGTGCCCACTGAGGAAGAGAACCGCACGGCCCGTGGCAAGAAGCGCGTGGTCAAGAAGAAACTGTTCCCGGGCTACGTGTTGGTGCACATGGCACTGAACGACGAGACGCGGCACCTCGTGCGGCGTACGGCCGGCGTGACGAACTTCGTAGGTTCGTCTGCCAAGCCCGTTCCGCTGGCAGACTCGGAAGTGAAACACCTGCTGAGTCAGCTCGTGGGCGAGGATACTGCGAAGGCGAAAGTCCTGTGGAGCGTTGGCGAGGGCGTCCGCGTAATGGGCGGTCCATTTACGGAATTTACCGGCAAGATCACAGAGGTCTCGGGCGATCGGGAGAAGGTCAAAGTCAACATCTCGATCTTCGGTCGCGAGACGCCTGTGGAGCTTGATTTCACTCAGATAGAGAAGCTGTAGCCAGCGGTCTGACGTCGTGACTCAGCGGCAAGTGCCCGGGCCAAGCCCGGGCGTTTTCTCTCTCTAGGGCAACGGAGCGGTGTAAGATGGCGAAGAAAGTAATGACGATGGTCAAGTTGCACGTTCCCGCCGGCAAGGCCAATCCGGCCCCGCCGATCGGTCCGGCTTTGGGTCAGCACGGCGTGAACATCATGGACTTCTGCAAATCGTTCAACGCGATGACGCAGAGCCAGATGGGCGACATCATCCCGGTAGAGATCACTATCTACCAGGATCGCTCATTCACCTTCATCATGAAGACGCCGCCGGCTGCGAGCTTGCTGCTCAAGGCCGCGGGCCTGGAGAAGGGCTCGGGCGTCCCCAACGTGGAGAAGGTCGGGCGCGTGACGCGCGCTCAGCTTCAGCAGATTGCCGAGCGGAAGTTGGAAGACCTGAATGCCGATGACATCGAGATGGCGATGAACATAATTGCCGGCACGGCTCGGAGCATGGGCATCGAGGTCGATGCATAAGCAGTAGCCGTAGAATCTCGCCGGCGGCGCGAACGACGGCGTCGCCAGGCGCATACAATCCAGTCGGAGGCGTGTACAACATGGGACGCCGCAGCAAGCGTTACAAGCAGTTCGCTGAGAAGATCGACAGGGAGCATCTGTATCCTGTCACGGAAGCGGTGGGCCTGGTAAAGGAAACATCCGGCGCGAATTTCGACCCGACGGTTGAGTGCGCCATCCGCCTTGGCGTTGATCCCTCTAAGGGCGACCAGTCCGTGCGTGGTACGCTGAGCTTGCCACACGGCACCGGCAAAACGCCGCGGGTTGTTGTCTTTGCGAAGGGCGAGGCCGTCGAGGCCGCTGAGGCCGCCGGCGCCGACCGCGTCGGCGCGGAAGACCTCGTGGCTGAGATTGATGGCGGCTGGGACGAGTTCGACATCCTCGTCGCCATGGCTGAGATGATGCGCAATGTCGGGCGGCTCGGCAAGAAGCTCGGGCCCCGCATGCCCAACAAGAAGGCGGGGACGCTGGCCTCATCGGCCGACGAACTCGGCGGCATCATCAAGGAACTGAAGGCTGGTCGCGTTGAGTTCAAACAGGACCGCGCGGCGATCCTGCACGTTGCGGTGGGCAAGGCGTCGTTCGGGGCGGATCAACTCTTGGAGAACCTCGACCATCTCGTAGGCGCCGTGGTCCGCGCTCGTCCGGCGAGCGCCAAGGGTCGCTACATCACCGCCATCGCCATCTCATCCTCGCAGGGCCCAGGCGTCAAGCTTGACCTGCAGGACGCGCTCGGCCGAGCCAGCCAGTCGGAGGGGCCTGGATAGCGTGCGTCGCATCACAACTGAATTCGGCTTAAGACAGCGGGGGCTCCGAGCGGAGCTGAAAAGTCAATGGCCTACCCGCCGAGGCTGGCAACCGTGACCCGTATCAGGGTCAACTGATCACGTTCATCAGCGGGAGCCCAGTCTCTGGGCTCCCGTTTTGCATGTGTGTGCAGCAGTGACAAACGCGCGAATGCCATGGAGGGCGAGGGAGGTGAGTTAGTGCCCACTCCAAAGAAAGAAGCAGCAGTTGCAGCGGTAAAAGAGAAGCTGGAAGCATCGACCGGCCTCGTTGTCATCAACCAGACGGGGCTTACGGTCCCCATGGCGACGCAGCTACGCAGCGACCTGCGCAAGGCGGACGCCCGCCTGACGGTCGTCAAGAATCGCCTGACGAAGCTGGCTCTAGCCGGTACGGACGCCGAGGGACTCAATGAGATCCTGACGGGACCGAAGGCTCTCCTGTTCTGCAGTGGCGACGTGCCGCCCGCGGTGAAGGTCCTAGCGGATTTCGCCAAGGAGAACGAAGGGTTGTTGACGCTCCAGGGGAGTTTCCTCGAGGGGAATGTCTACGACCAGAAACAGACCGAGGCTCTGGCGGACATCCCGTCGAAGCCGGAGTTGCTGAGCATGGCCGTCGGCGCCCTGAATTCGCCGATCACCGGGCTGGTGTTCACCTTGCGTGGGATCATCTCGGATTTCGTTTACACGGTGCAAGCCGTGGCCGACAAGCAGGAAGACGCAGCATAATCCCGCGGCGCCACGGAGCGTCCGCGTAGAGGAATACTGAAGAGGAGCGCAACGCAATGACGAAGGAAGAGATGATTGACGCTATCAAGGGCATGACCGTTCTCGAGCTGAAAGAGCTCGTCGACGCCTTGCAGGAAGAGTTTGGCGTATCCGCGGCGATGCCGGTGATGGCCGGCGCGGCCGCCGGGCCCGGTGGTGGCGAGGCGGAGGAAGAGGCCAGCGAGTTCAACGTGGTCATCATATCGCCCGGAGACAAGAAGATCCAGGTCATCAAGAGCGTCCGCGAGATCGTCAGTGGCTTGGGCCTGAAGGAAGCCAAGGCGCTCGTGGAGTCGGCCCCCGAGGCCGTCGTCGAGGAGAGCGTCACCAAGGAGCGTGCCGACGAAGTCAAGGCGAAGCTCGAGGAAGCCGGCGCGACGATCGACGTCAAGCCCGCGTAAGACGCAACCATACAGCGATCTGCCCAAGTGCCCGCGCCTATCTCAGGCGCGGGCACTACTGTTTGGTCCGGGGGATCTACACCCACTCGCCCAGTCGCCGGACGAGGTCAGTGGCGGCGGAGGCATAGTGGTCGGTCTTGAAGGCGCGGACGTGGAGTAGGAGCGTGTTGAGCCAGTAGAACATGCGGCGGAGTTCGTAGCCCTCCGTGATTTGGTGGTGAGCCGAGTACGCCTCGAAGAAATGGGGCGTGACGGTGTGCCAGATCTCGAGGTAGGCGAGTTCGTACTCGGGATCGGCGAAGATGCCCCCGGGATCCAAGAACCCGCTGATCCCCATCTCCCCCAAGCCGCCCCCGATCATAATGTTGGTGGCCCAGATATCCCCGTGGACGAGCGAGGGTTTCACGTCTCGCTTGAGTTGATCGGGGATCGATTCCACGATGCGCTCGCAGGCCGCGCGGTCACCATCGCGCATGAGTCCGGTCGCCCAAGCGTCGCGCATCTCGGACGCGATCTGGCGCTGGAAGTGCTCCGGCCATGTGTCGGAGGCCTCGCCCACGAGCGGCCCGAAGCCGGCTTCTCGCGTGTGAGCGTGAAGCAATCCCACGTGCTGGCCCATCTCCACCTGGATGCGATCCATGTTAATCTCGGTCATGCGCGCCTGCGCATCGCCGAGGTGATTGCCCTCGATTCGCTCCATGATGAGCCAGGAATAGGGGACCGGCTCGCCCGAGAGGTCGCAGTCGAAGGGCTCGGGAACAGGAAACGCCGTGCGTCCGCCGAAGTAGCTGAGGACGTCGTATTCGGTTCGGATGCTCCGCTCGTCGGGCCGGTGAGCCACTTTCAGGACAACGGGAGACTCGTCTCCCTCGAACTCACACTCGATGACGGTATGCACGCACCCGCCGGTGAGGCGCTGGAGCGAGTGGACGGCGCGATCCTCGTCGAGCCACTGAGCGATAATGCGCTCGGCCTCGGCGGGCTTGAGATCGACGATTGGATTCAGCGGGGTGTCTGCCATTGGGTGGACTCCGCGGCGGAGATTCGGCGGCACAGGACAAGACACCTTGCGGTGCATCGCACATGGCCAGTGAAGCGTCAAAACGAGGCGACCGTTCGCCGCGAGTAGGTCTTCTGGACCGGCTCGAGGACCGGCTGCCGATTGGGCTCGCGCCGGCGGCGATGCTCGCCCTGCTCGTGCTTTCGGCTCCCTTCGTGTTGCGTCCCAGGAGCCGGAAGGGCGACGTCATACGCGTCTGGACCTTCGCGCAAACGCACTTTGATGAGTACGAGGCGCGGGTGGGCCTCTTCGAGGAACGGCACCCGGGCGTGGCAGTCGATCTGCAACTCCTGCCGGGGAACGTGATGTTCGATAAGATGATCTCTAGCTTCCTGTCCGGCGTCGGCGCGCCGGACTTGGCTGAGGTTGAGATAAGCTCCGTAGGCCGGTTCTTCCTCGGCCGGAAGTCCGACTGTGGCTGGGTCGATCTGAAGCCTCGGCTGGAGGCGGAAGGCTACCTCGATCAGGTGGTGCAGGCGCGGTTTGTGCCGTGGTCGAATCGCGGGTCGATCTACGGCGTGCCTCATGACATCCACCCCGTCGTGCTGCTATATCGCGAAGACCTCTTGAGCGCGCAGGGGATCGACCTTCCGAGCGAGGTCGAGACGTGGGATGACTTCATCCGGCTGTTCGCGGATCGGCGGCTGACCGACACCGACGGCGATGGCGAGGTCGACCGGCACGCGTTGATGATGATACGCGACGGCGCGGGGCACTTGCGGTTGCTGCTGAACCAGCGAGGCACGGATTTCTTCGACGCCGAAGGCAACGTGTTGATGGATAGCGAGGAGTGCCTCGACACTCTGACATTCATGCGCTCTCTGTTCTACGACTATGATTTCATCTTCCAGCAACCTCAGTTCGGGCCGGACCTGTACGGGCCGATGAAAGAGGACCGGCTCTACGCGGTCATGGCGCCGGATTGGTTCATCGGACTGGTCCGCAAGTTCGCGGAGGGGCTTGCCGGCAAGTGGAAAGCGATGCCGCTGCCGGCATTTGAGCCGGGCGGGCGGCGGACCTCGACGTGGGGCGGCACGATGATGGGGATGACGAAGCAGTGCGAGGACAAGGACCTCGCCTAGGAGCTCTTGGAGTTCCTGTACTTCGATCCCGACGCCGCGGCGAATCGGTTTGAGTTGACGCGGATTCTCCCGCCGCTGATTCCAGCATGGGAAGCCCCGATCTTCAGCGAGCCCGATGATTACGTCGCCGGGCGGCCGCTGGGTGAGGTCTTGATTGAGCTGGCGCCCCAAGTGCCGGACGTGCAGCAGAACCAGTACACCTCCGAGGCGCTCGAGGAGATGAATAAGGCGGCATATGATGTGCTGAACAACGAGGACTACACGCGCGAGCAGACGGCGGAGCGACTGACTCAGGCGGCCGACAAGGTGCGCGCGCGGGTCGCGAAGGACCGATTCACAGACGGGTAAGAGGGCAAGCAGCGTGGCAGCCAATCCGGTCATCGGCGGAGACATCACGAAACGCAAGGCGACGCCATATATCTTCGTGGCGCCGTTCTTCGTGCTGTTTCTGACGTTCGTCGCGTGGCCGCTCTGTCACTCGATCTGGCTGAGCATGCACGACACGATCGGGCTTGAGAGCCGCGTGTTCGTGGGCGGGCAGAACTTCGTCGACCTCGCGCAAGACGCGAGCTTCTGGCAGTCCTGCAAGAACACGTTGGTGTTCACGCTGTCGAGCCTGTTCATCCAGCTCCCGCTGAGCTTGATCCTGGCGCTGGTGCTGAACTCGAAGCGCCTGCGCGGGACGCTCTTCTTCCGCTTCGCGTTCTTCAGTCCCGTCCTCGTTGCCGGCGTGTTCATCGCGATCATCTTCGGGCTGATCTTCAACCACGAGTACGGCCTGCTGAACCACCTGATCCGAATGCGCTGGGTCATGGCTCCGCTCGAGTTTCTTGGCGTTCCGGCATTGCTCGAGAGCTTCGGCGTGTCGATCTCGAGCATGGACTGGCTGCGTGACGAGAAGCTCGTGCTATCGGCGATTGTCATCACCGGCGTCTGGCGCTGGACGGGCTTCAACATGATCTACTTCCTGGCCGGCCTGCAGAGCGTGCGCCAGGAACTGTACGAGGCGGCGTCGATCGACGGAGCGGGCTGGTGGCATTCGTTCGTACACGTGACCGTGCCGGGCCTGCGGCCGATCATCGTGTTCGTCGTGGTGATGACGACGATCGGCTCCGTGCAACTCTTCGATTTGCCCTACATCCTGCTCGGCGGCGGCGGCCCGAATGATGCGGGGCTGACGGTGGTGATGTACCTCTACCGGACGGGCTTTCAGTACATGCGGCTGGGCTATGCGGCGACGATTGGCTGGGCGCTGTTTGCGCTGGTGTTTGTCCTCGCGCTGATCCAGATGAAGTCGCTGTCAAGGACGGAAGAATGAGAGAACGTATCCGCAAAGCGGGCGTCATTGGGATGATCATCGGGTATGTGGTGTTGTCGGCCGCGACCATCGCGGTCTTGATCCCGCTCGTGTGGATGGTGGCCTCATCGTTCAAGACCGGCGACGAGATCTTCAGCCCGCCGGCGTCGGCGGCGCTCGCCCGCGAACGCGATCCTGAGAGCGAAGGCGCCCTCGAGCGGCTGGGCAACGACGTCAAGTTCCCGTTCTTGCTGCTGCGCGATCTGATCGTGCCCGAGAGCCCGACGTTCGAGAACTATCGTCGGCTGTTCACCGATCTCCCATTCGGGCAGTTCTTCCTGAACTCGCTGTTCATCTCGACGGCGTCGACGCTGCTGACGTTGTTCTTCTGCTCGCTTGGCGGATATGCGCATGCGAAGTTCGCGTTCAAGGGTAAGGGGCCGCTGTTCGCGATCGTGCTCGGCAGCATGATGATCCCGTTCCACCTGCTGCTGGTGCCCCTGTTCTCGCTGATGAACTCGCTCAACTGGTTCGATACATTCCGCGCGATCATCGTGCCGTTCAGCGCGAGCGCGTTTGGTATCTTCCTCTTGCGCCAGTACACCCGCAGCGTGCCGGATCAGCTCATCGACGCGGCGCGGATCGACGGCTGCAGCGAGTTTGGGATCTACTGGCGGATCATCCTGCCGCTGGTCAAGCCGGCGCTCGGGACGCTCACGATCTTCACCTTCATGGCCTCGTGGAACAACTTCCTCTGGCCGCTCATCGTCCTCCACTCGGATGAGAAGTACACGCTGCCCTTGGGCCTCGCAAACCTCGTCGGCGTCTACAGCCAGGAGTACGGGATGCTGATGGCCGGGACGCTGCTGTCGACGCTCCCGATCATCGTGCTCTTCCTGGCGATGCAGCGCGCGTTCGTAAGCGGGATTACGCTGGGGGCGGTGAAGGAGTAGGCCTAGAGCAGGCAGTTGCAGCGAGACTCGGCAGGATCTAGCCCCACCGATTCCCACACCTCAGGCGTCTCAAGGCAGAGGCTGATCGGCACGTCCGCGTCAAGCGCGCGGATGCAGTCGATCATGTGCGAGTAGAGGGCCTGGCGGACGTCGGGCCGGTATCGGTATCGATCGCGAGGGAAGGCCGGTGGCTGGAGGTTGTCGATGATAGGCGAGAGGCCCGACGTGGCGTGGCGCTTCATCGAGTTGAGCGCCGAACGGTACATGCAGATTCCGCCGAGAGTGATGCGGCTTGGACGGACCGCGCCGAGCATCGTCCGCACGGCGTCGGCGTAAGCCCGGCGCCAGTTGGCGATTGGGATCATCGGCATGAACACGAAGCGGACCTCGTAGCCGGCGTCGGCGGCGCCGCGCGCGGCGGCGAGGCGGCCATCGAGGCTCGGTGCGCCGGTCTCGTAGCGCTCAATCACGGGCTCCGCGTTCAGCGTCCACGACAGCATCGTGTGGCCTCGGTGGTTCAGCTGGAGAAAGCCCTCGATGTCGTCGGACTTGGTTAGGAAGAGCAGGCGGATGTTTGGGTGCTCGGCAGCGAAGGGCACGAGGTGCTGACCGTGCTCGGCGATTGCGTCGAGAGCGATGAAGTCCTGGAGTTTCGAGCCGTAGAACATAACGGGCCCATCGGACGCCTCGGCAACGCGCGTGATCGCCGACATGACGTCGTCGAGGTTGGTGTAGATCTTCATCGAGGGGCACTTCAGGTTGCCCCGATTCCCCGCGAGGTAGCAGAAGCTGCAGTCATACGGGCAATTCCCAACCGCGTTGAAGTGCCAGTATGGGAAGCAGACGATTCCGTCCCCCATGCTCGGCTCGGCGTTGCGGTCGAGGACGCGACCGATACTACCGATGACGAGGGTATGCTTGCCCAGCGAACGGCGGGAAACGGCGGTCGGAGCTGGCGCAAGTTCGACGCGGGACGGGGGAACGTCGGCCTGGTGATCGACGTGGGCGTGCGGGAACTGCGCCACGATGCGGAGGACGGCGTCCGGATCGGCGCCCCGGGCGACGATGATTCGTTGGATCTGCTCATGCTGGCTCATCGGATCACGCGCGTCAGTCTTGCGCGCCGGGCGGTAGAATCCTGCCCAGCGACTCAACCGAAGAGGCCACAGCCGACTCGTCACCGAATCTGTCTCTGACACCGACCGCAACGGAGGCACCGACCGATGGCCGATCTGCCCGATGAGCTGAAGCAACCGTACGTGGGTGGCGACGTTGAGCCCGTGGCGCTCGAGATACCGGAGACGGACATCTCGTGGGTGCGCCAGCGGGCGCACGTCCGCGCGACGTTGGAGGATCTGATGGGCGACATCCCCGCGCGGCCGGATCCCGTGCGCGCAGAAGTGGTTGCGAGCGAGCCGCGCGATGGCTACACGCTCGAGCGGGTCCTGATTGACAACGGCGCGGGCGTGAACATGCCGGGGTACGTGCTGATTCCGGATGGCCGGACCCAGCCGGGGCCGGCGATCGTGTTCAATCACTACCATGGCGGCCAATACGATCTCGGCAAGGACGAGTTGTTCATGGATGACTGGCCTGTCGACGGGACGACGCTGGCGGATGAGCTGATCAGGCAGGGATATGTGGTGCTGGCGATCGATTCGTACGCATTTGGCGAGCGGCGCTGCCACGGTCCGGCCGGGACGGCTGAGGAAGGCACGCCAACCGAATGGTCGCTGTACAAGCTCTTCGCGTGGCAGGGGAAGAACATGTGGGGGATGATGGTCCGCGACGATCGCATCGCGCTCGACTACCTCGTAACGCGATCCGAGGTGGATCCGGAGCGCATCGGCGCGATGGGAATGAGCATGGGGAGCACGCGCACGTGGTGGCTGGCGGCGATGGATGAGCGGGTGAAGGCGTCGGCCTGCATCGCGTGCCTAACGCACTACCAGACGCTGATCGCGAACGGGAAGGTCGGCGCGCATGGGATCTACTACTATGTCCCGGGGATGCTGCGGCACTTCGATAGCGAGGCGGTGCTCGCGCTCATCGCGCCGAGAGCGCTGATCACGCTGACGGGCGCGGATGACGGCGGCTCGCCGGCGGAGGGTGTGCGGATTCTCAACGAGGCATGCGAACAGGTCTACGCTCTGTACGGCAAGAGCGACCACTTCCGCGGGTTGCTCTACGAGGGCGTCGGTCACACGTACACGCCGGAGATTTGGCGGGAGGTGTCGGAGTGGTTCGAGCGATGGCTGTGATATCGGCGCTGCTGCTGGCAGTGGGGTGCGTGGCGCAGGACGCGCCGCCCATGCGCTGGAACGTGCGCGACTTTGGCGCGGTCGGCGACGGCGCGACGGACGACACGGCGGTGTTCCAGTCTACGCTCGACGCGGCGGGCGATGCGGGCGGGGGAATCGTGTTCGCGCCGAGGGGCGATTACCTGATCGAGACGCATCTCGTGATCCGCGACTTCGTGACGCTCGAGGGCGTGTTCACCGCGCCGACGGCGTGGAGTCAGAACCACGGCACGACGCTGCTGGCCGTCGAGGGTGAGGGCACCGAAGAGGGCGAGCCGTTCATCATGCTCGGCACGAACGGTACGCTGAAGGGCATCACCGTCTACTACCCCAACCAGGACGACCCCGAGAACATCCGCGCGTACCCGTGGTGCGTGGCGGGGTCGGGGCGCGACAACCCAACGATCATCGACTGCCTGCTCGTGAACCCGTATAACGCCGTGGACTTCGGCACGCGAAACTCAGGCCGTCACTACATCCGCAACCTCTACGGACAGCCGCTGCGCCGCGGGATCTTCGTCGACAAGTGCTACGATGTCGGGCGGATCGAGAACGTGCACTTCTGGCCCTTCTGGGGTCAGTGGGGCAATGAACCGCTGCGCGAATGGCTGACGACCGAGGCGGAGGCGTTCATCTTCGGCCGGACCGACTGGCAGTACGTGCTGAACTGTTTCGTGTTCGGCTACCACATCGGGTACCGCTTCATCGATGCCGGCTCGGGCTCGTGCAATGGCAACTTCCTGGGCATCGGCTCGGACGCCTCGGGGACAGCGGTGCAGATCGACTCGTGCTCGCCGATCGGCCTGCTCATCACTAACGGCGAGTTCGTGGCGATGATGGGTGAGGACCCCGTGTCGGTGCGCGTGGGCGAGAGCTGCGCGGGTGATGTCAGCTTCGTCAATTCCGCGTTTTGGGGGCCGAGCGAGCAGATTCTCAACGCGAGCGGCAGCGGCACGGTGACGTTCCAGGCCTGCAACTTCCGCGACTGGGATCGGGGCGGCTCCGGCAAATACGCGTTGGAGGCGACGAACGGGCAGCTCGTGGTGCAAGCCTGCAACTTCAGCAAGCCCGCGCCTCACGTGCGGATCGGCCCCAACGTGCTGTCGGGCGTGGTCGTCGCGAATCGATTCGCGGGCGAGGCGATCATTGCCAACGAATCCGAGGGATCGGTGCAGATAGGCTTGAACGCCGAGACGGTGGTGGAGGAGGGGTCGGTGACGCTGGGCGGGACGAACGAGGGCCGATTCGTCACGCAGTACGAGGTGGAGGAGGCGAAGACCGAAGCCGGCGAAGCGAACGGGCGACAGTGCCGCGTTCAGCAGACGATGTACATGATGTTCCTCGTGGCCTCCGAACTTGCCGGCAGCGGTCGGCCACCGACGGTGAGCGTTGAGGTGACGTATCTCGACGAGGGCGAGGGCGTGTTCTTCCTCCAGTACGACTCCCTCGACGAGACGGTTCTCGTCGTCCCGCAATGGCCGGGCGCGTTCAAGTCGAGCGAGCAAATTGAGCTGACAGGAACCGGAGAGTGGCTGACCGCGCTGTTTGAGATAGACGACGCGTTATTCGCCGGTCGATGCAACGGCGCGGACTTCCGAATTACGAGCCCCACGAGCAGGCTGTCCATCGCGGAAGTTAAGGTGTCCCGCCGCTAGCCTCGCAGGTGGTGAACTGCATGAGTGAAGTCCTGATCGTAGACGACGACCCCAGCGTGCGCGAGGTGCTGACGCTCTACCTCGAACAGGCTGGTCTCGAGGTGCGCCAGGCCGAGGACGGTCCTGCCGGCGTGGCGGCGATGACGGGCAACCCGGCGGATCTCGTGTTGCTGGACATCATGATGCCTGGGATGGACGGGTACGAGGTCTACCGCGCGCTTCGCAAGCGGCTCGATGTGCCTGTCATCTTCCTCACGGCTCGCGACGAGGACGTGGATCGCATTCTCGGTCTTGAGCTGGGCGCGGATGATTACATCACGAAGCCCTTTAACCCGCGCGAGGTGGTGGCGAGGGTGAAGGCTGTGTTGCGGCGGGTCAGCCCCGCCGCGAGGTCGCGCGCGCCGATGCAATACGAGAAGCTGACGCTGAATCCCGAGACGCGCGAGTGCATTGTCTCCGGCGTTCAGGCGGAGCTGACGGCGCGTGAGTTCGATATCCTCTGGCTGATGGCATCCCGCCCGCGGGTGGTCTTTGAGCGCCCCCGGATCATGGAACAGGTGTGGGGCACGGCCGATGACTACGCGGACTATCGCACGATCGACACGCACGTGAAGCGCATCCGCAAGAAGCTCGCCGAGGGAGGGACGGACTGTACCATCGAGACGGTGTGGGGAGTGGGGTACAAGTTCGTTCCCACCACGCCGAGTGAGGAATAGGGGTATGTCTCGCTCCATCTTCTGGCGCCTCGTCGTCAGTCAAGTGCTCATCGCCATCCTCGCCGTCGCAGCGGCGGGGATGCTTTCATATAGGCTGTTTCGGGATCACTACATCACGGCCGAGGAGCGCGAACTCAAACGCGTGGGACGGGCCGTCGCCGAGCTTGCCTCGCCGCTGCTTGCGGAGGAAGGGCTCGGGCGGGATGTCTCGACCGTTGCCCGAACCGCCGGCGCGCTAGTTGATGGCCGCGTGTGTATCTTCGGCAGCCAGGAACACGCGTTGCTCGCCGCGAGCGGCGATGGCGAGGGCGACGAGCTAAGCGACGCGGCGCTTCGGAGCGTCCTGTCGGGCGAGGTGCATTTTGAGCGGACATCGGCGAAGTGCGAGCCGAGGCAGCTCTTCAAGGTGACCGTGCCCATCAATAGCGCGGGGGGTCCGATGGGGTCGGTGATGGTCCGCGCGCCGGTTGAGGGGACGGAGTCAATCTTGCGCAACGTCCGGCGGCTGTCGCTGGGAACCGCGCTGTGGGTAGGTATCGGCGCGCTGCTGCTGAGCTTGTTGCTCGCCCGGACGATCACGTCGCCACTCCGCAGGATCACCGATGCTAGCGCGCGGATCGGCGAGGGGAACCTCGACACGCGCGTCGATCCGCTGCCGAGTGGCGAGATCGGCGAGTTGGCGACCACGATCAACGAGATGGCCGAGCGGCTGGAGCGAATGGAGGAGATGCGCCGGAGTTTCGTCGCGAACGCATCGCATCAGCTTCGCACGCCGCTGACCGGCGCGCGGGGCTTTGTCGAGGCGCTGGCTGATGGCACTGCGTCCACACCCGAAGCGCGCCAACGTTGCGCGACGGTCGCGCTCGCCGAGATGGGGCGCATGCAGGTCCTGATTGAAAAGCTGATGGACCTGTCGCGGTACGACGCGGGGGCCGTGACGCTGGAGCCGGAGCTGGCGCCGGTCGATGGACTGGTCCAGGGCGCGCTGACGGCATTCGAAACCCGTGCCGCGGAGATGGGAGTCTCGCTCGTGACGGATGTGGAGCCGGGGCTTCCCGCCGTTGCTGTTGACGGGGCGCGCGTGGTTGAGGCGCTGGGAAACCTGATCGACAACGCCCTTCGGGTCACGCCATCAGGCGGCGCCGTAACCGTGGGGGTTGCGCGGGCAGGCGATGCCGCGCGCCTTTCGGTGGCTGATGAGGGCCCCGGCGTGTCGGCGGAAGACCGAGACGCCGTGTGGGATCGGTTCTTCAGCAGGCGACGCGTCGGCGAAGCCGGGGGCGGGATGGGCCTCGGTCTGGCGATCGTCAGCGAGATCGCTCACGCCCATGGCGGCGAAGTCTTCCTGGAGGACGCGCCCGAGGGCGGCGCGGTCTTTGGGCTGACGCTGCCGATCTCGGGTCCGAGCTAGTCGACGATGATGTTTCGCAGCGCTTGTTTCAGGCGACCGGCCGGCAGCTCCTCATCATAGACCAGATAGTGGGGGGCCTCGCCGAGCGTTACCGCGTCCCTGACGCGGTTGCCGACGATGTCGAGAAGCTGTCCCGCAGCTGTGGGCGAGACTCTCGTCTGTGCCGATGCGTATGTCCAGAGCGCGACGACGGTCTTGCCGCGCGAGTGGAATGCGTAGGCATAGGGCTCCTCGCTCAGCCGCCCGAGCGAGACGGTGTCCGGTCCCAGCAGCCAGGTGAGCTGCGATTGGGCGGCGCTCATCTTGCGTGGCGCGCCCTCCCACTCGAAGAAGATCCCCGCCATCCCCTCATTGTTGACCGCGCCGGGCGTGCCCGAGTGGTAGATGATCTTCCGCGCGCCATGCCCGATCAGGATGATGCAGAATCGCATGTTGTACGCGGCGGCCTCCAGTTCAGAGTCCATCACCGTCATCCAGCTCGACTGATACGGCTCTGTCGGCGGATCATCATCCGCGTAATACGCGCCCTCGGTGAACCAGATCGGTCGGCGCTTTCCGGCCGCTGCCATGCGCGCGTTGAGCTTCTCAAGCGGCTCGATGAATGACTCGGGAGCCTGGAGGCCGGGGTAGGCGTGGAGGTTGATGGCGTCGACCCATTTCAGCCCGCCGGCCCTGATGAACTCTTCAGTGAGACTGCCTGGATGGCCGGCGATCCCGCCGATGACGAGCGCTTCCGGGTCGGCGCCCTTTACTGATTCATACGCCGCCTGTAGGAGCGTCACGTAATCCTCAACGGTATAGCCCTCCGCGGCCGGCAGCGCGTAGCTCGTGTAGATCGGCTCGTTCAGGATCTCCCAGACCTTGAGCTGGTCGCGATAACGCAGCACGGTCGTGCGGACGTAGTTGCGGAAGTCGTCCATGTCCGCCGGCATGTGAGTGGCGCGCTCGCGGATGCCGGGGTAGGTGCTGCCGTCCTCTGGCTCGGGCCCGGTCGACGCCCAGTCGCTCGAGGGGAATGGCAGCAGCGGGAGGATGTTTATCCCCAGGTCGAGGACGCGGCTAATTTGGTGATCGGGCTCGGTGAAATCGAATTTGCCCTGCTCGGGCTCGACGTGCGGCCACTTCAGCGACCAGTCGCGGAACCACGTCAGGCCGATGTCCTTGCTGAGCCGATTGAGCCGCTCCCATGGGTACGCGTGGTTCATCCCGAACAGACCGTCCTCGTCGCGACATGCATCGATTACGGCGAAACGCTCGGGCCGGGCCGGAACCAGAGCGCCACCTTCGGCCGATAGCGCCATGCGGAAGAAACCCTTACCGTCGATCCGCGGACGGAGGGCCTTGCGTACTGATGAATCCGCCGGGATGTCCGCGTCGACAGTTAACTCAGCGGCTGGCTGGTCGAAGACGTCCGTGATCTCCGCGGCGACCTGGACCGACTGGCGGGTCGGCGTGGCGTTGTATGCCGTGATCGTCGCTTTCACATCGCCGGGCGCGGAGAACAGGTGGCCTGGCGCCGCCCACTCAACGCCGATCTCCACCGGCGCGCGCGGCTCGTACTCCGTTGCCGTCGCGCTCTGCTCAAGCTGCACCGCATCGACCCAGAGCGTCGCGCTGTCGAGTGTCGACTCGGCGAGATCCGGGCCGATTGTAATGTAGAGTTGCGTGCTCTGGGCCGTGAAGGTGAGGCTGACGCGTTCCCAGTCAGATTCTGCCGCGACCTCGCGCGCCGGTTGACCGGCGAAGGCGTGGTAGATCTTCATCACGCATGGCACACCGGCTGGCGCGGACCTGATGCTCGCCGAAAGGGTGTATTCCTTGCCCGGCTCGACGCTGATCCATCCGCGGTTGGCGAGCAGCGGCTTCAGGACCGGCGCGCGGGACATCTCGAAGTAGTCAAAGTAGTAGACGGGCACCGTGTCGCGGTCGATTGGGATCATCATGCTCGAGCTGTGGGCCGCGGCTGCGTTGCGGTCGATCTCGCCGTGGAGGAACGTCATGTTCCCGCCCCACCCGGGCGTGTCCGTGATGCTGCCCCAGCCGCTGGTCCCGCATTCAAAGCTCGAGTTCGGGATGAGGTTCTTCGAGCCGAGGTCTGGAATCACTTCGCCATAGCGGCGCGCCGGGGCCGCGCTCTTGACCAGGCGCATGTCGTCCAGCCAGATCGTCCCCGTGCTACCGAACCAGATCTGCAGCCGGAGATTGTCTGAGATCGTCTCCGTTGCTCGGAACGTGGTGCGGACCTCGCGCCACTCGGGCGAGATCCTGAACGCATCATTGCAGCCTAGATTGCCCCATGGACCCATCTTTTGCATGGCGACTTGCGCGGATGCGCCGAGGATGCGCTCGCCCTTTGCCTGGAACGTCAGCTCGTACCACTCGCCCGCCTCCAGCGCGAAGCCGTTGACCTGAGAGAGCATTACGTGGCTGGACGCTGACGTGTAGTCGAAGCCCGTGCAGTCGAGTTTCTGGCTGTAGTTGCCTTCGACTCCCTCCTCGCGCGACCAGGTGACCTTGACGCTGTCATTCCCCGAGAACGTCCAGTCGTCGGCCATGCCGTCCCCGTCGGTGTCGACCTCAAAGCCCGCGTTTGGGAGGAGGTTCCGTTCGCCGTCTTGGGCTGGCGCGAACGTGGGCACGAGTAGCAATAACGCGCACGTGAGCATGGCGTGTGGCTCCCGGGTTGGATTGTGGATCATGGTAGCGGCGACGCGTCCGTTCCGATGAACACGCCGTTGCCGCCGGTACCGACCATCACCGACGCGGCGCCATCTGCATCGGGTCTCACGGCAAGCGAGCTGACGTTCATGTGAGAGCGCCCGACGTTCTCGGTCTGCCACGTTGCTCCGCCGTCCTCGCTCTTCAGCACCCCGGCGGCGATGGCGTCGTCGTGGTACGGGTGATCGGTCGTGCCGAGGTAGAGTACGTTCGAGTCCATCGGGCTCACCGCGACGCACTCTGTGAAGTGGTATTCGAGCAGGTGGCTCCACGTGCGCCCGCCGTCGGTGCTCTTGAACAGGCCGCCCGGCCTCGCGATGGGAGGCTCGACTTGGCGGTCATAGAGCGCGCGCTGGCAGACGTACAGCGTGTCGAAGTCGCTCGGGTCGACGTCGAGTTCGCGGATGTCGGCAAACTCCGTGCCCTCGTTGATCTTGCGCCACGCGGCCCCGCCGTCGGCCGTCTCGTAGATACCCGCCCCGTTGCTCGGGCTGCCGCCGATGGCGATGCGGATGCGCTGGGCGTTGCCTGGATCAAGGAGGAGCCCGCGGACGCGACCGGCGACATCCTGAGCGAGATCGCCGCTGATGCAGGTCCAGGAATCGCCGCCGTCGGTGCTGCGGTACACGCCGTTTTGGGCGCACGTAACGTAGAGGCGCCGGTTGCCGCGCGGGCTGTTAGCATCAAGCCGAAGCACGCGCGTTTGGCCATTGGGCAGTCCCGAATCCGGATTGCCGACGACCTGCCACGTCTCCCCGCCGTCGCTGCTGCGGCAGACATCGCCCTGGTTCGAGGCCCATTGGCCGGTGCATGCCCACAGGAGGTCGGGATCCTCGGGATCGGGGACGATGGTGAAGCAGTTGCTCGCCTGTTTCATGCCCGCGAATGAGCGCCGGAAGGTCTGTCCGCCGTCGTCGGTGATGAGCAGGCCGATGTCGTTGTAGCCCAGGTAGATCCGGCCCTCGCGGTGCGGGGCGGGGACGATGTCCATCGAGCAGGTCACCTCAAGACCCGTTCCGGAGAAGCGGCCATCGGGCTGCATTTCGCAGTAGCGCTGCCCCCACGTCTCCCCGCCATCGTCGGTGGCGTAGACCTGCCCTGACGTGCCGAAGTAGACGCTCCCGCTCGGCGAGATGGTCATGCACTTCACGCTCGCGCCCCACTGAGTCAGCCAACCGTAATCGGAGTAGCTGCTGGTCCGGTCGCCGAGCCTGTAGGCCGAGTTCGTCCACGTCAGCCCGCCGTCATCAGTGCGGTACACGCCCGCGCTAACCCACGAATTGTTGCCCACGTAGGCGATGTCCGAGTCGGTGGGATCGACGACGATCTCCTGGCACGTGGAGTTCATGGCTCGATGGGCGCCGCTCTTGCCGACGCGCGTCGGCAGTCCCTCGGAGCGCCGCTCGAAGGTCAGCCCACCGTCGTCGCTCCGGTACACCCCGCCATTCCACGGTTCAGCATCCCGGGCGGTGGTGTCTAAGGTGGCGTAGACGATGCTCGGGTGGGAGGCCGCCATCGCAAGCTCTCTGGCCGAATCATGCGCCAAGCCGGTCGCCTTGGCCCACCGCGTGCCCTGGTCGACGCTTCGGAACACGCCTTGGTCGGTCGCCGCGATGATATATGGTCGGTCGCCGGCGGCGACTTCAATATCGCGGATGATGGTGTCGTCGGGGAGTTGACCCGGCAGGGAGCAGACGCTCCACGATTCGCCCGTGTCATCACTGCGGTAGATCGCGCCCGCTCCCTCCTTGCCGAACCGAGGGCGCCCGATGCCGGCATAGACAGTGGTGGGATCGGCGGGGTCGAAGGCGAGAGCCCCAATAGGCGCGGAATAACGGTAGCGCTGGGCCTCGGGGAAGCCCTCCCGGATCCAGCGCCACGAGCGCCCGTCATCGGTGCTCTTGTAGATGCCGCTCTCCGCGCCGAGGATGATGGTGGTCGGGTCTTCCGGGTGAACGGCGATGCACTCGATGAAGTAGCCGTGGAGACCTGTGTTCTGGATCGTGTAGCTGCGGCTGGCGTCGTCGGAACGGTAGTAGCCGCCAACGTCACAGCCCACGTGCAGCACGCCCTCGCGGAGAGGGTCTGCCGTGATCGACTGGATCCAGCCGCCGCCTCCGGGGCCGACATTCCGCCAGGCAATATCCCCGCTCGCCGGGGTGTTCTCCGGTAAGGCGGGGGCCAGGATCCCAATCGTTAGTGCAAGTGCCTCAATCACGCGCGTCACCCCAAGTTCTCCACCGTTCCTCAGTCGTCTTAGTGATCCTCCCAACGTCTGCGATGGAGGAATCGAGCCTCTGCCGCGGAATTGATCGCCAGCAAGCTTGATATGTTCGACGGCGGTGTGGTATACTCCGCCATACTGCAGGGGGTCCGTTCGGACGCCCCTTGCCGGTCCACGTGTGCCTAACGTTGAAGCAAACTCGTAGCAGTGGGCGCTGCCGGGCGTGCTACGTCAATACGGCGTCGCCGAAGGGGGCAGTAATTCATGAAGACTCGGGGCATTCGTCAATGGGCCGTTCCGACGTTAGTCGTAACCGCTTTCGTGTTGACCATCAGTTACGCATCAGCCTATGAGGTCCAGCTGACGGGCATCCGCTTGGATGCGCCGTGGACCACCGTGTTGGACGTGTTTGGCCAGCCTGACGGGATCGTGCAGGCTGCCGCGGCCGATGCCGCGGCCGGTGGCGGCATGGCGGGCGGAGGTATGGGCGGAGGTATGGGCGGAGACATGATGGGTGGCGGCATGGGTGGCATGGGTGCCGGCATGCCTGGCATGGGCGGCGACATGATGGGTGGCGGTATGGGCGGTGGTGGAGACATGATGGGCGGCGGGATGGGTGGTCCTGGTGGCGGCGGTGGCGGTGGAGGCGGCAGTGGCGCCTTCCCCGTGTGGGCCCAGGCTCTCTGGGTCGTCCTCGAAGAGGGCGAAGTGGAGTGGCTCTACCGTAAAGGCGAAGTAGTAATGGGCTTTGTGTTCAATCCGGACGGTTACGTCCGAGTGATCGCGGTAGCCGGCGAGACGTGCGACTACGCGCGCACCGCCCTCTGGCAGCCGCATCGGTACGTCAAGCTTGGCGACAACTTCAAGCGCGTCCTCTATCGCTACGGTTGGCCAGACGAGCACGACTCGTTCACCGGTGACGCCACGGCTGGCGGCGGCGGTGGGGGCGCGGCTCCTGGCGGTGGTGGTGGCGGCGGGATGCCTGGCATGGGCGGCGGCGGCGACGCCGGCGGCATGATGGGCGGGATGCCTGGTATGGGCGGCGGTGGCGGAGACATGATGGGTGGCATGGGTGGCGGCGGCGGTGCTGGTGGCGGCGGAGGAGGCGGAGGGGCGTTGGGCTCGATCACCGTCAACTTCGGAAGCGAGTCGAATGCGTTCACTCGTGACTGCGAGCTGACCTATGACGACACCAACAACATCGCGTTCACGCTCCACAACATGATCGTGACGCGGATTTTCATCTGGAAGACTGCTGGGTAGTTCACCTCTGGCGCGCGGGACGGATTTCCCCTCACAGCGCAGAGCCTGAATGACGCCGAAAGGCAGCCGGTCTTAACCGACCGGCTGCCTTTGCTTTCGCACTTGTGCGAGGCCATGCCCCATGTGATCCGTATCACATGCGGGGGCAGCCTTCACGCGGCAGTCGGGCCAGAGCGTCTCTGCCACCAGAAGGAGATCGCCGCCGGGGGGCGAATATGTGGGTAGTGATCCCCCGTCCGGAGACGTGAGATGGGCCCTGATACAGCGAAAGAGGAGATCCGCGAGCGGACCGACCTGGTAGACCTCATCTCCCAGTACGTGGAGTTGAGGCAAGCGGGCCGCAACTGGAAGGGACTGTGTCCGTTCCACCAGGAGAAGACGCCCTCGTTCAACGTCAATCGCGAGGCGCACTTCTGGAAGTGTTTCGGCTGCGGCGCGGGTGGCGATGCCTTCTCCTTCGTGCAGCGTATAGAGAACCTCGCCTTCCCGGAGGCCATGAAGTTCCTGGCCGACCGGGTAGGCGTCACGTGGGAAGTCGACCCGGGCCACCGTCAGGCGCGCGATGAGCGCGAGGAGGTCCTTTCCGCCAACGATGTGGCCATGCACTGGTTCCGCGAGCAGCTCGCGGGGCAGGCGGGGGTCGCCGGGCGGGCGTATCTTGAGAGTCGCGGGCTGGATGCCGATACGATCGAGCGCTTCAATATCGGGTTCGCTCCCGCAAAGTGGGACGGGCTGCTGCAGCACCTGATGGGCCGGGGAATTGGTGAGGAGCGCGCTCTTCGAGCGGCGCTCGCCAGGCGCTCGGAGCGCGGGTCCGTCTACGACGTGTTCCGCAACCGGATCGTCTTTCCGATCACCGATGTCGTCGGCCGCATCGTCGGCTTCGGCGGACGGGCGATGGACCCGGAAGACCCGGCGAAGTACCTGAATTCGCCTGAGACGCTCGTCTTCAAGAAGAGCCGGACGTTCTTCGGTCTCGACCTCGCCCGCCGCATGATCGGCGAATTGGGACATGCGGTTGTGGTAGAAGGGTATATGGACGTGGTCGCCCTCGCCCAGTACGGCGTCGACCACTGCGTGGCAACGCTGGGGACCGCTCTCACCGAGGAGCACGCCAAGATCCTCAGTCGGTACACGTCTGAAATCGTCCTCGTCTACGACGACGATGAGGCGGGCATCCAGGCGGTGCTGCGTAGCGTACGCGTGTTCGAGGGCCTTCCGGCCGCGGTGAAGGTCGCGCCGCTGAGAGACGGCAAGGATCCGGACGATTACATCCGGGAGTTTGGGACCGACGCGTTCCGGGAACTTCTCGATGACCGCATCGGGTTAGTAGAGTACCGGCTGCGGACCATATTCGACCAGTACCGCGACGAGGGGGCTGAGGGGCGCACCAATGCGGCTCGGGAGGCCGCTGACGTGCTTGGTGACATTCCCGATATCGCCCGCCGGCAAGCACTGGTCGGCTGGGCGGCCGACGCGTGGGCGGGGCCGGATGTCGCGCGGGCCGCGAGGCTAGAGGAAGCTCTGCTTCGCGAAATGGAGCGACGCGCTCGTAGTACGGCGCCAGCGGAGCGCGATAGTTGGGAACGCGTCCTGGTCAACAAGGGCATCCAGTATGGGCGCGGCAAGCCCGGTGGTGGCCGACGCCTGTCGAGACATGAGTGGTTGGAGCAGCAGAGACAGCGAGATCAGTCCCTTGCGGCGATAAACATCGCTCGCTGGGGCGGACACGCTCCTGAGTCGCCGCTGTCGCCGGTTAGCACCGATTTCATATCCGACTCTCTCTCAAGCATCACGTCGCCGTTAGTGCAGAGCGCCCAGCGCCGCGAGAGGCTCATGTTGACGGCCATGCTGGAGCGCGCGGAGGTTGCCGCTCTGGTGCTCCAGTTGCTTAGGCCGGATGACATGCTGCTGGGCAGTCACCGTGACATAGCTACCTGCGTTGCGGACGCCCGGGAGGATGAGGCCGGAGTCCCGAATCTGGCCGACGCAATGGAGCGGCTGTCGGTCAATGAGGAGCTGTTCGCCACCGCCATCGACTTGGCCACGGCCGAAGGTGACTACGACATGGATGCCGTGATGGAAGATGTCAAGCTCATCCGGGAGGCGAAACTCCTCGGTGGCGAGAACGTACCGGGATTCAAGGCAGACCGTAAGTACAAGGCGACGCCGGAGCCAGTCGAGGCCCGCGAGAAAGACGAATCTCTCGCTGACATTGAGAAACAGGTCAGAGAGGGCTTGGCGGACGGTACGCTGACGATGGATAGCGAGTTGTATAAGAGGTATATGGACATTCGCCGGCGGCTCCACGGTATTGGCGAGCTGCCGATGTGGGATTTCGACTGAAGGGAGCTGAGGTAGGTTGGGGCGTGAACAGGCATCCGCCCTGCAGGAGATCAAGGAGGTCCGGGCGCTGCTCCGCAAGGGCAAGCGCCAGGGCTCGTTGTCACTGCAGGACATCCAGGATGCTCTTAGCGAAGTAGAGAGCCTCGACGCCCAGGCGGCCGATGAACTCTATCGGCTTCTGGCGGACGCGGGCGTACAGATATCGGACGCCGCGCCGGCCGCGAACAAGGACGAAGCCGCGGACGACAGCGATGCCGATGAGCTGGACGATCAGGCTCTCTCTGAACTAGAGGGCATCCCGATCGACGATTCAGTGAGGATGTATCTCCGCGGCATCGGCCGCTTCCCGTTGCTGTCACCGCGGGAAGAGGTCGTGCTCGCGCGTCGTATCCAGAAGGGCGATGGCGAGGTCGTGTATGACCGCCTTCGCAACGTCATCACGTTCGAGCCGAACGAGCGGCTGGAGCACGACGTCGCGTATACGATCACGGTTCGTGGCGGCGAGAGCGGCATGCGCGACATGTCCAGCCGGCGGATACCGAAGGACACTCAGTGGGTGTTCCGCACGGCTCGCGCGGGCTCGCCGCTTCGCGTCCGCCGGACGATTCCCGCCAAGGGCGCTCGTGATGTCGACATCGCCGCTGATGTTGTGGTCGACTTCGATGACTCCGTTGCGGACTCGCTGCGACACACTCAGCCCGTGCTCCTGGTGGACCAGAAGGACCGACCTGTCCCCGGCACGCTTACGTTGGACGATCGCCCAGGGCGCGTGCGGTTCAGCCCGCTGCAGCCATTGCGGTATCGCTCGACGTACGCGCTCACGATCGTGGGCGGCCGTGATGGCGCCCGCAGCGAAGACGGGCGGTTGCTTCAGAAGAGCCAGACGCTGAGCTTCGTCACGGCACCGAACCGCGCCGGTCCCAAGGTTATTGAGACCGTCCCTGCCGCGGATCAGGATGCCGTGCCGACCGCTACAGCCGTAACGGCGACGATCAACAAGCCGCTTGACCCGAAGTCCATCGGCCGCGGCACCATCAGCATCGATGATGCTGACGGGAACTGCATCCTGGGCTCCGTAGAGTATGTGTCGGCCGAGAACCAGGTGTGTTTCCTCCCCGTCGGATCCCTTGAACCCGGTGGGGAGTATACGTTCACCGTGCGTGGCGGCCAACAGGGCGTTCGGGACGCGTCCGGCATGCAGTTGCGGCGGTCGGTCAAGGTGACTTTCCGGACCGAGACGGAGTCGGACGAGCCTGCGGCCGTGCCCGTCCATCCCGCGGACGAAGAACTGAACGTGGGTACAAGTGCTCTCGTTGAGGTCGGTTTCTCGCGCCAGATGGACGTGACCACGCAGACGCCCGACGCGCTCAAGGTCAAGGACGAAGAGGCGATCAAGAAGCTCGCCGAAGCAAACCTGCGCCTTGTCGTGAGCATCGCAAAGAAGTACACGGGCCGCTGCTCGATGAGCTTCCTGGACCTGATCCAGGAAGGCAACATGGGCCTGATGCGTGCGGTCGAGAAGTTCGACTTCCGCAAGGGCTACAAGTTCAGCACGTACGCAACATGGTGGGTGCGCCAGGCCATCACTCGCGCCATCGCGGACCAGGGGCGGATTATCCGCATCCCGGTCCACATGGTCGAGACGATCAATCGGCTGGTCAAGACGTCACGCCAGCTACTGCAGCAGCTCGGCCGCGAGCCGACGCTTGAGGAAGTGGCGGCCGACATGGACATGCCGCTTGAGCGCGTGAGCGAGATCAAGCGCATTGCCCCCGAGCCGCTGTCTCTTGAGGCACCCGTTGGCGAGGAAGAGAACAGCCACCTTGGCGATTTCGTGCCTGACGACGAGGTGCGGTCGCCGGTCGACGCAGCCAGCAACCTGGTGCTTAGGGAGCAGCTCGAAAACTTGCTCGGCCAGCTCAACCCGCGTGAGCGCGAAGTGCTGAAGCTGCGTTTCGGGCTGGACGATGGTTATCCGCGCACGCTCGAGGAAGTCGGCCAGCAGTTCAGCGTCACGCGCGAGCGTATTCGCCAGATCGAGGCCAAGGCGCTCAAGAAGCTGCGGCACCCGGCCCGGAGCCGTCCGCTACTCGACTATCTGAACTAACTTCCGCGGCTGGAAGGGGCCCGAAGGGGCTCTGCCGAAGTCCCGCCGCTATCCTGAATCGTGGGCCCGTAGCTCAGTCGGTTAGAGCAACCGGCTCATAACCGGTTTGTCGCTGGTTCGAGTCCAGCCGGGCCCACCAATGATCGAAATGAGCAATGCAGAAGCCCCCCGACGCCGGCCTTGGCCCGGCGCGGGGCAAACGGAGGCGTGGGGGAGACAGTGAAAATGGGCGGCCTCGGCCGCCCGTTCGCTGTATATGATGGGTTGGTGCCTCGATCCATCGACCGCCTGAGCCCCGCGGGCGCCGCCCGCCAGGGCCCTTCCCCTATAGCTAACCCACGATGCTGGGTCCGATAGCGGAGTTCGTAAAACGCCATCGCCACGAAGTCGGCAAGCACGCGCTGCTCGTCGGCAGCGGGATGCTGCTCTCACCCAGCGGCAAGACACCGCAAGAGATCATCGAGGACACCGCCCGGCGCGAGACTGGGACGGAGCCCCCGCGCGTCCTTGAGCACGGCGACCGAGCAACCACGGACGCCTGGGCGGCCCAGCAACCCGATCACGAGGAGCGGTGCCGCCTCGTGAGCGAGGCGCTCGAGGATTCCCGCACGTCCGAGGGGCACATCCGTCTCGCCCGGATGATCAAAGACGGCTACTTCAGCATCATCTTCTGGGCCTCACCCGATAACCTCATCGAGCAAGCCCTCGAGCACCAGCGCCTCGAACCCGAACGCGATTTCAACCTGCTTCGAGTCGGCCTCGACGCGCCTGAGCAGATCCGCTTGGCGATCGAGGAGTCGACGCGGATCACAGTGGTGAAGATCGGTGGCGACCTCGAACGAGGTCTCCTGCCGCTGACGCAGGACGAGTTCTCCAAGGCCCTCGCCCCCGTCGCTACGTACTTCCGCGATGCGCTTCGGTCACTGTTGGTGGTTGCCGCATACGCCGATCGAGATTCGGTGATGCTGCATTTGGCCCCGACCGATGGCGACCGCATGTACTGGGTCAACCGTATCGTGCCGGTTGAGAACCGCGAGCGCTACGATGAGCTGCGTGTTGAGACGCCGGCGGCGGCCAAGTTCCACGCCTATCAGCCGGACGTGATGGCACTGCTTCAGCGACGCGGGTCGCCACGAAACCTCATCTGTCGCGAGGCGGGCACCTTCGACGAGTTCTTCGGCAAGCTCCATCATCGCCTTCAGCGCCGCAAGAGCCGACGCACCGATGGCCGGAAGGACCTGACGGTTCTGCCAGGCGGCCCATATCGGTACCTCGACCACTTCGACACCCGCCATGCCGACCTCTTCTATGGTCGGGACGCTGAGACCGAGGAACTCCGGCGGCTTACGAGCGAGAACCCCGCTACGATTCTCTGCGGCCCGGACGGAATCGGAAAATCCTCGCTGCTACGCGCCGGCGTTGCGGCGTCGATGGTCGCGGATGAGAAGGAAGCCGACGAACGCCCGAAGTGGATTCCCGTCGTGGTCAGGTGTACCGGCGATCCCGTGGAAGACACGCGCGTCGCGGTGGAAGCCGCCCTCAATGACCGTGGATGGCTGGGGTCGGAGGGTCTCTCGGCCGAGTATTTCACTGACGCCATGGTTGAGGCCGTCGATGCCGCGGAGACCGGTATCGCGGTTTACGTCGATGGTTTCGAACATTGCATCGTCCGCCGTGGTCCCGCCACGCGACGGGGTTTCGGGCGGGTGATGGCCGAGTGCGCCGAACGGTTGGGCGAGAAATGGCGTCTCTGCATCGCCGTCCGCGAGGAATTCCTGGGCTACCTGCTCGATCTCCAGGAATTCTGGCCGGACATCTTCGCGTCCGTACTCAGACTGGGCCGGCTCAATGACAGCGAGGCGATCGACGCCATTCTCAAGCCGGGGCCGGCGTTCCTTTGCTACCCGGAGATCGAGGCCGCCGAGCGTGCGGTGGCCGATCTAGACGACGGCGGCGTTCTGCCGGCACACCTGCAGATAGTGATGAACCGGCTCTACGAGCACCGCTCGGTCGGCGGCTCATCCATCACGCTGAAGATGTACGAGTTTCTGCATGGCGCGGAGGAGATGCTCAGCGAGTGTGTTGAGTTCCCCCTCTCGAAGCTGGGTCAGCGAGACCGTCGCGCCGCCCGCACGATAATGAAGCGCCTGGTCGGATCGCAACGCACCACCGTGCCAAAGACCCTCGACCGTATCGCCGAGGAGTGCGCCCTTGAGCGCGAGGTGGTGGAGCGCGTGCTTGCGCGGCTGACGGACTTGCGCCTCGTTCGCGGCATCGGTAAGGAAGCGGACCGCCGCTACGAGTTGATCCACCCGTACATCGCCGAGGAGATGGGCGCGGATCTGTCTGAGCGACTTGTCTCGGCGGCGAAGTATGGGGATGCGATCGCGCGCGCAACCGATGAGTGGGTCCACACGCGCGTGTTGCCGCCACTGCGATTGCTGCGCCGGCTTCGCGAGTGTCGCGGTGATGTCTGTTTGGGCGAGCCCGAAATGGAGGCCGTGTTGCGCGCCGCGGCCACCGAGGACGTTGACCTGGACTACTGGCTGCGCCGAACGACTGACATCGGGCCAGAGAGGATTCCAATCCTTCGCCGCCTGCTTCACGATCCCGACGAACAAGTGCGTCGCGCCGCCGCCGACGGGCTCAGCCAGACGGCTGACGAGGACGCGCTGTCGACGCTCGTAGACGGCTTGCATGACCGTGACGACACCGTCCGCGAGCGCGCGACTCACACGTTGGAGTCTCACGATCGCGAGTTGGTCGATTCGCTCAAGACAGACGAGCCCGCGAAACGCCAGCGCGCGGCCCACGCCCTCGGGATCATCGGGACAGAGCGCCACGTCGGGCCGCTGGTCGGTGCCCTGCGCGACGATGATGCTGAGCTAACGGACCAGGCGACGCGCGCGCTGTCTCAGGTCGGCTCGGGTCGAGCGGAGAACGTCTTGTTGCAGCGGATCGTAGGCGAATCCGATGCCCCGTGGAGCGTTGCCTACGCGCTCGGGCACCTGGCCACTGACGCCAAGACTCTCGATGCTCTTGAGAGCGCTCGCCGCAAGGCACGCGCCTCGTCGCTGGCTAAGGTCAACTATGCCATCGGCCGCGCGCGCCTGACCCGCGGAGAGCTTGACGAGGCCGAGCAGGCGCTGCAAGCGTCCCTCGCCGACGTACGCGATCCCGGCGGACGCGATGCCATCGAAACGGCTCTCCGAGAACTGGGCGAGGTGCGCGCCCGCTCATCAGCGGAAGAGCCGATCGACTGGCCCATGCGTGGTGGCGGAGCAAACCGTCGCGGGTTCCGCCGTCGGCAACTCGAGCTGCCGCTGGCGCGCCGCTGGGCGTTCAGGACCGAAGAAGCCGTCGTGGCGTCGCCCGCCGTGGTCAACGGAATGGCGTATGTTGGGTCGCGTGACGGCCGACTTTACTGTGTAGACGCTGGGAGCGGGACGCTCAACTGGGAGTTCGCGACGCGCGACCGCGTCGAGTCGTCACCCGCCGTCGCCGATGGCGTGGTGGTCTTCGGATCGATGGACGGAACGCTCTATTGCGCCGACGCCGCGTCGGGCGATCGCCAGTGGACGCGCTCGGTCGGGTCGCCCATCCGCGCAGGCACGTGCGTGGCGGACGGCGTGGCGTATGCCGCGACGCGAGATGGGTCGCTCGTGGCTGTGGCGCTGGCGAAGGGACAAGAACTCTGGCGCTCCCGAGCCGAAGCCGAGATCTACGCGGCGCCGGCCGTTGAGGGCGAACGGCTGGTCATCGGCGCGTGGGATCGCATGTTGCGCTGTCTCGACGCGGGCTCGGGCGAGTTGGTCTGGAGTCGGGACCTGGGCGGCGAGATCTCATCGACGCCGGCCATCGTGGCCGGCCGCGCTTACTGCCCGTCAGACAGCGGCAAGCTCTTTGCGTTGGACATGGCCACGGGCGATATCGCTTGGGAATACGCCGGGCTACAGCCGCCCGTGCGTTGCTCACCCGCCGTGACGGACGCCGCCGTCATTCTCGGCGATTCCGCCGGCAGCGTGCTGGCTCTCAACGTTGACGATGGTTCAGTGCTTTGGAACGTCACGCACGACGAGGAGATCGGCGGGTCACCGGCTGTGGCCGGCGACCTCGCCTTCGTCGGCTCGGTGGATGGATCGCTCAGAGCCCTCGATGTGAATACGGGTGAGGAGCGCTGGAAGGAGAAGACGGCTTACGGCGTGTACTCGTCGCCAGCCGTCGCCGGCGAGTTGGTCATCGTCGGAATGGGCTACTACGATCTGTGGGGCTTCGCGCACGAGGCGGAGACCTCCCCCCCGGGATCGGATACCAAGTGGTGAGACGCCTCACGCTTCTGCTTGCCGCGGCCTCGGCTCTCTCGTTGAGTGGCTGTGGCGTGGTGAAGGACATGCGGGCCGAGTACGTGGCCAACCGCGCGCTGGTCCAGGCGAGGATGGAACTCCTTTCGCCTCAGCCGGACCGCGAGAAGGCCGTTGAGAAGCTGGACCTCGTGTTCCGCCTGCGCTCCAACGACCCGGAGTTCCTTCAGCAGCTCGCCGGCCCGTATCAGATGCTAGGCGAGTCTGGCCGGGCCCTCGAGTGCCTTGAGCCACTGAGAGCCGACGCCCCTCTTGCCTACAAGACGTCGGCCGCGCCCCTGCTGATGGAACTCGGCGAGATGGAGCGCGGTGAGCAACTGCTGGATGAGGCGCTGACTGAAGGTCGCGCGAAGTATGGACTCGACACGCCGCGCCAACTGGCGATGGTGCTCAACAATGTGGGCTACTGCATTGTCGATGCGGGAGTGCGTGTCGAGGAGGGCATGGTGCTGATCGAGGAGGCGGTTGCGCTGCAGCCGCTGGAGCCGAACTACATCGACAGCCTGGGCTGGGCGCTCTACCGGCAGGGCGAGTCCAAACGGGCTGCGTTTCATCTAGAGCGCGCCGCGAGGCTGCTCCCTGGCAACAGCAGTCCTGAGGTCCTTTGGCATCTCGGTGCGGTTCACGCCAGGTTGAGGCACTTCCGACGTGCTGAGTGGGAACTGAAGCAGGCCTTAAGCCTCGACCCGTCTAATGAAGAGGCCCGACGAATGCTGAGAGGATTGCAGCTCGAACTGCCTGTGCCCGCACGGGTCTGAGTACGCAAGCGCGATTGGTGAAAGGAAGACCGAAGATGAAGATCTCACAGCGCGTTCAGAACATCGCTCCGTCCGCAACGATCGCCATGGCGACGAAGGCCAAACAGATGGTGAAAGACGGTCAGGACGTCATCTCATTCGCGCTCGGCGAGCCGGACTTTCCCACGCCGGCGCACATCTGCGAGGCGGCAGACGCGGCCATGGCCGCTGGACACACCAAGTACACCGCGGCCTCGGGAACGGACCGGCTGAAGAACGCCATTGCCGCGGCAACGGAGCGCGATCTCGGATTGGCGACCAAGTCCACCGAAGTCGCCATCAGCAACGGCGCCAAACACACGTTGACGAATGTCTTTGCCACGCTGCTCGACCCGGGCGACCACGTCGTCTTGCCCGCCCCGTATTGGGTCAGTTACGCCGAGCTGATCGGGCTATTTGGGGGCACGTGGACCGAAGTCGCCGGGTCAGCGGAACGTGACTTCGTGCCCGAGATCTCGGCCATCGAGGCCGCGATCACCGACAAGACGGTCGCAATCCTCTTCAACAGCCCGAACAACCCGAGCGGCGCGGTCTGGGATCCGGAGGTCATTGAGGCCCTCGCCGATCTTGCCGTGCGGCGCGATATCACGATCATCAGCGATGAGATCTACAAGCACATCATGTACGATGGCCGCAAACACGCCAGCCCCGCTCAGTACGGCGATGAAGCGCGCAAGCGGACGCTGATTGTCGATGGCGTCGCGAAGACATACGCGATGACGGGTTGGCGGATTGGCTGGCTGGTGGGGCCCGAGGATTTCGTCAAGGCTACCGGCAAACTTCAGAGCCAGATGACCTCCTGCCCGAACACGATCGCCATGGAGGCCGCGGCCGACGCGCTAGACGCTTCGCAGGATTGCGTGGAGGAAATGAGAGCCGAGTTTGCGAAGCGCCGCGACCTCATCGTTGGGCTGCTCAACGACATCCCGGGTGTCGAGTGCCGGACCCCGGGCGGGGCGTTCTACGCCTTCCCGGACGTCAGCTCCTACTATGGGAAGACGGTCGGGGGCTGCGAGATTACCGGATCGCTGGCGATGTGCGAGTATCTGCTCACGAACGCGCTCATCAGCACAGTTCCGGGCGACGCGTTCGGTACGGATGACTTCATCCGCTTGAGCTTCGCCTGCTCCGACGACGAGATCATTGAGGGCTGCAAGCGCCTGAAGGACGCGTTGGCGAAGTAGCACGCCAACGGGGCGAGTGCCCCGCTGCCACGCGATATCAAGACGATTGACACGGAGGAGATATGGCCTACAGAGTTACGCTAATCCCTGGCGACGGCACCGGTCCCGACGTGTCCGCGGCTGCTCGCCGGTGCGTAGACGCGACCGGCGTTGAGGTCGATTGGGAAGTCCTGAATGCCGGCATCGACGTGATGGATGAGTTTGGAACGCCCTTGCCCGAGCACGTGCTTGACTCGATCCGGGCGAACGGCATCGCGCTGAAGGGCCCGATCACGACGCCGGTTGGCAAGGGCTTTCGGTCGGTCAACGTGGCGCTGCGCAAAGAACTCGATCTCTACGCCTGCGTCCGGCCCTGCAAACACTATGAGGGCGCCCGCAGCCGCTACCCCGAAGCCGATATCGTCGTCGTGCGTGAGAACACGGAAGATCTCTACGCCGGCATCGAATTCAAGGCTGAGACGGACGGCTGCCTTGGACTGATTGGCGAAATCGAGAAGCGGAGCGACCAGACCATTCGGCAGGGATCGGCGATTTCGATAAAGCCGATCTCGACCTTCGGCAGCGAGCGCATCGTGCGCTATGCGTTCGAATACGCGGTCGCCAACGGCCGGAGGAAAGTCACGGCCGTGCACAAAGCCAACATCATGAAGGAGACCGACGGCCTGTTCCTCGCCGTCGCCGAGCGCGTGGGCGCGGAGTTCGCCGACAGCGGCGTCGAGTTTGAGGAGCGCATCGTCGACAACATGTGCATGCAGCTCGTGCAAAAGCCGGAACTGTATGACGTGCTGGTCCTCCCGAACCTCTACGGCGACATCGTGAGCGATCTTGCCTGCGGGCTGGTCGGCGGTCTTGGCGTCGCGCCAGGCGGGAACATCGGGGAGAACTGCGCCGTGTTCGAGCCCACTCACGGTAGCGCGCCGAAGTACAAGGGCCAGAATAAAGTTAACCCCACGGCGACGGTTCTGTCCGGGGTATTGATGCTGCGTCACCTGGGCGAGACAGATGCTGCCGACAAGCTTGAGAACGCCGTGGCGAACGTAATTGCCGAGGGCAAGGATGTCACGTACGACATGAAACCCAACCGCGATGATCCGACCGCGGTCGGGACCGCGGAGATGGCCGACGCGATCTGCGAGGCGATGGCCTAGCGTCGCTTCGGTCGACCTACGGTCGCCGCGATGATGCCCCCGACTGCGCCGACGAGTCCACAGCCGATAAGACCGGCGAACAGCGCGGTCGACAAGCTCGATAGCACGTAGCGGAGCGCATTGTAGAAGGCCTCGCCGAGTTCGGGGTGGATGCTCGCATGCGGGACGGCGTAGATCGTCAGCACCAGCAGCCCGACGAGCAACGCGATGACCAGGCCGCCCTTGCGGATGTCGACATCGCTTGGGGCGAGTTCGGTGCCGATGCTGAGCGCGAAGTACCAGAACGCGTACGTCTGCCACGCGCCCCAGTCCATGCCCGTGATGAAGTGGCGGATGTCCGTGGTGATGTGTTCGGCGGCGGACGCCAAACCCTCGCTGGCCACGTCGGCGGCGGGAAGATCGACCTCGAGCGAATACGCCACCACTCGCAGCGCGAGCGCACCGGTAAACAGCGGAGCGGCGGCGGCGATGGCCGCGGCGAGCGGCATCCAGTGGACGGGCGACCACGGCTTGCCGGGCTCGCAGTAGCCTCGGCCCTCACTGTCCGACAGGCACGTGCCTAGTTCCCGGATGGTGTAGCCGCTGACGATGTACCCGGCGGCATGGCTAAGCTCGTGCAGCAGGTTGCCCGGCAGTCGCAGGACATTGATCAACGCGCGCCCCAGCCATCCCCGCGCGTGCGAGGCCAAAGTGCCGAGCACGAGCCCGAGCAGCAGGCGGCGCGAGATGAGATAGAGCAGGACTGTTTGGGCCGCGACGATGCCCAGCCCCGTGGCGAGCGAGTGCGGCGTCATGGGCGCATTATACCACGCCAATCAGGCGGAGGCTCACCAGATGAAAGCGACAGTTGTCGGTGCGGGAAACGTTGGCGCGACGACGGCCGAGTACATTCTGCAGGAGGGACTGGCCGACGTGTATCTCGTTGATGTCGTCGACGGTCTCGCCGCAGGCAAGGCCCTCGACATGGCCGAGGCGGCGCCGATCCTCGGGCACTCGTGTTCGATCACGGGTGGAACGGATTACGGACCAGCCGAGGGTTCCGACATCGTCGTCGTGACGGCCGGCGTGGCGCGCAAGCCGGGGATGTCGCGCGATGATCTGCTGAAGATCAACGGGAACATCATGGCCGATGTCGCCACGAACATCTGGCAAGCCGCTCCCGACGCGATCGTGATAGTGGTCTCGAATCCGCTCGACGTGACGACTCACATCTTCCACGAGACATCCGGCTTCCCCACGCAGCGAGTGATGGGTATGGCCGGCGTCCTCGACACGGCGCGGTTCCGCACGTTCATCGCGATGGAAGCCGGTTGCTCGCCCGAGGATGTCTCGGCAATGGTCCTCGGCGGGCACGGCGATTCGATGGTGCCGCTCGCAAGCCAAGCCAGCGTCTCGGGCGTACCCGTCACGCAGTTGCTCGATGACGACACCATCGCCCGGCTCGTGCAGCGCACTCGTGACGGCGGCGCGGAGATCGTCGGCCTGCTCAAGACAGGCTCAGCCTACTACGCCCCGGCCGCGGCGGTCACGCAGATGGTCTCGTCGATCCTGCGCAACGAGAACCGCATACTACCGGCCTGCGCCTACGTCACGGGCCAGTATGGCATCCGCAACATCTTCATCGGCGTCCCGGTGAAGCTCGGCGCCCGCGGAGTTGAGGAGATCATTGAGATCGACCTCACCGCCGACGAGTTGACAGCTCTCCGAGGATCCGGCGCGCACGTAGAAGAGGCGATCCAGGGCTGGAACGCTATGAAAGGCTCCGAGTAGCCCCATGCGCGAGATTGCGCGGGAGCTGATTGCTGAGCGGGTCGCCGGCGCGTGTCGCGAGGCGAACCTCGTGCTGCCCCTTGACGTCCGACGGGCGCTCGAGCACGCTGCTCAGACCGACAGCAACGCACGCGCTCGGGAGATTCTCGCCGACATCCTGCGCAACGCAGACCTCTCGCCGGAGACGGGGCTGCCGCTGTGTCAGGACTGCGGTCTCGTCGTCGTCTTCGCCGAGGTCGGTCAGGACGCGCGGATCACCGGCGGAACGCTGGCCGATGCGATCGATGACGGCATTCGCGGCGGCTACGAGGCGGGCTATCTTCGCAAATCGATGCTCGCGAACCCGCTGGATCGCGCAAGCAACACTGGCGACAATACCCCGGCCGTCGTTCACGTGACATTGGTCCAAGGCGACGGGCTGAAGCTGGTCGTCGCGCCCAAAGGCGGCGGCTGTGAGAACATGAGCGCGGTGTGGATGCTCACGCCCTCGCAAGGCCGCCAGGGCATCATCGACGCTGTCGTCGCGCGGATTCAGGAAGCCGGTGGCCGGCCGTGTCCGCCGCTCATTCTCGGCGTGGGCGTCGGCGGCTCCTTCGAGCACGCTGCCGTCATCGCCAAGAAGGCTGCTATCGTGCGAACTGTTGGCGAGCCGCATGCAGATCCCGAACTCGCCCAACTGGAGGCCGACTTGCTGGCGGCGGTCAACGCAACCGGCGTCGGGCCCATGGGGCTCCGAGGCGATACGACAGCGCTAGCCGTGCATGTCGAATCGTCCCCCTGCCACATCGCGAGCCTGCCTGTCGCGATGAACGTGCAGTGCCATTCGGCGCGCCACAAGACGGTGGAGCTATGACCCAAGAAACCAACTCGCCCCTCGCGCGGTTGCAGGCGCCGCTAGGCGCTGACGAGGCGTGCGAGCTTCGCGCCGGTCAGCGTGTTCTCATCAGCGGGACGGTCTTCACCGCCCGCGACGCGGCGCATGCCCGGCTGATTGCCATGGTCGAATCCGGCGAGCCCCTCCCGGTCGATCTCGATGGCGCGATCATCTACTACTGCGGCCCGACGCCTGCTCCGCCCGGACGCGTGATCGGATCGGCCGGGCCTACGACGTCATCGCGGATGGATGCCTACGCGCCCGCGTTGCACGCGATGGGCGTTCGCGCGACGATTGGCAAGGGGCCCCGTAGCGATGAGTTGCAGCAGGCGCTCGTCGAGCATGGGGCGGTCTACCTGGCGGCCGTCGGCGGGGCCGGCGCGTTGCTGGGCGAGACGATCAGCGAATGCGAAGTCGTCGCATTCCCCGAACTCGGGCCCGAAGCGATCCGCAAGCTGACCGTGGAGGATTTCCCGGCTATCGTGGCTTACGATTCCGTTGGCGACAGCGCCTTTGCGTGAGCTTTCCGCGGAGGCGCGGAATGGAGATGTCATGGCCAGCAGTGACGTCCAACAGACGCTCATCATTGTCAAACCCGATGGCTTCCAGCGAGGCTTGGTCGGCGAGATCATCTCGAGGTTTGAGGCGGCCGACTTCTCGGTCGTCGGTCTGCGGTGCATCCAATTGACCGACGAGCTTGCCGGCGAGTTCTACCAGGAGCACGCGGGCAAGGACTTCTATGACGGCTTGGTCGAATTCATGACCTCGAGCCCCGTGGCGCTTCTGGCCCTCGAGCGTAATGACGCAATCGCTCGCGCGCGGCAGATCGTAGGGAAGACGAATCCGCTCGAGGCCACGCCGGGCACGATTCGCGCTGACCTGGGCCTCGACGGGGGCCGAAATACAGTGCACGCATCGGACTCGCCGGCGTCGGCTGAGCGCGAACTCGGCTTGATGATGCCCGAGATGATCCGTTAGCAAGCGAAGGAGACCGCGACATGGTTGCTCGAGACATCATGACACGCGAAGTGCTGTCAGTACGCCCTGACGCGTCCGCGAAGGAAGCTGCTGAACTGCTCCTCAGGACTGGGCGCGGCGCAATCCCGGTCGTTTCGGAAGATGGAGTGGTCGTGGGCGTTGTCTCGTTCCAGGACCTGATCCGACTCGCGTTGCCCGCCTACCTGGACGACGTGGATCTGAGTTTCCTCCCGGAGGACGCGGGCTTCTTCCCGGCCGGGGGCGGCTCGGACTGCCTCGCGGACACGCCCGTTGAGGCGTTCATGCGCGAGGGGTATCTCCCGCAGGTCCCGCAAACCGAGCCCGTCGCTGAGATCGCGCGGATCATGCTGGCCGAGCAGGCCAGGCGCGTGGTCGTCGTCGAGGACGGCAAGCTCGTCGGTATTGTGTCCCGGGGCGACGTAGTCCGCGCCATAGTCCAACCAGCCGTGGATTCGTGCCCAGAGAAGGATTCATGACCACCATTCAGATCGTAACCACACTGATCTTCGTCGGGGCATACGTGTTCATCGCCAGCGAGAAGATCCATAAGACAACCGTCGCGCTCGCGGGCGCGACGCTGATGCTGCTGCTCGGAGGGTTCGGGGTCGACATCCTGACCCAGCAGGAGGCGCTCCACGGCGTGCACGGCGTGGCCGGGAGAGTCGAGATCGAGGGCGTCGACTGGAACACGATCCTGCTGCTGGTCGGCATGATGATCATCGTCGCCATTACGAGGGAGACCGGGATCTTCGAGTGGATTGCCATTCGGTCCGCGAAGATCGCCAAAGGTCGCCCGATGGCCATACTGATGATCATGTCGCTGATCACAGCGGTCCTCTCGGCGCTGCTCGATAACGTGACGACCGTGCTGCTGATCGCGCCGGTCATCATCGTCATCTGCCGACAGCTCGAACTCGATCCGGTACCGTTTCTGATCTGCGCCATCTTGGCCTCGAACATCGGCGGCACGGCGACGCTGATCGGCGACCCGCCAAACATCATGATCGCCTCGGTCGCGCAGTTTTCGTTCTTGGACTTCATCAAGATCAATGGGCCGGTGTGCTGCGTCGCCTTCTTAGCCTATGCGGGCGTCGTCAAGCTTGTGTTTGGCAAGCGCCTGCAGGTGAGCGACGAGCTGCGTCAGCGGATCATGAGCTTCGACGAATCGCAGACCATCCAGGACAAGCCGCTTCTCATCAAGTGCGGGGCCGTCATCGGGCTGACGATGACCGGCTTCCTGGCACACGGGTCGATGCACCTGGAACCAGCTACGATCGCCCTGTCCGGGGCGGCGCTGCTGCTCATCCTCTACGGGCGAAAACCCACGAAGATCCTCGAGGAAGTTGAGTGGCCGACGATCTTCTTCTTCATCGGTCTGTTCATTATGGTGAGCGGGCTCGTGAAGGTCGGCGTGGTAAAGATGCTCGCGAGCGGGGCGCTCGATCTCACTGGCGGCGAGACGCCGACGATGACGATGCTGATCCTGTGGCTGTCGGCCATCGCCTCGGGAATCGTCGACAACATCCCGTTCGTCGCGACGATGAACTCGCTCGTGGTCGACATCGCTCACTCGGAAGTCACGGGCGGCGCGACGGGCCTTGCGGGGCTTCATCACGAGAAGATCATCCCGCTTTGGTGGGCGCTCTCGCTCGGCGCGTGCTTTGGTGGAAACATGACGCTCGTTGGCGCCTCCGCGAATGTCGTGGTGGCGGGAATCGCCTCGGGCGCGGGACACCCGATCTCGTTCATCCGTTTCATGAAGTACGGCGTCCCCATAACGCTGCTCACCGTAGCGATTGCGGCCGTGTACGTGTGGTTGATATTCCTGCGTTGACGACAGAGAGTCGGCAATGGCATCCGACCGCGTGGTGCTGGATCTGACGTTGGATGAGGTGGAGATACTGCTCCGCTGGTCCGAGCGGGCAACTCGCCCGCTCTATGCCACGGGCAATCGGTACCTCAGCGAGGCAGAGGCGGATCTGCTTGCCAAACTGGAGGCCGCCAAGCCTGCCGGCGACGAAGCTCAAACATGAAGACATCAATCCGGCTGACGGCGATTGCGTTGCTTCTCGCGCTGGCCCTCATGGGGGGCGCGTTCGCCGCTAGCCGCGCGTTCCCGTTCCCGGCCTACTACCCAAGCCCCGAGCAGAAGACCGAAGCCACCGCGGCGCTCGAAGCGGCGCTGGAGCATCTCAAAGCCGACGAATTGGCCGCCGCCGCGGAACAGGCCCTCAGGGCGCTGGAGCTTGTCCCCGCGTCCGCGACGCCTCACATCGTGATGGGCATGATTGCTGAGCAGGACGAGCGCGCCGAGGACGCCACTGGCGAATACCGCGAGGCGCTTGCGTGGAAGCCGGACGAGGCGCGCGCCGCTGAGGCGTTGGAGCGGCTTGAGGCCCCCCGGTACGAGGGCGTCGTGCCGGTTTACGAGCAACAGCTCGTGAACCTGGTCAACCAGGCGCGCGTCGCGGAGGGGCTCTCCGTGCTCAAGCCTCACCCCGTGCTCGCCGAGGTCTCACGCGGACATAGCGTCGACATGCGCGACCTGCAGTTCTTCTCACACACGAACCCGCGGGCCGGGCGGACCAAGAGCGTTGACCGGTTCAAGCAGCGGTTCGACGATCGGCCGTGGCGACTCGCCGAGAACGTCAGTCGTCGATGGACCCGGCCGGAGCCCGCGCTGAACCCCGACAACATTCTCCGCAGCCACATCGAGCTGATGAACAGTCCCGGACACCGCAAGAATATCATGAACCCCGACGTCGTGTACGTCGGCGTCGGCGTTGCGATCAACGAGTTTGGCGACTACTGGATCACCCAGCTGTTCATGCAGCCCCGCCCCCAGAAGGAACTCCCAAAGAACGCTCGTTACGAATGAGCGCCCCCGACGCCCTTCACCCGATCGGCCATCGCATCGTCCGGCTAGACGAGACGCCGTCGACGATCGACGTTGCCCGCGAGTTTGCCGACGACGGAGCCGAGCACGGGACGGTGGTGATCGCGGACCGTCAGACTTCCGGTCGCGGTCGGCGGGGGAGAACCTGGGCCACGCTTCCTGGCAAGGCGCTGGCGATTACGGCGATCCTGCGTGATTAACCAGACGCGCGCCATCGAGGGCTCGCGGGGATCGTCGCCGCGTTGAGCGTTGTCCGCGCGGTCGAGGATACCACCGGGCTGAAGCTACGGACGAAGTGGCCGAATGACGTGGTCTGGCATGGGAAGAAGCTCGCGGGGACGCTGGCTGAGATGCACGCGGGCGCGCTGCTGTTGAGCATCGGTCTCAATATCAACGGCACGGAAGCCGACATCCCCGAAGACATCCGCGACATCGCGAGCACGCTCGAGATCCTCGCCCAGAAACCTCACGACCGCGACGCCGTCAGCGCCGCCGTGCTCCGCGCGCTCACCCGCACCTGCCACACGCTCCTAACCTCCCCCGATGGCCTGATCGACGCCTGGGACGCGCTCGACATCACCAACGGCCGTGAGGTCACGCTCCTCGCCGCCGATGGCGAGCAACTCACCGGCACCTCACTCGGCATCGACGACGAAGGCCGGATGAAGCTGAAGATCGGCGACGCCGTCCGACACATCGGCGAGGGCGATGCGACGGTGGGGAAGTAAGCCCAGTCGTCACTCATCCAGCTTAGCGAGCCGCTTGCGGATGCGCTGCGTGTACCACTCCTCCTCGCCAGCCGTGTCCAATGCCATCGCCAGCGCGCGTTCGAATTGGGCCCGGGCCTCCTCCTTTTCGCCACGCGCGGCCATGACATCGGCGAGCCCGGCGAGTTGGAGAGCAACCGACAGGTGCTCATCGCCGTGAGCTCCGGTGGCCATCCGTAACGCCCGCTGATGCAGCGCCCACGCTTCGTCCAGATTCCCTAGCTCGAAGTGCGCCCGTGCAAGGTTGTTCACCTGAGTTTCTGTGTCAATGTGGTCCGGCCCATGGACGCGCTCCGCGATCTCCAACGCCCGAGCGAAGTGTCCCCGCGCGTCCTCGAAGTCCTCCGCTGCCAGCAGGACCAGCCCGACCCCACTATGCGTGCGCAACTCGAATTCCAGGCCCTCCGGTGCCGCAGCGAGAGCGCGCCCAGCGTGCCTCCGTGCCGAGCCATGCTCGCCGAGCAAGGCTACAGTGCGCCCCAAGTCGAGGAGCGTGCTCCACGCGGTGCCGTCGTCCGCGTCCGGTCGCTGTTCTGTCACGCGCAGGGCCCATTCGCCGAAGTGCCTGGAACTCTCCAGATCGTCAAGCCGGAACGAGATCGACGCGATCCGGTCGAGGGCGTCCCCGAGAGCCTCCAGGTCGGCACTCGGCGCGGCCTCGTATGCGGTCACTGCCGCCAGAAACTCGTCCCGGGCGGCCTGGAGTTGACCCAGGCACTCGAGGATCGCGCCGTGGTGGGCATGCAATGCCGCCAAGGTCTCAGAGTCCGTGGTGCCCGCTGTCTGACGTTGTTCCGCTACGCGCAGCGCCCACTCGCCGAAGTGTCTCGCACCCTCCAGGTCATCAAGCCGAAACGAGACGTCTGCGATCCGCCCGAGGGCGTCCCCGAGAGCCTCCAGGTCCCTGCTCGGCGCGGCCTCGTATGCCGTCACTGCCGCCAGGAACTCGTCCCGGGCGGCCTGGAGCTGACCCAGACCCGCGAGGATCGCGCCGTGGTTAAAATGGAACGCCGCCAAGGCCTCAGAGCCAGTGGTTCCCGCTGCCCAACCGGTGGCGAGGGCAACGCGGATGTGTGCCAACGCCTCTTCGAACGCCCAGCCGTTGGCCAGCGCGATGGCCACGTTGTAGTGGCAGATCGCGGTCTCCGAATGGTCTAGTCCGTGCGTGATTTGCCTAATCGCCAACACGCGCCTGGTGTGGTCGATCAATGTCGTGGCATCGCCGAGCTGGCTCAGCACGTGGCACAGCGCGTTGAGCCGCTCCGCGACGAGTGCGTGGTGCGTCCCGTAGAACCCCTCGTCGATCCGCACGGCCTGCTCCAGAGCGGCGCGGGCCTCGTCGAGTTGTCCACGCTCCTCTAGGTACCCCGCAGCCCTCGTCAGCACGGACGTCGTCGCCGCGTTGGCCATGCCGTGTCTATCCGCCTGCGACGCGCAGTGGAGCGCATGGGGAACGTACAGGCCGGGCAACAGGAGCGACTGCGTGTCTGGTCCCTGGGGCGGCACGACGCTGGTGGCGAGGCGGGCGATCAATCGAGGCACGAGTCCTACGGGCCCTTGGCGAGGCGTCGTGCCTGTGTCGAGCACGGTCACGGCCAGGCGGACATATCTGTCGTGAGTTGCCTTGGTGAGGCTCCGGCGGATGGTCGTCTGAACATGGTCCTGCATGCAGATGGCGGCGGGCCGCGGGTCTGCCAAACCGGACCGCGCAAGAGCCTCAAGAGCGCGCTCGATCCGAGCGGGCTTCCCGAACGTCACCCGCAGGCGGCGCGAGAGGTAGTCCCGCGCGTTTACGAGCAGTTCAACGGGCAAGTCTGTCGGCGCGAAGAACGAGAGGAGGCGGACCAGGTCATGGGCGGCCGGAGATCGTCGGCGGAGGGACGTCAGAGCCTCCTTGAGTTGATGATCGTCCACTGGGACCCCCTCGCCCGCCTTAATGCAGGCCGTCTGATATTGTGCCAGACCCGTCGCCGTGTCAAGGGAAGGCGCGGCGGCCTCACCCGGTGAAACCACGCCCACTGCCATGGATGATTCGAAGCGCAATCCTCTGAACGACGATGCCGCCGAGCCCTCCGGATTGGGGCACGTGCTTCGGTCGACGCTGAGCGAGTGCTACGACTATTTCCACCTAGTGATTCTCGGGTCGCTGGTGGTCGCGGTCAGCCTGATTGCGCCGACGCTCGCGAGCGCTCTGGCTCCCGCGACGCTCGTGGCGCTGTTGGCAGCCTACTTGCTCGGGGCGCTCTCGGTCGGACCAATCTGGGTGGCGCTCTACGGCCTCAGCGACACGATCTCTCAGCGCGAGTTGCCGGGGATGGGCGCGATGCTAGGCGCGCTCCGCAAGTTCTACTGGCGCGGCGTGGGGCTATTCCTCGTCTATGCATTCATCCTTGGCGGGACGCTGTTGGCCGCGTGGTTCTACCAGTGGAAGTTCGAGCACTGGCTCCTCGAGGGCATCAGCCTCCTTTGGGTCTACTTCAGCATCTTCTGGGTCATGATGAACCTGTACGTGCCGGCGTTCCTGGTCATGGACGACGAGTCGATCTGGTCGGCGCTGCGGAAGGGTTTCATCCTGACAATGGCGCATCCGGGCTACACGTTTCTGGTCTTCGTGCAAGTCGGGTGCGTGGTCGCGATGATCGCGGCGCCGATACTGGGGCGAGTGAACTGGGCGATGGGGTTGAGCTTCATCCTGTTCTTCATGTTTCTACCTGGTTTCGTCAGCCTGCTATCGACGAACGCGATGCGCGATCTCTTGCGCAAGCACGAAGAAGCTGAAGCCGAAGACGAAGAGTGAACCGCATGTTGGGGAGCGATTTCGGTGACTGTGAAAGATATCGACGTTGCCTGCATGGGCATCCTGGTGGCGGACGTCTTCGGTAGGCCGATCGATGAGTGGCCGACTCGCGGACGACTGTCGCTCGTCGATGAGATGGGGATTGGCATCGGCGGATGCGCCGCCAATACGGGGATCGGCCTCGCCAAGCTCGGCGGCAAAGTCGCCGTGGTCGGGCGCGTGGGCAACGACGGCTTCGGCGCCTTTGTCCGCCAGACTCTCGAAGAATCCGGCGTTGATACATCAGCGATTGTCAGCGACCCCGAAGCCGGGACATCGGGCACGATGGTGATGGTCCACGGCGACGGCGAGCGCAGCTTCATCCATTACATGGGCGCTAGCACGCGCGTCCTGCCGTCGGACATGCCCGATGACATTCTCGCCCGCGCGAAGGTGGTGCACATCGCTGGGACGCTGGTGATGCCGGGATTTGACGGAGGCCCAGCGGCCGAGGTCTTGCGCAGGGCGAAGCAGGCGGGCGCGACGACGTGCCTCGACACCGTGTGGGATCCGACGGGTAGGTGGATGGAACTCGTTGGGCCGATGCTGCCGCATTCCGATATCTTCCTGCCGAGCATCTCCGAGGCTGTCGAGCTGACCGGCGAGATCGAACCTCCCGCCATCGCCGAGAAGCTCATCGCGGCGGGTCCCAGCATCGTCGGGCTCAAGCAGGGCGAGCACGGGTGCTACATCCGCACGCCTGACGACGAGCTGTCGCTGCCCGCCTTCGACATCGAGCCCATCGACGGAACGGGGGCGGGCGACGCGTTTGTCGCGGGCTTCCTTCGCGGCTATCTCGAGGGATGGCCGCTGGAGCAAATCGGGCGCTTCGCCTCCGCCGCCGGCGCGATGGCCACGCTCGCGATGGGCACCACGGGCGGCGTCGGGAGTTCAGCCGAGACGCTGGCCTTCGCCGAATCCACGACGGCGCGCGAGAGCTAGCCCCGAGAAACACAGAACCGTTTCCCCCCCAGACGCGTCTAAGAACATGAGACACGCGACCAGGGGAGGGATGGCATCATGACACCCCGGCTGAGACTGGTTGTCGGCACCCTCGTGCTGTTCTGCGCTGTTGCGATCGGCGCCCCGGATGGCCCCGAAGGCCCCGCCGAGAAGTCCGCGTACCCCTTATTCGAAGAGGACGGCCAGTGGTGGGCAGGCATCGGTGACGTCTGCGAGATCGTCGGCGCCGAGTTCGAGGGTGGAGGCTTCACCCAGGCGATCGAGCAGGAGGACGGCAAGCTGCGCATCCAGATGCGCGTCGTCTTCGGCCACGCGGGCCCGCTGAAGATCACCGTGGGTGAGGACACCTACGAGATCGAGGTTGGCCGCGAACAGATTGACAAGAACGGCGAGAATTACCGCGACTTCATCCACACGCCAAAGCGCGTGAAGGGCGTGGCTTGCGCGACGCTCGAGGATCTGTCCGGCCTGCTTGGCTTCGTAGTAGGTGAGCCTGATGATGGGCAGCCAACGATCGTAGCCGACGAAGGCCCCATCCGGTTGGTCGAGGGCGAGCGGCCGATCCCGATGATCCTCGGCGACGGTGACCAAGTGCGGATCTTCCGTGATTGGGCGCCCGACCCCAAGGAGCCGGAGGATTTCCACTGGTTCCACGGCCGCACCCAGATCCGTGCTGGGGGGCCGGGAGGCTACGTGGAGTTTGGCGGCAAGACGTACTACCAGGCACCGGGCAATCCGTTCAACAGGTCTGGCGCGCCCCGGTACTACGGGCCGGTGCAGCGCGGCGCGGCCAATGTAAACGGCAAGAGCGCCGACCTCATGCAGCTTTCGATCGTCGAGTTTGAGCGCCCGCCTGTTGGAGTCGTGACAGTGCCGGGGCCGTTCGGCAGGCTGAGGATCGACGACCTGCCTGAACTCGAGGGCTTCATCAAGCCGGAGGAGTAGCCCGCCCTCTGATTCTCCAGCATGTGGCCCGGGGAGCCGAAACCCCGGGCCGTCTGCCGTTCCCGCCGAGGGGCCAGAGCGGCGCCCGGCGAACCGTGGCCCATGACCTCACGGGAACGAGTCGCCAAAACTCTCAACTTCGAAGAGCCCGACCGCGTGCCGATCGACATCGGCGGATCGCGCGTGACGGGCATCATGGCCCAGGCCTACTCGTCGCTACGCAAACACGCCGGACTCCCCGCCGAGCCTCCTCGCGTGTATGACTTGATGCAGATGCTGGCCGATGTCGATGAGGACTACCTCGACCTGTTCGGCATCGATGTCGTCGGGCTGGAGCAACCCAAGCCGACGTTTGACATCGCCGCGCGCGACTACAAACCGTGGACGCTGCCGGATGGCACGCCCGTTCTGATGCCGGGGCAGTTCAATCCCACGCAAGACGCGGCTGGCAATTGGCTGCTCTCGCCGGGCGGGCAGGCTGATGCGCCCCCGGCGTGGGAGATGCCCAAAGACGGCTACTACTTCGACGCCATCGGCAGCATCACGATCCCCCAGGACCTTGACGCGCTGATGGTCGACCCCGCGGACTACGCGAGCCAACTTCCCATCTTCACAGATGAAGAACTCAGTGACATTCGCGAGCGCGGCCGGCAGCTCTACGAGAACACGGACTACGCGATTCTCGGCGGCTTCTGGCGGGGGAGTCTCTGGGCGCATGGGATGCTTGAGTGGCCGATGCTCCTGACGCTCGATCCCGCGTGGTGCAAGGAGATGGTCGCGGCGATGGCCGATGTCGCGATCGAGAACCTCAAGCTCTACTCCGAGGCTGTGGGCGAGTATTGCGCGGCAATCCTAATCCAGGGGAACGACTTCGGGACGCAGCGCGGCGAACTGTTCCGGCCGGAACTCTTCTACGACGTGATGGTCCCCGGCTGGCAGCGTATCAACGGCTGGGTCCACGAGAACACGAGCATGAAGACGTTCACTCACACCTGCGGCGCGAACTACGACATCATCGAGGGGTGGATCCAGGCGGGGTTCGACATCCTCAACCCGGTCCAGTGCTCCGCGGATGGCATGGAGGCGGAGCGGCTGAAGCAGGACTTCGGTGGACGCATCACCTTCTGGGGCGGGGGCGTCGACACGCAACAGACGCTTCCCTTCGGCACGCCCGACGACGTGCGCCGCGAGGTCGCGGAGCGGGTCAATACCTTCGCGCCCGGCGGCGGATTCGTCTTCAACGCGATCCACAACGTGCAACACGGCACGCCACCCGAGAACCTCGCCGCCATGCTCGAGACGGCGCGCGAGGTGGGAGCCTACTAGATGGCAGAAACCCCTGAAGCCTCATCCCAGCCCTGGTACAAAGGCGTCACTCGCTACCAGTGGATCGTGCTCGCCATCGCGTCCGCGGGATGGATCTTCGATGTTTACGAGGGCCAGATCTTCGCGATCACCCGCGGGGACATGCTGGCCGAGATCATCGGGCCCGACGGCAAGGTCGGGAGCGTCTTCCTGCTCGGGGACATGTTCCTGGCGATCTTCCTCCTGGGCGGAACGGTCGGGGGCTTGCTGTTCGGATCGCTGGCGGATCGGATCGGCCGACGGCCGGTCATGGTCATCACGATCCTGATGTATTCCGTCTTCTCCGGGCTGACGTTCTTCGCTCAGGACCTCTGGCACGTAGGCGTGTTGCGGTTTTTCGTGGCGATGGGCGTCGGAGGCGAGTGGGCCGTCGCGGCGGCGCTCGTGGCGGAGGTCATGCCACGGAAAGCCCGAGCCCAGGCGTCCAGCATCTTCCACGCGTCCAGCGTCTTCGGGACGTGGCTGGCGGCCATAGCCGGGATGGTGGTCGCGTCGCATTGGCGTTGGGCCTATCTGGTGGGCGTTGCGCCCGCGCTGCTGATCGTGTGGGTCCGGTCGTCGGTCAAAGAGCCGGAGTCGTGGTCCGAAGCCAAGGAGTCGTCAGAGGAAGGCGCCAAGCTCGGGAGTTCCAAGGAACTGCTGACCGACCGTCGGTGGGCTCCGCGGGCGATTCTCGGAATGCTGCTCGCGGCGGTTGGGCTGGGCACCTTTTGGGGCGTCACGATCGCCGGCCAGGACCTCGCGAAGAACCTGCTGACTGCGGCGGGCGATCCGGACGCGGTGGGCAAGGCGAAGCTGGCGTACGGGATCGTCCAGACGACCGGCGCGGGAATCGGTCTGCTCGCCTTCGGGCCTCTCGCCGTGCGGCTGGGGCGACGTCCCGCGTTCTGGCTCGTGCAGCTGGGCGCGCTGGTGATTGTGCCGATCACCTGCTATCTCCCGCAGACATACGGCCAACTCCTGATATTGCTGCCGATCTATGGCTTCTTCACGCTCTCCATGCACGCGGGATTCGCCGTCTACTTCCCAGAGCTGTTCCCGACGCACCTGCGCGCGACCGGAACGGGCTTCTGCTTCAACGGGGGGCGGATCCTGGCCGCGTTCATGCTCGTGTTTTCGGGCTGGGTGAAGAGCCTGCCGGGCGTGGATTTCCGCCTGGCCGTGTCGTTGCTGGGGCTCGTGTTTGTGTTTGGCTTGGTGATCGTCTACCTGCTGCCAGAAACGAAGGGCAAGCCGCTGCCCGAGTAGCCGATGAGCAAGTTCCCTGGCGCCTATCGTGGAGCGTTCCTGAATGAGTTGGCGAGTCGTTCTCCTCTCGGGCGGGTTGATGTACCTCGTCGGGCGCTGGATCCAACAGGCCGCGCTGCTGACGCTGAGCGCTCAGGTCTCGATGGCCGCGCCGCCCGTGCCGGCCCTGGTCGCCCTCGTCCTCCTCATGGGCTACCACGCCCTCAGCAAGCGACTCCCCAAGCCGCTCAGGCTCTCGCTTCAGGAAGCGCTGCTCATCTACGCGATCCTCACCCTCGCCGTCGCCATGTGTTCCGGCGGCGCGCTGAGGCTGTTCATCCCCGAACTGACCGTCCTGCCGTATTTTGCCACGCCCGACAACGGTTACCAGGACCTGGCCAACGCCATTCCTGATTGGTACATCGTCAAGGATGCAGCCGCCAACCTCGACTACTTCGAGGGCTCGGAGACCGGCGCCATTCCCTGGAGGGCGTGGGCGGCGCCGCTGGGCGCGTGGTCTGGGTTCTTCCTGCTCTTCTTCGGCGCGATGATGGGCATGAGCCTGCTCGTCAGCAAGCCATGGATGGATGACGAACGGCTGAGGTTTCCGATCTCGGAACTTCCCCTTGAGATGGTCGGCCGCGGACCGATGTCACGAGGGAAGACGGTCTTTGGCAGCTACATCTTTTGGATCGGCTTCGGGGTCGTGAGCCTCTACAACGTGCTCAACATTCTCAATAGCTTCAACCCGTCGGTGCCCGCGCTACCGATCGAAACGCCCCTGCACCAGTTCTTCACTGAGGGGCCCTTGCGCAATGTTTGGTGGCTCAGCTTCGCGGTCCGGCCGCAGGTGTTTGGCTTCGGCTACCTGATGCCCACCGACGTGCTGCTGTCGTGCTGGGTGTTCTGCGGCTGGTTGCTGGTGCAGCACGTCGTGTTCTTCATGGTCGGCTACCAGCAACCCGGCGTGCCCTTCGAGAACGAACAGATCACCGGCGCGTACCTGGTCCTTGCTTGCGTGATTCTCTACGGGGCGAGACGACACATCGGCGACGCCGCTCGGGCCATCGTCAAGCGCGAGAAGGGCGCGCCGCTTCCGATAGAATCGAAGGGCCTCATCGCGGCCGTACTGTGCGGCATCGGGATCTTCGTGCTGAAGCGCTGGGCGGGCATGGGCACGGGCACGATTGCCGTCTACTATGGAATGACATTCCTCTTCGGGGTGGTCGCGACGCGCGTGCGGGCCGAGGCGGGTTTGCCTTCCCAGTGGATCTGTCCCATCGATTCCTCCAACAACATGCCGAAGATGCTCTGGGGATCAGACTACCTCCTCAAGCACGGTGGCTTGTCGAATCTGTCAACCCTCGCCACGAACTACTTCATGGGTCGAGGCGTAATGCCGGGCTACGGGTCGTTCCAGATGGAGGCTCTGCAGATCGGGCGCCACGGCGGCATCAAGGTGTCGACCGTAACGTGGGGCATGATGTTCGCGGTCATATTGGGGCTTGGATTCGGCTACTGGATGCACCTCGACGCGGCCTATGAATATGGCGCGAATGTCCTCGAGGGAGGGACCAGCGAGGGCGGCTACCGCATTGAGTTGTGTCGGCGCCAGTACGACGCCGCGACTGCATCGATCACGAGCCCGGCTTCACCTGAGCCAGTGAAGGTCATAGCGACACTCGCGGGCGGTGTGCAAGTCGCCATGTTGGTGCTATTGAGGCGCGTCTTCTTGCGCTTCCCGCTTCACCCCCTTGGCTTCGCGTTGGGCTTCCTCTTTGGGCGGCAGAACTGGTCGATGCTGTTCCTCGTCTGGCTCTGCAAGGTGCTCATCCTCAAGTTCGGTGGCATGCGCTCCTACCACAAGCTCCTGCCCTTCTTCTTGGGCGTCGCGTTCGGGCATTTTGTGGTCGCGGGCATGCTTTGGGGGTCGTTCTCCGCCTTCGGCGGCGAAGCGTTCCGTGGGTATGTCGTCTGGTTCTAACGAAGCCTCATTTACTTCCTGTTTACATCCCTGGACTGATATGGCAAGATGTGGCTGAGGGAGCCACCGTATGTCAGACGATTCGTCTCGTACCGTGCCTCGCGCGCCAGACATGGCGTATCGCGTTGCTCCGGCCGCCGTCGCTGGCCTGTTGTGGGTGTTAGGGCCGGCTGATGGAGCCCACGAGACCGTGGTCACCGCAGGCCCTCGCGCGCTGCTGGCGGGGCTTGTTATCGCGGCGGTTGTCGCCGGCGTTGGCGATCGCTTGTTGACCCTCCTGCGCGTCGATCCGCCCGGCCGGGCTCAGCGCGTTGCTTACGCCATCGCGCTTGGCATGGGGGCGACGAGCATCGTCGTGATGGTGGTGGCCCTGTGCCATCTGCACTCGCGCCACGCGGCCGCGCTGCTGCTCATTCTCGGGAGTCTCGCCTTCCCCTGCCGCAATGTGGCGGTCGCCGCGTGGGGAGGCGTCCGAGATTCCAAGCCGCGCGCGTCCGTCGGCATGCTGGTCTGCCTCGTCGTGTTGGTGCTCTTGGCGCTCTCATTCGTGGCCCTGGGCGTTCTTCCACCGACCGATACGGATTCGCTCCGCTACCACCTCCGCCTCCCCGAGTTGATGCTTGAGACCCACGCTTTCACCTACCCTCCGCGCAACCACTTCGCCCATCTGCCGCTGGGGGGGAGAGCTTCTGTTCTCGCTCGGGCTGGCTCTCGGCGGCGGGGCGGGCGCGAACATGGTGGTCGTGCTTGGCGGGCTCGCCTGCGTGCTGGGGATCTACGGCGCCGCATCGCAACGATGGGGCCCTGAGTTCGGCGCGGCGGGAGCGGCCACGTTCGCATCGACGCCGCTCGTGGCATGTCTGTTCGGCACGTGCGACGTCGATCTCATCGTCTGCATGCACGTCGTGCTGGCGGTCGTCGCCGTGCTGAACTACCGGTCCGCCTCGAACATGCGCTGGCTCGTTCTGGCGGGTATTTGTGGGGGATTGGCAACGTGCACCAAGCTTGGCGGCGGTTACGCGACGGCGCTTGTCGCCATCTGGGCTGGGTTGGCCGGTGAGGGCCATTGGCGTGGGTTCGCGAAACGCTTCCTCGCGGTGGCGATTCCCGCAGGCCTGCTCTTCGCGCCATGGCTGGTGAAGTCGGCTATAGTGACGGGCAATCCCGTCTTCCCCATGTTCTACGACGTCTTCGGCGGGAAGGACTGGCGGCCCGAATACACCGCCAACTACGCCGGCGAGGTAGCGTCTTACGGGCGGCCGGGCGGGAGTATCCTTGACTATCTCCTCAGTCCGCTCTGGATCACCATGGATTGGCGCCCGTACGGGACGCCCGTCCCGCTGAACCCCATCCACCTGGTCATGCTCGTCGGACTGCCGCTGCTAGGCAAGCGCGGCAAGCCCATCTGGGCTCTCACTGCCTGGTGCGCGGGCTTCTGGCTTGCGTGGCTTTTCACGGCGCAGGTCGCTCGGTTCGCGCTGCCCGGGGTCGCGGTATTCTCTATCGCCGCCGGCTTCGTCGCCGTGCAATCAGGAATCTCCAAGAAGACGAGCAAGCCTCGTCTCCCGCTGCATGTCGCGTTGATCATCCTGGGCATGGCGGGCGCGTGCTGGTACAACCATTGGAAGTTCTTCCAGCCACAGCCCTACCTCGTCGGCGGCGCCACCAAGCTCGAGTATATGATGGAGATGCCCGAGCCTATGGGCCACGCGCTCGACTACTACCCCCTGGCGATCTACGCCAACGAGAATCTCCCGGAGGGCTCCCGCCTGCTGTTCTTTGGCGAGACATTGGCGTATAATGTCAAGCATCCCGTCTTGGCCGATACGGGTTTCGCGGGCGTGTCGGCGGTTTGGTGGGCCGAGGAGGCGGCGGATGCCGAGGCCCTCGCGCGGCGCATCGCATCCGAGGGCTACACGCACATCTTGGTCGACCACAAGGCGCCCAGAGACCTGTGGGCTCAGAAGTTCGGCTACTTCGGGGATAGCCAGGAGGCCTTGGATCGCTTCATGGCCATGATCCGTGCCTACTGCCGTCCGCTACATGCCCATGATCGCGCCGTGCTGTTTGAACTCGCGCCACCTGACTGAGGAGATCCTGCATGACCGACGTTCCGGCAAGCCGACCCACGCGATGGGTCTACCTCGCGCTAGGCGCGTTGATTCTGACCGGCATTGGCGTTCGGTTGGCATGCATGCCGTATGTTGATGTCCCGTTCCCGCCCGACGCCGTCTACTACGCGGATGTCGCCAAGAACATGGCCGACGGGCGCGGGTGTGTCGTCGACTACGCGTGGATTTACGCCCGTGGTGTCCCCCAGTCGTTCCCCACTCCGGCGATGGGCTACTGGATGCCGGGAATGTCGTTCTACCTCGTTCCTTGGGTCTGGGCCCTTGGCCCCACGATCTTTGCCGTCCGCATCGCCAATGTCTTCATGGCGATTCCGTTCACGCTGCTCTGTTGGTGGCTTGGCAGAACCATCACGGGCAAGGAGGGCCCGGGACTTCTCGCGGCGGGGCTGGCCGCGATTGATCCCCATCTCATGGCGGCCTCTACGAGCGCGGACGCCTCGCTACCCCAGGGCATCTTCTCGTGCGGGGCGATGCTCGGCATGTATTACGGCCTCTACCGCAACCCCAAGTGGTTGGGCCTGGCCGGACTGCTCGCCGGAATGTCGCATTTCATGCGTAACGACGGCGTGCTCATGGTGCCTCTCATGGGGCTGTGCGTGCTGGCAGCCCTGCGTGGGAAGCAGTACCGGTTCCGACCGATCCATCTGCTCTACTTCTTCGCTCCCTACATCATCTGCGTCGCGCCCTGGATGATCCGGAACACGGTGGTCTTCGGATCGCCCTCACCACCGGCGCTCAACCGCCTCCTGATCCTGCCCACCTACGATGACATCTTCCGCACGGACCTCTCGTCGATCACCGTCGATCAGTGGCTCGCCCAGCACAAGGGTTGGCTGGGCGTTATCGTCTATGACTCGATGGTCCTCGGGCGGATCGTCCAGTGGTTGTTCCTCAAAGGCGGGAGCACTTTCCTGCTGTTCGCCATACCGTTCCTTTGGATTCGCCGCGTGGCTCAGGCCCGACCGTTCCTCTACTACGCGGGCATCTTGCTCGTCATGTACGCCTTCGTGTTGCCCGAGGTCGGGCGACAGGGCTCCTTCGTGCGCAGCTTCTACGGGATCCTGCCGATGCTGCTCGCGTTGACGGCCGGAGGCGTGTGGATGGTCGGCGAGTGGCTGGCCAAGAAACTCAACCTCGCGCAGGCGCGCGTGGTCATTCTCGTCTTGGCCCTTGTCCTCGTGGCCCACACGGTCAGCCGACTTGGATTCGCGGTCACCAAACAGCACAAAGAACTCAAGACCCACGCGTACGTCGCGAACGCCGCCGGACTGAGGGCCTACTTCGGCAAAGGCGACCAGTCGGCGGGCGTGTTCACCAATGACCCGTGGGCCTTGCATTGGATGACCAATCGGCCGTGCTACATGCTGCCACCCGACGGCATGGACGCCACGCTCGAGATGGCGAAGAAGCTCGGCATCCGCCACATCTCATTGCCGGGCGCGTTCTGGGGGGCGTACCCGGGCTTTGAGGACGCCGTGCGGAGCGGCCGGATCGAGGCTGATGTCAAGTTCCCCACGCTGGCCGGCTATGGCGGGCTGCAAGTCTACGATCTCTGGCCCACTGAGGGTCGGCGGGAGAACCAGCTTGGAGCCGAGGCGGCGGCTGAAGGTGAATTCGGCGCGGCGCTCACGCACTTCGCCGCGGCCGCGAAGTACGTCGCCGACGACCCAGAGCGCAGCCGGACGGTCGCTGAGAATACGGCTCGGGCGACCTTTGATCTCGGCAAGGAGTACGAGGCGAAAGGCGAATTGCGCGCCGCCCGCAGGTTGTACATCAACGCCGGGAATGAGGCGCCCGACGATATGGACGTCTCCGAGATCGTCGAGGCTCTGGAGCGACTGGGCGCCGGTGGGCATAGCGGAGTGCCGCACGGAGGCGGTGCTGGATGACGGCCTGCCGCATGGATCGCCCGAGCAAGCGCGCGTGCATCGGTTTGGGGGGCGGGCTGCTTGCGGGCGTGGTGGTGCGGGTGCTGTGTCTCCGATTCTTCGCTGATCCGCACTCCGTCGACAGCATCTACTGCATCGACGTCGCGCGCAACATCTGCGAGGGTCGCGGGCTGGTCATCGATTACGCGTGGATCTACGCGCGGGGCGTGCCCGAGTCGTTCCCCATGCCGTCGCATGGATACTGGAACCCAGGCCACACGTTCTTCCTCGTCCCGTGGATGGCGGCGCTTGGGACGACGTACCGGGTCGCTCAGATCGCGTGCATCTGTCTCAGCATCCCGTTCACCGCGATCATCTGGTGGGTCGCGCGGGAGCTGATGCAGAGCGAAGCCGCCGGGCTCTTGGCGGCCGGTCTGGCGGCGGTCGAGCCGCACTTCATTACCCAGTGCCTGACCGCCGACCCTGGGTTCTCCCACAGCTTCTGGCTCGCCGCGTGCCTGCTGGCCTTGTACGTCGGCGCGCTGGGCAGACCAAGAGCCCTCATCGTTGCCGGCTTTCTGGCGGGGCTCGCGCATCTCACCCGAAACGACGGCATGCTGCTGGTGCCCGTGTCTGCCCTGGTGCTGTTTGGCGCTGTGCGGGCGGGGCGGTTGCGCTGGTCCCACGGGCTGGGCTTTCTCGCTGCTTACGCGCTCGTGATGGTGCCGTGGGTGGCGCGCAACACCGTCGTCTTCGGCGCGGCGCCACCGCCGGAAATGCGGCGCTTGCTCTTCCTGCCCGAGTACAACGAGATCTTCCGAGCCGATTGGTCATCCATCGCGCCGACGGACTATCTCACCACGCACGGCGGACTTGGCGGCGTCGTGCTCTATCGATTGAAGGTCGCGTGGTTCCATGCGAAGTGGGCCGCTGGCGACGCTGGCGCGTGGGTGATGTTCATCGGGATCCCCGCGCTCGCGTATGGTCGTAGATCGGTCGTCGTCCCGTACATCTACATGCTCGGAGTATTGGTGGTCGCTTACATCCTCATCGTGCCTGAGGTGGGGATGCGAGGCGCGTTCCCGCGCTCGTTCCCATCTCTGTACCCGCTGGTACTTGGGAGCGCGGCGGGAGGCGTGGTTTGGGCGAGCGCGCAGGTTTCGTCGCTATCGCGGCGGCGGCTCAGCCCGTCCTTCGCCATCGCGACCATGAGCGCGTTGCTGGTTGCGCGCTCGCTATCAGCCCTTGGGCCCTGCGTGCTGAAGCATCACGTCTGGTCCACGCGATCACCGTATGTCGAGAGCGCGAGCGTGCTGCGCGGTGTCCTCGAGCGTGATTTAGGCGATGGGCCGATCCTCACCGATGACACGTGGCGCATCAGCGCGCTTGTCGACAGGCCGGTGCTTCAGATGCCCAGCGACGGCCAGGAGACCGTGCTGCGAATCGCGCGGCAGGTCGGCGCGCGGTATGCGGTGATGCGGGGGGCGTGTCTGCAGTACTGCCAGGGGCTCCGCGAAGCGATCGACCGTGGCGACGTAGAGGTCCTGCAACTCCTCGAGACGGCGCCGGTACATGAGGGGATCTACGTGATCGATCTGTTCCCCGAGTAGGCCGCCCCGCGGGGGGCCTTGCAGCGTGCGCAGGGAACCTGTTACGCTGACGCGACGAAACGACGTGGAACACGACGGAGCAAACATGACCCAGCGCCTGCCGGGGCCCACGACGAAGTTGGTCCTCGCGTTACTTTCGGGCATCATCATCGTTGGCGCAGCCGCGCGCTTCGCCTACGCTCGGCATGTGTCCAGCCCTTTCCGAGCCGACGCGGTTTACCACCACGATGTCGCCGCCGGAATCGCCGACGGCGCCGGGCTATCGGTTGACTACGCGTGGCATTACCTGCGCGACGTGGATGAGTTGCCCATGCCGTCCAACGGCTACCGGATGCCGGGAATGTCGCTCTACCTGGCCGGATGGTACGCTTCGTTCGGAACCAGTTTCAAGGTCGGGCAGCTCGCCGGCATCGGTCTCAGCCTCGTGCTGATCGCCTTGACGTGGTGGGTTGGGCGCGAGTTCACGGGCCACGATGGCCCCGGATTACTCGCGGCGGCCATCGCGGCCTTCGATCCCAACTTCGTGCTGTTCGCCACAACGACCGACGCCCCCCTGTTACACGCGTGTCTACTGGCAACGGCGCTCGTGTTCGCGCATCGAGGCTGCGTCGTCGATGGGAAGTGGTTTCTCGCCGCGGGCCTCTTCGGCGGTCTGGCGCACCTAGTCCGCGCGGATGCCGTGTTCCTCGTCCCGGTGACGTTGCTCTGCGCGGCCTGCGCCGGTCGCAAGTGCGGCTATCGGCCCAGACTCGCGCATGCCCTGTACCTTCTGGTCCCCTACGCGTTGGTGCTGGTCCCGTGGGCCCTCCGAAACGCGTTCGTCTTCGGGTCTGTCCTCCCGGATGATATCCACCGGCTCGCGTTCCTGACCAACTATGCCGACCTGTTCCGGCTTGACACTTCGGTTCTGTCGCTCGAGCGTTTCGTTGAGGCCAAGGGCGGCTGGCCTGGCGTCTTCGTCTTCGACATGAAGCAACTCTACCAGATGGCACGCTGGACCGTGGTCGGCGGCAGCTCACTGGCAGTGCTCTGCGCGATTCCTTTCTTCATCGTCAAGCGGCCCCTCGCCGCGCTGGCGCCGCTCGCGTTGCTGGTCATCCTCCTGCTTGTCTATGCGTTCGGCCTTCCTGAACTCGCCGGCAAGGGCACCTTCACGGGCACGCTGGTCGCGCTCCTGCCAACGCTGTTTGCCGCGGCGGGCGCGGGGCTGTGGGGGCTAGGCAGTCGCACGCACCGGCGGTGGGGCGCGAGCCGGCGGACACTACTGCTCGGCGTGTTGGTGGCTATGGTCCTCACCCACTCGGTAACGCAGCTCGACAGCGTCATGCGCGGGAACCAGTTGGAGGCCGAGGCTCACCCTTACGTACTCCTGGGGCCTGAGGTCGCCGCGCTCATGGCCAAGATCCAGCCGCCCGATCAGCCGATGGTGTCCGATAACCCTCAGATGCTCCACCAACTGACGGGCCGCCCCTGCGCGCGCGTCCCGACGGACGGTCTGGATGCGGTGCGGGCGGTGAGCAAGCAGCTTGGCGCTCGCTACTGCGTCCTGGCGGGGAGTTCCGTAGCTGCCATCGATGGGCTGGCCGAGGCGATTGAGAATCGCGAGATCTCGGTACTTGCCAAGATGCCCACTGCTGAAGACGGAGAGACACTCTGCATACTCGATCTTGAGATCGAGGTCGCGCTCGGGCATGCGTACGATCTGATGGACCACTCTAACGCGGCCTTGAAGCGCGGCGACCACCAGGCCGCCATCCACGCCCTGCGTGGCGCGCTATCATTCTCTGCTGGACAGCCGAATCTCGCCACCCCGATCCGCGCCCGCATGGCAATTATCCACACCGTCTACGGCGATCTTCTCGAGGCGGCCGGGGACGGCGATGCGGCCCAGGAGCAGTACGACTTCGCCCTCTCTGTCGCCCCCAGTCGGATGGGGTTGGACGACTTGCGTGCCGGGCTGCCGGCCCTCATGGCGGCGCTGGACCGGCCCGCACGTCCCCCTGACCCGTGATTTACCCTAACAGGCAAAGGCCGTCCTCTGGCCGACGGGGAAGGACGGTGAGGCCCGGCTGTTAGGCCGTCGGGCACCTTTGAGGAGGCTGCTCAATATGTCCGCTACAGATAGTATCAATCGCCGAGGCTTTATCGCCACGTCCGCCGTCGGCGCCGCGGCTGTGAGCGCGGCCTTCGGCGCGCCGGCGAAGGGCCAGGTTCTCGGCGCAAACGACACGATCAACATGGCTGTCATCGGCTGCGGAGGCATGGGCACGGGCCATCTCCGGCGCCTGGTCGACATGAGCAATAAGCCCGACGCCAAAGTCAAGGTCGTCGCGGTGTGCGACGTCTACGAGCCCCGCAAGGAGCGCGCGGCGAATATCTCGGGCGCCGACGTGCATCACCACTACAGCGAGGTGCTCGCGCGACCCGATGTTGACGCTGTCCTGATCGCCACGCCCGACCACTGGCACGCGCAGATCAGCATCGACGCGCTGGAGTCGGGCAAGGATGTCTACTGCGAGAAGCCTGTCACCCTCTACTGGTGGGAGGCCAAGCAGGTCCGCGACGTGGTGAAGCGCACGGGCCGCGTCTTCCAGTGTGGAGTGCAGTCAACATCCGACGACATCTGGTGGCAAGCCAACAAGCTCATCCGCCAGGACAAGCTCGGAAAGCTCATCTGGACCCAGTCCGGCTACTGCCGCAACGGACGCGGCGGCGAGTGGAACTGGGGCATCGACGATGGCTGCAGTCCCGATACCCTCGACTGGGACCTGTGGCTTGGGCCCGCTCCGAAGCGCCCGTTCGATCCCGAGCGCTTCTTCCGCTTCCGCAAATACTGGGACTACGGCGGCGGCGTCGCCACCGACCTGCTATTCCATGCGCTCGGGCACATATCGATCGCCCTCGGCCCCGAATTCCCTGAGAGCGTGACCGCCAACGGCGGCATCTACGTCCAGACCGACCGCGAGGTGCCGGATACGTATCACACGGTCATCGTCTACCCGAGCGGTCACTCGGTCGTGCTCGCCTCGTCGATGTGCAATCAGCAGGCCTGGCCCGAGGCGATCCGGGGGCACGAGGCGACGATGTACTTCGAGGGCCCGGGGATCGTCGTCCGGCCCGAGAATGCGTACGAGAACGAACGCGAGGAGATCGAAGTCGGCCGCGAGCCCCGCGACAACCACATGGACAACTTCCTCAAGTGCGTTCGCACGCGCGAGAAGCCGCACTGCAACGAGGAGGTAGCGTTCAGGGTCTGCTGCGCGATCGCGCTCGGAGTGGAGTCTTACCGCACGGGGCGGACGATCCGCTTCGATCCGGTCAAGGAAGAGGTCATCGGCTGACGCCAAACGGGGACGCGGCTCTTCTCAGGGTGACGCGGGCGGCGATGGGGACGGAGTTTCAGATCGTCCTCTTCGGCGATGATGAACGCGCCCTTGAGAGCGCGGCGAACTACGCGCTCGATGAGGTCGACCGGCTCGATTCGCAGATGAGCCTGTACATTCCCGGCAGCGAGTTGTGCTACATCAACGCCCACGCGGTTGAGCGGCCGGTGCCGGTCGAGCCGGGGCTGTTTCGCCTCCTGGAGCGCGCCGCGGAGATCTGGTACGCGACCGACGGGGCGTTCGATGTCACCGTCGGGCCGCTGATCGACACGTGGGGTTTCTTCCGAGGCAAGGGCGCCGTTCCGCCCGGGCGAGAGATCCGCAAGGCGCTCAGACGAGTCGGCATGCAGCATGTTCGGCTCGACGCGGACGGCAACACGGTTCACTTCGGCCGGCCGGACGTGCGCGTCGATCTCGGCGGAATAGCCAAAGGCTACGCGGTCGGGCGCGTGGCGGAGGCGCTCCGTGAGAGTGGCGTCGAAAGTGCCCTCGTGCATGGCGGGCATAGCACCGTCTGCGCCGTTGGCGCTCCGCCCGGCGAGGACGGATGGCCTATCGGCATCAGGCATCCAGTCCGGCCCGACGAGCGCATGGCGACGATCGCGCTCAATAGCCAGACGCTCTCGACATCGGGCAGTTATGAGAAGTTCTTCGAGCACGATGGCGAGATCTACAGCCATATCATGGATCCCCGCACGGGGTGGCCGGCCCAGGGGATGCTCAGCGCGACGGCGATCGCGGAGGCCGGGCTTGAGAGTGACGCGCTTTCGACCGCGTTCTTCGTGATGGGAATTGGCGAGACGAGAGAGTACTGCAACACGCGGCCCGGTCTGGCGGCGATGCTTGTCCCGGAACCGGCCGAGGGCGAGGAACCGACGATCGTCTCGATTGGGACGATCTAACGATCACGATTCATGGAGGCGCATCACAGATGAATTTCAGCGATATGAGCAGGAGAAATTTCATTAAGGCGACATCGGCAGCGGCGGCGGCATTCTCGGTCGGGCTGGCGGCGACGCGCGAGCAGTTGTACGCCGACACGATCGGCGAAAGCAAGGACTTGCTGAAGGTTGGAATGATCGGCCCGGGCACGCAGGGACGCAACCTGATGAGCCATGCGGTGAAGGTGCCGGGGCTGAAGTTCACGGCCGTCTGCGACGTGTTCGAGCCCAACCTGCAGAAGGGTGTTGGCATCGCCGGTGAGGGTGTCGCGACGTTCAGCAATTACGAGGAAATGCTCGACAAGGCCGACATCGACGCGGTCATCATCGCGACGCCGCTGAGCTTCCACTCGCGGATGGCCATCGACGCCATGGACGCGGGAAACCACGTCTTCTGCGAGAAGATGATGTCCTACAGCATCGAGCAAGGAAAGCAGATGGTCCGCAAGCAGCGCGATACGGGCCTGACGCTTCAGATCGGCCACCAGCGTCGCTACAACCCGACCTACCTTCACGCCATCAACATGGTGCAGAAGGAGAATGTGCTGGGCAACATCACGTCGGTTCGCTGTCTCTGGCACCGCAACGGCGATTGGCGCCGCCCCGTGCCGCCGGACACGGATCCGAAGCTGCACCGCCTGATGAACTGGCGGCTTTACGGGGAGTACTCCCAGGGGCTCATGGCCGAGTTGTGCAGTCACCAGGTCGACATCGCCAACTGGTTCCTCGATGCTGTCCCGACGGCTGTCAGCGCGATGGGTACCCATGGCTACTGGACCGATGACCGTGAGATCCTCGACGACATTGAAGCGCTCTACGAGTATCCGGGCGGCGTGAAAATGGTCGTCTCGTCAATCACGCAAAACGCCTACGACGACTATTACGAGCAGATCATGGGCGACGAGGGGACGCTGGTGCTCAGCCATGAGAGCCAGGGCCTGCTCTTCCGTGAGGCCCGCGCCGAAAAGCTCACTTGGCAAGAGTTCGCCCACAAGGATGATAAGGGCGGCGTCGTGCTTGACAGCCAAGCCACCAAGGGCGCCGGCGGCGCGAAGAAGGACGAGAGCGGCGAGTCGATCGACATGAGCAACGAGAGCCCATACTACCTCGAGTTGCACGACTGGGCCCGCTGCATCCGCGAGAACGACACCCCGCGCTGCAACGCGATGGCCGCGTTTGAGTCTGACGTTGCCTGCCTCATGGCCAATGCCGCGCAGGCCCAACGCCGGTTCATCGATCTCCCGCCGGAGATCTTCGAAGTTGACTGACGTGGATAGCGTTTCGCGGTGTGCTACCTCAGGAGAGGTGTTGTGATGAGAGCATTTCGGTTGACGATTGTCATTGCCTTGGTGCTCTCGATCCCGGCCACCGGCATCAGCCAAGACACCGCCGCGCTTGTTGACCAGGCGGCCAACGGAAGCGATGAGGCTCGACTTGGCGTCATCCAGGCCGGCCTGCCCGCCGTGCCGGACCTGGTCAACGCCATCGCGACCCGCGAAGGGCGGCCCGCCGCGCGCGCCGCGCGCACGCTAGGCTGGGTGATAGAGTTCGCAGGCAAGGACGCGGCCGTCAGGCCACAGGCGGAGTGGATGGCCGTCAACCTGCTGCTCGATCCCAGTCAACCACTGGCCGTCCGCCAGACCGTCGCGCGCTACCTCTGGCACGTCGCGAGCGACAAGTCGGTCGCCGCGCTCGCGCCGTTCGTGACAGACGACGATCTGGGCGAAGACGCCCTCTGGTCGCTTCAGAACATCCCCGGCAGCACGGCGCTCAGCGCGCTTGGTCGTGCCCGCGGCACGGTTGACGAGGGTAAGCTAGCGGCGATCATAACTGCGATCGGGAGACGTTTGGACGCCTCGCTCGGAGTACTCTCAGACGCCGCGCAGCACCCTTACCCAAAGGTCCGTCTCGCCGCCATCGAGGGTCTCGGCAACATGGGCACGGCGCATGCCGTCCACGTCCTGTTGCCGCTCGCCCCGATCACCGAGGGTGCCGAGCAATCTGCCATCCTGCTGGCGCTGAACGCTGGCGCTGCAAAGCTCCCGGTCACGTCCGCCAACTGGGTCTACGAACAGGTCATCGGTCTCAACGCGGACCCCGTGGCAACCGAGGGCGCGCTGAACGGCTTGGCGGACGTTGGCGACAAGGATTCCGTGCCTAAGGTCGCTCCATTCCTGGGCTCTAGAGACGCGGCCTTGCAGGTCGCCTCGGCCAACGCCCTGGCGAAGATCCCGTGCGGCTGCGCAACCGCAGCGTTGGTCGCGGCCCTCGATGGCGCGACATCCCAGCAAGCCCGCCCGATTCTCAGCGCGTTGGGCGATCGTGCGGACGCTAGCGCCATACGCGCGGTCATCCCACTCGCCCGCGTTAGCAGCGCCGACATACAGATCCTCGCGTTGACCGCCCTCGGCCGCATGGGCGATCCGGCGGCCTGTGAGGTCGTCCTCGAGGCTGCCCAGAATCCCAGAGCCATTCCTCGCGTCGCGAGCGTCGCGTTGGAGGCGTACTCAGCGATCGCAGCCGCGCGGCTCGCCGCTGGCGACGTCGAGACGGCTCGGTCCATCTACGAAAGCGCCCTCCAGATGGCGAAGACGGACGCCCAGAAGGTCGGCGCGCTGAACGGTCTAGCGAAGGTCGCCAGCCCCAAGTCTCTGCCAGCCATCGGCGCCGAACTTGACGCGGATGGAGCGGTCCAGGACGCTGCGGTCGTCGCGCACCTCGCGTCGTCTGATTCGCTCGCGCGCGTTGACGGCGCTGCGGCTATCAATGCCCTCATGCGCCTGCTCGACGTCGTCGATGACCCCGCTCAGGTCCGCGCGGTCGTGCTTAGGCTCGGCGCACTCGGCTCGAGCATCGACGTCGGCTCGCGGCAGGGCTTCATCACTCACTGGTGGGTCCTGGGCCACTACGATAGCGGCGGCGACTACACCGCGACGGACGAGGTGTTCGCGCCGGAGAAGAGCCCCGTCGATCTCGCCGTCGGCGACGGCGTCCGCAAGTGGAAGAAGCACCACACGCTCGACGTCGATGGACTGGTCGACTATGTCGGCATGTTCGGCAAGAACAACGATGCGGCTTGTTACGCCTACGCGGAGGTCACGCTCGGGGAGGCTGGCGGCGGCAAGATTCTCTGCGGCAGCGATGACAGCATTGTCGTCTGGCTGAATGGGGAAGAGGTCCGCCGCTTCAGGGGCCCGCGCGGCTGCAAGGTCGATGAGGATACAACTGACGTGAGCTTCAAATCCGGCAAGAACACGGTCCTGATCAAGGTCATTCAGGGCGGCGGCGATTGGTCGTCATGCGTCCGCCTGGTGGATAGCGACAGCAAGCCGCTGAGCTTCGATCAGAAGACAGAGTAGTGGCGGAACGCGAGTAGCGAATCCGAAGCCTCGGCCCGCTCTAGGCCGGGGTCTCTTCGATTCTCAGCACGTTGTAGACGGTGTCCCGCTCAACGGGAACCCGCCCCGCCTCGCGGATCAGGTCACACAGTTCCTCGCGCGTCAGCGCCTGAGGAGTCGTCGCGCCGGCCGCGTGGGTGATCTTCTCCTCGACCACTGTTCCGTCCAGGTCGTCCGCGCCAAACGCCAAACTGACCTGCGCGAGCTTGATTCCCTGCATGATCCAAAAGCTCTTCACGTGATCGAAACTGTCGAGCATCAAGCGCCCTATCGCGACCTCGCGAAGGTCCTCGATGCCCGTCGTCGAGGGGCGTCCGCCGAGGTCGGTGTTGGCGGAGTGGTACGCGAGGGGAATGTAGGCCATGAAGCCGCTGGTGTCGTCCTGCAGTTCGCGAAGCGCGATCAGGTGATCGACCTTCTCCTCGACGGTCTCCACATGCCCATATAGCATCGTGGCATTGGATCGAAGCCCGAGTTCGTGAGCGGCGCGCATTACGTCTAGCCACTCGGCGCCGGGCAGCTTCGACGGGCAGACCACCTCCCGCACCCGCGCCGAGAAGACCTCGGCGCCGCCGCCAGGAAGGCTGCCCAATCCCGCCTCGATGAGCTGCTCGAGCGTCTCCCGGATCGGCAGATCGGCGAGCGTCGCCAGGTGCGCGATCTCCACAGCCGTGAACGCTTGCATGTGCACGTCAGGCAACGCGCCCTTGAGCTGCGACAGCATCTCCGTGTAATACGAAAACGGCAGATCCGGATGCAGCCCGCCGACGATGTGCAGTTCGCTGAAGCTCTCGTCGCCCGCCGTTGCGGCCTCGAGGATCTCCGGCAGCGTCATCGTGTAAGCGCCGTCTTGGCCCTGCTCTCGGCTGAACGCGCAGAATCGGCAGTGGTTGGTGCAAACGTTCGTGTAGTTCACGTGCCGGTTGACGATGAAGTACGTCCGGTTGCCGCTCTTGCGCTCGCGCACGATGCTGGCCAACTCGCCCAGGTCGAGGATGTCGCCACGCTCGTAGAGCCAAACGCCCTCATCGCGAGTCAGTCGCTCGCCGGCCTCAATCTTGCGTCTGATGCCATCTGTCATCGGCCTACCTTATCCCCAGGAAGACTTCCACGCACGCGCCCAGCAGCACGATTATGCTGGCGACGCCGTTGGCGGTGAAGAACGCCGCGTTGACCTTCGAGAGATCCTCTGGCTTGACAAGTCCGTGTTCGACGATCAGCACCGCCGCGACAATCGCGATCGCGATGTAGTAGACCGCCCCGAGCCCCGTGAGCCACCCGAAGACCAGCGCGAATGCGATGAACAGGGCGTGCAGGGCCGAAGACAGTTGCAGCGCGCCCCGCGCCCCCAGCGAGACCACCGCCGAGTGGATGCCGTTCTCGCGGTCGAACTCCTCGTCCAGCAGAGCGTAGATGATATCAAAGCCCGCCACCCAGCAGATGACCCCTGCTGAAAGCATCATCGGCGCGATGTCGAAGCTCGGCTTCACCGCGAGCCACGCGCCCATCGGCGCGATCCCGAGCGACAGTCCCAGCGCCCCGTGGCACCACGCCGTGAAGCGCTTCGTGTATGAGTACCCCAGCAGCACGACAAGCGCTGGGAGCGAGAGCACTAGACACAGCCAGTTCAGCATGCCCGCCGCGACGACGAACAGCACCGCCCCAACGACGGTGACGACCCAGGCCTTTGAGACCCGCACCTTCCCTGTCGGCAACTCGCGGTCCTGTGTGCGCGGGTTCCTCGCGTCCATCTCGCGGTCAATGATGCGGTTGAACGCCATCGCCGCCGTGCGGACCGAGACGGCCGCGACGACCATCCACGTTATCTGCCACGCCGTCGGCATGCCCTCCGCGCAGACGAATGCTGCGGTCAATACGAATGGCAGCGCGAAGACCGAATGCTCGAATTTGACGAGGTTGAGGTAGTCGCCCAGCCTGCTCATAGCACCTCGTCCGGCCGCCACGTCGGCTGTTCCGCGCCTGGGACTCCGAGCTGCGCGAGCGCCCTCCCGACCACCGTCGCCGCGAGGTCGTCAATCGACTCGGGTCGGTCGTAGAAGTGGGGCGACGCTGGCAGAACGACTCCGCCGGCCTCGGCAATGGTGGTCAGGTTCCGAAGGTGGATGAGGCTCAGCGGCGCCTCGCGTGGTACGATCACCAGCGGCTTGCGTTCCTTGAGACACACGTCAGCGGCCCGCGCGACTAGCGAGTCCGAAACCCCGCTCGCGATGCGGCCCACCGTGCCCATGCTCCAGGGGATGACGAGCATTGCATCGGCGCAGGTTGAGCCGCTGGCCGGCAGCGCGGAGAGATCGTCGAACGCGTACCACGTGACGTCGGCGTTCGGCCCGCCCAGGTCCTTCGGCTGAAGCCCGAGTTCGTGACTGATGATCTGCGCGCCGGTCGGCGAGATAGTCGCGCAGATCCGAACCCCGCACTTGCCCAGCGCCTCGATAGCTCGCGCGGCGTAGATGGCGCCCGAGGCGCCGGTAATCGCGACGAAGACGGTCATGCTCTGGTCGCCCCTATGATCGTGATAACGCCGAGCATTGTTGGATGGAGTTCAATGTCCGTGAACCCTACTTCGCGCATCAGTTCCGACATCTCGGTCGTGCTCAGGAAGCGCATGATCGAGCCCGCCAGGTACGCGTATGCGCCCGCGCGAGCCGGCGCGATGCACCACGCGATGGCTGGGACCGCGGTGTGGAACGCAAGGCTCTTCACCGGTGCGAGCCAACCCTCCGGGCGGAAGAACTCGATGATCGCGAGCCGCCCTCCAGGCTTCAAGACTCGGTGAGCCTCCGCCAGGCCTGCCTGAACGCTCTTGAGATTCCGGAAGCCAAAGCCTGCCGTCACGCCGTCGCACGCCCCGTCCGCCACCGGCAGACAACACGCGTCGGCCGCGGTGAGCGTGATCCGCTCGCCTGACGCGCGCGCCGCGATCTTCGGTTGCGCGAGACGCAGCATCTCCGCCGAAAAGTCCGCGAGCTGGACGCGGCACTTCGGGTGCCGGTCAGCCACGGCGAGGGCGAGGTCGCCCGTCCCGCCGCAGATGTCGACCACCGTTCCGCCAGGCTCGGGCGAGATGAGCTGCGCCGTCCGACGACGCAGCCGCTGGTCGTTGCCGACGCTGAGAACGCGGTTGAGAACGTCGTAGGTCGGGGCGACCTCGTCGAAGAGTTGCTGGATCGCGCGAGGGTCGTCGGCGGTTAGTCGAGCCCCAGGCCTGGCCACAGGTCGTCGATCTTCTGCCGCACGTCCTCGGTCATTACAATCTCGTCCGGCCATTCTCTCTGGAAACCTTCTTCGGGCGACTTGCGGGTGGCGTCGATACCGAGTTTGGAGCCGATATTTGGCTGGCTGGATGCGTGGTTGAGCACGTCGACAGGCCCTTCGACAAAAGTCATGTCGCGTTGTGGGTCGATGTGGTTCAGGACCTTCCAGACGACCTCCTGCGGATCCTGGACGTTGACGTTGGCGTCGCAGATAACCAGCACCTTCGTGAACATCATCTGGCCCATCCCCCAGAGCCCGTGCATGATCTTGCGGGCGTGTCCGGGGAAGCCTTTGCGGATCGAGACGATCGCCAGGTTGTGGAAGATGCCCTCGATCGGCAGGTTCATGTCGACGATCTCAGGGAACGTCAGCTTCAGCAGTGGGAGGAAGATCCGCTCGGTCGCCTTGCCCATGAAGCAGTCTTCCATCGGCGGCCGTCCGACGATCGTCGCCGGGTAGACAGGATCGCGCCGGTGGGTGATGCACTCCACGTGAAACACGGGGTAGTCATCCGCGAGTGAGTAGTAGCCCGTATGGTCGCCAAAGGGACCCTCGCGCCGCATTTCGCCCGGCTCGACGTAGCCCTCGATCACAATCTCCGCCTCCGCCGGGACCTCGAGCGGCACGGTCTTGCACGGGACCAGATCAACCGATTTCTTCCGCAAGAATCCGGCGAAGAGCATCTCGTCGACATCCTCGGGCAGCGGCGCGGTGGCCGAGTAGGTGATCGCCGGGTCGCCCCCAAGCGCGACGGCGACGGGCATCTTCGTTCCGAGTTCCGCGTGGCGGCGGTAATGCCGCGCGCCGACCTTATGCACGTGCCAATGCATGCCGGTGGTCTGCCCATCGTAGACCTGCATCCGGTACATCCCGATGTTGCGGATGCCTGAGTCCGGGCACTTGGTGAAAACCATCGGCAGCGTGATGAACGGACCGCCGTCGTCGGGCCAGCACGTCAGCACCGGCAGGTCCTCGAGCGTCGCGCCGTCGGTCTTGACGACCTCCTGGCACGCGCCGCTGCTGACGGTCTTGGGGATGTATCGCGAGAGCGCCAGAAGCTGCGCGCCGGCCTTCATCTTCTCGCCAACCGACGTCGGCGGGCGCTGATGGACCAGCTCGGTGATCTCGTTCGCGACGTCCTCGATGCTCTCGACCCCGAGCGCCATTGCCATCCGCTTGTCTGAGCCAAACGCATTCATCAGCACGGACATGTCGTAGCCCGTCGCGTCCTCAAAGAGCAGCGCGGGACCGAGTTTCTTGCAGACACGATCGGTGACCTCGGTGATTTCGAGGTTGGGGCTGAGGGAGGTAGACACTCGTCGCAGCTCGCCCGCTCGATCGAGGTCGTCGATGAACGCCTGGAGGTTCTTGTAGGCCATGTTCTCTCCGTCTACCGAATGGAGGAAAAACGCAGTTCGCCCGGTACGCTTATCGCGTCCAGCGTCGCGCCCGTGACGCGCGCAATCAGATCAGCCGAAACGAGCGGCACTTCGTGGTAGAGCATCGGTGGAATCCCGACAACCAGCTCGGATTGCCCGCGGGACAGGCGTCGGCTGTCCATGCGCAGCGTGAACTCGTCGCCATTGCTCTGCACCTCGACGGTTTGCGCCGCCTCGTCCCAACGGTACTGGGCGGCCAGCGCGTCGAGAACCTCTCGGACGGGCACGAGCACCTTCCCTCGCACTGCCAGCATCGGGTGCAGGTCGGGAAGCTCCTGGCCGTTCACGAACACGCTCACGGGGTTCTCGGGCGTCCGGGCCTCGTACGTTTCGTCGCCAAGCCTCATCTCGATCCCCGCGTCGTCGCCCGCGATCAGGCGTTCGTACTCAGACATCGTGACCAGGGCGTAGCCCTGGCTCACCAATTCCGGCACCGCCCGTCGGCAAGCGGATACCGTCTGTTCGCGAGGGCCGCCGTCGTGCATCAGCACCACCGCGCCGGGGCGCGCGTCCCTCATGATCCGCTTGTAGATCGTGTCGCTGCCGGGCCTCTTCCAGTCCACCGTATCGCATGACCAGAGCGCGATGCTGTAGCCGGCCTCCAAGATCGCCTTGCGCTGGCTCGATGTTGTCGCCCCGTAGGGCGGCCGGAACCAGCGGCACTTCACGCCCGCGGCCTCGCTGATGATCTTCTCGGCCTTGGCGATGTTCTCGAGGGCGAAGCTGGCGCCGCGCCCGCGGCTGCTGAACTCCGGGTGACCCCACGAATGATTCGCGACCTCGTGACCGCCCTCGACGATCTTCCTGACGATGTCGGTCTCGCGGCCGACGTTGTCGCCGAGCACGAAGAACGTGCCCTTGGCGCCGTGGTCATTCAGGATGTCGAGAATCGCCAGTGTTGTGCTGCCATTGGGCCCGTCGTCGAAGGTGAGCGCAATGACCTTCGGCAGAGCGGAATCGCTGGTCCGCTGCAGCGGAGTGACGATGGCTTCCTCGGTGGCGCCCGCGCCGCTGCTCGCGCCCTTGCGGGTCCGCGTGATTCCGGTCAGCCCTGGCGGCGCCGCGAAGTAGACTGTCTCCCACGAGGGCTTCCACGATTCGCCGGCCTGGGCGACTCGGTCAAGCTCAACCGTCTCAGCCGCATCCTCGACGAGGTCGTCGCCTCGCCTGAAGGAGATCTCCTCGTAGTCAGACGCCTTCGCGTCGCTCGCGATAGCCATTCCGGCCGAAAGCGCCGTTCCCGGGTCGCCTCCACCGGCCTCGATGACCGCGCCGTTGACGTCCAGCAGATCGCCGGGCGGGACCGTGATTCCTGTGTCGGCCAGCGCCTCGGACACGCTCGTCCACGGCCAGGCCCATCCCTGCGTATCGGCAACGACGATCTTCGACGGCCGTGCAAACCACGCGATGACGAGGAGCAAGGGGATCAGGAGCAGCATCGCGCGACGCGCGCGCTTGGCTTGGCGGCGGCGCTTCTGCCGCTCGCGGACGCGCGTTTCGCGCTGCTCGCGGGCCTCGGCGATGTCCTTTGGGGGACGGGCTGCGGTTGTCGTGCCGCCCGTGGATTCCGGTTGGTTCGTCATGGTGTTTGGTGTTGCCCGTCAGCGTGCTGAATACTCGGGCAATTCCGCGCGTATTCGCGTGGAAGCGGATGCAAGCCCCCGTAGGTCGGATCTCCAGATCCGACAGGCTCGACTGTCGGGGTATTGAAATCAACTCTAGTATACGGCAGATGCGCGATTCGTCAATGCGCGTGAGACCGGATCGCCGAACCGGGGGTGGCCCTCGGTTCGGCGATGGGTAGCATGTATAGATTTGAACGGCTTGTTGTCACGCGAAGTTTCGCGCCCTACCAGGCGATGGGTTCCACCTCGACGACGCTCCCGCCGCTCCGCATCGAATCAGCCCCCGCGCAGCCCGCCGCAACGCTCATCCGGCCCGCCTCGGGAGTGGCCAGCGGCTCCTTGCCGTCAATCACCATGTCGAGGAAATCCTCCGTGATCACCGGATCCGCTCCGCCATGGCCGCCGCGCGCCGGTTTGACGGTGTGCTCGCGGTCGGAGAGGTCCTTCCACCCGTCGGCGCGGCGCATCTTTACCATCACCTTGCCGTCGGGCTCTGAGTTCTCCAGCCGACCCTCCGTGCCGATAATGGTGTAGTTCCGGTGGTAGTCCGGCGCGAAGTGGCACTGAAGATACGAGGCCTTGATGCCGTTCTCCAGCTCCATGATCATCACGTTGTTGTCCTCGACATCGACCTCCTGTCGGAAGCAGCACTGGTTGCGCCGCGTCGTGTCAAACTCAAAGCACGTGCGCTTCTCGTCGCACTCGGGGCAGGTGAGGTCGTTGGGCTTGTCGCCGCCGAAGAAATCGAGCGATCCGAACGCGGAGACGCGCTTCGTATACTGGCCAACAAGCCAGTGGATCATATCGAGATCGTGGCTGCCCTTCTGCAGCAGCAGGCTGTTGGCGCCGCGCTTGTGAGCGTGCCAGTCGTGGTAGTAGAAGGTCCCGCCGTGCCCGACGAAGTGGCGCACCCACACGGCCTTTGGCTCGCCAATCGTCCCCGAGTCGATGATGTCTTTCATCACGCGGAAGATGTTCATGTACCGCATGTTGAATCCAACCATGAGCTGCTTGCCCGAGGCCTTCCACGCGCGCAGAATGTGGTCGCAGCCATCGGTCGTGATGGCGAGCGGCTTCTCGCAGAACACGTGCTTCCCGGCCTCCAGCGCCGCGACGGCGTGCTCCTCGTGTACGAAATCCGGGGATGTCACCGCAATGGCGTCGACATCTTCGCGCTCCAGCAGGCGCCGATAGTCATCGGTCACGAACACATGGTCGCCCATGCGCTCCTTGAATTCCTCGAGATACTCCGGCTTCACGTCGGCGCCGGCGACTACATCAGCGCGGTCGCTGTCGCGCCAGTGGTTGGCGATTCCTCCGCGCCCGGAGACGCCGACTACGCCGATTCGGACCTTGTCCATCCGAGTGTCCTCCTGAAATCGTGGTGAGTCCGGCCTGCATTTCCGTTTCGCCATGGATATACCTGCAGCGCTCGCGCCCCGATTGCACTTGCGGCGGCGCGTGCGAGCCTCTATTATCAGGTGCGTTCACGCGAAGCACCCACGCTGGAGGATCGGACCGAATGCCATTGCGCCGCTTGCTTATGTTGGTCGCGCTCATATTACCCCTCGCGAGTCAGGCCGCTGATGTCGACGCCTTGAAGCAACTCGTTGAGGACATCCCTTACCCGCAGGTGAACCTGAAGGCTCGCGTCAGTTTCTCGATTCGCGAGGTCGCGCTTCATCACGCGGGAGATCCCTCGGCGCTGTTTGAGTCAGCCAACGCGCGGCTGGCAGCGGCGCCGGAGGACGCATCGGCGCGCCTCGATCTCGCGACCGCGCTTGACGCCCTCGGCCTCGGTGGCCACGAGGCCGAGTATGCCCGCGCCGCGACGTCGTTCGCATCCGCACTGGAGGCGGACCCGGGCGATCTCGATGCCAAGCTTGGCATCGCGCAGGCGCTGTGGGAGGGCGGAAACTCAGACGAAGCGCTGCCGATCATTGACGAACTCGCTGATGACCATCCGGAGCTTTGGTGGCCGCCCTTCGCGCGCGCTCAGAGCGCGGCGAAGCCCTTGTGGGACCTGGTCGATCTCCTCGGGCAGATGGCCGCCATGGAGTTCGAGACGCCCGAGGCCTTCCATGACTGGTTCGACTCGGTGAAGACGCCGGCGGTGGCTGGGCTGGAATCGGCCATCGAGGAAGGTCGACGCGACCCCGAAGTCATCGGGAACCTCATCCAGCAGCTAGCCGGCAACGCTCTGATGTACGTCGACGATGCGAATGAGGCGTCGGGCGGCCAGCAGTTGTCGCCGGGCATGTTCGGCATTCTCGTCCGCGTCCAGGCATCCATGGCGGCCGCCATTTCCGGCCAGGATGGAGCCGTCGTGGGGCTAGCGGGCGTGGCGGATGGCTTGGCGGAGCTGGCTCGCCAACATCCGTCGGACGTGCGGCTGCAGGTCTTCTCTCGATGGGCGAGCGTCGAGCGCGCGTTGACTCGAGCCGGCGGTGGCGACCCCATGGGAGCTTGGCCGAGAATGCTCGTCATTGACCAGCGCCAGCTCACGCGGGGGGAGCTGGCGACGGCGGCGATGCTGAAGCGCGAGGGCGGGCAGGCGTCCGACGTGTATGAACTGATGTCAGTCTACGCGGTATTGCACGGGAATCTGGCTGGCGCGCTCTCTCGCCTGCGGGCAAGCACGGAGGTCGATCCAACCTCGGCGGAACGTTGGGAAGCGTACCTCGGTACGCTGACGCGGACGGGCGATCTCGACGCCATCGGCGCCGCGGCAGCCGAGAGCCTCATGTACGCCGACAGCGGAACGCTCCGCTGCACGGCGGCCAAAGTGCATCAGAAGCAGGGCGACCTCGATGCCGCCGCGACAGAACTCAACGCGGCGATCGCCCTTGATGATGAACGCCTGCCGTTGGCGCGGTTGATGCTCGGCACGATCATGTTGAAGCAGGGAGACGCTGAAGGAGCGATCGAGCCTCTACGGGCGGCCGTGGATGCCTGGACGGCCGATGCTCAGGCTGAGACGTTCCTCGCGATTGCCCTGGCGCTGACCGGTAATGACGGGAAAGCGGCGCGGCATCTCAACAGGGCGCTGACGATGAGTCCTGACGATGAGATCGCGAATACGGCCGCGGCGCTGGTCTCCCAGTAGCCGCTCTCTGACAACTGGCGAAAACAGAACGGGGACGGCGGCCAAGCCGCCGTCCCCGTGATTCTTCGTTGCTGGGTTGAGACTACCCGCCGATCTGGTAGGTGATGTACGCGCGATCGGTGTCGTAGTCCCAGTCAACCTGGATGCCGTAGAACTCGCACATCGGCCGGATCGGCACCCACGTGCGGTTCGCCCTGCGGAAGGACGCGACCGGCATCTTCTGCGCCTGACCGTTCACATAGACGGTCCTGCTTCCGGGAATGACGCGGACCGTGACGGCGTTGCGTGTCGCCAGCACGAGGTCTCGCGGCGGGCCCCAGTCGACTTGTCCGCCGATGTGGCGCATGAGGTCGGTCAGCGTGATGAAGCAGCGGTTGCCCCGGATCGTGCCGTGCTTCTCGAGGTCGCCCTCTTGGCCGTTGAACCAGACAACCTCGCGTAGGATCTTCTTGTGGTGCAGCTTGACGAACGCGGGCCGCGCCGGCGCCGCCTGCCCGACTTGGGAGAGCACCGCGTCGTTGGCGATCTCGAGCACGATATCGCCCGTGCTCGCCACGCGGCGCGTGCCGTCGAGGTTGTCGACGCGAACCGTGTGCTTGCCCTCGCTGAGGCCGGTCGTGTCCAGCTCCAGCGTCGGGAGAGGATTGTTGGTCGAATAGTGGCTCCGCCCGTCGACCAGGAAGGTCGTCCAGGTGCCGGGCAACTGGTCCGCCGCCGGGCTGATAAGGAGCTTGCCCTTCACGATCGTTGAGCCGTCCGGCGTCTTGGCGCGCTCGCCACCGGTGATCGCGAGCTTCAGGTTGCCATCGCCACGGACGACTGTCTCGCCCGCTCCGGCGACCGATACGACGACAAACGCGAGCAGGATGCCCGTCAGAATCAGCAGAGAGCCTCGTCGAAGATGCATCACAGCACCGCCCCTAGTTGGCCCGTAAGCGCGTCGGACCTGGAATCGTGGGCACACCCATCACAAAGACGAAACGCACGTCAACGGCATTGTACCACAGACACGATAGCCGCGCCAGGGCTGACTCGCCTGGCAGCGCGCGCGTCCAAACTCCGAATTCGCCGCGCTTGCTGGGCCCTCCTCCTGCAATCTGCGAGAACCCTTATGTGCCCTTCAACACGTTCCCGGCCCGAGTTGTTAGCGTCTCGCCTTCTCCAATCGTCAAGGCGCCGTTCACGATGACCGTGTCGATGCCGGTCGGATAGAAGTGCGGCGCGCCGAAATCCCCACGTTCCGCGATCGTGTCCGGGTCAAAGACCGTGATATCCGCGCGAAGCCCTTCCGCGATCCGGCCCCGGTCGTCCAGCTTCAGCCGAGACGCCGGCAGGCTCGTGCATTTGCGGACGCCCTCGGCCAGGCTAACCAGCCCCTCGTCGCGGACGTAATGCCCCAGGAAACGCGCGTACGTCCCGTAGCAGCGCGGGTGGGGAGCGCCCTTGGAGAGCGGACCGTATGGCGCGAATGCCAGCCCGTCCGTGGCGATGCAGCCCAGCGGGTGCGCCAGGAAGTGCTGCACGTCGTCCTCAAGCATCGCCCACAGACAGCAGCTCACCTCGCCGGCTTCCTCGATGAGCAGGTCGAGCGTCGCGTCCAGCGGATCCGCGTCGCGCTCGCGGGCGATCTCGTCCAAACGTTTGCCCACGCACCAGGCGTTGGCTTCGCTCGTGACCGCCGTGATCATCGTGCCCGCATAGTCCATCTCGAATCCGCCGCCCGTAGCCTCGCCCGTGGCCCACTCACTCAGCGATTCCCGCAGTTCATCGCGGACATTCTGTTGTTTCAGCCGGTCGACCATGGCCGCCACGCCGCCATCGAGCACCCACGCCGGCAGCGAGCCGTACAGATGCCGGCTTCCGGCCGTGTACGGGTAGACGTCATACGCGACGTCAAGTCCGCCATCGACGACCGCCTGCAGCTTCGCCAGGACGCTGAGCGACTGGCCCCAGTTGGGGCGGCCGACGCACTTCAGGTGCGCGATTTGCAGTCGGCAGCCTGTCTTCTCGGTGATCTCGAACATCTCGTCGAGAGACTCGTTCAGCGATGGGCCCTCGTTACGCAGGTGGACGGTAACCACGCCGTCGTGTTTCGCGGCGACCTCCGCCAGGCGCAGGCCTTCTTCCGCGTCGCCGAATATGCCCAACGGGTAGCTGAGCCCGAGCGACACGCCCACGCCGCCGGCGCTCAGGCATTCGTCCAGCAACCCGCACATCTCGTCGAGTTCGGCGGGCGTCGCCGTCCGCCCCTCAAAGCCCATCACCCACGCCCGTAGCGCGCTCTGGCCGACGAGCGTTGCCACGTTGTAGGCGGGGCCTGCCTTCTCCAGCGTCGCCACGTAGTCGCCGAACGTCTCCCACGTCCAGTCGACCGGGGCGTCGACGAACGTGCAGACGCTCCGCATCTCGGTGATATCGCGCGCGCGGACGGGGAACGGAGCCAGCCCGCACTGACCGTTGAGTTCCGTCGTCACGCCTTGGTGGAGCTTGCTCTCGCCGGCGGGGTTGACCAGCAGCGTCAACTCGGAGTGCGCGTGCAGGTCGATGAACCCCGGCGCGACCACGCGGCCCGCGCAGTCGATCCGTTCGCGGGCCTTGGCATTGCCGAGAGAGCCGATCGCCTCTATGCGTCCGTCCCGAATCGCGACGTCGGCTCGGAGCGATGGTCCGCCCGAGCCGTCGATAATCTGCCCGTTCGTCAGGATGATGTCATGCATGTTAGTGGTTGGGTCTCACTCCCAGATACCGGGGATGCCGATTCCGCAGCCCGTGCAGAGACCGCGCTTGGGGTCGAAGTTGGGGCCGCCGATGTTGGTTCCAACTCGGCTGATGACGACCTCCTTGCAGCCGGGGCAGAGGGTCGATTCGCCCACATCGCCCGGAACATTGCCCACGTATGCGAAGAGCAGTCCCTCCTCGTACGCGGTCTCCCGGAACTGCTTGAGCGTGACGTGAGGTGTGGTCGCCGTCTGGTATTGGCGGTGCTTGTAGCGCGGGAAGAAACGCACGAAGTGGAGCGGCGTTGCGGGGCCGCAGTTATCTACGATCCACTTGCACATCTCCTTGATCGGCCCGGCCTGGTTGTTGTAGCCGGGCACAACGAGGAATGTCAGCTCCAGCCACGCGTTCGTCTCGCGCACGGCCCTGATGGCGTCCAGCACCGGCTGCAGCGATCCCTGGCTGAGCCTCTTGTACGTGCTATCGGCGTAGGCTTTGATGTCGATGTTGATCGCCGACAGGACCGAGGCGTAGTCTTTCATCGGCTCGGGCATGATGTACCCGGCCGTGTGCGCGATGGGGTGGATGCCCGCCTCGCGCGCCGCAACCGCGACGTCGGTGGCGTATTCGAGCGCGACAGCCGGGTCCGTGTAGGTGAAGCCCAGGAGCTTGCCGCCTTGCGCGCCGACCTGCTCGACAAGAGCCGAGGGCTCGATGTCCTCGGTCGTGACCTTCTCGCGGGGGAACTGGGACATCTTCCACTCCGAGCAGTACGTGCAATGCAGGTTGCAGCTCGGCGCCCCGACGAAGATGGCTTGCGCTCCGGGCAATACGTGGAAGAAGTGGTCGGTCTCGATCTGTTCGACTGCCAGCTTGGCGATCTTCCCGTAGCCGAGGGATTCGAGTTGGCCATCGGCGTTATGCGTGTAGGCCTGACAATGACCGCGCGCGTTCGGTTTGATCTTGCACGCTCGCGGGCAGAGCGTGCATGGCAGCTCGCCCGTCTCCGCGGGGACGCCGAAGTACCTCGCCAGCGGGGGAGCGGGGGGCGTTGTTGGTTCGGCCGCGGGCGGGTCAGGTGCCGGCGTTTCGGCTGGGGCGTCTTGGCCCGAGGCATGCACGCCCGTGGCACCGGCAAGCGCGGCGGCGGCTCCGGTCTTGGCTACGCGATGGATGAACTCTCTCCGGCAGAAGCGTCCTCTGTGCATGGCGGGTTCCAGGTGCAATCCGTTGCGTTCTGGGGCCACGGGCCCCGTTGTTGATAGGCGTTTCGTTCGCTAATCTTAACGCCCGGACGCGCCGGTAGTTCGCCTCTCGAACCGGGAACTCCCTCCGGGCCCGCCGCCACGCGCAATGCCCCCGCAAAAGACGCCCCCGCGACGTTGACATGGGCACCCGAATCTGCTATTATCACGCCCGCAACCTTCATAGGTCGCGGATGTATATATGTACAGCGCGGGGTTGTAGCTCAGTTGGTTCAGAGTGCCAGCCTGTCAAGCTGGAAGTCGCGGGTTCAAGTCCCGTCAACCCCGCCATACGGTACACAACGACCCTTCTGCCAACCAGCAGAAGGGTTTTTTGTAGGTAGCGTCGAGGTTTTCGCCGTCCCACGTGGAGTTCGAGAGTAGCAGATCCAGCAGCTTCCTCTTCTCGGTCTGGGGCTGTGCCAGCCAGAGGTCGTGGGCCCTCTGGGCCAGGCGGAGTAGTCGTTCACCCTCGTCGAAGTAGGCGTGGTTTGCGGTCTGGTGTTCCTCCACCGTACGGAGCAGGTCCATCTGGTGAGCCGTCCACTCCCGCGACCTGCGCTTCCATTAGTCCTCCGAGATCAGACCGGCGAGGCGGTCGTCGTACGCCTTGTCAAGCTGGTTCTGTAGTCTTGAGACCTCTCCCTGTAGCCGCGCGACCTGCTCCCCATGGAAGACTTGCTCTTCTTTGTGGCTCTCCTTGAGCGCCGCGATCACCCACTGGATCGTCTCGTCGTCGATGTGGACCGCGCGGACCACTTCCCCGAGAAGCGTCTCCAGCCGATCCTCACGGATCTGTCCCGTATCGCAAGGGCCTCGGCCGCGAGTGCAGTGGTAGTAGATATACTTGCCCTTGTGTATGTCGGCTGTCACCAGGCATCCGCACTGGGCGCATCTGATCATCCCCGTGTAGGCGAACGTCCGCCTGTTCTTGCGGCCATGGTGGTTGCCCTTGGTGAACGCCATTTGCGCCCGTTGGAATAGCTCCACGCTGATCAGGTGCTCGTGATCGCCTTCGTAGGTCTTGCCCTTCCACGTGAACCGCCCGATGTAGAACGGGTTCTTCAGCACGCGCTCGATCGTGCTCTTGGAGGGCGGCCGCCCGCGTCGTGCCGTTAGGCCCTCAGACCTGGCCCACTCCCTGATTTCGTCCAGGCTGCAGTTGCCCTCGGCATACTTCTCGAACATCCTCCGCATCAGGCCGGCGCGCTCAGGGTCCAGCGCTATGCCCTGTCTCTGTCCGACGCTGACGTTGATGTAACCCAGCGGGGCGACCGATGGCCAGGTCCCCTGCTCGGCCTTTTCGAGCATTCCTTTGCTGGCTTCCTCAGACAGATTGTCGATGTACTTCTTGGCCATCAGCAGGCGGATGCCATGCATGAACTTGGCGTCCGACAGGGAGTCATCTGAGATGACTACCCCCTCCTTGACGAAGTGGATTTCTGCCCCCAACTCGTCAATCGTCACGTAGTCCCGGAAATTGCGGTAAAGCCTGTCTGTCTTCTCAACGAGTATAGTGCGCGACGACCTGCCGCGTCGGCGCAATGACTCGATCATCGCCCCGAATTCGCTCCTCCCGGCTCGCTTGGCCGTTTCAACATCCACGAACTCACGGACGACATCGAATCCGCGCTCGCCGGCGTACTCCCGGAGCAGCTTGAGTTGCGCCGGGATGGAGTAGCCCTCCTGGGCCTGGTCCTTACTGGAGACTCTGGCGTATACGACGGCTTGCTTCATGTTGCCTCACCAAGTGCCGGACGTGTCTGGCGGCAGTCTTAGGTGTTGACGGCGCTTTAAACGGGAGGCACTACGGCGGCGTTTGAAATGGGAGGCACCTGGTAGACTACGCCGGATCGCAGGCCCTTTGGCGGCGGGGTTGGAGCGGGGTCTGAGTCCGGAGGAAACCGAGGTGCTAACCG
>PVBE011576061.1_pt1 | contig 77681 bp, 68 predicted proteins | sample 1631181 | NCBI WGS metagenome assembly PVBE01 (sample SAMN08397723, study PRJNA350692) | Marine metagenome, whole genome shotgun sequencing project. | isolation source: water | place: Pacific Ocean | collected 2012-04
AATATCTTATCGTTCATTGGTGTTACTCCTTTATCTGTAACTCCTAAAGGAATTCACAGATATCGGAGTAATACCTATTTACTTAAAAGTCAAACTTTGTTGAGTCTCCCAGTCAAACTGGGAGTTTACCAAATTAATTATATCCAGGAGAAAACGCTAAATATTATGAGATGTTTTTATGCAGAGGAACTCAAGAAAGGTTCAATAAAATTATCAAAAGAGGAAGAGAAACATCTTTTTTCTGTTCTTAAGGCTAAAGATAACAGTGAAGTTTTTATATCTGATGGACAAGGAAAAATCGCTACTGCTGTAATTAACAGTGATAAAACTCTGAGTATTATGTCTATCAAAAAATATGGTGAACCTGAAATAAAAATACACCTCTATGTGGCATCCCCGAGAAAACAAAAGATGGATCAACTGCTAAGCCAGTGCACTGAATTAGGTGTCTGGAACATTCAACCTATCATAACTGAAAGATCAGTATCTATACCAAAAAAAGATAATGCTATCGGAAAATGGCAGACAAAACTGATTGAAGCCTGCAAACAGGCTCATAATCCATATATTCCAAATATTGATCTCCCTGTTTCTTTTAGCCAGGCTGTTGAAAATCAATCTAAACAGAATTTTATCAGTTTTTTCGGAGCAACTACTTCTTCAAATATATCAATACATAATTACAGAAATATAGAAGTTTCTAATATCGCCTGGTTTGTCGGACCTGAAGGAGGATTTACTGATAAAGAAATAGATATTATGCTGAAAAACAATTTTTATCCGTTAAAAATAGGCAGGTGGATAATGAGAGTCGAAACAGCAGCAGCAGCAGGTATAACAATACTTCAAGAGTGGGCAAATAAATAATTCTTATCAGTTAATTGTCTTCAGTTTGTAAAAATATAGGAAACTTTATTGTTTTTAAACACAACATGTATCGTTTTCAGACCTTTATTCACAAGATAAGTCCACGTCTGCTGAGATTTTGGATTAAGAAAATGCGGTCCATGGCCCAAGGCACCATATATTTCCTCCCTAGTCATTCCAACAGCAATAATGCCTTTTTTCATATCATCTAGAATTTGCTTTGGAGTATCTTTAAATTTCAATAGTGGATCTTTTGAGGTAAATATTCTATGAAACATCACTTTATCAGGTGTACTGGACCAGTCAACATCATTCACAATTTTATATTCCTTATTATTCTCAACTGTCTTAAAAGTAATAAATCCTCTCCTGGCTTCAATAAATTTAATTTCTGTTCCCAAAGGTATAATTTTACCTGTCTGATAATTTATGGAACTTATATCCATAGGATTTTCATACCATATATTATGAGCAAGATAAAGCTTATTTTTAGGATTAAAATTCAAACCATACATATCATATGCATATTGCAGTTTAGTTGGTTTAGTAGGAATAAAACAGCCGGTTATAAAACTGGCTGTACATATAAAAACTAAAGTATATAAAGTCATTTTAATTTTATGACGCAGTAAAATCGAACAGTAATTCATTACCGACTCCAAATTATCTAAAGATTCAATAAAATTTAATCCAGTTCAGCTGAAATTAATACTTAAAGATTATAAAGTCCTGACAAAAATGGTCAAGAACTCAGAAATAAATACTTATCATATATAATAGCTAATAAAGTCGAGTTATTCACTATCAAATAATTTATTAGCCTTAATAACCGGCTATTAGTTACTTTAATATAAAAATCATTCTATTTAAATAGATATTCTATTTTTAGTATATATAGTAAATTTTGTTTTTATCAAAAAAAAATAATAAATATTTATACTTACATTAAAAATAGAAATAGTTAATTATATGCATTTAGTAATAGTACATGGTTATATTCTGCAGGGGACAGGATCAAATATATACGTAGCAAACGTGGCAAAAGCCTGGAAAAAGCTTAACCATTCCGTAACAGTTATCTGCCAGGATTTACAGGCATGCAATTTAAAATTTGTAGATGAATACTTTGGTCCAAACGACAGTATTCCTAAATCACAACCCAAGGCCGGTCAGATAAGAGTAATAGTCCCCAATATAAATAATCTTCTGCCTGTTTATGTATTAGATGATTACATAAAACTACAGGTAAAAACAGTCTATTCTATGAGCAGAGATGAAATAGAAAATCATATTAAAATGACATCTTCAGTTCTTAGAACGATTTCAGAAACCCAGCAAATCGATAAAATTTTAGCCAACCATGCAATCTTAAGTCCAGTAATTGTTAAAAGGGCATTAGGTGACTCCAATATCCCGTACGATGTCAAAATTCACGGCAGTGCAATAGAGTTTGTTTTAGTCCACCACAAACATTTATTGAAGTATGCATACGAAGGCATGTCAAACGCTTCTAAAATTATTGCAGGCACAGAATATATTACTAGGAGGATTAAGGATATTTTCAGTGATAAATTAGATGAACTTAAGATTATTGAAAAAACAGTAATCATACCACCCGGAATGGATCCTGATTTATTTGAGTTAGCAGAAAATTTTCAAGAGACTAAAAATAATTTTTATAATGCGCTTTCTTCTGAGATAAATCTAACAGGAGACGGCAGATCCCAAACTGAAAATTTAAGATATAAGTTAAATGAAACAGGTATTGACCTGCATAACTCATTAGTAAAACTCGGAAAAACATATAATCAAAGATCACCTGACAAAGACTGTTTAAATAAATTAACTGATCTTAAAGAGGAAGAACCTATAATCATTTATTTTGGTAAATTTTTAGAGACAAAAGGTGTTGGGGAGCTTATACTTAATATTCCGCATATCCTGGAAAAAATACCCAATTCTCGTTTTATTTTTGCCGGATTTGGATTTTACCGAGAACATATGGAATCTCTGCTGTGGGCTTTAGAAAATGACGATATTGAATATACTAAAAAACTGGCGAATGCCGGAAAATTCATATCTCATAAAATAGACATTGATAAAATATTTAAACCTATATCTTCAATGCAAAAAGAAAAAATAACCATTACCGGATTTTTAAATCATTCTGTATTAAGTAAGCTTTTACCACTTGCCAGTGTATGTATTGTCCCAAGTAAACTGTCCGAAGCATTTGGAATGGTGGCAGTTGAGGCGATGGCTTCTGGTGTCCTGCCAATATGTAATAACCACTCCGGACTGCATGATGTAATGAAAACTGTCTCAGAAAACTATAAAGATATAAGAAATTTACTACTTACAGATAAAAATAATTTTTTTGAAAAATTACCCAGTAGTGTTACAAATGCAATTGAATACCTTTATCCTAATGGTTTATATGATTACAATTTTAAAAAAAGAGTTTCACAAAAGCTAAGAGAAATTTCAATTAAATATTATTCGTGGAATAAAATAGCTACAAAATTAATAATGGATAAATAAAAATTAATAATTATTTAATCAGAAATCAAATTATTTTCTCCTGCGTCTAGGCGGACGGATAAAGCGTGTATTTCCCTTTTTGTCAATGTTAATTCCTTGTGAGAAAAAAAGACTCTTCATGCATGATTTTGAAATATTCTGGACAAGATGATATTTATTTTCCAGAGGACATTGCCAGTTATCAGCTTCTTTTTCTATAGTTACAGTTAAATTTTCATTAATATATAACAAACCCCAGCCATCTGCAATTTCATGCTTATGCACTGCACCTGCAGGAACTGCCAGATAAAGAAAATCTGCGAGGAGCGCCTCTCTAACTCTCTCAAATCTACTGCCATTATATAAAGAGTGTTCAAGTTCATTAATTTTATTACAGCACTCATGATATTCTTTATTTGAAGACAATGAATAGTTCCAGCTTTCAAATTCAGGAAATAAATTATCATTCAGTTGAAGTTCCGGTTCTGTCTCTCTAATATTTTTTTCTATATCTTTCCTACGTTTTTTTTCAGATTTCAAAATAGGAAGCATTTGATTTTTTTTAGCGCAGTCCGGCCAGCATTCTTCTCTGTTATGTCTAACTTCAACAATAACACTTTTTACAGGATATAAAATATTTTTCCCATTTTTTCTTATAGGTTTAGACCAGAACGCCGCAGCATCTGCTCGAAATCTTGAAATTCTAGTAGGTACCATTAAGCCTGTACCTGAAGGTTCTTGCTCCATCAACCAGCCAATTACAGCTCTTCTAATATCCTTTGCAGAAATATCGTCATATTCAAAATTATCTGATTGATTAATTTGAACAGTCCTGGTAATGTCATTTTCTAAAAAATCAAAAGTTAATTGTGAGAAATTTTTCATTCATTAATCCAGTGTAAAATAACCCCTCTGTTAAAAGTTACCTATATTCGGTAAACTACAGATATAAATACTCTTTATTCTTTACTTCTTCACTTTAGTATAAAAACTTTTTTAGACAAGCTGATTAAAGCCAATATGGAGTAAAACCCTCAGATTTTTTACTTAATTTAGAACCATTCAATAATTTTTTTAAACCATTCAGTAAAAATTCCTTGTCATTGGGAAATCTGCCTGATAAAGCAATTGGGACAGAGGAGTGGTCTGATCTAAAAATAGTATTCTTAAGTTCAAGACCATTAATCATGTTATAGAGTTCCAATACTGATTCATATTCTGAAACTGTTTCGTAACCTTCGTACATCTTACTTTCTTCAACATTAATAAATCTTAATATTGTAAAAATTTTAGGAGCCATTTTATTGATAGCCTCAGCTGTTTTTACAGCATGTTCATAAGATCTTTTTTTACCGCCCAATCCCAATAAAGCAAAAACACATAATCTTAATCCGGCAGATTCAAGATGATGTGCAGCTTTTATCATTTTTTCAGATGTTTCATTCTTCTCTACTAATTTTAATACTTCATTATCACCTGATTCAAGCCCCATGTATAATGTATGAAGTTTAAGTTTTTTTAAAGAAATTAACTCTTCGATAGTTTTATTCAGTATGGAAGATCCATTAGAATAGAGTGAAATTCTTATCAATCTGGGAAAGAGTTCATTCAGCTTCATTAAAATTTGTTCCAAATAGCTAAATGAAAGAGCCATAACATCTCCGTCTGCAAGAAATATTCTTCTTGTTCCTGGATAAATACGAGCCGCTTCGTCAATATCATTAAATATATCTTCCTTTTTCCTCAGAGTATATTTAACACTCTTGTACATTGGACAAAACAGACATGTATTGTGCGGACAGCCGTAAGCAACTTGAATTATCAAACTATTAGCTTCAGAAGGAGGCCTAAACAGAGGTTCTTTATATTCCATTAAACAATATATTCTATAAATAATTAACCTCCGCCCGAAAAAACGAGCAGAGGTTAAGATTAAAAATTATAACAATGATTTTCCTGTTAAAGTTTTATAAGCCTCAAGATATTTTTTAGAAGTATTTTCAACAATATCCTTGGGCAATTCAGGTGCAGGAGGTGTTTTCTTCCAGCCACAGCTTTCCAGGTAGTCTCTGACAAACTGTTTATCAAGGCTTGGAGGACTGCAACCTAACTTATAATCTGATGCCGGCCAAAAACGACTCGAGTCAGGAGTCAACACTTCATCAATTAGAATCAGCTCATTATTGAGTAAGCCAAATTCAAATTTTGTGTCAGCAAGAATTATTCCTTTTTCCTTAGCATAGTCTGCAGCAGTATTATAAATTTTAAGAGATAAATTTTTAATTTTATCAGCTAAATCCTGTCCAATAATTTCTACAGTTCTTTCGAAACTGATATTTTCATCGTGCAGACCCTGTTCAGCTTTTGTAGAAGGCGTAAAGATTGATTCATCTAACTTAGCAGCCTGTTGATAATTCTCGCGAAGATTAATTCCGCAAACTTTACCAGTTTTTTGATAATCTTTCCAACCGCTGCCAATTAAATATCCTCTTACAATGCACTCTATAGGAAGAGGCTCTGCTTTTTTTACTATTATCGAACGTCCATCAAGATCAGATTTATATGGTTGAAGTTCTTTTGGAAATTTTGAAAAATCAGCTGTAAGCAAATGATTTTCCTGCCAATTTAACAATTCAAACCAAAACAGAGAGATTTGAGTCAGAATTTTACCTTTATTAGGAATTCCGTTTGGCATTACAAAATCAAATGCACTTATTCTATCAGTTGCAACAAATAACAGGCTATCTCCCAGATCATAAATATCTCTTACTTTTCCCCTGTTTATTAAAGGAAACGATTTTACCTCTGTTTGTAATAGCGCACCATTAGAATCATAGTTCATATCAGCACCTTATCCATTAGTATATTTAGTGTAAAATATAATAAAAAAAAATGGCACATAAAATTATGTGCCATTCGAATTCTGCTTATGCTTCTATCTTAGAAATCTTAATTTTCGTTAAATACTGCCTATGTCCTTTTTTTCTACGATAGCCTTTACGTTTTTTCATTTTGAAAGCGATAACTTTTTTATCACGGAAATTATCAATAACTTCGCCTTCAACATTTGCTCCTTCAACAGTTGGAGTACCAAGCTTTACATCTTTTCCTTCTCCAACAGCTAAAACATCAAATTTTACTGTTTCTCCAACTTCTTTACCTAAAAGTTCCACATTAATTATTTCATCAGGCTGAACTCTGTATTGCTTTCCTCCTGTGGCAATTACGGCGTACATACTATTCTCCTTTTATATATCTATAAATAAAATTTTAAAATGAACAACTAAATATAATATCGTTTCTAATACACTAGTAGAGCCTAAGAATATAAAGCCTATTTCAGAACTTACAAATATTTAGCATAATATTATTCAGTAATTTTGGCTAAATAAAACTAGATCAGTATTTTATCAAACTGTTTAATAATTTACTATCTTAAATTAAGATAAACAAACGCTTAATGAGCATGGTTCAAACTTTAATTAAATGTCACCATTAGTAAATAAAATTAAAACAGTAAATTCAACTTGATGAGAATGGTTTTACAGATGGGACCTATTTAGATTTGGCAGAAATTGAAACTACTTGCGTGTCAGTCAAAATATCATGCAAAGCTCTTTTTCTAAATAATATAAAATTAGTTATTGGAGAAATAATACCGAAAATAACCATAAGCAATGCATAAAAATAAGCTCTCAAAAAATATACTTCAGTTGCTTCATCACAATTCCTAACCAATAATATCCCAAAAAACCACATCCCTACAGTTTGGGCAAAAGTACCAAGTCCTACCCCAAGATATAAAATCATAAGAGCCAGAAATAAACAATACATGAAGACAAAAACATGACTGTGATTTAAAGAGTATCCTTCACTAATACATATTCCTACAGAAAACAAAATAACAAAAATAATCCCCAGTAATATTATGTCTATAATGCCAGCTTTTAATCTTAATGATATTTTAACTCTTGAGGGAAGATATTCATTTTCGAATGAAGTTTTAACTTTTTTTTCTTCTGGAATGTTTTTGCTATCAGTAACAGCAGGTTTGCTATTATGTTTGTCTGATAATTTTACAGTTGTACTAATATTCTCATCATAATACATCTGCTGATGTTTAAATGCATTATCTAAAAAATGATAATCCGATGCTTTTTTCCATACATTAAACATAGAATTTCTTATAGCAGTATCTGGCAGTATACGCCCGTCTTCCACCCATTTTATAAGAATTTCTTCATTAATAGGCCCGTACTCATTATCATTGACAAGTACATTATATTCCATACTTCTCTCTTATTAGCTCATTTTCCCTATATGGGTAACTATTAATAGCCTAAGCTATATTAATTCTATTTATATTATATCTCTAAAGAATTTTCAAGTTAGCATATTATATACAAAGTGCTTGTTATATCTGTTTTTGATTAAAATTAATTGGTTTTTTTCTTTTTTTTTATTGCAATAAGATTGATATCCTATATATCATATTATCAAAATAATATAATTATATAAATATTGGTGCGAGAGGACAATAAATGAGTATCCCAAAAAAATTGTTGTATACTAAAAATCATGCATGGATAAAAATCCAGGATGATATAGCCGTTGTTGGAATAACTGATGATTTGCAGGAAATGCTTCAGGCAATAGAAGATATAGATCTACCCTTTAAAGGTGATGAACTTGATATGGATGATGAATGTGTTACTCTGCATCACGGCGGAGGAATGTATGACCTGCCAACTCCATTGACTGGAAGAATTGTTAAAGTGAACAACAAACTCAAAAACAATCTTACTGTTTTACATACAGCGCCCTATACTTCCGGTTGGATATTTGAAATGGAGTATGACGAATTAGATGAATTAGATTTATTACTCAGCGCCGACGAATATTCAGAAGAATTAGATTTGATGTAAATCATCAGTATCATATAAAAAAATAAAAAACTACTAACAATTTCTCAATTTTGGGTCAAAAAAGTTAGAAATTAACAGTAAAAATTTGATATGTAATATTTTATAGGGCAGAATAAAAAGTGTATATTTTACCCTAGTTTATTAAAAATAAATTGCTTATTATAGCTTTTCTATCTCTAAGAGCTTAGTCCCATATTGAGTGCCAGAACCTTTGCAAACAATCCTTTTAATAACTTTACATTCAAAAGGTGCTCTCATTACATAATCTTTTAAATCCATTTTCATTTCATCTATTTCCAACCGAAGTTTCTCTATATTTAGCAGAGTAATCTGATATTCATAAATAACATCTTCAAGAGATGCCTTGCTTATAGCCTTCCTTTTATGTAATGTTCTTGCTCTTTCAATATCAGTTTTTTTATCTTTCAACATTTCTTCCGCTTCTTTCAGAGATAATTCTGCTATCTTGATCTGAATTTTTTTAAATCTATCATCAAATTTAATTAATGGTGATCCTTTTTCAACAACCTGTCCAGCATCCGGCAAATAATCAACGCATACTCCTGCATAAGGAGAAGTTACAAGTTCAGCATGTAATGATAATGATGTCAACAGCAGCAAAACAAATAATATTTCTTTCATTTATATCTCCTATATAGCTATTCTTTAACCAATAGCTTCTTTTCCTTCTTCACCTGTTCTAATTCTTATACAATTTTCCAAATTAGTAATAAAAATCTTTCCGTCACCTATATTACCTGTCCTGGCACCTTTTATAATGGCCTTAACAGTTGCCTCAACAAATTCTTTGTTTACAGCAACCTCCAACCGTATTTTTTTTAATAAATTAACCTCCATATCAATTCCTCTGTAACTTTCGTGATAGCCTTTTTGCTGTCCGCATCCTAAAGAGTTAGTAACTGACAATTTATAAATCCCTGCTTCATATAATGCTTTTTTAACCTTATTTAATTTTTCAGGTTGAATGTATGCTGTAATTAACTTCAATTCACTATCTCCTTTATGATATTAAAAATTAACCATTTATCCCTAATATTTTTTATTATTGATTGTTAAATATTTGAAATCCGCTGTAGGCTTCCATTCCATGTTCTCCAATATCCAATCCTCTTACTTCCTCATCATGGCTTACTCTGATACCCAGTAACAATTTTATAATTAGAAAGATAATTAATGATGATATTACACAGGTGGCACCTACAGCACCAATACCAATCAACTGATTTAACAAACTGTACTTTTCACAAAATATTCCAACTGCCAGTGTTCCCCAAATGCCACATACAAGATGCACTGAAGTTGCACCTACAGGATCATCCAGTCTCATATGATCAAAAAAGAAAACCGCAAGAACAACTATTACGCCAGATAACAAACCTATAATAATTGCTGCACTTATAGAAACAACATCTGCTCCGGCGGTAATTCCTACCAGTCCTGCAAGTGAGCCGTTTAACACCATGGACAGATCAGGTTTTCTCTGAAAAATCCATGAAGTCATCATCGATCCCATTATACCGGATGCAGCAGCCAGAGTAGTTGTTACACAAACATATGATACAACAGCAGGATTTGCGGAAAGAACCGAGCCTCCATTAAATCCAAACCAGCCCAGCCATAGTAAAAAAACACCTATAGTAGCAAGCGGCATACTATGCCCCATAATAGGATAAATTTTGCCATTTTGATATTTCCCAATTCTCGGCCCCAATACGATAACTCCTATTAAAGCAGCCCAACCTCCTACTGAGTGCACAAACGTAGATCCGGCAAAATCATAAAAACCCAAATCTTTTAACCACCCCCCTCCCCAACCCCAGGAACCGATAATAGGATAAACTAACGCAATATATATCGCAGAAAAAATTAAAAATGAGTTTAATTTTATCCGTTCTGCAACAGCTCCGGAAACAATTGTTGCCGCTGTTGCAGCAAACATTCCTTGAAATAAAAAATCTGTCCAATATGTATAAGCACCATCAGCATATCCGATCAAGCCTTTAGCACCTGCAGGTGATGAAATTCCAAATCCGGTAAAACCTATAAAATTGTTTACCCACCATGAGGACCCCGGATACATCAAATTAAAACCTATTAAAGCATAAGTTAATAAACCAATGGAAACAATCGTTGTGTTTTTAAATAAAATATTGACAGTATTTTTTGCTCTTGTCAAACCAGTTTCAAGTGTAGCAAATCCCAGATGCATGATAAACACTAAAAATGTAGCCAACAACATCCATGTATTATTAACGGTAAATATTGTTTCATTTATGCCTGATTCAGCTCTAACATCGGTCAACACAATCAACATCATACATGCAATTAGAACGCAGATTATTTTTTGTTTCATAGAAAATTTTCTCCTAAATACTAGATAACAGTTTATAAAATATATTTTTTATTTAGCAATTTATGTGCCAGTTTTTTGTGAATAAATAAATTCATGGGTAGATATTTTCTAGGAAAAATAAATATTAGATTATTAATTACAATTTTGTTGTTTTTAAAATACATAATTGTAATATTTTTATCGAGTCCAATAATGGATCAAATTTGCAAATAAAGACTAAAGTAATTACATTTAAATTGCTATAATTTTATTCATTTTCTAAAACCTAATTGCTTAATTCAGGAGAATTAATATGTATAGAGTATGTAAAATATTTTGGTTGGAAACTGGACATTTTTTATCAAGTCCAAACAACAGCAGCAATTGCCGAATACCTCACGGCCATAGCCGTAAAGTAGAAATAATTGTTGCAGCAAAAGAATTGGATTGTGATAATATGGTATGTGATTTCCAGGTTTTTAAAACCGCTTTTGGAGAATTCCTGGATTCTTTTGATCATGCAATGCTGATTAATACTGATTCCCCTCATTATGAATATTTTAAAAATAATTTTGAGAGAATAATAGGATTTGAGGGAAAAGATCCTACATCAGAAGCTGTTTCGGAAATGATTTTTAAACACATTGAAAAGGCACTAAAAAGCCAAACAGTTTTTACAAATAAAGATGGAAGGGAATATACGCTTAGCGAGCACGCCTATCTCGAAAGAGTCAGAGTATGGGAGACAGTGACATGCTGGGCAGAATATAGTTTAACTTAGTTTTAGGGTTTAGGTTTTTATCTCTTATAAATTCATGTTCATAACTTAAGAACCTAAACCTTTACACATTAAGCCGCATCTGAAGAGATACTTATTAATCAATGAATATACAAGAAATTAAAGTAACTAAAAAAGATTTTAATAGTTCAATAGCCATATTATTCATTGCAACATTTTTTTGGGGCAGCACATATATATTCTCTAAAATTTTGATTGGTTATTTTTCAGTTAACAACCTTCTACTTTATAGGTCATTTTTATCAATTTTTTTACTATATATTTTTTTCTATAAATCAATTAATAAAGATTTTTATTCTGCCTGTCAATCACCTATGCTATGGCTATTTGCAACTGCCGGTTGCATTGCTCTCTTTAGTCAGACTATAGCACTAAAATATACTTCAGCATCCAATGCAGCTTTTATTACAGCTCTATTTATAGTCTTTGTACCTATTTTAAGATTTATCCACTACAAATCAAAAATTACATTAAAATTTTATACGGCTGTGCTAATAGCTTTTGCCGGAATATATTTTATCTCGTTTGGATTTGATAAACCTACGCATGTTAATCGAGGAGATTTACTGGCATTAATAAGTGCTTTCTGCTATGCTTATTACACAGTAAGCTTAGAAAAAATATCGAAAGAATTTCACGAATCAACTATAATCTTTTTCTCTTTTGCATTCATAGCTTTTATAGCCCTGATAATTAATATTATTTCCACAGAAAGTTATAATATTGTTATGTTTGAAAATCCTTTTGTTATACTAAATTTTCTAGCTCTTGTTATTTTAGGAGGAATAATACCATATATGCTGATGGCGAAAGGGCAGAAATTTGTTCCTTCAAATATAGCTTCACTTGTATATAATTTTGAACCTCTTTTTGCCACAATGCTTGCCTGTATATTTCTTAAAGAAACAGTAACAATACCTAAAATAATTGGAGGATCAGCAATATTTATTGCACTGCTGGCGGGTACTCATATTAAAAGAGAAAATAAACTATAAACACTTGTAGTGATGTATGCGATTTCCAAAACTATAATGTTTCTAACTTCAGATTTTTATTTAGAACTTAGAAAATATTTTTCTGTTTTTAGTATCAGACTCGAAATCCAAAAAAACTTAACAGATGAATATCATTTATCAAGAACATTAATCATATCATCAATAATCATTTCCCGAAGGTTTGAATTTATACTACGATGAATATAACTGTCTAAAAATTTAAAAGTGTTTTTCTGTCCTTTTATCAGAGTCAATACATTTAAGTTCGATAAAATCATTCCCGGAGGCTTGTTTATCATTTTAGCATATTTATCTCGGATATCATAAATTTGTCTAAAAAGATTTTTCTTTGCTTCATTTAAATATATGTAGCCTTTACGTTTATTATATTTGGCTTCAGCATCATGGTTATCTTCCTTATTCTGAACCATAAGATTCATAAGCATATACTCATCAAGCAATCCTCTTTCTATCAATTTGTTCATAAGTATTTTTTTCAGTTCAAAAAGATATTTTACATCACTTATTGCATACTCTAATGCCCGATCATTAATAGGCCTCTTCATCCAGTTGTACATCTGAAATTTCTTTTTTTCAGGTGGAGAAATACCCAGTTCTATTTCTAAAATATTAGCCAAACTCTGTTTATTGTAATCAAGCAGGTGCACAGCAGGTCTTAAATCGAGTACTGAATTAATTTTAATTTTGTATCTATTTTTCAACAGAGATGCATCACTTGAAGAATCATACATTATCTTAAGAATTTTCCGAGATTCAAAAATAATTTTCAATATATGGGTAAGAGTATTTTCATCTTTAAACTTTAGCGGATCAATTATAATTTCATTTTTGTTATCATAAATTTGAATTAGACAAAGGTGTTCACCATAACAGTGGAGGTTGTATTCCCCTTCAATATCAATTGCAATTATATTTACTTTTTCATAATTCAGCTGTTCAAAATAATCTTCAATTTCCTGTTTTGTTTTTAACTCTTTAATATTCATTAATATCCAATCTGCTTATGGGCCATAAACTATTTATATTTTTCTAAACCTATTTTAATTAGTTGTTATCAATATTTTATAATAATTATCCATTTATATAAGAAATAAATTTTTCTAACTTATTCTTCATATTAAGCCGTCTTTCCTTTAAGTATGCCTTTTTTAAAGCTGAAACCAACTGCTCATTATTTAGTTTATAATTAACTCCGTCTTTCCCCTTTCCCCATTTGCTGACTTTCATAATATCACAAGCTTTTAATAGTTTTTTCAGGTTTAGGTTATCCAAAGAGTCTATGACCTGTCGCTGAATAGGATCATTACTATTTCTATCATCTCTTGTCCATTGTTCGCCATTATCTTTGAGGACAGGTACAGTTACTAATTTTCCTCCGACATGATGTTTTGTAAATATTCTTCCTCTGTTATCAAAAGAATTTTTCTTTTTTAATTTCCCACTTTTTTGAAACGGGTTTGACTGTAATGATTTTGGAGAATCCATAATGTCTATACTTTAAAAAGTTATAATTAAAATAACTACAATAATTATAGTTTATAAATAGATTAAATAAACAATTTACTGCAGTTTATCTGAAGGTATAATAATATACGTTATATTAACATTAGCATTAATTTTTATTTTTCCAGGATTGATTGAAGGAGAACTGCCTGCGCTTTCAGCTCCCTTGACCATCATAAAATTATTTGAATAATTTCTAGGATTATCTGCCAATGAATAAATATTCCCCAAATTAGCACTTTTAATTTTTACTATTTTGCTATTTGTTGATTTTGCAATTGTTTCAGCAAATGAAGAAGCGTTTGCGACAGCTTTTTCAATAACTTGATTTTTATAAATATTTTGATTATCCAAAGTAAAATTGAGCGAATTTATTTTATTTGCACCGGCTTTAACGGAAGTTTCTATAATTTTACCTGCTAAATTAAGTTTTTTTGTTTTTACCAAAAGTATATTATTTACGGTGTAACCTACAACCGGATTCCAATCTTTGGGAGGTTTATCAGGTCTTGGATTCCGATTTGGAATTAACGTATAACCAAGAGTTTGAATCGAATTTTTCTCCAGCCCAATAGTATTCAATGCTTTAACAATTGCTGTTATTTTTTCATTATTCTCTTTTAATGCTTCTTCTGGGGTTTTGTCTGTTGAAACAGCTGCCAAGCTTATTTTAAGTAAATTAGCCGATACAGATATTTCCGCTCTCCCACTTACAGAAATGGTTGAAATATTATTATCCTTATTACAGTTTTCAGCTTTAAGCATAAAAGGTAGAAAAAAAAGACTTATAACAGCTATATAAGCGCAAAATACCTTCATATTTTGAATTCCTTTAAAATATAATATTAATTAAAATTACAAAAGAACATCGTAATTATTCTCTTAAATTAAATACGTAACAAAAAGTATCTCTTTTTCTGTAGAATTACCAATAGAAATAATTGAAGGTTCAATTTATATCTAACTTTGCAGTAACTGATAATTCTGAAATCAACAGAAACTGCATTACTTATGAGCTTTCATAGTAAGGCAAAGAAATAAAATAATAAAAACAATTCCCAGACAGTTAAAAATTGTCCATCCGAAAAAACTTAAATTAGGCCAAGTTGTATACGGATAGTTAAAAAATAAATAAAGGATAGTAACTAGAATGGAAATTATATATAAAATTACACTTTTTCCATACACATGACTTCTCCATGCTCCTCTGATAGAAAAATAAAGAAAACCAAAAAGAGTTAAGATAAAAATTAATTGTAAATTATATATTATATTACAGAAAGTGGTATATTTTTGTAGTGATACATCTGGAAACAAACCAAAGATTTTTAGTTCACTATGCAGTACCAATAATAAAAGGGTGAGAATAGATATTATTGAAATTATAATAATATATTTTTTTTCTTTATTCGAATACAGCATTTAAATACCTAATATTTATTTTTCTTTTATTAAGTCATTATAGGTTTCAATGTTTTGTTTTTTACCTAATACCGTAAGTATATCACCTTTCGCTATTACATAAAATGGACCAGGGGTAAAAATCAGTTTTCTTGCATCTAATCTTTTTACCGCAATAATTGAGAGATTATATTTCCTTCGAAATGCTAAATCCTTCAAATTTACTCCCTGCATTTTATCAAGTGGTTTAACTTCAGCTATTGAATAGTCATCACTTAAAGGCAAATAATCGAGAAGGTTGCTTGAAACCAATCTAGTTGCAATACGCTTGGCAATATCTCTTTCAGGAAATATAATATGTTCGACTCCAAGTAATTTTAGTATTTTTTCGTGTTCATCAGTTACAGCTTTGACATATAATTTATTGAAACCATAATCCTTCAAATACAAAGTGGCAATCATGCTTTTTTCAATATTACCAATGGCAAGTACTATAAAATCAATGTCAGTTGGAATTACCTGTTCAATTGACTTAACCTGGGATGCATCTGCCACTACAGCCTGCATTACAAAATCCTTAATATTATTAATTCGTTTTTCGCTAATATCAATAGCTATTACCTCACAACCTTCACTTGATAAAGTGGTTGCAATATGCGACCCAAATTCGCCCAATCCAATAACCACACCAGTTTTTCTATCACTCATAAAAATTACCCAACAATTAACCTTTCTTCAGCTTTTTTAATATTCAAAGGTTCTCTATTAGCAAACATAGAGAAAATTGTTATAGAACCTATTCTCCCTGTAAACATTACGATCATCAAAACCCATTTAGAACTTGCAAAAAGTGATTGTGTTATTCCGGTACTGAGCCCGACAGTACCGAATGCAGAAACGACTTCATAAAAAAGCCTTACAAATTCAAAATTATTTTGAAAAACACATAAAAACATAGTTGCAATAAAAATGACAAAACTTGAAAATAAAAATATGACTAAAGCCTGATAGACTATACTTTTAGGTATTGTTCTATTTCTTGCAGTAACATCTTCAAAATTATTTCTCCCCATGAAAACAATAAAAAGCAAAACACCAAATGTAGTAGTTTTAATTCCGCCAGCAGTAGAACCAGGAGATCCACCGACAAACATTAAAAAAATCATTATCAGCAGTGTACTGCTGTGCAAAGTTCCAATATCGACAGTATTGAAGCCTGCTGTTCTACAGCTTACAGATTGAAAAAAAGATTCCAGAATTGTTATGCTTGAATTATTTGAGATTCTTTCAAAAAAGAAAATTGATATTCCCCCTAATAAAATCAAAAAAACAGTTACATTCAAAACAGTCCAAGTATGAAGTGTAAACATACTTACACGATATCTACTTTTCCTATTTTTAAGTAAATATCCAATTTTATTTCTAATTTCAAAAACAACGATAAAACCAATACCTCCGAAGATAATCAGTCCCATAGTCACTAAATTAGCTGAATAAGAGTTCCTAAACATTACCATATTGGTGGAGTTTAATGAAAATCCGGCATTACAAAAAGCAGAAATTCCCTGAAATACTGATTGAAATATTCTATCGCTAAATTCAAGGTGGTCGAAAGAGTAATAAAATCCTATCATTCCTAGCAGCTCAACTATAAATGTGTATTTTAAAATAAAAAACACAAAATCTTTAAGCTGTAAATTTTTTTCAGAACCTAAAAAAGCATACTCCAGCAGCACTCTCTCATTCAAAGAAACTCTCTGTCTCATAACCCAGATAATAATGGCTGCAAAAGTCATTATCCCAAGTCCACCCAATTGTATTAATATAATAATTATAACCTGTCCGAAAAAAGTAAAGGTCGTAGCAACATCGACACTGGCAAGACCTGTAACGCATACTGCAGAAACCGAAATAAAAAAAGAGTCAACTAAAGCTATATCTCCATAAGTGGCCATTGGAAACTGCAGAGCTGCAGCTCCCAGCACAATGATGCATAAAAAAGAAAGAGCTAATAGATGAGCTGGATTTCTACTCGAGATTATATCTACTTTTTTCATATATATTTTCTAATTGAAAGAAAAAAATACAGCCTTAATTTAAAACTTATATATTATATATTAGTGGTTTAATAATTATAACTTAGTATTATTTTACCTTTTATTACATAGCTAATTATAGCTATTGCCCCTAAAATATATAATAGGTTTATTCAGAAATACCATTAATATTTCAGCCATAAAAATCAGTAAATACATTTCAGAATAAGTATATAAACAGAGAAAACACGAATGAGAAAAAAAAATCAAGTAGATACAGATTTACAGATAGAGAAAATACAAAGAGACCTACAATATTTTTCTATAATTAATGCAAATAAAGTTCTTCAGAAATTAGATACTACAAGAAGAGGGCTCAACGAAGAAGAAGTCGAAACAAGGCAGGATAAATACGGTTCAAATAAAATAGAAGCACAAAAACCTCCCCCATGGTATTCTGTTTTATGGTTGTCATTCAAAACACCTTTCAATATTATTTTAATCCTGCTGATGATAATTTCCTATATGACTGCTGACATGGAAACAGTAACAGTAATGGCTATCATGGTTTCTATCAGCACGCTGTTAAGATTTTGGCAGGAATTAAAGGCATTGCTAGAAGCAGAGTCACTCAAGAAAATGGTTCATAATACTGCAACGGTCAATAGGCAGTTAACTAAAGACAATAAAAAAGTTTTTTCTCAATTTGAATTACCTATGGAAGAACTGGTACCAGGAGACATAATTCATCTTTCAGCTGGAGACATGGTACCGGGCGATGTCAGGTTAATAGACGCAAAAGACCTGTTCGTCAGTCAATCAGCATTAACAGGAGAAGCAATACCTGTAGAAAAACATGAAAGTTTTAAAAAATTACAGGCATCAAATCCCATTGAGAACTATTCAGATAAAGATAGAAGAATTAAGTTTAATGAACAGAGATCAGATAATAAAAAATTCTTCTCTTTAGATCAGCCTTCAATATGTTTTATGGGTAGCAGTATTGTCAGTGGAACCGCCAGGGCAGTAATGCTTGCAACAGGTAATAACACTTATTTTGGTTCAATGGCTACAAAGCTATTGGGTAAAAGACCTGAAACTGCATTTGATCAAGGTGTGGATAAAGTAAGTAAACTATTGGTTAAATTTATGATTGTCATGGTCCCTATAGTTTTCCTGGTTAATGGATTATTGAAAGGTGACTGGACAGACGCATTTCTTTTCAGCATTTCTGTAGCTGTAGGCTTAACGCCTGAAATGCTCCCTATGATTGTTAATACCAACCTCGCCCGAGGTGCAATCGCCATGGCAAAAAAAAGGGCAATTGTAAAACATTTAAATGCAATACAGAACTTTGGAGCAATCGACGTTCTATGTACAGATAAAACTGGAACTTTAACACAGGACAAAGTTGTTTTAATCAAACACCTCGATTCCCACGGAGAGGAATCAGATAGAATACTCCGTCAGGCTTTTCTGAACAGTTATTTCCAAACAGGTTTAAACAACCTCCTTGACAAGGCTGTTATATCTAAAGCTGAAGAAAAAGAGATAAAACCTATCGCAAGCAATTATAAGTTGATAGATGAAATACCTTTTGATTTTGTCAGAAGACGAATGTCTGTCATTCTCGAAAGAACTACTGATAAAAAACGAATTTTCTATTGCAAAGGTGCAGTAGAGGAAATCCTTGAGAATTGTGTAAGCCTTGAAGAAAAAGCTGGAATTTATAAACCGCTTAATAAAGAAAATTATGCTGATATCATTGCACTTAAAGATAAACTTTCCGAGGATGGATTACGTGTAGTTGCCGTAGCTTATAAAATTATTGATGATTGGGAAGAAGATAAATTTTCAGTTAAGGATGAACAGGAACTTATATTCTCAGGATATATAGCTTTCCTTGATCCTCCTAAAGAAACAACTTCTGAGGCACTTTCACTTCTGCAAAAACAAGGAATTGCTGTAAAAGTACTTACCGGCGATAATGCACTTGTCGCCAGAAAAATATGCAAGGATGTAAATCTTCCAGTTGGTAATATTGTTACAGGTCCTGAAGTAGATAGAATGTCTGACAAAGAACTTTCTAAAATAGTTGAAGAAACTACTATCTTCGCGAAACTTTCTCCTATGCATAAAGCAAAAATAGTAAATATACTTCAAGGAAATAAGCATATTGTAGGTTTTATGGGTGACGGCATTAATGATGCTCTCGCACTCAGAGAGTCTGATGTAGGTATTTCAGTTGATACTGGAGTAGATCTGGCAAAAGAAGCCGCAGATATAATATTATTGGAAAAAAGTTTACTAATTCTAGAGCAAGGAGTTATTGAAGGAAGAATTACTTTTGGAAATATCATTAAATATATTAAAATGACTTCCAGTTCAAACTTTGGGAATGTTTTCAGTATTTTAATTGCAAGTGCATTTCTCCCATTCCTACCGATGCTTCCAGCACAGCTATTAATTCAAAATTTATTATATGATATTTCTCAGATTTCTATACCGTGGGATAAGATGGATAGAGATTTTATATCTATACCAAGAAAATGGACTACAGACTCAATTGCTAAATTCATGATATTTATCGGTCCTATAAGTTCAATTTTTGATATTGTCACATTTCTCGTTATGTGGTTCGTGTTTAAAGCAAACTGTGACACTAAACAGTCATTGTTCCAAACCGGCTGGTTTGTTGTAGGGTTATTAACTCAAACACTTATTGTCCACATGATAAGAACAGAAAAAATACCTTTTATACAGAGTTCAGCAGCATTTCCTGTAATATCTCTGACGGCATTTGTCATGGCAATCGGTATTGTTATTCCATATACATCTCTTGGTGGAGGCTTAGGTCTCGTTCCTTTGCCTTTGGGATACTTTCCATGGCTTGTAGGGATTCTGTTAGCCTACTGTATTTTAACTCAAATTTGCAAAACAATATATATCAAACGATTTAAATCCTGGTTATAAAATTATAGTAGAATTATTTTAAAGAATAAAAAAAGGCTATTCATTTTGAATAGCCTTAAATATCAATGTATAAAATAAATTATATATTTTTTAGTACACCAAGCAGAAGATCCCAAAATTTTTCATTAGATTCAATCTCTACTCTTTCATTGATAGAATGAGCGTCTAAAATAGTCGGGCCAAAAGATATCATATCCATTTCAGGATATTTCTCCCCGATTAATGCACACTCTAAACCTGCATGTATTGCCATTACAATAGGTTCTTTACCAAATATTTCTTTATATGTATCTTTAACTGTAACTAAAACAGGAGAACTTACATCAGGTATCCATCCAGGATAATCTCCAGACTGAGTAATTTCGTCAGCACCTGCAAGTTCAAATATTGACTGAACTGAATTAGCAGCTGCATCTCTACAGGAATTAACAGAGCTTCTTTGTAAAGTCAATATTGTTATAACGTTCTGTTTTGTAGTAATAACCCCTAAATTAGATGAAGTTTCAACTAGACCTGCAATGTTATCATCCATTCTCAATACACCATTAGGGCAAGCATAAATAGCATTGACTATATCATCTACCAACAGTCTATCGATGCAACTCCCAGGAAGCTCTGTTTCTGTAGCTGACAGGTTTAAATCAGGCTCTGCAAAACGATATTCCTCTTTAACAACAGCTAGAAAACTTTTTATACTTTCAAAAAGCTTATCTTTTTCATTCTTAGGAATAATAATAATGACTTCACATTTTGATGGAATAACATTTCTCAAGGTTCCACCATTTATTTCAGAAATATCAAATTCAAACTGATCTCTAACGTTCCATAAATATCTACTCATCAATTTTACAGCATTTCCTCTGCCTTCATTAATGTTACAGCCTGAATGTCCACCTTTCATTCCTTCAACCGTAAGTGTATATGCAACAGTGTCATCTATAAGACCTTCCTGTTCATAATCAAATTTAATTTCAGTATCAACACCTCCTGCACAGCCTATACAGATTTCACCTTCTTCTTCTGAATCAAGATTTACCAGAATACTTCCATTTAATGTATCATTTTTTAAATACTCAACCCCAGTCATACCTGTCTCTTCATCCACTGTGAAAAAAGTTTCTATAGGACCGTGGTCGATATCATTAGATTCCAGTACAGCCATCATAGCTGCAACACCAATACCATTATCTGAACCTAAAGTTGTACCATCAGCCTTAACATAGTTTCCATCAACAAATGCTTTAATAGGATCTTTTTCAAATACGTGATTTAAACCTTCTGCTTTCTGAGGAACCATATCAATATGAGATTGAATTGTTACCATTTTTTTATCGGCAAACTCAGGTGAACTTGCAGGTTTCCTTATAATTATATTTCCGATATTATCTTTTATAGTTTCTAAACCTAAATTCAAACCAAACTGATATATAAACTCAGCCAATTCTGTTTCAAATTTTGAAGGGTGGGGAATTCCTAAAATACTATCAAAATTTTTCCATAAAAGTTTTGGATTAAGCTTTTCACCATCTTTTAAGTTTTTCATAAAAATATCCCTTTTAATTAAAATAAAATTATAAGATTAAAGCAGTTATAACTTATATCGTATTCATATATGATTCAACTATTATCAGAATATTCAGATTATAAATAACTACAAAGTAATTAATTCATAATATTCTATTTTTGATTTGTAAGTATTATGGTATTGCATATTTAATCAAAAATTTTAAAATTACTATTAAGAACTAGTGGTTTGTAAGAAAGGATCATAAGATGAATATATTAAGTTTACCTCCTATAGAAAATATGGTAAGAACTACTGAAGCTATGTGGTTAAAAGGCTGGAATGAAAAAAACGGAGGGAATATCAGTTTAAGAATCGACAATGATGAACTGTCCCTATATATAGATTTTGGAGAATATATCAGATCATTTGATTTGGATACTCCAATCCCAAAGTTGGCCCATCAAAACTTTATGATTACAGGCAAGGGCAAATACTTCAAAAATATTGTTGCTAATCCTGAAGAATCACTAGGCCTGATACGAATTAGCCAGGATGGAAAACAATGTCATCTATTATGGGGATTCTCAGATGGTTGTGAACCAACTAGAGATCTTACGTCGCATTTGGACAGTCATTTATTAAGACAGGAAATAACAAAGAAGAATGATAGAGCAATAATTCACTGCCACACCTCCAATTTAATCGCATTGTCATCAATTGCTAAATTAGATACGGCTACTTTAACCAGAGCAATATGGGAAGTACTTTCTGAGGCATCAATATACCTTTATCAAGGCATAGGATATCTTCCCTGGATGTTAATTGGTTCAGATGAAATAGGTAATGCAACGGCAGAACTGATGAGAATTCATCCTATAGTATTATGGGCTAATCACGGTGTTTTTGCTGCTGGAAGAAATATAGATCAGGCATTTGGTACGATTGAAGCGGCTGAAAAAGCGGCTGAAATATTAATAAAAATTTTGAGCTCGTCTAAAAAGGTTGTAAATTACATTAAAGCTGAAAATATAATAGAGCAGGCAAAACTTTCAGGTGTTGATCTTTATCAACCAGCACTGGATGTAGGTGAAGTTATTAAAACCTGGTAGTAAGGGCATGAAACAGTCAGATAATAAGTTTCATGATACTAAAAATACTTTAAATTTCTAAATCAAGAAACTTATCATAGTTTTTAGATAGATTATCAACTGCTTTCATATATTCTTTCACATGCAGTTTTGAACCGCAGAAACTTACTGCCCCAGCAGTAGAACCGTCTTCAGTAGATGTTTTTAGATTGCCAAAAGCAATAAATCCTTTCTGTTGAATATCTGTCAACGGACTGACAAACATTTCTGCATCTTTTAACATAGTCATACCGGCAGTCCCAACTACATCCCCCATAGCCTTTGGCATTAAATATCTGGCAAAATAGAAAAATATTGGATGTGCCAATGCGTAAAGTTCAAGCAATTCATGGCTTTCGCTCTTACCAAGTTTAGTGCTAAAGAGGCGCCTATTAAACTCTCTCTGATAAGCCAAAAATCCTGCAAGTTTATTTCTTCTGTCAAAAAAATTACCCGGTCGAATAAAAATCAAGCTTAAACTTCTTTCATGATTTGTATAGTTCATTACCTCTGAAACATTGAATGGAATTGTAAATTTGCAGTCATTGAAGTACTCTGTGTGTGAAACTCCCCAGGCCAACATGCTCAAAAATGTCGCCGGACCTGCCATCTCAGCATAATAATTTTTATTTAAATATTTTCTTATTTTAATGAATTTCTCAAAATTTGCATATATTCTTCCTCTGAAAATATTCTTTCCGCAATAAAAAATTTCAGGCTTTGCAGCATTACTAGAAAGTGCAGGATAAAGAACTTTCCCAACAGATCCCCACTCCTCCTTTAAAGCTTGAAGCATTTCCTGCATAGTCATACCATCTACTGGTACGTGATGGTATTGAAACCATAAATCAGCTTCATCGTATGAGTGTGTAAATCTACAAGCAATGTTAAGCAATCCGAAGCCAGGATGTTTTGATTTATTCATATTAGGAGTAGCCAACCTTGCCACTGACATATTCTCATATTTTTCACTGAAAGTATCAAATTGTATAAATGTACTATTTAAAATTCTATCAAGCAGATGTCTAAGCTCATGTTTCCCAGAATGTGAAATTCCAAATTTATAACGTATCCAATTGCGAAGTTTTTTATATATTATCCATGGCCTTCTTGCATCATTTATAGTAATATATTCATTATAAGTATTAATAAATTTACGGATTATTTCATTTATAATTTCTGTTTTTAATCTTGTAAAAGTTTCTCGACTTTTGTCAAAGTAAGGAACTAATCTGATGAGTTTTCCTTTCTTGTCAAATTCAACTTCCATAATATCTGTAAAGTATACCTGTTTTCTTACAGCCCTAAAATGGCTCCATTCAAGTGCCCAGTGGCATTCAGGAGTTTTTATAAGAAATTTCCTCAGTTGTTCAATAAGAATATTTTTTGCTATTGTTAAATTTGCAGGTATTTCATCTGTTCTATAGTATTTCAATCTAAAGCTCGCCAAAACAAATTTAGAATGCTCTTTTCTCAAAAATATACTAGTAGTTTTCCTCCAACCGTTTTCCTCAGTTTTTAAGCCAGCAGCTTTCAAAACCTGAAGTGTTTTGATAAAAATTATTATTAGGAAACTACCAAAAGTCCATTTATCAATAAGTCTGGTCATTTTAACCTTGTTCATGTAATATACCGGTTTATTGACAAATTTATTTATTGGTGTTAAGTGCTGTTCGTTTTCTATAATGTTTTTCTTTGTTTGTCCATTAATATCAGGTTGATTTGTTTCACTGATTATATTATTTAACCTAACAGGAGCTTCCAGAAAATCACATATATAAGAAGCTGTTTTCAGGGGTGCTTCTTCATGAGGCAAATGTCCACAGCTATTAATGACTCTTAAATCAGCATGAAGCAGATCCTTCAGAGTTAAAGCAGATTCAAAATCAATCAAGTGATCATTGTTACCCCATATTACTAAAGATGGAATATCAATACTTTTAATATTCTCTATAAAAGACTGGTAATTTTTTATTTTTATTTGTCTTGCGGCAGCAATTAAGCACTTTTTAGCTCCTTCCATTCGGAGGACATTTCCATAGTGTTTAATTGAATTTTTATCAAATTTATTAAAGTCAAAAAAAGCATTTTTCATTACCTGTTCGACAATAACTTCTTCACTAATAATTTTAAATAAAGAACTATCAAGTTTAGCTTTCGAAACAGCTTCAATAAATGCAGGAACAGTTTTTGACAATCCGGAACTGTTTATCAGAATTAAATTACTAACTTTTTTCTTAATATATTCATCAAATAAGCTAAATAGGCAAACAGCTCCACCAAATGCATGTCCTATCAGTACTATTTTTTCAATACCCAATCTTTCAATAAATTTAGATAAAATCATTGACTGGTCAGATGGAGATAAGCGATAATCACATTTTTTTTCAGAATATCCATGCCCTTTCAAATCTAAAGTAATAACTCTAAATTCAACTGGCAGAAACTTAACAAGTTTTTGCCATGTAATGGAAAAAGAGCCAAAGCTATGTACAAGAAGTATAGGCTGACCTTCGCCTCTATCAGTATAAGCAGTGGATAAACCATTAATGTTAATATATTTATAATCCATATTTTTTTATAAAAACGTTGTTTTAATTAAAAATATATCCATTGAGCTAAAAAATATTTTAACCTAATACAAAGAATAAACTGAATTTGTTAATATAGTAACATCCTTTAGGTTCAAAAGATAAAGAGTTATTCTATAGTTCTCATCCAGTTGAATTGATCTTTATATCTTCCGTATTGAATGTCTGTAAGCCTATCATAAAGCTTTTTTAAAACAGGACCACACTCAGTACCGCCGACTTTATACGTTTTATCACCTCTTACTATATTAGCAATTGGTGTTATAACAACAGCTGTCCCACAGGCTCCAATTTCAGCAAAAGTATCAATTTCATCTAAAGCAATCGGCCTTCTCTCAGCAGTTAAACCTTCAGCTTCAGCCAACTGTAATAATGACATATTAGTTATACTGGGTAAAATAGTTTTAGAAGAAGGTGTAACATATTTACCATCTTTTGTGATTGCAATAAAGTTACTTGTTGTAAATTCATCTATATATTTATGTTCTTTCGAGTCCAAAAACAATACCACAGGAAATCCCTTGCTCTTAGCAATCTTATAAGGTGAAAAACCGGCAGCATAGTTACCTCCTACTTTATAACATCCTGAACCACTCGGGGCGGCTCTATCGTATTCATCTAAAATAATTGCATCAACCGGCTTTATTCCCTGGGGATAATATGGTCCAACCGGAGTAACAAGTACCAGAAAAATATATTCAGTACTTGGAGCAACTCCAATCACAGCCCCTGTTCCGATCAATAGTGGACGAATATATAAAGATCCACCAGTTCCATACGGAGGTACATATTCAATATTTTCCTTCACAACAGTAGTTACAGCTTCAGCATACATCTCTTCTGAAATTTCAGGCATACAAAGATAATCTGCAGATTTTGCCATTCTTTTTGCATTCTCTACATCACGAAAAACCTTAACTGAACCGTCTTTTGTGCAGTACGCTTTCAAGCCTTCAAAACTTTCCTGTCCGTAATGAAGACAGGTGGCCGCAATACTCAGTGTTAAATTAGGGTCTGTTTTTATTTCGCCTTTTCCCCATTTCCCGTTAGAGTATTTATACTCTAAATGGCATTTTGTAGGCATATAGGAAAATGAAAGCTTTGACCAATCAATATCTGCCATGTAAACTACTCCCTGGTAACAATTAGTTTATAATAAAATACCTATATATTATATATAAATTTTAAAGTAATGCAATTTGATAATTTTACTAATATTATCCTATTTTTTTGTAAAAGTTAATTAAATATTAATAAAAAAAAATATTTACACTTTTTTATACTGGATTAATGAAAATTTAAAAATAAAATGTTTAATATGAATTATGCTCAAATTCTATTGTAATTGCTTTTAACAATTATTTTCTTATTTAAGGAGTTTTTTTATGAAATTAATTAGGCCATTTATTCTCACTGCTATCTGTCTCTCATTCACATTAATGACTGCATGTTCTCTTTTCGACCAAAATCCAGATAAAAAACCAATGGAGCCAGGCTCAGGCGGAGGCGGAGATATACAAAGTAGCAGTAACTTCGGCAGCGGAGATCTACTTTCAGAAATGGATGCTAATGCAACAGAAACTCTACCCGGCAGGCCAAGCCATCAATGGTCTCCAATACCTGGTAAAACTTTTCCCACAGTTTACTTTGCATTTGATCAGTCTTCAATCGGCACTTCACAAATATCAAAACTTGAAGCTACAGCAGACTATTTGAAACAGCACAGCAATATCGGAGTTATTATTGAGGGAAACTGTGATGAAAGGGGCAGCGCTGAATATAATATTGGTTTAGGTGAGAAAAGAGCTTTGGCTGTTAGAGATTATCTAAATAAACTGGGAGTTCCAGATACCAGAATGCAGACAATCAGTTACGGGAGTGAAAAACCTGCTGATCCAGGACATAACGAAAATGCATGGCTAAAAAACAGGCGTGCAAACCTAATCCCAGCAAATATGTAGAAATATCAATGGTAAGTGATTGTATCTCAAGAACCACTTACCATTAAATATAAATCATTATGGTAAAAAATTATTCTCTATATCAATCTTATATTTTCATTATTTAACTCTTCAAACTCAATCAATCTTCCAAACCTAATATCTCAAGTTCTAAACTTCCAGTTTTCTTTATCTTAGAGTTTACTGAATTTTAAAATCATCTCCTGATGCTGGAAAAAAATAAAATTGTATGTTATAAAGCGTATTGGGAAGTTTTACTATAAAATATACGTCTTTAATATTTTACCGGAGCATAATATGTCAGAATTAATTCTAGTCAGGCAAATAATTGGGGCATTTGCTTTGGGAGCTTTAATTGGATTTGAAAGAGAATATCATAAGAGTTCTGCCGGACTCAGAACTTATGCAGCAATAGCTTTAGGAGCTTGTTTATTTGGAATACTGTCAACACATTCCTCCGGTCCTTCTATTTATCACAGCGTTGCAGATCCAACGCGAATTGCGGCGCAAATAGTCAGTGGAATTGGTTTCATAGGCGGTGGAGTTATTTTCAAATCAAGTACATTTACCAGAGGATTGACTACAGCAGCTACAATATGGGTAACTGCTGCTATTGGACTTTCTGTGGCATTTAATATGATTCTAGTCCCCATAACAGCAACAATACTAACCATATTTCTTCTTTCACTGAACCACTTCAAATTCTGGAAACAATTAAAAAAAAGGCATGAATTCAAAGGCGAAAGAGATACCGAATAGCCTATTCATAATCTTAAAACACAGGTTCTAGTTGATCAGAATCCAGGCAGAAAATTGTTCTTTTCATTAATAATTGATTTCTCTTCATTTCTATTCATATTCAACCATTCTTCCAATGCTAATACTTCAATCCCTAGGTTCTTAGCTTTTTTAACCTTTGAACTTGTTGAGTTTACATCTGCAGTTACAAGCAACTTCAAATTCTTTGTTACTGTATCCACAGGTTTAAAACCATTTAATTCAGCAAGTTTTTCATAAACCGATCTTTTTTCGGGCATTTTGCCTGTAAAACAGACAGTTTGAATTACTTCAGCATTTTCCTGTTCATCTGTCACTTCAGGTAATGAAGCCAACCATGCTTCCGGCGACAACACATCAGCACCTATTTCTTTAGCTTTAAGTAAAATACTGCTTTTGCTGTCTAGTTTCTTTGTTGTTACTAATGCCTGCAGATTATCAGGCAGGTAAATTACATCTTCTACTTTTATAGCTTTGATTCTATTAAAATGATGCAATTTTAGTAAAGATTCGTAAAATCTAAGGGGTTTAGCAAGCTTACTTGATACAAAATCAAAACAAATAAGTTGATTAGGAATATCATTCATCTTGGTATTTATTATTCTCAAAGCGCTCAACAAATCATCAATAGTAGCTGATTCATCTATTAGTGACGTATATAATTTTTCTGAAAGCTCATTTCCTATTTCAGGTATTATGCTCAGTTGTAGTTTAGTCATTTGCCTTAACTCATACAACGAGTAATCTTTTAATATTTTTTCAGCTACAGTTTGGCCTATGCCTTCAATATTCAAAGCTGCAATTAATTGATAATCTGTAGTCTCTCTTGCCGACTGAATATTTTTATAGAGATTTGATGCAGATTTTTCTTTAAAACCTTCAAGTTTTAAAATATCTGTAACTGAAAGGTTAAAAATATTTTTAAGATTTTCCACCTTCAGCTCTGTCATCATCTTCCTAATGTTAGGCTCGCCAAGTTCTTCAATGCCAATATTTTTTACAGCAGCTAAAATTTTCTGTAAATTTGTTTCAAGGCAATGAGGGTTAATACATCTTAATTCTTTATTTTCCCTCTGCAATGTGCTATTACATGATGGGCATTTATCAATAATAAAAGATCTTCTATTATTGCCTGGTTCTGAATCAACAACATGAGGAATTACATCGCCTGCTCTTTCTATTACAACAGTATCTCCTATCTGCCAGTCATTAGACTCAACATTACTGATATTATGCAGAGTAACATTAGATATTGTAACGCCACTAATTTCAACTGGTTCAATTTTGCCTACCGGAGTTAAATTATTTTTACCAAAACTCCATTCAACATCAAGCAAAACTGATTTCTTTCTTACACTGCTGAATTTAAATGCAATCTGATCTCTGGGATGATGAGCTGTGATCCCCAAAGATTTACCATATTTCCTATCAGATAATTTTATTACAATACCATCCATTGGATAAGGCAAGGATTCTATTTTTTCTAAAATACCAGCCCATTTTTCTTCCAGTTCTATAAACTTAACACTATATGAAATCATATTATAGTCAATAAGTGTTAACTTAGCCCCTTGATGCTGAATTAATGAAATATCTTTTAATCCCATAATTCCGCCAACAGCATTTCTAGAATTTTTATATGGTTTCCCGTCATTTTTAACAACTTTGGAATATATTGTTTTAAAGTCATCATTTCGAATAATAATTTCACCTCTTACTGGACGATCAAGAGGACCTTTATAATCTAATGTTTCAAGTTCTATTAAAGGCACCTTATCTGTTACATTTTCATCCTCTGTTCCCTGCCCTCTGGTGGCTAGGATATTATTAGAGTAGTTCGCTGAAATACCATCATATTTAGGTTGAATCAAATATGTTTCATCACTGTTTCTAGCATTTTCACCAGCCCAAGTTAAAAGACTTTTCTTTCCTTTAGGTGCATCTTTAAAAAAGTAAGTTTTATCCAGTGATATCATCGGCTGACTAAGAACAACTTTTCCAATGCTGGCAACTTTAACAGAACCAACTTTTTCCAAAACAGAATTATCAGGATCTAATTCTTCCAACTTTTGGAGGAGTAAATCGTATTGCTCATCTGATATAGCAGGAGCATTATTTTCCCAATAGAGTTTATTATTCTTTTCTATTTCAGCAACAAGCTGCTCTACTGTCATATTATTAAATTCATCAAACTGCATTGTATAAAATCAAATATTAAATTTATTCAAAATTGTTTCTGCTTTTCTCATTTGTTCTTTAGAGAGATCATTCAAATTAATATCTCCAAATCTTTCTCTTTCTAAATCAGGAAATCTTTTCGTCAGTACATTCTCAAAATTAATTCCGCTTTCTGCCAAAAGATTGACTTTACCACAATATTCCAATACATCTTCCATATATTCAGGCAGCCAAAAAGCTCTTGAACCAGCATCATATATAGTACATCTTTCAATTGGGTAAGAAGGTTGCTCATATTGAGATTCTACAAACTCAGGTGCCATTAATGAATATCTTCTAATTAAATCAGTGCCGGTTATTTTAGTAAATAGCGGTGTGTCTTTATCAGCTACCTCAAATCTACCTTCAAAATATATAATTGAAGATTTTTGGTATTCTGGAAAAAGATCTCTGCACAGCTTATCTGCTTCACATATTATTTCTTCAGATTTTTTACCTCCAATAGTGAAAAACAGGAGTGATTTGAGCTGTGAATCCTGTTCTTTTACAGCTTTAACCAGTTCATTTATTGCATGTTTAAGGCTTGTACCGGTAGCAACTACATCACCAAAAACTGCAGTAGCAATTTTTGGAGTATAAACTTTTTTGTAGTGGCTTTCTGTTATATGCCAATCTTCAGAATTTTTACTTATTCTTGCTCTTTGAGCACTGATAAATGCTGATCCATGGCAATTCCAGCCATAGGCATCAGCCAGAGCCTCTCTTAAGCCAAAATTTAATCCGCCTCTTAATATATGAAAAACAATAGTTTCCTGTTCTTTTATATTTAACTTCTGTATATTAGCTAAGTTGGTAAGAACTGAAGTACATGCCTTTCTCAACAATTTTGTATATTGATTGCCTACAACAAATGGATCATTGCAGATCATGCGGCTTTCAGGTGTTGAAACAATATATCGATCAATGCAAGATGACCTTTCATCACTGTCAATTGCATATATTGAGGCTTCATCTTTATTAACTAACAAGCTGTTTAACATTATTATTTTCCCTAAATTTATATTAATAAAATTTTATTTTAAATTACTGGCTAAAAACTTTTTCATCATATGCAAATAGTAATTTATCATTAATCATAAATAATTAAATACCCTCTGTATAATGAAGGCATAATTGATAAAAATTATGCATTAATGTTTACTATTCCATACCGACAAGAAACCATGGATTTAAAAGTTCTTTCTTATTATAAATCAATTCTTTTTGGGTTTTCCAATTAATAACTTTTCCACCGGCACCTGTTACAATTGCATGCCCGGCACCTGTATCCCATTCCATTGTAGGTGCGAATCTTGGATAAATATTAGCTTTCCCCTCTGCTACTAAGCAGAGTTTCAAAGAGCTGCCAATTGAAACTAAGTCTATTTCACCATGTTGCGTTTTCTTTTTATCAATGAATTCTTTCGTTTCCTGGGTCATATGAGACCTGCTTGCGATTATGGTATATTTTGTAAGTAAATTTTTTACAGGCAATTTTATTCCCATATCGTATAAATTCTTTTTCAAAGCAGTTTTATAATCTACGTTTTCAATTAAAAAAGCACCATTATATATAATACTGAAATATAGTTTTTTTAATACAGGAGCATAAACCACCCCCATTACTGGAGTTTGATTTTTAATTAATGCAATATTTACAGTAAATTCTCCATTTTTTTTCAAAAACTCTTTTGTCCCGTCAAGAGGGTCAATTAACCAAAACAAATCCCATTTATCACGTTCTTCAAAAGGTATTTTTTTCCCCTCTTCACTTAGAATCATAATTCCATCATCAGAAAGACAATCCTTAATAATATTATGAGAATTAATATCAGCTTGAGTCAGGGGAGAATTATCTTCTTTTAGTTTTTCATTAAAATTATCTGAAGAATAGATTCTCATTATGGCATCACCGGCTTCCAGTGATGCTTCCACAGCTTTATACAGTAAGTTTTCCAAATTCATTATTTTCAATGGTTAATTAGTTGTATTTAATTTAGTTAAATTATAAAAACTCATAGCATTTTCTGTTGTCGCGTCTGCTAATTTATCCAGCTTAATTCCTTTAATATCAGCTATCTTTTCTGCAACATTTACTAAACGTTTTGGAAAATTTGTTTTACCTCTAAAAGGAATAGGTGAAAGATAAGGAGAATCAGTTTCAATTAAAAGTTTATTGTCAGGAATGTTTTTTATTAATTCTCTTACATTTTCTGCTTTTGGAAATGTAACTATTCCGGTAATACCGATATACGCACCCAAGCTGAGGAAACTATCAAGCCACTTTGCATTACCAGTATAACAGTGAACAACAAATTTACCCCCAGAGCCTGCAAAATCGCTTAATATTTTGTGTGTTTCGCTATAAGCATAAAATCTATCATCTTTATCTCTTGTATGCACGACCAGAGGTTGGTTCAACTCTAATGCCAATTCAGAGAATTTTTCAAAAACTATCCTTTGAGCTCTTCTGTCAGAATTATCATAGAAATAATCTAATCCTACTTCTCCAACAGCAACAAATTTTCCATGATCTGCAAATTTTCTGAATTTTCCAATACTCTTTCTGTATTCATCTGCATAATGTGGATGAACTCCTGCAGTAAACCAACAGTTCTCGACTTTTTCAGCAATTTTGGCAGAGTCCACTGAGCTGTTGTAATCTGCTCCAATACATACAAAATAGTTTACTGAATTGTCATTTGCCTCTTTAATGATCTGCCTGTAATCTGTTTCCCCGTCCCAGTGAAAATGTGTATCAAATAAATTCATATTTTATAACCAGAAATTAATAGTAAAGATTGAATAATAGTTAATTCAATACTTTAACATATATTTATTTTAACTCCAGATCAAAATAATAATTTTATTTTGCAGCAGACCTATGAAATAAATTTTTCAATTTTAGCAAAGTGTGATTTATCTGTTCTATCTGATCGTTATATAAATCATCTTGTGTAGTTGATAAGCTTTGTATAATTTTTCCACTAAGTAATTCCGTAATTTTTTTCATGTTTCCCCCCAAACATATTTTTATGACAATATTTATAACCACCAAAAATCTGAAAAGATTTGTAATAAATATTAAGGATAAACATATTATTACAAACTATTTACTTATAAAAACAATTAACTATTATGTGATTTTTGTTCACTATTGACAAATAAATAAGTCATTATTTCATTTTTTTCACAGTTTAATAATTAAAAACGGCTTAAAACATGATTAGAAAATCAAGAATTGAAGACTCTGACCAAATTTGTTCAATTTATAATTATTATATTATAAATTCAATATCAACCTTTGAAGAAGCAGAACTGCATCCAAAAGAAATATGCAAAAGAATTAAATATATAACAGAAAAATATCCATGGTTTGTATATGAATATCAAAACAGAGTTATTGGTTATGCTTATGCAAGTGAGTGGAATCCAAGAAGTGCATATAATTCCACAGTCGAAGCTTCTGTTTATATCGATAAGGATTTCCTTGGGCATGGATTTGGAATAAAGCTATACAGAGAATTACTTGACGAACTAAAAGCAAGACAATTTCATTCAGTTCTTGGAATAATAAGTCTTCCAAATAACTCCAGTATTTTACTACATGAAAAATTTGGATTTAAAAAGATAGCACATTTTACCGAAGTGGGTTATAAGTTTGATAAATGGATAGATGTTGGATGTTGGGAATTGCTTTTTCATGTTTATAAAATACGTAATAATAAAAAAACAGTCTAACATGCTTTAAATAAAATGATAAAATAATTTTATATTCAAAGCACAAAATAATATATCTTCTAAAAAAAATTAAAAAAATTAAAAAAAATGTATCAAAATTTTCAAGCCTTTAGGATAAAATATTTTAATACAGAAAATTGCAATTTTTAGGAGGTCTTTTTATGAATTCAAAACTTGAAATAATTGAAAGAAATTTGGGCAGCAAATACGGTACCGAAGATTTAAAATCTCTAAAAAAAAGCCATTACTGGAAAGAAATTTCTGAAAAACATGAACTATGCGATGAATTTATTGAAAAGTATAAAAAATTGCTAAACTGGGAATCAATGTCCAAATACCAAAAACTATCTGAAGACTGTATAAAAAAACATAAGAATTTAGTTAACTGGAAAAGAATTTCAATTTTTCAAAATTTGAGTGAAACTTTTATTATAGAACATAAAGAACTAATAGATTGGAAAAAAATTTCTGGACACCAAAAACTATCTGAAGAGTTTATTGAAAATCATCATCACCTTGTTGACTGGATTGGTATCTCCATCTGTCAAAAGTTAACTAAAAATTTTATAGCTAAATATAAGCATTTAGTTGATTGGGAATCAATAGTTGAGTACCAAGAACTTGATGAAGGTTTTATCGGTGAACATTGCAGTAGCACGACCTAATTATTTACTTGAATTTTACTGGATTATTCCTTTTTTGTATCAGACATTGCAATTATAGAAAGAGCCGCCATTGTCGTTGGTGAGACTACATCTGTTACTCCAAGCTTTTTCGCTTTTTCAATGTTGCTTTCATTCTCTATTCTACTGATAAGTTTAATTTTGATATCTTTCATTTTATCAAGCATTTCTTTTACAGTGAGTATTGTTAAAATATTATCAGAGTCTTCATCAAAAGCACATATTACAGCCTTTGCATGAGCAAGTCTTGCATCATAGAAAGTCTTCTCACTAGAAGTACTTCCTATAATTTTATTTATATCAGGATCAATATCAGGAAATTTTCCCAAACTTTCATCTATAACTATAAACGGTTTATCTGTCTTTTGATAATTCTGAATTAGAACCTTTGATAATTTTGTATATCCGCATATTATTGTATGATCATGAAGATTAGTTATTTTTCTCATTATTTTTAATATTCCTCCCATTCTGTTTTGTACTATTGGTGCAACTAAAAAAGATAATGTAGTTATAAACGATCCAAGTCCTACAAGGATCATTGTTACAGTAAATAATTTAGCCTCTTGAGTTAATGGCCCAATATCACCATATCCAACAGTTGCGTATGTTACTATCGTAAAGTAAAATGCGTCAGTAACTGTTTTTATATTGGAAAACTGAGCTCTTAAAATATAACTTCCGAAAGTGCCGTATGAAAGTGCTGCTATTACTGAAACCCATGCAACCATCTGCTTATAAAGAATAGTATTATTAGTTGACTTAAGATGAAAAAGTTTATATGACACTAAAAGAATAATCAGCAGACTAATATTAAATATAAATGCTTTTATTACAGAATGATAGAAATAGTTATCGAGTATAAAAATAAGAAGAATTATTATTGATATTAACCAGGATTTACGTTTGCTTTCAAAAACTCCCTTACTTGTAAAAATCAAACAGAAACCAAGAAAAACACCTACTATAATTCCTAAATTTTGACAGCCTTGAGGGAAGATATTTGTTTTTATTTCGTATAATACATGAAATTCATTTTCAAAAAGAGGAAGAATCGACATAAAAATATGCAATATACCATCCAGTACTAATAATATGGAAAGTATTACAGGAATCTTTATTTTAAATTTATAAAATTTCATATAAAATCAGACACGCACGGATTAAATAAGTTTTAAATTAGTAATTAATTAAATATGATTTAATTTTTACACTTTTGTAAATTAAGCTATATTCGTAAATAAACAGTTTCCAGAAATTGTATTAAAAAAAATGATGACCTACTCTTTATTTAGTAAATTAATCAAAAGTTTACAAGTAGCGGTTTGATTAAACTTCTTAAAAAATAAATTTTTGAGACTTGCACAAAAGCTGCCAGTAATGGCATGTAGTGTAATTAACTGTCAAATACTAAATAATCAATATCTATCGATAAAATATGAAAAATCGATATTCACTGTTATACGTCAAAGATTCATAAATATCAAATAGCTGTAAATTTACCAAATTTTTCAAGCAAACTCTAATTATAAAAATATATATATCAGTGTATGGTTTTATATGGCAATTATGTGTATAATTACACATAAAAAGAGAATGTTGGTTTAGATTCATTAATTATAAAATCAGCTTAATAAACAGCAGATAAATTAACAGTTTTTCACATCTCATATTCTATATTTTAAACAAATTGATAAATACTTTGCAGGATAAATTACTAAAACAATGTTTCAGGTCAAAACATGCTTAGCTGTAATATGGAATAAAAAAGGGCATGTCTATGCCATTAAATCTTCTAAAGCAAAGCATGGCATCAAAATTGTAAAAAATTACTCTTCAACTGATGAAGCACTTTCATTATCTGAAAAGTTAAACAAAGCTTTCACTGCCGTTGATGGAATTTCTGAAGAGAGAATTATTATTGGAGGCTACATACCAACTGCTTTAACTTTCGACATTGAAGTTCCGTCATTAACAATTTCAGATATTACTCAATTTTTGAATTATGAGCTATCGCGATATATTCCTTGCTCAGTAGATGAGTTAAAATGGTGTTTTAGACCAATAAAATATTCAGACAATGAAAAAAAAATAGAAAAAGTTAAAATTTTCACAGTTAGACATTCCGAATGGGAAAAAATCATAGAAAGTATTACTGAAGCAGGAATAAAAATAGACTGTTTTATGCATCCATTTCTATCGGTTGGTCCATTATTAAGTAATATGGATCTATATTTAAGTGATATGGATGAAAACTACTATTTAAAATCACTGCAAATAAATGATAGTGAGTATTCATTTTATAACAAACTATATGACAAAACCAAAGATACCGATAAAGAAGAATCTGAATCAGATATTTGGTTTAAAACTAAATATAAAAATATACTCGGTGAAAATTGGAAAAATTATATACCGGCAATCATTTTAGCGAGATATTGTTTTAACAAAAGTTATATTAAAGATACAAAATACAGCTTGGAATTACCAAAAACATTTTATCCCAAAAGATTTAGACACTTAAAAATTCTTGCTGCTTTCTTAACAGTAATTTTTATCGTAATGCTAGGTTTTTATATTGTGAGATCAACTACAGATAATAATGCAGTTATCAATAAACTTCTTTGGCAAAAAAATCAGTTGATGTCAGCTCTTAATAATTTAAAAGATAGAGAGTTTAGAATGAAAAAAACAGATACTGCAATTAATCAACTTGTCAGTACAGAACCAGATGATATCCTCCTCCTTGAGTATCTGAATTACTTTGCAGAAAACATCCCAAAAACAGTTTGGGTTACTAACATAAACACTTATCAGAATAAAATTAACCTTACTTTGAAAACTAACAGTTCTAGTGAAAACCTTCTTTCTCAATTTTACAAATCAAATCTTTTTACGCTTGAAAATAACAGAAGAAGAAAAACCAGTGACGGCACTGAATACATTTATATGACACTAAAGAAAAAAGATAATAAAAAAGACATAGAATCTTTATAAGATGTTTAAATTTAAAAAAACAGATTTTTCATTAAAAAATTTTAAGAACTTAGATAAAAGACAAAAGAAAAAACTTGTTGCACTCCTAGTTATTGTTTTTCTCGTCTTTTTTGTAATTATTCAAAATATCAGTTCAATAGGTTCATCATCCGGCAGTTCTGAAAGCGTTCAGCAAATCAGCTATGAAATTATGCATTTACAAAAAGAGTTAGCAAGAGAGCAGTTGAACTATATAAAAATAAAGAATAGAGAAAATTTATTCAAATCAAAAAAAAATGATTTCTGGTACCCTTCTAAAGGAATTAATATGAACCTTGCTATCACTGGTAAAATTCAGGATATTGCCAAGCAGTCTAAAGTAGAAATGAGAAACCTAGGAACAATCCAGCAGGATAGCTCCAGTGATAATATCAGCACTTCTGAATTTGATTTTGCCTGTTCAGGCACCATGGAAGCAGTCACTAAATTTGTATACCAGGTAAGCATAATGAAACCTAAAATGTATTGGGCAAACTGCTCTTTAAGGCCTGACAGCATGCAGAACACTAATACTATCTATTTATCAGCTAATTTAAAATTTATATCAATTAAAAATAAAGTAATTTTGAATTTATTTGATCAAGGAACTAAGAATACAGAAAGCATCAAAACAGGCACACGCAAATGAAAATAGTCTATGCTATTATTATTCCTCTATTATTAATTCTTATTATGGTGACAGCTTATTTACAGCTGGAATATCAGCCTCCTCCATATGACCCTGAATTAGAAAATAAAACCCAGCATCTGGTCAATGGTATGTCCTGGGAAAAAAATATGCACTCTCCAGAAAATATCAAGAAGAGCACACTCCTTTTACCTTCTGTCTGGGAAAAAAATATTTTTGACCCTGCCAGAGGCAGTTCAGTTGCAGACGTATCTGTTTCATCTGCTAAAGCCGGGGGAATGGAGTTGTTGGGAATTTACAGCTATGGCAAGACTAAAGGAGCTATAATAAGTGTAAGACAGTCTAATCAACCAGGATCACAGTATAACCAGGAAAGAAGATATCAGTATAATCAAGGAAAAAAATATGGAGCTAATAGAACAATTCAAGCTCTTAAAAAACCTAAAATGTACTTTGAAATTGGAGAAAAACTTCCAAATAATTTCATTTTAAAATCAGTTGGTGACAATTATGCAATTGTAGCAGGAGGCGGGGAAGCTTTAAAACTTACTATTAAATATGGGACAAAATCAAGTATGCAGAGGGTTGATCTTGCAAACAAAAATAATGTAAAACAGCAGATATCTGTAATACAGAGAGCAAAACAGATAAAAGGTAGAAAAAAAGAGGTCAATGTGAAAGTTGAACCTGTTGCGAAACCAGCTAACAATAATACAATTAATTCTATAAGGAAGTAAGTATTTATTATATAGTTAATTACCAAAAAACAAAATTAAATTTATTAAATATTAAAATCTACATACTAAGCATAAGAATTTTAACAAAGAATGGTATTGAAGTTCATAAATAATTTCATAATAAAATACAGAATAATTTATTTATTCTTTTCTCTGCTTCTCTCTCTCTGTCTATTTTCCTGTAACTCTGTTGAAACTCCTGAAGATGTCAAAGCCAAGCCCAGCAACGATAAAGAAGAAATTTTAGACATAGCCGGAACTCATGATAATTCTAAAAAAATAGATGATGATAGGGTTGAATCATTAAAACCACCTAAAAAAGCGACACTGTCAGAAAAAGAAGTTGACAATCTGTTAAGCAAAAAAGAGCCGGAAAAAATAGAAGGTGAAAAAGTACCGTTTTACAGCTCCTTACTAAAAAAACACAGTAAATCAGGAAAAGTAAATAAAGTTACTATTACATTTAATGCCGCTCCTATAGAAGAAGTAGTGCCTGTCTTTTCAAAATTACTGAATTTCAACTTTTATTTAGATCACAAAGTTACCGGTGTCGTTACAATGTCAATAAACTCTAAATTAAGCCAAAAAGACCTTTGGGGTATTTTTGAGCAAATCCTGTGGCTGACAGGTTCATACTGCTCACTGGATAATGATATGCTTCATATTTTGCCATTTGATGAAATGGCAAAAGAAAGGGGTATATTTACAACTCCTAAAACAAATGTGAGTGTTGTTATGTTTAAGCTTAAAAATGCTAAAGCAAAAGGTTTTATAGAACATTTAAAACCTTTTGTAACTGACGGTGCCACCATCATTGATATTGAATCTCAAAATGCAATCCTGGTTGTCGAAGCACCTGACAACATCGAAAAACTTAGAAAAATAGTGCATATTCTTGATACTGCAAATAAGGTTAACTGGCCTAAAACAGTTATTAAGTGCACACATATACCTCCTTCAAAAATTGCAAAAGAATTAGTTACGGTTCTTCCAGTTCTTGGATTTCCAGTAACTAATATCAAAAAAAAAGGAAAAGCTGAAGAACCTGGAACAATAAATATTCAGGGAATTGACAGAATGGGGCTACTCGTTGTCTCTGCTGCCAACTGGGAAGCAGTAAACGAGGTAAAAAACTGGGTCTTTGCATTAGATAGGTCAGATATTGGAGAACAGGACAAGGTATTTGTCTACAATATAAGAAACGGCCAAGCTGATCATATTATTCAGGCACTATCCGTTATATTCAATGTCAAAGGAGAAACTTTAAAAGTTAAAAAAACTAGCCTTAACTCAGCTTATGGAACAATGGATTCCAATAATCAAAATCCAGATAACTCATCAACAGACAGCAACGAAGCTGGAAGTTTACCTTCAGGATTTATGGCTACAGCTTATGATATTAGCAAAATCAACTCAGGCGATACAAACCAAATCAACAGTTCTGATAACAGCAGTGAAAGTAGTAAAAAGGATAAATACCCCATCAGCGTTTTTGAAGTACCTACAAAAATTTTTGCTGATGCAGTGAATGAAAGGCTAATAATAAGGACCACCGATAGAGTTTATGCTATTATGAAAGCACTTTTAAACCGAATAGATACTATACCTTCACAAGTTTTACTTGAAGTAACAATTGCCGATGTTTTACTTACTGCAAAAACAGATTTGGGGTTGCAGATAGAGGGATATTTTAGGGCAGACGGTGCAAATTATCAATACGGAACTGACTATAGTATTGCCTCGCCTGCAGAGGGTGGTTTAGGGTTTGGCGGCGGAGCTGCCGATCATGCATCTCCTTCCGGTGCTCTTGAAGCTCTTGCAGTAGACAATAAAGTAACCCTTCTGGCGTCACCTGAAATACTTGTCCAGAGCAATACTCAGGCGCATATTTCTGTAGGAGACAGTATACCAATGCTACAAAATTCAGGAGCAAATACAAATTCAGGCGGCGGTGATACTGGTACCACCGGTTCCAGCCTTAATGTAACAAGTAATTACGATTATAAAGATACCGGCGTAATTTTAAAAATAACACCTCATATCACTAAAGGAGGGCTTATTAGTTGTGACATAGATCAATTAGTATCCCTTGTGGATGAAAATGCTACAAATGCCACAAAAAATGGAGGATTGACTCCTACTATCAGACAAAGAAGAGTAGTCACTACACTGAGCCTGCCTAACAAGGGAACAGTTATAATTGCAGGTTTAATTCATGAACAGAAAAGTGATCAATTAAATACTGTACCTTTTCTTGGAAATATCCCTGTACTTAACAGATTTATTGGAAAAACGCAAGTAAATAATTCAAGAACAGAATTATTATTAATGGTGACGGCTAACATTGTCACTAAGACTTCTAGTCTTGATCAAATGGTTGAAAGATATAGAAATTCTGTAAAATTAATTCTTGAAGCAAATAATGAAACTAACATAAATAATAACATTATCTTAGATTACAGTTCCCAAAATACCATTATATTAAAATAAATCATAACAGAACGCAAAAAAATCAATTTTTAATTAATTATGAAAAAGATTCAAAATTTGAGATTTATAATTGAAACAACACTGATGAATAAAGCTATATTATACATAATTATTTTTACAGCAATAAGTTTTACTTCCTGCAATACGCCAAACGCCAGTTTTGAAAATGATGATAAAAAAGATAAATTAAAAGATGGGATATATAAAAAGAGCATACCGATTGCATCTTCTCCGAAAGCTGATAAATCAATAGCTCAAAACAAAGTAAAATCTCTTAAAACAAAACATAAAATTAAACTTTCTCAAAAAGAAATTGATGCACTCTTCAATAAAAAACAAAAAACAAAGGAAAAAGAAAAAGTTGAATTACCTTTTTACCATTATTTTTTGAATAAAAACAAAAATGCAAATAGAATAAACCATGTTACAATAAGCTTAAATGCGGCACCAATTGAAGAAGTTGTTCCGATATTCGGTCAACTTCTTGATTTTAATTTTTATATTGATCCTAAAATTAAAGGTGTTGTATCAATGTCTTTAGATTCTGACATTCAACAGAAAACTCTTTGGGAAATTTTTCAGCAAATATTATGGCTGACCGGCTCTTATGCTTCTCTTAATAATGAAGTAGTAAACATACTGCCCTTTGATAAAATGGCTAAAGAGCGGAACATAATCTTTAATCCTAAATCCAATGTGAGTGTTGTACTTTTTAATCTGAAAAATGCAAAATCTAAATCAATAGCAACACAATTAAAACCTTTTATAACTGAAGGTTCAGTACTGATTGAAATTGAATCACAAAATGCTGTACTGGTTGTTGATGCCCCAGACAATATCGAAAAGTTAAAAAAAATTGTAAAAATTCTTGATAAAAAATATAAAATCTCCTGGCCTAAAACAGTAATTAAATGTGTAAACGTTCCTCCTTCTAAAATAGCAGAGGAATTGGTTAAAATCATGCCTATTCTTGGATTTCCTGTTACTCATATTGAAAAGAAAAATAAACCTGAAGAACCTGGAACAATCAATATAGAAGGCATAGACCGTATCGGACTTATTGTTGCATCTGCAGCAAATAATGAAGCATTACTTGAAGTAAAACGCTGGATCAACATATTGGACAGAACTAATATTGGAGAGCAGAATCAAGTTTATATTTATAAAGTAAGAAACAGTAAAGCTGAACAATTAATCCAGGGTTTATCAGTTATTTTTAATGTTAAAGGAGAAACTCTGAAAGCTAAGCAAAAAAAAATTCAAAACAGTACCAGTGGTAGCTATTCATCAGGAAACAATGATTTATCGTCAGTTTTTGGCAAAGAAGGATCCACAAATTCAAATCAAAACAGCAACTCTACATTTGGAACAGTAGCAACTGCATATGAAATAAGTAAGATTAATTCAGAAAACAGTAATCAAAACAGCTCAGGTAATATTGATAAAAGTAGTGATTCCGGTAAAAAAGATAAGTATCCTGTCAGTTTATTCGATGTTCCAACAAAAATTTTTGCAGATGGAGCCAACGAAAGATTAATTATAAGAACTACTCCAAGAGTTTATTCTATGATAAAAGCCCTGCTTGAAAGAATAGATACAATTCCTGAACAGGTTCTTATTAAATTGGTTGTTGCAGATGTAGAACTAGACGCTCATACACAATTTGGACTACAAATTCAAGGACAGTTTCAGGTAGAAGGAGCACAATATAAATGGGGAACAGATTACGGTTATGCAGAAAGCGGCGGAGGTTTTGAATTTTTTCAATATGGCCTTAGCGATGGCGTTAACCAGAACATTAAAGGATATGTTAAAGCTTTGCAGGAGACTCAAAAACTTACAATCCTTGCTAGTCCTGAAATAGTTACCCAAAATCATAGTAATGCCATGATAGCTGTAGCTGAAACCATACCAATTCAGACTTCAGGAGTTAACACAAATGGTTCAAATATACCTGATGATGATACAAATGATACTGATAGAACGGATCTGACAAATGCTTATGATTATAAAGATGTAGGTCTTATATTAAAATTAACTCCACACATCACTAGAGGAGGTATAATAAAAATAGATATGGATCATTTACTTTCGAACGAAAAGCCAAATTCTAGATTTTCTTACTTACCTACAATTACACAAAGAAGGATGAGTACTACTTTAAATATCCCAAATAAGGGAACGGTTATAATTGGGGGTATGATTAAAAATACAAATCAAGATCAATTATCAACTGTCCCGTTTTTAGGAAATGTACCAATTTTAAACCGTTTATTTGGTGATACTCAAATAACGAAGAAAAGAACTGAACTAATATTAATGGTGTCAGGAGAAATTATAAAAAAAACTACAAGCTTAGAAAAGCTGCTTGTAAGGTATAAAAATGCATCAAAGCTTTTGACAGAAGCTTATTCAAAAGAAAATATTAATAATAACATTATTTTGGAAGCCAGCTCAAAAAATAAAATTATTTTACGCTGATTATTTTAGAGTTTAATTATGAGCTTTATTGATATAAAATCAAGAGAAGTACTGGATAAACTCACTTCTCTTATGACTGAGTTATATGAACACTATACACCTGACCTGAGCTGTGAAGGTAGGCGGGAAGTGGATTGGGATTTATGCAGCAAAGGAATACTTCCTGAACTTGATCTTCTTAAAACTTATCATAAGATAACTAATTTTAAAATACGAGATGAAGAAGAGCTGAATCAAATTGAAAACTTCGATTCACTTACTCTGGACTACCTTGAAAATCAGTGCTGTATTCCTTTCAAATGGAGTGAAGATGAAATAGAAATTGTTCTTTCTGATCCATATTCGATTGACTTAATTTATTATTTATTCGATAAACTATTCGATTTAAAAGTTACTTTTACACTGGGGCGAAGAAGTGTAATAGAAAGATTAATTCAGGAAGTTTACAATAGAGAAGATGTAGATGAAACTGGAGAAGATGCATTCAATAATGCTGACAGCGAAGAAGCTCTGCGTACAATGGCTTCTGAAGCCAAAATCGTCAGGCTGGTAAATGAGATGTTCTCACGGGCAGTTGAGATGGATGCCAGTGACATTCATGTTGAACCTGAAGAAAACAAATATGTGATAAGGTTCAGAATTGACGGTATTCTTAAGGAATTCATGTCTGCTTCCTTAACTCAATATCCTGCAGTTGCATCTAGAATAAAACTGGTAGGTGGTCTGAATATCGCAGAAAGCAGACTGCCACAGGATGGGAGAACAAGTATTCAGCTTGGAAAAAGCGATATAGATATAAGAATCAATACAATTCCAACCCTCAATGGAGAAAGTATTGTGCTGCGACTACTAAGAAAAGATGCTATGGAATTTAAATTAAAAAACATGGGCATGAATGATACCATGCTAAAAATATTTGATAAAATTATCGCTATGCCTCACGGCATCATACTTGTTGTAGGACCAACCGGCAGCGGAAAATCAACGACTTTATATAGTATTATGTCACAGTTGAATACTCCTGGGAAAAAAATAATAACGATTGAAGATCCTGTAGAGTATAAAATTCCAAGGCTGTCTCAAATGCAGGTAAATCCCAAAATTGGCTTAGATTTTGCAGGAGCACTTAGAAACATAGTTCGCCAGGATCCCGACATAATTCTTGTCGGAGAAATAAGAGACAGAGAAACTGCCGACATATCGATTAATGCCGCTTTAACAGGACATTTAGTTTTGAGTACATTACATACAAATGATGCTCCAGGAGCTGTAAGTAGGCTGCTAGACATGGGAGTAGAAAATTTTCTAATTTCATCTTCTTTAATTGCTGTACTTTCGCAAAGACTTGTGAGGAAAATTTGTATCAAATGCAATGGTAAAGGTGTTAATTCCAAAAATATCAAATGCAAAAAATGCGGAGGATCAGGATTTAAAGGCAGGACTGGTATTTTTGAATTAATGCCAATTAATGATGATATTAGAAAAGCTATATTGAATAATGCAGACAGTTCATCTATTAAAGAAATAGCAGTTAATAGCGGAATGCTACCTCTGATTAAAGATGGTTTAGAAAAAGTAGACCAGGGAATAACAACAAGAGCTGAAGTTGTCAGAGCTTCTTCAGATGAATAGAATAAATCATGAGTCTTTATAAATATAAAGTTGCCAATAAAAGCGGAAAATCTTTTGATACAGTAATCGAAAGTGATACTCAAAAGGACGCTTTAAAAAAATTACGAGGGAGAGGCCTTGTTCCTCTCGAATCATATGGAGAAACTACACAGGCAAAAAGCTCTTCAAAAGGATTAAAATTCTGGTCTAAAAGTTCTTTTAATGTTATCGAATTTACAAATAGACTTGTTCCGCTGCTAAAGGCTCAGATCCAGTTAGAAAGAGCTTTGGGGATTATTGCTGACGGCAGTGAAGAGCCAGAACAGAAAGAAGTAGTTAACAGCATAAGAAGAGGACTTCATGAGGGGAAAAAGTTTTCAGAATTAGTTAGAAGCAACAGTATACATTTTCCAAATATTTATGCAAACCTTGTTGAGGCAGGCGAAGAAACTGGTGCACTTAAAGATGTGATGGTTGAACTCCAGCATTTTCTTAATTACAGAAAAGAAACAAAAGATTTTATGGTTACAAGTTCAATCTATCCTGCAATAATACTTTTTGTAACTTTCTGCGTTGTAGTTCTACTCTTCACAGTTTTTGTCCCAAGATTTTCAAAAATTTTTCTTAACATGGGTAAGCCTCTCCCCCTACCCACCAAAATTCTACTCGACACAAGCAATATAGCTACAAGTTTATGGTGGCTTTGGCTTCTAATAATAGCCGCTATAACTTATTTTATCTCAAGAGTAAAAAAAGGTGGAAAAGCCAGATCGTGGGTTGACACACACCTGCTAAAACTACCTGTACTTGGCGAAATTATTTACGTTATGGAAGCAGGAACATTTATAAAAACCCTGGCAGTCCTGATTAATAACAATGTGCATCTTATAAAAACAGTAAGCATCGCTACAAAAGTTATAGAAAATAGAGATATCAAAAAGTCTCTTGAGAGTGTAAACAGTGATTTAAAAGGCGGGAAAAAGCTATCTGCAGCACTATCAAAAAGCACATTCATGCCTAAAGTTGCAATTCAAATGCTGGAAGTAGGAGAAGAATCAGGCAATATGGGTGGTATGCTTGAACAGGTTGCAGATCAGTTGGAAAAAGATATGAAAGTAAAAATCAACAGACTGCTGGCATTATTTGAACCTGCTGTAATATTATTTTTAGCTTTCGTGGTACTTGCTGTTGTTTTATCTATTTTTATGGCAATAATGGAAATGAATAATGTTTAAAAAGAAAGGTAATTAACATGAAACGTAAGAAAAGAATTAAATATTTTACTTTAATGGAAATGGTAGTTGTTATAGCTATCATAGCTCTTTTAGCTGCAATTGTAACGCCAATGTACTTCAAGCATGTAAAAAAAGCTAGAGTTACGACAGCCAGAACTCAGATTTCCATGTTCGGCCAATGCGTTATGGACTATCAGCTTGATACAGGTAAATATCCTCAATCACTACAGGACCTCATTACTAATGGTTCAGGCAGTAAAAGATGGGATGGTCCTTACCTTAAGGCAACGTCAATTCCGTTAGACCCATGGGGAAATAAATATGTATATGCATCTCCAGGACAACATGGAGCATACGACATTTACAGTTACGGTCCAGACGGGCCATCAGGGGGTAAATCCAAAATCATAGGAAATTGGCAGCATCAATAGAAGAAAGAATTTTACATTACTTGAAATGATATGCGTATTGGCAATTTCTATATTGCTGATAGGCATTGTTATAGGCCGGATTGGTAAAACTCCGGCTTTTTTAAATTTTAAGGATTGTGTTACCGGCATAGAAAATGTTTTTAATGAAGCCGCAACCCGCGCAGAAACCACAGGCAGAAAAGTTGTTGTTGTTTATAGGAACAGAAAATTTTGTCCATATGGACTTAAAGTGGATTACAGCAAATATAATTATATGACATATACAGTACCTAAAGCTGTATTTATTAAATTCTCGAATCAGAACGATACAATACCTAGATTCACATTTTTCCCCAGTGGTTTAACATCGGGCCCAAGTATAAAATTAGTGCTTCATGGACATATTGCCGTTATTAGAATTTCTAAATTAACAGGACTTCCAATTGTTAAAACAAATGATTAGAAAGAAAAAAATATTAAATTTTACACTAATTGAGGTAATTGTTGCTATTGCCATTTTAAGTCTGGGACTAGTCGGAGCTATGGCTATGAGCGGTACGTCAAAAAGAAGAGTTGATAAAGCATACAATAGATGGAGATCACAGCACTTACTTACCCAGGCAGGTGAATACTATCTTTTATGCGGTCCTAATACTGAAATTCCTAATGATATATTCCTGTATTCAGATGTAAGGGCATCCTGCAATGCTGTTGAAAGTGTAAATTTACCTAATAATCTACCCACTCAAATAAAAGACTGGAGCTTATTTTCGTATAATATAAAATTAACCGGAGCATATAATATTAATGTTATGGTTGATAAAATTGTTCACTCAGTTAATACATCCAACTTTACAATAGAAAAAATAAACAGCAACTAAATTTTTTATCCCATTTTAAATACAGAAATTATGTAATGATAAATTTAACACATAACAAAGAAAAATTTTCAAATGATTCAGGTTTTACTCTTCTGGAAATGCTCTGCGCACTGTTTATTTTTACTATGATCATGCTGACTGTTGGAACAGGCATGTTTATAATACAGCAAAGCCTAAAAAAAGTTGATAATAAAAGCCATATTCTCAACACCTATTTAAGACTAGACAGAGTTTTTAGTACATGTTTTAGAAATGCAGTTCCTTTTTCATGGCCGAATGAAAGTCATATAGAGCAGTCGACATTTGCTGGACGCTCAGACAGCATATCATTCGCTTATATTCATAGAATCGCTGATATGAACGATGGAGGAATTAGGTTTATTAAATTATACCTAACTGACAGTAAACTGATAGCCGCCTACAGAAAAGTCCCTATTCTGCCATGGAATGATGTGGGAAAAGAGCTTGAAACAGAAGTTCTTACAGATAAAGTTTCAGAAATTTCATTTTTATACGCAGATAAAGATACGCAGAATAATATTAACTGGAAGAACGAATGGGATGAATCACTATATAATAAAAATATTCCCTTAGCTATTCAAATCACAATTACATGGGATGATGGAACAATAGAAAGATGGTTGAGACGAACAGCTGGTTCAGGACAGTATGAAACTTTTGGATCCAGACGAAATTTAAGATGATATTCAAATAACAGTATTAACTATGCAACTGACAAATTACTAAATGAAGCATTTAAAGAAAAATAATTTATGTCTAAATAATTCATTTCATATTAAAGATGAAGGTATAGCTCTAATTATTGTATTGTCGTTTGTGTTACTGCTTGGGATAATAACTTCAACAATTGTCTCAATATCTCAACTCTCTGCCAGAAAAATGGCTATTAATTCAGAAAGAGAGTATTCAGCATATGTTGCAGAAGGAGCAGCCGCCAGACTCCAGTGGTTAATTATGCTAAACAGAGGTCAGAAGCGAGGACAAAATAGAAATAGCTCATCCAATAAAAATAATAATAAGAGTGAAAGTTTTGCTTTGAACAAATTCAGTCCTACAGGTAAATTTCATAATATAAAATACTACAATGATGATGTTATATTTTGTATATTAGATATGTCATCAGGGTATAATATAAGTGGTTTTAATCCAGCGGGGCGTATGAAAAGTTTTTTAAAATCAAACGCCTTTACAGGTGAAGAAAAAAAAGCCTTCCAAATATTTTTAAACAGACTGACTGATTATGTTGATAGAAATCCAGGAACAAATCCTGACGGAATGGAAGATGTAGATTATTCAAATTTAGGTTTAGCACCTTTGCCTAGAAATGGACAAATGCAGTATCGAGATGAAGTGGCATGGATTCCGGGTTCTGGAAAGTTGTTTCACCCTGATAAATTTGGTCTGCTTTCAGCCTTCGACATAATTCCGCCAAAGGGTATTTACTGGCAAAGCAGGTCAATTAGCTTTTTTTCTGCAAATAAATTTACACTTATGGGAAAAGGTAATTTTACAAGTGAGGAAGCTGACTATATAATAAGAAGTAGGAATGCATGGCTGAATTCAGGTTCTCAATCATTGTTGAGCTTTATTAATCCTGAAATGATTAAAAGAATAACAAAAAACTTTTCACTAAAAGATACCGGTTATTATACATTAGTAATCCAGGCGTCTCCAGGAAAAGGATTTGGTTTAAGAACATTAATCGTTTCTTTGAAAATAAGCAATTCAATGAATAATAAGGGTAACCAGTATTTTCAGTATAGCCTATATTAAAAATAAATTAATTTAATTATTATCAGGAGAGATGCCGGAGCGGTCGAACGGGGTAGTCTCGAAAACTATTGATGACGTAGTCATCCCAGGGTTCGAATCCCTGTCTCTCTGCCAAACTTATAATTTATAGAGTATATCATGGATAATTTCTTTATATTTCTACTGCAGGCAGCGTATTATTCAATTGTGCCTCTTATTGAAATTATTATCCTTGCTGTTTTATTTTATTATGTACTGCACTATTTAAGAGGAACAAGAAGCTCGTCTATACTTGCCGGCATAATTTTTGTTCTAATTGCTTTTACTATTGCGGCAGACTTACTTCAGTTCGAAGTTATCAGCTGGCTTCTAAATAGTTTATGGACTTTTTTCGGTATTGCATTAATTGTGATATTTCAACCTGAATTCAGACGCGCTTTTGCACAGTTAGGTTCAAGATCATTTTTGAAAGGTATAAAAAGAGAGGAAACAATTAATGAACTAATTACTGCTGTTATTAATCTAGCCGGGCGTAAACACGGAGCCTTAATTGCCATAGAACAGCATATAGGTTTAAAAGGTATTGTAGACAGTGCAATCACCCTGGAAGCCAAACTCTCTCATAGACTTCTGGAAACTATATTTCATCCTAATACTCCATTACATGATGGCGGTGTTATAGTAAAAACAGGAATCATTAGAGCAGCCCACTGTATCTTCCCGCTCTCTGCTAATAGAGAGATAACAAAAGGTATGGGAACCAGACACCGAGCCGCCCTAGGAATAACTGAAGAAAGTGATGCCCTTGTGATTATTGTCTCCGAAGAAACTGGAAATATATCAATCGCATACAAAGGAAATATAAAAAAGAATGTAAGGCCTGATAGATTGAGAAGGTTTCTAAATTCTTTGGTCAGCATAGAAAAAACACTTTCTTTTAGAGAACTTATCAACGATATGCCTGCTAATGAAGAAAAAATAGAATAAAATGAGTATTTATTATTTTTTTAAAAAACTTAATTCATACATTCCTAAATTTATTAGAAGAAATTTTGGAAGAAAAGCTATTGCTTTAGCATTTGCATTACTTGTATATTTCAAAGTTAGCAATCAACTTGGTGAAGAAAGCATAATTACTAATATTCCGGTTAATATTACGGCTTACGGAAGCGTAGAAGTACTTGCATATGCACCAACAAAAATTACAATTACAGTAAAAGGATCAAAAAATAAAATAAGGCTTCTCACTGCATCAGATATAAATATAGATTTAAAAATTGATAAGAGCATATTAAAAAATAGAAACTTTTCACCTTATAAACCTATAATGTTTAAAATTGATCAATCAGATATCACTCTGCCAGGAAACATAAATATTGTAAAAATTGCACCAGAAGAAATAGCTGTTCATCTCGATACCAGAGCTACAAAGATAGTTAAAGTCGTACCTGTTTACAAAGGAACTTTGCCCAAAGATTTTGTCAAAGGAGAAATTAAAGTTATTCCTAATACTGTTTCAATAACCGGACCGAGAAGTATAATAAAACAGATAAAAAGCTTAATGACGCAACCGATCTTATTAGATAAAACTACTGTTGGCAGTTTTCAAGTGGATAAAGATTTTCAGGATGTGGATAAAGATATTTTAATAAGTCCAAAATCGGTTCAAATTAATGTAGAAATTTATAAAGCTAATGGAACTAGGGTATTCAATAATATTCCAATTAGTATATTAACGGGCGACAATAAAGTAGATTCAAAAATAAAATTATCCCAAAATTATGTTAATATAACTTTATGGGGGTTGAATAGTCATCTGGAAATGTTAAGCAGAAACAGCATAAGAGCCTTTGCAGATATATCAAAATTTAATAAACCTGGTATTTACGAGGCTAAAATCGATTGCTGGTTGAAAGATTCCGCACTAAAAGTTAAATTTATAGAACCATCATATTTGAAAGTTGAAATATTAAAATAAACAAGGAAGGCAGCAACATGAAAAAAATATTAGTCCCAATTGATTTTTCTGATGTGACAGGAAAAGTAATTCGCAAAGCTGTTGATATGGCTAAAGCATTTGATGCTGAATTAAAAATTATCCATGTAGCTCCTCCAGTAGCGTATGAGGTAAGAAATAAAATCGAGACACAAATCATGCCAGGACTCGGTGAAATGGGCGGCAATGTAGCAGGCTATGTTAGTTATGATTTAGCACGAGATCAAATTGCATCAAAATTAAAACTAGAACACAGCAAACTTCTTGAAATTAAAGAACACATTGAAAATAAAAATATTAGAACAAGTGCTTTTTTATATGAAGGTAAGGTTCTGGAAACTATCCTAGACCAGGTAGAAGACTACAAACCTGATGTTTTAATACTTGGGTCACATGGTCATGGATATATGCATAAAGTCCTGCTGGGCAGTGTAGCGGTAGCAGTCATTAAAAGTTTAAAATGTCCTGTACTTATCATCCCTGCAAAAGAAAATAACGACTGATTAAATGAATAAAAGCAAAATTCTATTAGTAGATGATGAAAAAGATATAGCTGATTTAATTGCTTACAATTTAAAAAAAGCAGATTTTTTAGTTCACTATGTAAAATCAGGTGAAGCCTGTTTGGAAATTGTTAAAGAATTTAAACCTGACGTAATTCTGCTGGATATTATGATGCCTGGTATTTCAGGTATTGAGACATGTAGAAGATTGAAAGAGCATAAATCAACTAAATCAATTCCTGTAATAATGCTTACGGCTAAAAGCACAGAAATCGACATTGTTCATGGCTTAAATTCAGGAGCTGATGACTATATAACTAAACCTTTCAGTATAAAAGTTTTATTAGCCCGCATAAATGCAATGATCAGGCGCGACAGCGATGAAGAAGTTAAATCCGAAATATTTAGTATCGGCGATTTAATTATTAATAACCAGACTAGAGAAGTTTTCCTTGGAAAGAAAAAGATAGAACTGACTTATTCAAGATTTGAAATATTATTACTATTTATAAATAATCCGAATAAAGTTTTTTCTAGAAATGGTATTGTAAAAAAAATTAAAGGCGATGATTATCCTGTTACCGCCAGATCCATTGATGTACATATTGTGGAACTGAGAAAAAAGCTTGGTGATTTTGGGAAAAATATTGAAACAGTAAGAGGCGTTGGCTACAAAATGAGAATTCCATGAGAAACAGCATAACTAGTTAAAATCTATGTTAACGGATAAATAATGAGGTTTTACAGAATCAGAGACAAAATATCAACTAAACAACAACTGGCTGCATTGATGTCCAGTATGAAACTGGCAGTAATATTTCTTGATACTGAAAATAAAGTTGTGAATATGAATAAACAGGCTGCCAGGCTTTTCAGTATTAAAAAAAAAATCAGAAAAATAAAACTGCTTGAGCTTGTTTTTGATTCCGAATTAAATACAGCATTAACAAAACTTCTTCATTCTAAAGCCAATAAATCCTTTTTCAGCCTTCCTTTTGGGGAAAAACTTTACTCATTAAATTTTTCAAATTATCCTGTATTTAACAGTAAGGATATTAAAATTGGTTCAGTCGTTCTTGTGAAAAAAGCGTCAAAAGAGAAGAAGTTTTCTAAATTACGAGAAGATTTTGTTGCAAATGTATCTCATGAATTGAAAACGCCTTTGACTGTAATTCAGGGAGCTGTTGAAACACTTGAAAATGGAGCTCTTGAAGAAGAAGAAGAAGCCAAACATTTTGTTAAAATAATAAAAAAACATTCAAACAGATTAAGTGCTTTAATTTCTGATATATTAAGTCTCTCAAGCGTAGAAGAAAATTTAAAGGCCAATAACGTAACTTTCACTAAATTTAAACTTTCTGAAATGCTTGAAAATATCTCAATTATGTTTGAAGATAAAATTTTAAAAAGCCATGTTGACTTCATCGTTGAAACTCCTCCAAATATAGCCCTTACCGGTAACAAAGTTTTATTGGAGCAGGCACTGGCAAATCTGGTTGATAACGCTATTAAATACTCAGATAAAAAAAACAAAATAACTATATACGCAGAGCAGAGAGACGATAAAATTTTAATAAGTGTTAAAGATCGTGGAATCGGTTTAAAAAATTCAGATATAAGTAGAATATTTGAAAGGTTCTTTCGAGTCGACAAAATCAAGAGTAAAAACTTAGGCGGCACCGGTCTTGGCCTCTCAATTGTAAAACAAATCATCATGATACATAAGGGAAATATAACTGTAAAAAGTGAATTGGGAGTAGGCAGTACTTTTACAATTATACTGCCTGACGATCTTTAATATTTTAAAAGTAATCCCCGACAAATATCGGGGATTATCATGTTATACAGTATTTTAAAATTAAATAATGACCTTAAATGTTTTAATTTCAAACGGCGTAAAGCTCAAGCTAAATAAATTGCCTTTACCCATATTTTCTATTTCTTCCCACTCTATTAAATTAGTTTCAATAATATTACCGTTAGTTTTAAGTTTTAAGTTACACATAGAATGCATACCTTTTGTTTCGACTAATCTAACGATAAGGCAGTCTTGTTTCTCTGCCTTCTTCAATACTTCAAGAGATACACCGTTATTATGTTCAACCCAGCATGGAACTTCTAAATTCTTTACAGTTTTTTCTTTAAACACAACTGGAGAATTATTAAGCATTGAGGACTCTTCAATAACGTTAGAATTAATTAATGAATTATTATGAGGCAGCAAACTATAAGTAAATGTATGCAATTGATTTTTATCAGCATCAGGATCAGGGTTTGTAGTAGATCTAAGAAGATTTAAATCAAGAGTGCTTTCTAGAACTTTATAACCGTATTTGCAGTCATTCATCAAAGCAACCCCATAATCATTATCTGATAAATCAGCATACTTATGTCCGGCAACTTCAAATTTAGCAACATCCCAGCTTGTATTCCTATGAGTATTCCTCTTTACATATCCATATTGAATATCAAAAGTAGCTTCAGAAGTTTTTACAAAAGTATCAAAAGAAACTCTCAGCATTTTATGAACTTCATTCCATTGAACTGCTGTTTCAAAATCAAGTCTTTTAGAATTGGATGCAAGATAAACATTCTGGTCAATAGAAGAGTTGTTTATTGTTGATTTAAAATTCAAACCTTTTCTAACATCACCATTGACAAGTTGTTTAGCTTCTACAGCACAACATTTCATAACATCCTGATTTTCATAATAAATATCCACATCCCATGCATCCCAGTCAGCGGGTCTATCCTGATAAAGTTTAAATTCATTACCTTTGGAAAGTATGTCTTTATTAACTTCTTTATCAAAAGCAGACACTATTTCACCAGTTTTGGAAAATTCATATCTGATCAAATTATTTTCTAAGGTAAGTTTATTATTTAAAGATATTTGTTCCGTATCCTGAACTTTATCAGATTTATATAATTTTGTAAATCCCTGATTTTTCATATCAAGAACTACTATTTTTCCTTCACTCTCATCCTGGGATAAAACAGTTTTACCATTTTCATCTATTATCTGATAACCTACATATTCTTTTCCAATATTAACTGGTCTGGTGTATGCATTACTCAAGTCATTAAAACAGACTACGGCACCAGCTTCCTCTTGTAATATTTTACCTGCAAACTTTTCTATAAGTTTATCACACCTGTTCAGGCAATCTTCATACTCTACATGTGTAACATCATAAACTTTCTTAATACTCGACCCAGGAAGAATATCATGAAATTGATTTATTAACAAAAGTTTCCAGATAGCATCAAATTCAGCTTTAGGATAATCATTAAAACTACCAAGTGAATAAAGATACTCAACAACTCTAAGCTTGTTTTCTAGTTGTCGATTTCCTTTTTTAACTTTTGCCTGCGTTGTTAATGTTCCTCTATGGAGTTCCAGATATAACTCACCAGACCATTTTTCAAGTTTATTTCTCTTATTTTCTAATCTATCGAAGAAGTTCTGAGCCTGATCAAATTTAACTTTTGGACAACCTTCTAAATTCTGCTGTCTAATAGATCTTTCAATATACGGAACAGCAGGGCCCCCTCCTCCGTCACCGATACCGAACACAGATAAAAATTCATCCAGTACATCACTTTCAACAAATCTTTTTTCTGCATTAATTAGTTCTTTAGGAGTCATATCACCATTATAAGTATTAGTTGCAATAAAATGAGTTAATACTTCACTGCCATCAATACCTTCCCACACAAAAGTATGATGAGGAAATTCATTAAACTGACTCCAGGAAATTTTTTGAGTCAAAAAGTAGTCACATCCTGATTTTTTCAAAATCTGTGGCATTGCAGCTGAATAACCAAAAACATCAGGCAGCCATAAGTTTTTTACATCTACATCAAATTCATCTTTAAAATAGTTTTTGCCGTAAACAAACTGGCGAACCATTGATTCTCCGCTTATTAGATTGCAGTCAGCTTCAACCCACATACCGCCTTGGATTTCCCAGCTGCCATCTTTAACATATTTTTTGATACGTTCATATAGATTTGGGTAGTAATCTTTTGCAAATTCATATAATTGTGCCTGTGAAGCACCAAAAACATAACCTGGATACTTATCTATTAAATACATTTGACTTGCAAAAGTTCTTGCAGTTTTCCTTATACTCTCTTTAACAGGCCATAGCCATCCGGTATCCAAGTGAGCATGACCTATTGAAACTGCATTCATAGAAGAAGAGCAGGCAGGTTTATCAAGCAGAACTTTAAGAACTGCCCTGGCGGCTTCAGTGTTATTCCTATTGTCATTATAGACATCTAGAGCATCATTAAGTCCGCGAAGTATTTTTTTTCTTCTAGGAGTATTTTCAGGAAGAACCATCATAAGGTCATATAATACCTGAAAATCAAAGTTAAACTGCTCCATTTCATTATCATATACACATAAGTCTAAATCAAATACTCTCACATCATATGAACCATGCCTTGTTGGCGATTTTACATCAGGGTCATCTTCAAGATGAATACCGAATAAACCGTTAGCAGCAGACTCTATCCATAAATCTACTTTTTCTCCACCTTCTACAGAATCATAGAGTTTGAATATTTTTTTTGAATAGTGTTCTTCCCATACAGTTTTATGTGTTAAAGCATAAACCGGTTCACCGTCATTAGAAAAGATTAGAGATTCACCTCCAAAATCAACTTTAATCGCTACAGTCTTTCCGCGCCATTCAACAGGCACTGTTCCAGTAACATGGAACCATGCACTATCCCAAGCTTCACCCCAAATTTCATTTTTCTTAATAGATTTATATTTGCAATCTAAACGATCAGTAAAAGCTACAAAATCTTTACTTCTACTATATTCTGCTTCTAAAGGAATAGTTTTTTCTACTGGAAGATCTGAAACTCTCTTCGAAAATTTCAAACATCTTTTTTCTAGTAAGGAATTAAGTTCTTTATGCATAACTGCCCCTCCCATAAGGTTTTAATAAGCAATAAAATAAACTAATTATGAATTACTATAATTACACTGATTTTAAATATATTCTATCTCAGAAGTAAATATTTATCTTATAATATATTACCCCATCAATAATAACCCGCAGACATTCAATATACTCAAATTAGTTCGTTATACAATTAACAGATTTTATACATGGTGCAAACTTTTCAAAAAAAATGCTTAAAGCAATTCATTTTTATTAAAAAAAGGAATATTAGTTGCTTAAGCTTGGTTTTAGTGGTAATTTCTATTGGTTTAATTTTCACATGTTGTTCACTATGTCCACAACAATTATTGAACATATAAAACTGATCTTATCAGAAAAGGAAAATAAAAAATGAAATCTGACCTACAAATTGCACAGGAAGCAACACTAAAACCTATACAGGAAATCGCAGATGCAGCAGGAATTCTAAAAGAAGAACTTGAACCTTATGGTCACACTAAAGGTAAAGTCAGTTTAGATATCCTAAAAAGACTTGAAGGTAATCCAAACGGTAAACTCATTGTTGTTACAGCTATTAACCCTACTCCACTTGGAGAAGGAAAAACTGTTACTACTATCGGCGCATCTCTTGGTATGGCTAAAATTGGCAAAAAAGTTTTCACATGTATCCGTCAGCCTAGTATGGGGCCTGTTTTCGGAATTAAGGGCGGAGCTGCCGGCGGTGGTTTCTCTCAAGTTGTTCCAATGGAAGACTTCAACCTTAACTTAACCGGTGATATTCATGCTATTACAGCTGCACATAACTTAGGTGCTGCTGCACTTGATACGCGTTTATTCCACGAAAAAAGAAAAGGATATGAAGATTTCGAAAAACGTGCAGGACTTAAAGCTCTTAAAATTGATATTGACAAAATTTCATGGAAACGTGTTGTTGACCAAAATGACCGTGCATTAAGAGGAATTGAAGTAGGATTACAATCACCAGGTACAAAAAGCAATCAGAACGGTGTTCCACGCAGATCAGCTTTTGATATAACAGTTGCTTCAGAATTGATGGCTATTTTAGCTTTAGCTGAAAACCTTCAGGACATGCGTGAACGTTTTGGTAAATGCGTTATGGCTGTAAGTGAAGATGGTAAAAATGTTACAGCTGAAGATCTACAGGTAGCAGGTGCAATGACTGTTATCATGAAAGATGCTATTAAACCTACACTTATGCAGACTCTTGAATATACTCCATGTTTTGTACATGCAGGTCCTTTTGCAAATATAGCCCATGGTAACTCTTCAATAGTTGCAGACAGAATTGCTCTTAAACTTGCTGACTATGTAATTACAGAAGCTGGATTCGGTTCAGATATGGGATTGGAAAAATTCTGTAATATTAAAACAAGATATTCAGGAAACAAACCTAGCGCAGCTGTTGTTGTATGTACAGTTCGTGCTATTAAAACTCACTCTGGACAATTTAAAGTTATCCCAGGTAGACCTCTTGAAGAAAAACTTGTTTCAGAAGACTTAGAATCACTGGCAGCCGGAGTTGAAAACCTAAGAGCTCATATTGCACATGCAAATCTATACGGTATTCCTGCAGTTGTTGCTATTAATACTTTCCCAACGGACACACCTGCTGAAATTGAATTTTTAAAGAAAAAAGCTTTAGAATTCGGTGCTTATAGAGTAGCAGTCAGTACTGTTCATCCAAACGGTGGAGAAGGTGGAAAAGAGCTTGCACATGCTATAGTAGATGCCTGTGATAAAGAATCTGACTTCCATATGCTTTATGAAGACAGCCTACCTCTTAAAGAAAAAATTGAAAAAATTTCTAAAGAAGTATACGGTGCTGATGGAGTTGAATTCTCAGAATCAGCAAGCAATCAGTTGGATGAATTTCAGAAAAATTTCGGGCATCTTCCAATCTGTATGGCAAAAACACAGTATTCTCTTTCAGCAGATCCTAATTTAAAAGGTGCTCCAAAAGGATTCAAAATACCTGTAAGAGAAGCTATTCTTTCTGCAGGATCAGGATTTGTTTACATTCTTACAGGTGCTATTACAACAATGCCTGGCTTAGGATCTAATCCTAGTTATATGAAAGTAGATATCGACAAAGATGGAAATGTTCAGGGTTTATTCTAATTAACTCTATACATCTTAAATACTTAAAAGCAGGTCAAATTGACCTGCTTTTTTTATTATATCCATATTTTTTTAATAAAACCGCTGTAATGTTTTTATTAAGATATAATTAAGCCTATACTCAAGTAAATAAAACACATGCAAAGCTATTTTGTTTCTACATATTGGCTATGATATATTAATATTAAAATCCAGTTATCTAAAAAGAAATTAGTATATACAGATTATGAGTTAGATTGTATAAGAAAAATTAATCTATATGCTGATTATAAAGTAATAAAGAGTATTATATTTTTCTTTAAACTCTTAGTTATAAACAATGAAATAGAATGGAGCTAGTAAAAATATTGTGTTCCAATATAAACTATATACTAAATGCTATACACTAAAAAATATAAAGCATTTACTTAAAGGAGGCAGGAAAACATGAAGGAAATAAAACAGATTGGTGTTATCGGTGCCGGAGTAATGGGAAGCGGAATTGCACATGTAGCTGCACTTAACAAATATAATACTATATTAGTAGATATCCATCAGGATTTTCTGGATAGTGCAGTTAAATCAATTACAAAAAATTTAAGCAAGCAACAGAAAATAGGAAAAATAACATCCGAACAAAAACAAAATGCACTAGAAAATTTAACACTGTCTACAGAATACGAAGACCTAAAGGATTGCGATATTGTTATTGAAGCCATAACTGAAATAAAAAAAGGTAAAAAAACACTTTATCACACACTTTGCAAAATAATAGATAAAACATGTATAATAGCTTCAAATACATCTACTATTTCAGTTACAGAGTTGGCTTCATACGCCACTCATCCAGAACGTGTCATTGGAATGCACTTTATGAATCCTGTACCAATGATGAAACTTATAGAAGTTGTTAAAGCACTACAGACATCTGAAGATACTTTCTACTCTGTAAAATACTTATCAGAAAAAATGGATAAAGTACCTGTTCTTAGTAATGATTCTCCAGGTTTTACTTCAAGCAGAATATTTATACCAATGATCAACGAAGCAGTTTTTGTGCTGCAGGAACAAATTGCAGACAGAGATTCCATTGATGCAATGTTAAAACTTGGTATGGGCCATCCTCTTGGGCCACTCGAATTGGCAGACCTTATAGGATTAGATATATGTTTATCTATAATGGAAGTTCTTTGCAAAGATTTAGGAGATACTAAATATCGACCTGCACCATTACTTAAAAGAATGGTTGCTGCTGGATATCTTGGAAGAAAAACAGGTAAGGGGTTTTATGAATATTAGAATTTAAAAAATTCTTAATAAACCGTTGATTAAAAAATGTAACTATTATACGGACTGGATCATTTATTTCCAAAGAGGAAAAAGCTAATAAATATTTTAAACTAAAGATAATCATTTTAAACTTTTTATAATCTAAAGCATGGCTTAATAAGCTAAATATCATAATTATTTAGAATACATATTCAATAATATTCACAATCATGCTTTAAACCTCTTCAAAAACCTCAAGTTTTAAGGATATTCAATGGGTAATCCTTTATTTGTAACTCTAACTACAGAAGAAAAAGAGCTTATTGAGAGAATTTATCAGTGCTTAAAGAAATAAACCAAGAACCTGTTATTTTTAAATGGCAGTATAAATAAAATGGAATATAATACATTATTTATTGAACGACATACTAACATCAATAATGTTAACATGTTATTGCTTTTATTACGACTTTGTTAGTTTAAAGTAAAATAGTATTCTTTTAATATATATTGGCTTTATATAAACACATACACAAGATTTTAATATGGTATATTCAAGGAGGAATTTGATGGAAAATTTAAAATCTGGTAAAGGTGATATTTTTACAGAAATAGATCCTGATAAGATGCGGGAGATATTCCGTAATAAAAACAAGAAACAGGTTAACAAACTCACTGACCTCAAAACTGCAATAAAAAATTTAGTTCATGACGGTGATTATCTTGCTCTCGGTGGTTTTGGAGGAGTCAGAATTCCTACAGCAGCAATTCATGAAATTCTCAGACAGAGAAAAAAGAATCTAGGCATTTCCGGCCATGTCTCAAGTCATGACTGCCAAATTCTATCATCTGGAGATTGTTTCAATAGATGTGATGCATCTTATATTGTGGGTTTAGAAATACGAGGGCTTTCAAAAGCTTCACGCCGTAAATTTGAATCAGGTAATGTTAAAGTAACAGAGTGGAGTAACGGTGCACTGGCATGGAGATTCAAAGCAGCAGCAATGGGTTTGCCTTTTCTGCCAACTCGTTCTATGTTTTGCACAGATACTTTCAAACAATCAGCAGCTAAAGAAATAATATGTCCTTTTACTGGGAAAAAACTCATGGCAGTTCCTGCATTATATCCAGATATTGGAATATTGCATGTTCATAGAGCAGATATTTACGGTAACTGCCAGATTGATGATAATCTAGTCGCAGACGATGATATAGCTAAAGCTTCTAAAAGATTAATTATCACTACAGAAAAACTAATTACAAATGATGAAATTAGAAGACAGCCTGATAGAACTACAATTCCATATTGGTATGTAGATGCCGTTATAGAAATTCCATTTGGTTCATACCCTGGAAATATGCCTGGTGTCTATTATTCAGATGAAGAACATATACATGAATGGCTAACAGTTGAAAAAGATATTGACGAATTTGAGAAATTCCTGGCTAAAAACATATATTCATGTAAAGATTTCGCCGAATATATAGATAAAAATGGTGGTGTTGGAAAAATCCAGAAACTCTTATCTCTTGAAAATTCACCAGAATAAAGGGAAATATAACTATGAAAAAATATAATCATATGGAACTTATGATAACAATAGCATCAAGAGTACTGGAAGACGGTGCAGTTGTTTTTGTTGGCACAGGCGTACCTTTATTTGCAGCAATGCTTGCACAGAAAATATCATCTCCTAATCTATTAATTATGTTTGAAGCCGGCGGCGCTGACCCCAAAATGAATAGGTTACCAATTTCTGTAGGCGACTCAAGGTCAACACATAAAGGTGTTAAAGCTACAACTATGGCTGAAATGATGGAGTTTTGTCAGCAAGGAGTAGTTGACTACTGTTTTCTCGGAGGTGCACAAATAGATAAATACGGCAACATGAATTCAACCGTGATTGGTGATTACAATAAACCAAAAATACGTTTCCCAGGTAGTGGAGGAGCAAATGATTTAGCATCTCTTTGCTGGAAAACTCTTATCGTAACACCTCAAAACAATAAAAGGTTTGTTAAGAAACCTGACTTTATAACTACACCCGGTTATCTTACAGGAGACAGTTCACGTGAAGATTCTGGATTGCCTTTAAATACCGGCCCATATAAAGTAATAACAGATATTGGTGTTTACGGTTTTCACCCTAAAACCAAAGAAATGATGCTACAATCTCTAAATCCTGGAAATACAGTTGAAGATGTCAGAAACAATACTGAATTTGATATACTAATTTCTGATAACGTAGAGAAAACTCTTGAGCCTACTGAAGAAGAGTTAAAAATTTTAAGAGATGAAGTAGATCCAGATAAAATGGTGATCGGAAAATAACATTTGTAAATTCCTAATAGTTGTATCAAAAATTAAAACCATATTTTTGATGCAACTATATTTGATTTAACAAACAGAAAGTTTGACTAGCATATTCCCCGTTTTATCTGGCAGTCAATTATCAGATTATTTCTTTAAGCTCTCTTTTAATTTATCTCTAAATTTTGGATGTGCTATACTAATCAATGCTTCAGCGCGTTCATGCATATTCCTTCCATATAAATCAACTGCTCCATATTCTGTTACAATATACTGGACATCATGTCGTGGTGTTGTTACGCAAGAACCATAATCTAAATGAGTCACGATTCGGGAAACCGTTTCACTTTTTGCTGTTGAAGGCAGAGCAATAAACGATTTGCCTCCATTAGAAAGCATGGCAGATTTGATAAAATCACTTTGTCCTCCAACACCTGAAATCTGTTTGTCTCCAATCATTTCTGCATTTACCTGTCCAGTAAGATCCACCTGCAATGCAGAATTAATTGCCATTAGATTATCGACCCGTCCTGCAACCCTTATATCATTTGTATAATTTGCAGGTTTGAGCAATACTTTAGAATTATTGTTTAACCAGTTGTGAAGCTTTTGTGAACCAATTACAAAAGTTGATACAATTTTTCCTGGGTTCAAATTATTATATTTTGACGTAATAATTCCTTCCTCCACTAAGTCCATTACACCGTCGGAAAACATTTCAGAATGAACACCAAGATGCTTTTTACCTTTGAGAGACTTTAGTACAGCATTGGGGATTGAACCAAATCCTACCTGCAGATTGGCCCTATCTGGAATTAAATCAGCTATATAATCCCCTATCTTCTGTGATAATTTGTCTATTGGAGATACAGGAAAAATCATCATTGGCTTATCTGACTCTACAAATTGATTAATTTTTGATATATTAATAGTAGCATTTGTAAACGGCATATTACTGTTGACTTCAGCTATAACAAGTTTTGAAGTTTCCACTAATGCATAATTATCAAGCACACCAACGCCAAAACTGCACTCACCATATTCATTTGGAGGACTTACCTGTATAAATGTAACATCGATATTAATAGCGCCTTTAAGAAAAATTTTAGGTAACTCTGAAAGATTTTCAGCAATGAAATCGGATTTCCCTTCATAAATTGATGCAACAGCTGTTGCTCCGTTTGCAAATAAAAATGTTGTCTGAAAATGTTCCTCCATACCAGGCTTGATACACTCAATATCACATAATGGAATCTGCATAAATATCTTAACATTATTAAGTCTGTCTCGTTGCTTGCACATTTCGTGAGTTAATGAATAAGGTAGCGTAGAAGCATGACCTGCATAGACATTATCCCCAGACTTAATTTTATTTATCGCCTGAAATGCAGATACTTTTTTTTTCTCATATTCTTGCTTCCAATCCACAGTTTACCCCCCTCCTGAATTAATGAGTTAAAATATATGGCTAACCAATCAAGAAAGCATTTCATTTCTTCATCTTCTCTTAAGGAAATATTAACCAATAGAGTTTGTAAAATTAATAAATAGAATTTTTAATTAAGTTCTAAGATTTTTATAAGATAAACTTAAAAAATTTTTTTACCTTTTATTTTTAATTTATATAATATGTTAATTTTAATAAAACAGTAAACCTTTATTATCATAGGAAGAAGAAATGAAGCTAATACGAAAAGTATAAGCATATATAGACCGTTTCTATACTCAGTTTTTATTATTATTTCACCTTCTATTAAAAACAGTATTAATGCCAGGCAGAATACATCAAGCATCATAAATTTTCTCAATGTTGTAATTATATTGAATATTTTATTATGGAACTCAGGATAGTAAGAAAATGACCAGAAGAGAAACAAATTATTATATATAACAAAAGGAAACACGATCAGAACAATGCCTACAAACACAGATAGTACTCTAAAATTACCCCATAATTCAACACAAGTCGTTATAATGCTATATGTATTTGGGATAAAAAAATAACTTGTAATCTTAATATAGTTATTAGTTATTGCTAAAAGATAAAATATAAAAGCGGCCAGCAGTAATAAAATAAAAAATGTTTTTTCATATTTATTTGATCTGTGTACTAAAAGCTGAATAAATTTTTCTTTATTTTTTTTTGCTTCTGGATAGGATTTTTCACATAACTCTTCAAGTAAGATCGAACAGATTATACTTAAAAATATTGCAATTAAAAAGTAATAGATTCCAACCTTGGGATCTGAGGCAATAAAATATTGATTATTGGTAAGAACAAGAACGATGCATATTACAAATACATCGAACATGGACCATTTTGTAAAAAAATCAATTATTCTGACAATTCTATATCTTAAAGAAGGTGATTTCATCAAATAACAGATGATGAATAGAAAAAATAATTTAATAAAAGGGAAAATTATTGAAAACCCTACTATAAGAATAGCAATTGAATACAATTTATATTGATACATTAATTTTGCAGTTCCAATTAATGAATAAACTCTACCTGTTTCACTAAAGACTAAAAATTTATGATGAACAATAACAAAAGGTTGAATTAAAGCACAGATATTTAAAAAAAGTGCAACAAAAACCATGCATAAAATTAAAGCTGAAGTTAATGGATATTCTTGTGCTATAGATAGTCTTTTTTCACTCATAAATTTAATTATCTATCATTCTGTATTATTGTCAATTATGAAAACAAGTATATTGAAATGATTTTTTTATCTTGCAACACAAAAAAGCACCTGAAAAGATGCTTTGCATAGCTATATATATCTTAAAATATTAATGAGTATTAATATCTTTCAGCATAAAGACAGTGTGTTCCAGAGTCGGTAGAATTTCATCCATATACTCTCTTACAGCTTTAACACTTCCAGGTAATGCGTAAATCAAGGCATTCCCATAAACTCCGGCTACAGATCTGCTTATCAAAGCATTTGGAATTTTAGAACCATACTTCACTCTTATATGCTCCATTATTCCAGGTAATTCTTTATTAATCAGTGTTCTAACAACTTCAGGTGTTATATCTCTTGAACCTATCCCTGTTCCCCCTGTGGTAACGACTACATCAAATCCATTCTCGCAGATTAACTTTAATTCACCTCTGAGCTGTTTTGATTCATCAGGAACTATTGAAGAATGAAATGCAACTTTCCAAGGTTTATTTTTAAAAAACTCTTCTACTTTATTCACTATTTCAGGACCGCTTTTATCTTCATACTCTCCTCTGCTTGCTCTATCACTAACAGTAATCACTGCTACACGCAGAGATTTTGGACTATAAAATACTTCATCACCGGATTTTATTTTCCCGCCTGCCAGTACTCTACAGAAAATTCCTTCATGAGGCATAACACATTTTCCAACCTCAGTAAAAATAGCGCAGCCGGCTCCATGACACTTTTTCCCTATTTGAGTCACCTCCAGCTCAACACTTCCAATTGAAAATCTGTCAAGTATTGTAACCTGTCTTAAATCTAATCCTTCAATTGTTATATTTTCTGCAAATTCGCCGAAATTAACCTGACGCCCAATCTCTTTAGAAAACTCCTTAATTCTATCTCCTGACAGCAAACTAATCTGGCGATGCCACTGTCCTGCATGTGCATCATTTTCGATGCCTTTTGTATTTATTGTAATACTCTCAACAGGTTTTTTAACTGTGCCTTTTTTCTCTGAAATATTAACAGATACTACCTTACCCATATTCATAATATATTTAACTTTCTAATTAACAATTTACCATTAATAATTAACAAAACCCTATTCATTAATTGTGCTTTTATGCTTTTCCAATAAAATTATATCAGTAATTTTCATATTTTTATCTACAGCTTTGCACATGTCATAAACAGTCAACAAAGCAGTAGAAACACCTGTTAAAGCTTCCATTTCAACTCCGGTTTTCCCAACACAGATAACCTCGCTTATAACACTGACTCCGTTATCTTTCATAGTGGCTTTGACACTGACTTTTGTTGTGTTAAGAGAGTGACATAATGGAATAAGTTCAGGTGTTTTTTTTGCACCCATTACTCCGGCAAGTTCAGCAGTAATCAGAACATTGCCCTTTTTCATACTGTTCTCAGTTATAAGTTTCAATGTATTTTTCTCTAAATGGATAAAACCCGATGCCCTGGCAATTCTATAAAGATCAGGTTTTGAAGTTACATCAACCATCGCTGGTTTATTATCATTTCCAATATGACTTAATTTATTCACAATCAACCTCCCAGAATATGAAATTTATTAAAGCCCTTATCTCCGGATTGAGGCTTATAATGAACAGCTTTATTAAGTGCTTCTTCAGCACCGTATTCTTTAATTGAATAATAATTATCGCTAAACAGACATGGGTAAATTTTCCCATCACTTGAGAGGCGCAATCTATTACAGGAGCTGCAATCTCCGCCTTCTCCTCCTTCAACTGGCCAGAATTTACCGTTTTCCATATCCATCATTCTAATGAATCTAATGTCAAAACCATTAGTTTTTGCATATTCCGCTACTTCCTGAGCCTGCTCTTCCTTAGAAGATTCTCTTACAACACAATTTATTTTTATAATTTCAAAACCGGCCTCTTTAGCTGCCTGAAGTCCATCTAACACATCATTCAAATTTTCACAATTTGTAATTGTTTTATATACATCAGGATCCATAGAATCCAGACTGACATTTAATCTGTCCAGACCAGCCTGTTTTAATCCATAGGCATACTTTCTTAGAAGAGTACCGTTTGTTGTCATTGACAGGTCATTAATACCATCAATTCCAGCTATCATTTTTACTAGTGTAAGAATATTTTTCCTTACTAAAGGCTCACCTCCAGTTAGTCTTACTTTAGTAATACCAAATTCAACAGCTGTTTTTGTAAAGACATAAATTTCTTCAAAAGATAAAATTTTATCAACTTTTATAAAATTATTATCCTCATTCGGCATACAGTATTTACAACGCTGGTTACATCTATCAGTTACTGAGATTCTCAAATAGTTAATTTTTCTATTATATCTGTCTAACATCTACTACAGTTCCTTTTTTTATTTCTGAAACACCGATTGGTATTGTTATAACATAATCTGTACCGGAAATAGCATTTATATGTGCAGAGCCGTGGTATTCAAGGAGGTAAACTTTACCTTCTCTTAACTCGACAGGCATAACTGATTCTCTTACAGCTTTGTGACGATTTATATTCTCTCCTAAAGGCATTTGATATACAGTAGGTTTGAAATCATTTCCCATAGCATTGTAAATAAAAGGTCTGACTAATAGTTCAAACTGCATAAAAGTAGAAACCGGATTTCCCGGCATTCCAAAACAGACGGCACGTTCCGAAGTGCCAAAAGTAATCGGTTTACCCGGCTGTATTGCTACTCTGTCAAATAATATATTTACTCCGTTTTTCTTCAAACAACCAGGGACAAAATCATAATCTCCCATTGACACTCCACCGGAAATTAATACAATATCATTTTCATCCATTGCTTTATCTATAGCATTAAATATCGCCTCTTCAGTATCAACTGCAATTCCATAGTAATTAGGTATTCCGCAAGAAGTTTTAACCTGAGCCGACAGCTGATAACTGTTACTATTTCTTATTTGTGGCCCTGATACATTTTCATAAGGCTCAACAAGCTCACTACCAGTAGCAATAATTCCAATTTTAGGTCTTTTTGCCACCAATGGATTTGAGCAGCCGACTGTTGCCATAACCGCAATATGTTTAGGTTTAATTACAGTACCTTTTTGCAAAATAAGATCACCCTCTTCAATATCTTCTCCAATGTGACAGATATTTGAGTTTCCTTTACGCCATTTCACAGACTGTATGGCTCCGTTTTTAGATATTTCAAGATTTCCTGTATAATGTATTAAGTCATCTTTTACTTCCTCTGTTTCTTCTACAATAATTACACAGTCTGCTCCTTCAGGAACCATAGCTCCTGTCATAATCTTCGAACACTCACCCGGACCAATTTTTTTATTCGGCATAAAACCTGCTGGAATATCTTCTATTACATTCAGATCACTAGTTAAGTCCTCTCTACGGCATGCATATCCATCCATAGCTGATTTGTTAAAAGGAGGCATATTAAGATCGGAAATAACATCATTTGCTAATATCCTTCCCAATGAATCATTTATATCAATCTGTTCGCACCCTAGTGTGACAACACTGTTCATTACAATATTATAAGCTTCACTAAAAGATATCATTTTAAACTTCCTTTCAGAGTATTATGAAAAATATATAACAAATTATTAAACAATAACCTTTTAATATAAACTATGTTAAAAAAAATAATAATGTTTATATATTATTCTCGGCAATTCATGTGATATAATTATTTATTATCTTGCATAATTTATTAAAAATAAAAATATCATGCAAAAATATACCATAATCATCTAACTCTAATAACAAACAAAAATATGAACTCACTGAAATGATAGAAAAAATATTTAAGTTAAAGCAACACAAGACTAATGTAAAAATAGAAGTTATTGCTGGAATAACTACTTTCATGACAATGGCATATATTCTTGCAGTAAATCCAGATATTTTATCCAACGCAGGAATGAACATTGGTGCTGTATTTACAGCCACAGCAATTGCTGCTGCTGTCGGGACTTTAATAATGGCTTTTCTGGCTAATCTTCCTATCGGCCTTGCGCCTGGAATGGGATTGAATGCATTTTTTGCTTTTACAGTGGTTATTGCTATGGGTAACAGCTGGCAGTTTGCGCTCACTGCTGTTTTTCTTGAAGGTATTATTTTTATTGTTTTAACTGCATTCAAACTGCGAAATGCAATAGTCGATTCTATTCCTCACAGTATGAAAAATGCTATTTCCTGCGGGATAGGCCTTTTTATTGCATTTATAGGTTTAGTCAATGCAGGAATAATAAAAACCGGCATGTCAATTGCCGCTGATGGAAAAACACTTTCAGGTCTTCCACTGGCTTTAGGATCAATAAATTCTCCTGAAGCAATTGTTGCCCTTATTGGAATAGCCATAGGCGGTATACTTCTGTGCAGAAAAGTAAAAGGTGCCATTCTTTTATCAATTCTGATTGCAACTGTTGTCGGGATACCTTTCGGTGTAACTCATATTCAAAATTTTAATAATTTTTTCTCTCTTCCTCCGTCAATAAAGCCTATATTTTTCCAGTTCCAGTTTAATCATATTTTTTCTACTCAAATGTTAATTACTATAATTACTCTTCTGTTCATGGATTTGTTTGATACTATAGGAACACTTATCGGGGTTGCAACAAAAGCAGGATTAATTGATAAAAACGGCAATATGCCTAAAATGAAGGAGGCTCTGTTTGCAGATGCCATTGGAACAACATTCGGAGCAATATTAGGAACAAGCACAGTAACAGCTTATGTTGAAAGTGCATCAGGTGTCGCAGAAGGAGGCAAAACTGGACTTACAGCATTTGTTGTTGCTATATTATTTCTTGCTGCTCTATTTATCTCCCCAGTATTTCTATTAATACCTAGTGCTGCTACCGCTCCGGCTTTAATTCTGGTTGGACTATTTATGTTGTCTCCAATTTTAGAAGTCGATTTCAATGATTATTCCGAATCACTTCCATGTTTTTTAACTATTATTATGATGCCATTTACCTACAGTATTGCAGACGGTATACTTTTCGGGATAATCAGCTACGTAATTATCAAACTCTTCTCCGGTAAAATTAAGCATCTAAACTGGTTTATTGTTATTCTGGCTATTTTGTTCTTGCTTAAACTATTTTTTTTACAATGATATATTAAATTTGAATTTAACTAAAATAAATTAGAGAGGTTATTATGAATAATATGAAACTTCCACCAATTGAATCTTTATCAAAAGATGTACAAGAGAAATTGAAAAGTCTCCCTGAAGTTAACTTATACAAGAGATTGGCAATTCTTGAAAAAAGTTTTATCCCAATACTGGACGTTTTTAATTCTTTCTATACTAAAGACAGTAACATGCCCCCTAAGTTAAGAGAAATCGCTATACTTAGAGTAGGCAGAAATACAGGTTCTTCTTATGAAGTCCATCAACATAAACTGGTTAGTAAATCAACAGGTCTTGCCAGTCAGGATGTAAATTATATACTTATTGAAAATGAAGTAACTCAATTAAGTAAAACAGAAAATTTAGTTTGCAAGGCAGTTGACGAATTTACTTCTTATTTCTCATTAACTGAAGAAACTCAGGAAGAATTTTATTCTCTGCTGCCAACCAAGACTGTAATGGAACTAATTCTTTTAATCAGCATGTATACCGGTTTGGCATGTTTTATAAAAGGAACAGATGTTCAAATTGAAACGGATAATCCTCTAAAAGGAAAAAATACTCCATTATAGATCTTATTTATATTTAATAACTAAAATCAAAACTATAAAAGTATTAACCTTTTAAAACTCAAGGGTTAATACTTTCGAATAAAATTTAGTAATCTATACCCCATTTCAAAACAGAAGCACTCCATGTAAGCCCTGCGCCTACAGCAACAAATAGGACTAAATCACCTTTTTTAAGTGTTCCTGCTCTATGAGTTTCATCCAACATTATAGGAACTGTGCCTGATGATGTATTGGCATATTTATCCATATTCGTAACTACTTTATCCCAAGGTAGCACAGCCTTATCCATAATATCATGCAACATTGATTTACCTGGCTGATGAGGAATAACCCAATCGATATCATCTACCGTTAAATTAGCCATTTCCAAAACTTCTCCTATAACCTTGGGAAGAACAGTTGTAGCGGCCTTATATACAGCATGGACATCCATTTGCCAGTAATGTAATTTTTTTTCAACAACTTCAGGAGTTATGGGCATTTCAGAGCCTCCTCCAGGAATAGTAACGGCATACCTACCAGTACCATCTGCAGCCATTTTATATGCTAAAAAACCACCTTCTTCTGTATGGGATAAAACTGCAGCACCAGCACCATCGCCAAAAAATACTGAATCTCTTCTATCATAATCAGTTACTTTTGAAAATATATCTCCACCTATAACTAAAACATTATCATATGTGCCGGTTCTAATAAATTCTCTTGCAACAAACATTGCATATACAAAACCTGAACATGCTGCCTGCATATCAAAAGCGGCCGCATTAAAAGCCTTAATTTTATACTGAACAAAACATGCGGTCGAAGGAAATTTCCTATCAGGACTTATCGTTGCCATAATAATCAGATCTATATCCTCTGGTTTTAGACCTGCGTTTTCAATCGCATTCAAGGCTGCGTTAGCAGCTAAATCGCTTGTAGCTTCATTGTCTGCAGCAAGGTGTCTTTCTTTAATTCCAAGCTTAGATTGAATCCATTTATCACTAGAACCCACTTTTTCAAAAAAATCATTAAGACGAATTTTTTTAGGAACATAAGAACCTGTACCAATAATTGTTGCTCTTCTGCACATAACATATTCCTCTATATAATTATTGATTAATATTTAATGTCAAATAAATTGTCTATTGACTTCAATTATATCAAAATTAGATACATTTTCATTAAATTCTTCAATTAAAATACTTTAATATATTTAACAGTCAATGACTACTTCATTAATTTACAAACACATTATATCCAATAAAAAATCATAATTTGAGAAAAAATATGTAGTTTTTATAATAAGTATAAATAGTTTATAAAAAGACAATAATTAATCTTTTACTAAGATTTTTGTCTATATTCAAAAAGCCTTTATATTATTTGACTTATCAGATTTTAAAAATTGTCATAAATCTATTAAAAGAAATTGTTTATAAATATGAATAAGATAGCTTTGATGATAGCAGGTGTAACCAGCGGCTCAGGCAAAACAACAATTACACAGGGTATACTTGCTCTTTTAGTTAAAAATAACTATCGTGTCCAAAGTTTTAAGCTTGGTCCAGATTATATAGACTCAGGATACCATAGTGCCATAACTGGCAAACCATGTGTTAATCTGGATAAGTTTTTATTAAGCCCTGATGATTGCAAAGATGCAGTAAAAGTAATAAAAGATCATTTTTACTCTTATTCTACTGATGCTGAAGCTTTAGTCATCGAAGCAGTTGGCGGCATTTTTGATGACTGGTATCATGACGGTAATAATCCTGCACAGATAGCCCTTGATCTTGGTGTAAATGTAATCCTTGTAGCTGACGGATTTTCATACTGCCAAACATTAGGTATCATGCTCAATCCTATTTTTGAATATAAGAAAGAGCTAAATATTTCGGGACTGATAATAAATAAAGTATCTTCACAAGAACATTATAGCAGAATCATAGAAACACTTTCTGAAAAACATAAACGAAAAGCAATTGGTTATATAAGCGGATCTGAAGATCTGTTTATCAATGAAAGACACCTCGGGCTCATGACCGCACCAGAACTTAAACATAGAAGTAGTAAAATTCCAAGATTAGCTGAGATATTCTCAAAAAGTATCGATTTAGAGAAATTAATTTCAAACACTATAGAAATACCTAGTAAATTTACTTATAAAACAAGTTCATCGTCTATAAAAAAATGTAGAATAGCTGTTGCTAAAGATAAAGCATTTTCATTTTACTACGCATATAATCTCTCATTTCTAGAAGAACTTGGAGCTGAACTTGTGCACTTTAGTACATTATCAGATTTTCATTTACCTGAAAATATTTCCGGAATTTATTTAGGGGGTGGATTTCCCGAAGTATACGCATCAGAGTTAAACAGCAATTGTAATATTCTCAATGAAATAAAAAATAATGCAGATAATGGTATGCCAATCTATGCTGAATGCGGAGGATTAATTTATTTAGGAAAAAGTATTAATAAATATAAAACAGATAAATCATACTCATCAGTAGAAATTTTTGATATAGAAGCTTCCTTTACAGGAAAACTTGTTTTAAGCTATGTGACCGGAAAACTTGATAATAATTGTCTAATAGGAGATGTTGATGACAAAATAAAAGGACATATCTTCCATCGAACCAATATTGAGGAATTAAGCAGTGTTCCAAAATCCACTACCCTTAAAATCTTGAGTAATGATATTGAAATTAAAGAGGGATATTCTTATAAAAATGTCTACGCTTCATATCTCCATCTACATTTCCTAAGCTGCCCAAAAGTTGCTCAAAACTTAATATTAAAGGCAATTCAATATAAAAACTGTAGATAAAATTTAGAGAAATGTATTCATTATTATTGAATTTTATAGCCCTACAATATAGTATGGGTATTTAGAATATCATTTCAGTATACATGAATACTATTTTAAGAAGAATTATAGAAGAAATAAACTATCTGGAGCTTATGAACCTATTTATCTTTGTAAATAATATAATAAAGTTATATACCATTTTTCACTAGGAATTAATTATGAATAAACTAACTTATTCAAAACCTACACTCAACTTATTTAATCATCATGACGATTAATTAACTTTATGTGTTGATGGAACCAGTGCTGATAATTCCAACTCATGTGCAATTGGAAATTATCATGGACATGCAAACTGCTCTCCAGGCGGGGATCCAACTGGTCAATGTATCACAGGTTTAAGTAATAAAACAGGATCCTGTAGAGATGGTACTTCAGTGACTTCTGGGCATAGATGCGATACTGGTACTGGAGGAGAATGGCAGGGCAACTGCTTAAATGGTATTCATAAAGGCTAGTACATAATCCATTTTATTTTTGCGTATAATCAGGATATAATTTTTTCAATTTTATCCTGACACTTTCATAGGTAAACTGCAAGACACTAGAAAAACCTCAATGCAATAAAACAATTTCTATCGTACAGTCTTGTTAAGTCAAGGATTGTAGTAGTCACATAATATTAACCAGTTTTATGTTCCCTTCATATAAAACAGGTACTAAGAGAAACTTGCAAATCAAAAGTAGAATACGAGATATCTATTAATCAATCAAAGAGCTACAATTCACCTTATAAAATTCAAAAATTTTGCAATAAAAAACATATCAAATCTATTCATTTTACTCTTGTGTCTTATTAACTATTTGGCTATAGTTAAACAAATCTTGATAATTATAAAAATTAAACCAGTTTTTTATAAGTTATTTTGAACAACAGGAGAATAATATTTAATAAGATATTTTAACTACACAATTTAATTTTATATTGATTTAGTATAAGTGAATACGGTTAAAATCCGTAACTGTCCCGCAGCTGTAACGAGGACCTGGAGTTTGTTTTTTAAAGTCACTGTTTGAAATACAATTCAAATGGGAAGGCTGAATTCCAAGAATGAATCGGAGTCAGAAGACCTGCTAAATCAAGTATATATTGGAAGCCAATGGTAAAGGGTTCTGACAGCAATTAGCTGTCGGGACCCTTTTTTTATTAACAAAAAAAGAAAGGGCAACACAATGCAAAAAGAAAAAACAACAAAAGACCAAAAAGAGAAAGAAGAGATCTCTTTCAGAAAAACTTGTAATCCAAAAGGTACCGGTTTATCACACTACATAGTAATTGATGATAAGAAGGAAAAATAAACAATGAATATTAAGGCATCTTCTAGCGGTCGATTTTCTAATACAGGTAATGGATATAATTTAAGTTTAATTGATATTGATCATCCTGATTATTTAGCAGCAATAGAACCCGATATTGCATACTGGTCACTTATTTCAAAAGATAAAATCACTGAGCTATATAAAAATAGTAGTGTCATATCAACTTTAGAAAAACATTATTCTAAAATGATGAATGAAATGAATACGCTAAGGTTTAATTTAAAACCTTCAACTGTTTATTTTAATCCTACAGAAAAATGCAATCTGAATTGTCCATACTGCTACATTCCTGAAACTATTAGAAAAGACGGCTACAATATGCCTTATGAAAAGCTTGATGAAGCGTTGACAAAATTACAGCAATATTTTACTGAAACACTTCCAGAAGATCAAAAACCTAATATTGTTTTTCATGGTTCAGAGCCGATAATCAACAAAGAAAATGTATTTCAAATTATTAGTAAATATAATCATTATTTCAATTTTGGGATACAGACAAACGGTACTCTTCTTGAAAAATCAGATATTGAATTTATAAAAAATAACGGTGTTGTTATTGGTTTATCTTTAGACGGCCACTCACCAACTGTATCTGATAAGACAAGACATTCATGGCATAATGAAGGAACTTTTAACCAAATAATAGATGTGCTGAATGAATTTGACGGTTACTCAAAACTGAGCGTTATAACTACTGTCACAAACCATAATATAAATGATCTTCCAGACATAGTAGAATTTCTACATCAACACAAAGTTAATAATTGTCTTTTAAATCAAGTGAGATGCACTCTACAAGGGGCAAGGGATATAAAACCTGATGATGCTCTGATGGCTGAAATATTTACTAAAGCACTGGATCGTTCACATGAACTTTATGAAGAAACTAATAGAAAAATAGTGATTGTTAATTTTGCCAATATCATATTAAGTATTGTTGCTCCAACGGCAAGAAAACTAATGTGCGACATCAGCCCATGCGGCGGAGGACGGTGTTTTTTTGCTGTCTCTTCAAAAGGTGAAATGTTTCCATGCAGCGAGTTTATTGGGTTGCAGGATTTTAACGGCGGGAATTTATTTACTGATAGTATTGATAATGTATTAAAATCACCTGCATTCAGCCTTGTAACAGAAAGAAAGGTTGAAGATATCGAACCATGTAGTAAATGTGCTATCAGACATTTCTGCGGTTCTCCCTGCCCTGCAGAGGCACATAATATGAATGGCAGCATGAAGGAACCAGGGGCATTCTGTGAATTTTATGAAGAACAAGTAAGATATGCATTTAGGTTAATTGCTGACAAAAAGGAGGATGCATATCTCTGGGATAACTGGGATGATGAAATGCTGGATTTATTTTAGCTAAAAAGCTACTCAGCCTAATCACATAAAAGACAGATTTCAAAATGCCTTTCAAGTAACAGCTCTATTTATTCTTAATAAGATATGGGTTAATTTTACACCAATACACACTATATTTGTGAAAAATATTTCGTAATGTTGAAAATTTAATTTAAGACTGTAATTTTATAACTCTTAAACATTTAGGGTACAAATATTATTTATTAAGGGGAATGTGTGATGGGATTTATACGTACTATTTCTATCAGGAAAGTAATAGCAGGATTAATTTCGATCGGTTTTATTTTTGCAGGATGTAATATTTTTGCAGCAAATACAGTAAAAAATGAAATAGTTCAGCAAAAACCTATTATCG